>Ga0310122_10002836_pt1 | contig 11037 bp, 7 predicted proteins | sample CB6_Bottom_1051__FD_203503 | JGI IMG/M metagenome (GOLD analysis project Ga0310122, IMG submission 203503) | Marine microbial communities from Western Arctic Ocean, Canada - CB6_Bottom_1051 | ecosystem: Environmental > Aquatic > Marine > Oceanic | place: Canada: Western Arctic Ocean | collected...
GGTAATCGGCCAGAGGATCGTCCAGAACCGTCGATACGCCACGCTTTTGCAACTTTCGACGCTGTCTCTCGATGGCTGGAGGTGGCCACGGGACGAATCCATGGGCGGGCTCGGGATCACCACCGAGTACATCCTGGCACAGTTGCATGCGGTCGATCGACAGCGACAAGGCGCGGCGTACCGCCACGTCATCGAGGGGAGGGCGATCGAGATTCAATCGATAGAAAGATATCGCCAGATAAGGGTCGGCTCGCCATTTCGAAGACCAGTCGGGATCACTACGCAGGACCGGAATCGCGGCAGGCGGTACACGAACCGCCCAGTCTGACATTCCGGCAGCAAAGAGGTTGAGCATCGTGTTGCCCGATTCAGCGGCAAGAAAATCGATCGTCTCGAGCGTCGGACGAGCAGGCCCGCGGTAATTGGAATTGGGTACGAGGCGGATTCTGTCGCGTAATCGCCATTGCTGCAGTTTCCATGGTCCGTTGGTTGGCACATCGACGCCGGCTGTGCCGCGGGAACTGATGTGGACCGGTTGCAGTGGAGTCTGCGCGCACAGGTACGGGAACCACGGTGCCGGGTGGATCAGTTCGACCACGAGGGTGCTGCTTCCCTCGGTTCGAATTTGAACCTGCTGGCGACTTCCTTGACCTCTTCTCCACTGTCGTGCGCCGACCACTATTTCGAGTAGATCGCCGTAGGGAGCCCCCTGAGTCGGATCGATGAGGTCGAGCCATGACCTGCGGAAATCGCTGGCATCGAGAGGCGAGCCATCGCTCCAGGCAAGTTGTGGCTGGATCTGGAAACGCCAGAGAGTGCCATCGGCAGACACTTGCCAGCTCACAGCACAACCGGGGAGTGGCTCGAGAGTGGCAGGATCGAGCAACAGCAGGCCCTCGTGAAGGGCTAGAATCACCCTTCCCTCGGGGATTCCGGTGGCGCGGTGGGGGTGCAAACTGCCCGGGTCTGTGCCATTCCCGATGACCAGATCGGCCCGACCCGGCAGTGCATCGGGGATCAGGGATCCCAACCAGATGGCCACAAACGTGATACTGAGCAGTAGCAACAACCCCCGCGCCGACATCTTCTCCCCGCCTCCCGCGCCGCGAATGATGCGCCCCCGGGGCATTGTGGGCAAGCCTCGGCCGATGGCCCTGCTTTGCTTGCTGTTGGAGGGGTCGACCGTTATCCTGCTGGGGCCGTGGAAACTCTCCGTTGGTCACAGTGCGCGAGTAGTTTTCGGTAACAACGAAGCCAGCGGATCGGTCGGGGTGATACCCCATTCCAGAGGAAATTGGACCAAGATGTCGATTCACAGAACCCTGAGAAACACCGGTGCCCTCAAGGGCACCCGAAACGTCCTCACCCGCTACGAGCGGATTCTACAACTCGAAGCAGAAGGTCGATTCACCGAGGGTGAAGACGACCCATTTGGTCTCCCCAAGACCCGGGTTCTCAAGGTAAAGAAACGCGCCAAGGAAAAGAAAGAGACAGAAGAAGTCGAAGTCCTGCTCGAAGCTGGTGTCGAGGTCGAAGCTGGTGCCGAGGGCGAAGCGGACAAGGAGAAGGAAAAGGAGAAGAAGTAGGGACTCCGCTCCCGTTCCTTCTGTATTCCGCAACTTTCGCGCGATTTCTTGTTCGGCCCGGTCGCTTCGCGTCTGGGCTGTTTGCGTGTAACGATCCCCTTTCCCGGAGGTCTCCATGACTCGTCTGACCAGTGTTGTGTTCGTGGTGCTCGCCGTGGTTATCGGTTGTTGTGATCCGCTCCAGGCCGATTACGACCAGGTCGAGATCGATGGTCGGATGTGGACCACCAATACCACCTTCGAACCGCCGGGTAGTCCAGATGCAGTTCACGGAGGCAAACTCCGCGTAAGCATTCCCAATTTTCTGCCGACTTTGCGCAATGACGGACCAAATTCCAAGCTGACCACCATCACCGATATCTACGCTCTGACTCATGATCGACTGCTCGGGATCCATCCGGAAACCCTCGAGTGGGTTCCCTCACTCGCGTCTCACTGGATCATCGAGAAAAACGAAGATCACCAGGTGTTCTGGTTTCGCATCGATGAGCGGGCTCGTTTTTCTGACGGTACCAGGGTCACCGCCGATGACGTGCTGGCGTCCTTCGAGCACATCGTGGATCCGGATATCAAGGATCCTGCCATCACCAATCTCTACAACGAGTACGAAACGCCGATGGTCCACGATGAGCGGACCATCTCGGTCAAGACCAAGAAAATGAACTGGCGTCTGCTGATTTACTTTTCTGCCGGCCTCGTCATCTATCCGGCCGAGCAGATTCGCATCCCGGGAGATGTTTATCTCGACGAGTTCAACTGGAAGATGATTCCCGGCTCTGGTCCCTACGTGCTTCGCGAGGACAGCATCCAGCAGGAGATTTCGGTCACTCTTTACCGCAACGAAGGCTGGTGGGGTTGGGGTACACGCGGTGCCCGAGGCCTCTATAACTTTGATGAGATCCAGTTGATTGTGGTGCGTGACCGTGAACTGGCGTTCGAGAAGTTCAAGGCAGGAGAACTCGATTACTACAAGGTGATGCGTGCGCAGCGTTGGGCCGAGGAGACCGGTTTCGAGGCGGTCCGAAAGGGCTGGATTCGCAAGCAGAAGATCTATAACGAGAAGCCGCAGTCCTTTTCCGGATACATGATGAATATGCGTCAATGGCCCTTCGACGACAAGAATGTCCGACTGGCATTTTGCTACGGTGTCGATCGAAAAACGCTGTTCGACAAGTTGTTCTTCAACCAGTACGAGTACATCGACAGTTATTATCCGGGTGGCCGATGGGGGAATCCGGACAACCGCAAGATTCGTTACAACCCGCGCCGTGCCGAGCGGTTTCTCGATCGAGCCGGATACACCACACGAAACGATGATGGCATCCGGGTACACGAGAAGACTGGCAAGCCGCTCCAGTTCACCATCGAATTCGGCTCTGCTTCTTCGACCAGGATTCACCAGGTCATCGCCGAGGGGTTGCGCAAGATCGGCATCGGTATGGACCTGAAGTTGGTCGACTACAACGCGCTGATGAAAAAAATCAGCGAACGTCAGTTCACGGTTCACATGCAATCCTGGCGCGGGATCCTGTTTCCCAACCCCATCACGTCGTGGCATGGAGACCTGGCCAATGAACCCTACAACAACAACATCTGCGGTGTCTCCATCGACGAGGTGGATCAGTTGATGGAGCAGTACGACCGTACTTTTGACATCGACGAGCAGACTGCGTTCATGCAAAAAATCGACGGCCTCATCTTCAAGGAACATCCAGTCGCTTTGACCTGGTACGGTCCTTTCGAGCGGATTCTGTCGTGGAATCATTTTGGCCAGCCGCAAAAGATCCTGTCGAGGACCGGCGACGACCATTCCCTCTGGGCCCACTGGTGGACCACTCCCGAGATGCAGAAACGCCTGGCCAAGGCCAAGGAGGACGAGACGGATCTTCCCGTCGGTTCCGACGTGATCGATCCATGGGGCGTCAAGGCTCGCATGGAGGCCGGCGGAGAAGTCAAGGAATAGGATCCTCTCGAAGAGTTGCGTGCGCCGGGGAGGCACTGATCGATGAGTGGCATGTGGACTTACTTCACGCGCAGGTTACTGCTGGTCCCGGTCACCTTTATCGTCATCACTTTTATCGTGTATGCGGTATTGCGCATCACTCCGGGCGGCCCCATCGAGCAACTGGAAAATCAGATGCGAGCTGCTGCCGCCGGGGAAGCCGGTGGTGGCGGTGGCGGCCTTGGCGACGAGAGCGTCGGTCTCGACGAGAAGGCGCGCGATGAACTGAAGGCCTACTACAACCTCGATCAGCCGATTCCACTGGCGTATCTGCAATGGCTCGGTGTCTATCCGAAAAAGACCAGGACGCCGGTAACCCTCGAATATCGGCGCGACGATGCCGATTTCTGGCAGCAGTCGCAGCAGTTGTGGAATGACTACAGGGAGGCGGAGCATCGACTTCAACAGTCACTGATCGACGGTGATCTTCTTCTCAGTGGCGATACGATTCTGATCGAGGTGACCGCTGCTGATAGAAGTCGTTTCCCGGAAGAATTGAACCAGGCGGATCAATTACTGGCCGGTGGAGTTTCGCGTCGGTCCCAGTTGAATCGACTCCTCTCCGGTCTCGGTTGGTCACTGTCGGGTGCTCGATTCATGAGGACAATAACCGCACAGGAGAGCGGTGGAACCGGCATCACTGCAGTGTGTCAACGCCAGTTGCTGTTGCGGGAGGATTGCTACCAGTCTCTCCAGCAGCATCTGTCTCCATCGAACATCGAGGCCAACCGCAACGGATCTTATTACCACGTGAAGAATGCTCTCAGCGGCATCCTCCAGGGAGATTTCGGCAGATCTTTCACCTATAACGAGGACGCTCTCACCGTCATCATCTCGAAGTTCCCCATCTCCATCTATTTCGGCTTGATCGGCTACCTCGCCACCTGGCTGGTCTGTATCCCGCTGGGGATTTCCAAGGCGATCCGCCACCGGGGTCCCTTCGACACCGCAACCAGCGTGCTGGTGTTTCTCGGCTATGCGACCCCTGGGTTCGTCGCCTGCTTGTTGCTACTGGTCTTGCTCGGTGGAGGGTCTTACTGGAATCTGGTGCCGCTCGGTGGCTTCCGCTCCGATGGCTGGAATCAATGGTGGCAACAGGGCCAGTACCTTCGTTGTGTCATCGATCAGATCGAGCACACGATGGTGCCGATGTTTGGCTACCTGGTCGGATCCTTTGCCAGCATGACGGTACTGATGAAAAACTCGCTGCTGGATAACCTCGGTGCCGATTATGTTCGGACCGCATTTGCCAAGGGGTTGACCGAGCGGCGAGTGATCTACGTTCACGCCCTGCGCAACTCATTGATTCCGATCACTGCCGGAATCGGCCATTTCCTCGGATTGCTCTTCGCCGGCTCCTTTCTCATCGAGAAGGTGTGCAACATCCCCGGAATGGGATTGCTCGGCTACGAATCCATCATCCGGCGCGATTATCCGATCATCCTCGCCACCCTCGTGATCGGGGTACTGATCCGACTCACCGGCAACATCTTCAGCGATCTGATCTGGGCGCTCATCGATCCCAGAATCCGGTTCAAGTAGGGGGCGGGGCAACATGACGTTTCTGCTGACCCTGTTGGTCCTGACGGCTGGAGTCTTGTTGACCCAGAAGGGCATCCCGTGGCTGTTTCGTTTGCTACTGGGTCTCTGTGGCATCCAGCTACGGACCAGTCCGCTGGCGCAGAAACGCCTACGACGGTTCCGGTCGATTCGACGTGGATACATCTCGTTTGTCATCGTGACCAGTTGCTTCACCACATCGATGTTTCTCGAAGTGCTGGTCAATGATCGACCGGTCATGATTCGCTATGGCGATCAGACCGCCTATCCGGCGGTGAGGGATCTGTTCAACACCTGGATCTTCTTCAGGCATGGACCGTTTGCTACTTTTGATCGCTCTGGAGATTTTGGAATTCCAGGAGATGGACCTCTCGACTACAAATCTTTCGGCAAGATCGTCGCCGATCCGACCGGTTCTTTTGGACCGATTGCCGAGGGACTCATGAGCGAAGCGAAGTCCCTGGAGCAGGAGATCAGCGATACCCAGCAGGAGATCGATGAATTGATCGCTGACGGGGAAGAGCCGGAGGATTGGCTCGTCGAGGATCTGCAGGCGGCACGGATCGACCTGACGAAACTACGCGGCCAGATCGCGGAACTCGGTGACACCGAGCAGCTGTTTGCCTCCGGAGGGGCGAGCATCATCTGGCCGTTGTACCGCCACGGGCCCTACAAGAACCGACTCGATTTGCCCGGTACCGCACCCCATGGGCCGTCTCTTCCGATCCCCGGCATCACACCGCGCCATCGTTCAGCAATTTTGCTCGGCACCAACGAACAGTTGCTGGGAGGAAGACCCACATACCAGGTAGGGTCCGTCGACGGGAAACCGCTCGAAGAGGGGCTGAAGTTGTTTGTCATCGAAGAAGATGCGGACGAAAGGATCACCGACGTTCTCGGGATCCTGCTCGTCAGGGAGGTCGATCCCGATGGGCTCCATGGCACTGCAGAAGTTCTCGCGCAAGGCGAGGGCAAGATTTTCCCCGACAAAGCACAACTGGTGAGCCGGTTCCTGGAAACGTGGGAAGCTCCCCTGGGAACCAGCGATTCCGGCATCGATGTGGTGCCGCTTCTTCTGTACGGATTCCGTGTCAGCGTCGGTTTTGCACTGATGGTGATGGGGGTCGGTTACCTCGTCGGCATCTTCGCCGGAGCCATCATGGGCTACTACGGCGGCTGGACCGATATCCTCTTGCAGCGTTTCATCGAGATCTGGGGCTCGGTGCCGTTCTTGTTCCTGATCATGATCATCGCCAGCATCATCAATCCCAGTTTCTGGATGCTGGTGATCTTCCTGGTGGTCTTGCGATCGTGGATGGCGATCACCTATCAGATCCGCGGCGAGTTCTATCGTGAAAAAGCCAGAGACTACGTCCAGGCAGCGATCGGCAGTGGTGTCAGTGACTTCACGGTGATGCTCCGTCACATCTTGCCGAACTCGATGGTCCCGGTGATCTCCAGAGCACCTTTTTCATTCGTCAGTTACATCAGTGCGCTCGTATCTCTCGATTTCCTCGGCTTCGGCTTACCACCGACCGACCCATCGTGGGGACGTCTGCTGAATCAGGGATTCCAGTTCATCCTGATCTATCCGCATCTGGTGTTGCTGCCGGTGGTGGCGCTGGCGATCACCTTGTTCCTGGTGGTACTCATCGGCGAAGCGGTGCGCGAAGCGTTCGACCCCAAGGTCTTCTCGAGGCTCAGGTGATGGCGATGGAACCCAAATCAAATCCACCATCGGGATCGCCAGAACTGCTGCTACAGATCAAGGATCTGCACACATCCTTTTCGGTCGATGGGCAGACCGCGCGTGCGGTCGATGGCGTCGACTTCGATATCCATGCCGGAGAGGTGCTCGGTCTGGTCGGCGAATCCGGCTGTGGCAAATCGGTGACCGCACTCAGCCTGTTGAAACTGATCCCCGATCCGCCCGGTCGTATCGAGAAAGGATCGGCGATCTTCAAGGGACGTGATCTGCTGTCGCTCACCTACGATGAGATGAGAGTGATTCGAGGGCGCGAGATCGCGATGATTTTCCAGGAACCGATGACCGCTCTGAACCCTGTCTTCACCATCGGTTTCCAGATGCGCGAAGCGATCCAGCATCACACCGGGGCTTCCAAGAAAGAGGCCATCGGACGATCGGTGGAGATGCTGGAAAAGGTCGGAATCTCCGATGCGAGGGCGAGAATGTTGGCCTATCCGCACCAGTTCTCGGGTGGCATGCGCCAGCGAGTGATGATCGCCATGGCGCTGTCTCTGGAGCCAGCTCTGCTGATCGCCGATGAACCGACCACCGCGCTCGATGTGACGATCCAGGCGCAGATCCTCGAGTTGATGCTGGAGATGAAGGAGCAGCAGCAAGGCGCTTCGATCCTGCTGATCACGCACGATCTGGCAGTGGTGGCGGAAACCTGTGACCGGGTCGTGGTGATGTACGGCGGCAAGATCCAGGAAGTGGCATCGGTGCGGCAGCTGTTCCGTCAACCGAAGCACCCCTATACCCAGGGTTTGCTGCGCAGCCTGCCGAGACCGGACCTGGATCGCAAACAGGAACAACTGGAGACGATTCCCGGCATGGTCCCCAACATCTTCGACTGGCCCAAGGGGTGTCGTTTCTGTACCCGCTGTCCGCTGGTGGAGGAGCGTTGTCGTCGCGAGGAGCCGCTGCTGAGAAGGGTGGGGCAGGGTCACGAGGTGCGGTGCCATCTCGTCGATGAGGACGGGGGTGACTCATGAGCGAGACCCCGGTAGTCGGTACCACCGTCCAACCGATCATCGAACTGCAGGATCTGAAGGTCTGGTTTCCGGTTCACGGCGGTGTCTTCGCCCGTCACATCGCCGATGTGAAGGCGGTCGACGGCATCAGCCTTCGAGTTGAAGAGGGCGAGACTCTCGGTGTGGTGGGCGAGTCCGGTTGCGGAAAGAGCACCCTGGGCAAGGCGGTGATGGGGCTGGTGCCGGTGACATCGGGCTCGATCCAGTTTCATTCCGTCAGCGGTGAAGTGGTCGAGTTGACGAAGCTCTCCCGCAGGGAATACCGGCCCTACCGAAGCGAGATCCAGATGGTTTACCAGGATCCGTATTCATCCCTGAATCCGCGTCTGTCGGTCGAGGAGATCGTCGATGAACCACTACGAGTGCATCACCGCAGCATGAGTCGGGAGCAGCGTCGAATTCGTGTCGATGAACTACTGGAGCGGGTTGGTCTGAGAAAAGAGCAGGCCGAGCGTTACCCACACGAGTTCTCCGGTGGTCAGCGTCAGCGCATCGGGATCGCACGAGCACTGGCGACACGGCCCCGGCTCATCATCGCCGACGAGCCGGTCAGTGCCCTCGATGTTTCGATCCAGGCCCAGGTCATCAACCTGATGCAGGAGTTGCAGCGGGATCTGGGTCTAACCCTGATCTTCATCGCCCATGACATCTCGGTGGTTCAACACGTTGCTGATCGGATGGCGGTGATGTACCTCGGCAACCTGGTCGAAGTGGGCACGACCGAACAGATCTTTGACAACCCGTCCCATCCGTATACGCGCGCCCTGCTCAGTGCGATTCCGCGGCCCGATCCAGAACTCGAGCGTGTCGGTCGAATCATGCTCGAGGGAGATGTTCCCAGTCCGATGGACAAACCCTCTGGTTGTGGCTTCCGCAGCCGCTGTCCCATCGCCCAGCCGAGTTGCGCCGAACAGATTCCGCCGATGGAGTCGATTGACGAGGGCCATGAAGTGGCCTGTCCCTACCAGGATCGATATCAGCAGTTGCTCGAAGATCGTCAGAAGTGAGGGTGCTGGCGAAGCCAGGGGCGATGGCCTAGGGTTCCATGCTGTGAGAGAGAGGTGTCAATAATGGCCGAGGATGTCAAGAACCCCCCGGATGGGATGCCCAGGATCACCGCGGGAGTGTATTACCAGGACTCGGCGGCGGCGATCGAGTGGCTGGAGAAGGCTTTCGGCTTCAAGACGCGCCTCAAGATTCCCGGCCCGGAGGGGCAGATATTGCACTCGGAGCTGGAGATCGGGGACGGTCTCATCTTCGTCGGTCACGCCTGTCCCGATGAGAAGAAGACCAGCCCGCAAGACCTTGACGGTGCCATGACGGCGGGCATGTACATCTACGTCGACGATGTCGATGGCCATTGCGAGAACGCCCGGGCCGCCGGGGCGACAATCATCCAGGAACCCGAGGATATGTTCTATGGCGACCGCGTCTACACCGCCAGCGACCCCGAGGGCCATCACTGGAAGTTTGGCACCCACGTCCGCGACGTTCCGTTGGAAGAGATGCCGTTTCCGGTTGTGGAGGAATGATGGGAACCGGTCGCTGACCTGTAGACCTGTACAGGTTGGTGGTGGAGCCGGGATCTGTCTGGCCGGATGGAGGTCACCATTTATTTCCCTGTGTTTCCTCGGTTGTACCTACTTTTGCCTCTGGTTGTGCTGGTCTCACTACCCTTAGCTGGCCAGAAACCTGCTGATCTGGTCCTGACCGGCGGCAAGGTGGTCACCGTCGATGCCGATGTGCCCGAGGCGACAGCACTGGCAGCGCGCGGCGAGATCATCGTCGCGGTCGGCAGCGAGCAACAGATCGCCGACTTCATCGGTCCAGAGACACGCGTCATCGATCTCGAGGGGCGGTTGGTGGTTCCTGGCTTCATCGATGGTCACGGTCACTTCATGAGCCTCGGGAATTCGCTGTTGCAACTCGATCTACGCCCGGCGCGATCGTGGCAGCAGGTCGTCGCTCTGGTCGAGCAGGCGGTCGCCAAGGCGGCGCCCGGGGAACTGATCCGCGGTCGCGGTTGGCACCAGGAGAAATGGGACCGGCCACCCGAACTGGCCTTCGAGGGCCTGCCGCAGCACGGTTCCCTCAGTGCTATCTCTCCCGACAACCCGGTGATCCTGCGCCATGCATCGGGCCATGCCGTCTTTGCCAATGCACATGCGATGAAGATGTGCGGAATCGACAGCGAAACGGTCAATCCGCGCGGCGGCGAGGTGGTCCGGGACGATAAGGGCGACCCGATCGGTGTCTTCCGAGAGACCGCCTCGCGATTGCTGGCGCCGGCGAGCAAGAACTCAACATCTGCCGATCCGCGCCGGGTCGTGGAACTGGCGACGAAGGAGTGTCTCTCGAAAGGGATCACCAGTTTTCAGGATGCAGGATCTCCCCTGTCGACGGTGGAACTGTTCCGCGCGCTGGCTGTGGAAGAAGCCCTCGGCGTTCGGCTGTGGGTGATGCTGAGTGACTCCAATCGGCGTCTCGAAGCGGCTCTTCCGGCTCTCGATGTGAAGGGAATCGGCCATCAATATCTGACGGTCGGAGGCATCAAACGCCTCATCGATGGTGCGCTCGGATCGCACGGTGCGTGGCTGCTGGAGCCTTATTCTGACAAACCGGAATCGACCGGTCTCAACACCACTCCGCTGGCTACCATCGCAGAAACCGCACGGCTGGCGGTCGCTCACCGTTTGCAACTGTGCGTTCATGCCATCGGTGATCGAGCCAACCGGGAAATCCTCGATATCTACGAAACAGCCCTGGGCAGCGTCGACGACGGCAAGCAACGACGATGGCGCATCGAGCATGCCCAGCACCTGCATCCAGACGATGTGCCACGTTTCACTGAACTCGGCTTGATTGCCTCGATGCAGGGGGTCCATTGCACCTCGGACGGCTCGTGGGTTGCCGATCGCCTGGGAGCCCAACGGAGCGCCAGTGGTGCTTATCTGTGGCGTGAACTGATCGACAGTGGCGTGGTTGTCTCCAATGGCACCGACTGTCCGGTCGAAGATGTCGATCCAATCCGTTGCTTCCATTCCACCGTCACACGATTACTGGAAGACGGAACGACCTTCTATCCAGAGCAAAAGATGACGCGGATGGAGG
>Ga0310122_10002837_pt1 | contig 11037 bp, 10 predicted proteins | sample CB6_Bottom_1051__FD_203503 | JGI IMG/M metagenome (GOLD analysis project Ga0310122, IMG submission 203503) | Marine microbial communities from Western Arctic Ocean, Canada - CB6_Bottom_1051 | ecosystem: Environmental > Aquatic > Marine > Oceanic | place: Canada: Western Arctic Ocean | collected...
GGATAGGCTTCACGGCCTGGTGGCCGGCGCAACAATAGACTGACTTGGCGGTATGCCCAGGCCTGTTTCGTCAGGTCGTCGTAAACAATTAGAGCGTCTTCCCCTTTGTCACGAAAGTACTCTCCCATGCTGCAACCCGAATAGGGCGCGATGTACTGCAGGGCCGCCGACTCTGAGGCGGAAGCAGCGACTACGATCGTGTGCGCCATAGCACCGTGCTCTTCGAGTTTGGCGACCACGGTCGCTACCGATGATGCTTTTTGGCCGATCGCAACGTAAATGCATTTGATGCCCGTACCTTTTTGGTTGATGATGGTGTCCACCGCGAGCGCCGTTTTACCGGTCTGTCGGTCACCAATAATCAGTTCCCGCTGGCCACGGCCAATCGGCACCATCGTGTCGATAGCTTTAAGGCCTGTTTGGACCGGCTCCGATACCGATTGGCGGCTGATTACACCAGGCGCCACCTTTTCGATCGGCGATGTGCCAACCGACTCAACGGCGCCCTTACCGTCGATCGGGTTGCCCAACGAATCCACCACACGGCCGAGCAGGCCTTCGCCCACTGGAACTTCGAGGATTCGGCCCGTACATTTGACAGTATCCCCTTCAACGATATGTTCGTAATCCCCCAGCACCACCGCGCCAACCGAGTCCCGCTCGAGGTTCAGCGCCAGACCGAAAGTGTCGCCAGGAAATTCCAGCATCTCGCCCTGCATGGCATCAGCTAGACCGTGAATACGCGAGATACCGTCTGTCAGGCTGACCACCGTACCTTCAGTGCGGGCCTCAGTGCTGGCATCGAAATCCTTGATCCGCTCCTTGATCAGTTCGCTGATCTCAGAAGGGTTTAACTGCATAGACATATCTCAAATCCTCTTAGTGACAACAGTTTTCCCGGGCCCCGCTACGCGCCTACGGCGGCCGCTAGTTTTTCTAGCCTGGCACGGACCGAGCCGTCGATGACCAGATCCCCCGCCCGAATCGCCGCACCCCCGATGAGTTTCTCGTTGATCTTGCACACGAGCTCCACGTCCCGGCCTAGGCGCGCCTTGAGTGCGCTTGCGATTCGTTGTAGTTCTTGCTCGGAGACAGGCAGGGCCGACTCGAGCTCGGCCCGGATGGTGCGTTCGGCTTCGGCACGCAGCGTCTCATATTGTTCCTCTATCGCAGGCAGCGCGTGCAATCGTCGATTCTGGGCGAGCAGTCGGATGAGATTCCTCCCCTGACCATCAATCCGGTCGCCGCAAACATCGGTAAAGACTCGGCCCGTATCGCGCCGTGATATTCGTGGGTTATTAAAAAGGGCGCGCATATCCGGATCCGCTGCCACCAAGGCCATTGTGCGCAACGCATCCGACCAGTGCCCGAAATCCCCACCGCTGTCAGCCAGCTCAAAAACAGCTTGCGCATACGGCCTGGCTATGTTGGAAATCTCTGCCACAGGTTTTGCTTAATCGGAAACTTGCCGCCGTTTTACAGCTCGTTGGCGAGATCGTCGAGCATCTTCGAGTGGGCGTTGCCATCAACTTCCCTGGTCAAAATCTGGCTGGCCCCCGCCACCGCCAGACTGGCTATCTGCTGACGCAGTTCCTCGCGAGCGCGGTTGATTTCCTTGTCAATTTCGCCCCGTGCAGCAGCAAGAATTCTCTCGCCTTCTGTTCGGGCCGTGACCTTGGCTTCTTCAACCATCTCTGTCTCTCTGCGTTCGGCCCGACGAATGATCTCCTGCGCCTGGTCCTTCGCTTCATCTCGCGTCTTGGCGGCGCGCTCTTGGGCCTCGGCTTTCTCTCGTCGCCCCTCTTCCGCCGCGGCCAACCCATCAGCGATTCGGGTTTTTCGCTCGTTGAGCGCCCCTACGATAGGGGGCCATATGAACTTCATGCAGAACCACACGAAAATCGCAAAGGCGATGGTTTGTCCAATTAGAGTTGCGTTGATATTCATCGTTTTGTCTTGCCGGGAGAAATCAGCCGCCGATTACAGCAAACATAATGTAGAGCGATATGGCGACACCAATAATGGGGATCGCGTCTACCAAGCCCATAACGATAAAGAACTGCGTTCGCAACATCGGCAGTAATTCCGGCTGGCGAGCAATGCCCTCCAGAAAGCGCGCGCCCAGCACACCGACCCCAACGCCTACACCGACGCCGGCAAGGCCGAGCAGTACCGCACCAGCGACGTACATTAGAGCAATTTCCATAACCTTCTCCTATTAAAAAGACATCAACTTAGAAACTGTAACTTCGCTTGGCCTCTTTTAGTGGTGGCTGTGCGCCATTTCCAGATAGACAATTGTCAGTATCATAAAAATAAACGCCTGCAGCAACACTATTAGAATATGGAACACGGCCCAGGCCAACTGCAATACACCGCCCGCCAGCGCAAAGACTATGCCGCCAGAGAACAGCAACGCAATAAGGATGAAGATCATCTCGCCTGCGAACAGATTGCCGAACAGCCGCAACGAAAGCGACAATGGTTTGGCGATCAGGCTCACGAACTCCAGAAAAAAGTTTATCGGAATAAAGATGATCTTAAGGATCGGGTTATTGGCCTGAAACGGCTGCATGGTGAGTTCCGAAGCAAATCCCAATGGCCCCTTGACTTTAATGCTATAGAAAAGCGTCAGCGCGAACACACCGAAAGCCATTCCGAATGTGGCGTTCGGGTCTGTGGTGGGAACCACCTTCATGTACTCAATGCCAGCCAATGAGGCGAGCATTGGAATCCAGTCGACCGGCACCAAGTCCATGGTGTTCATCAGCAAGATCCAGACAAATAGAGTCAATGCCAGGGGCGCCACCATGTCATTCTTGTGTGAAAACGAACTGCGTACATTGTTGTCTATGAATTCGATCACCCACTCGACGAAATTGAGGAAACCGCTTGGTGTGTCCGCGCTCGCACGAAGTGCGGCTTTGCGAAAAAGCCATAGAAAAAGAGCGCCCAAAAATACTGACCAGAACATGGTGTCGACGTGAATTGCCCAAAAACCCATTTCCTTGGCTTCGTCGGCGCCGTGGGCAAGCCCCCAGGTCCCGTCCGGGTGTTGACCAAACGTCAGATTCTGCAGGTGATGCTTAATGTAACCGGTCGATGTCAATTTTTCGCTAGCCATTTTTCCCGGGCCTAGTTCTGCATCTTCTCTTCATCTGGCAGTTGGACCTTCTGCGTCACAACCGCCGCCGTGGCCGCGAACATCCCGCTTAACAGCCCTGCCAGAAACCCGCCGATTCTAATCTCGTCTACAGCGGCAAAAACGACCGCGCAAAGCACGCCTACGATGACTAGTTTGCCAAACTCGGCGCGGTACAGAGTGAACAATTCACCTTGGCCTGGCGTTCTTGCCGGTCGCGAAAAAACTCGCCAGGCAGCATAGCCATTTCCCGCGACGCTAATTCCTACACCAAATAGTGCCGATCGCACATCGCCCGGAACCAACCCATACAAGGCAATTACCACAACCGCGAGCGCCGCCAGTTGTGCGATCAAGATTCTCTTAAGGGTCAAACTTTCTGCGCCCACGCCGGTGGGTAAATCGCTCCGTCGAGCGTGAGACATTGGTCAGCACCAACACCGGTCCATCCCCCCATCTCGCCACGCCGTGACAAAGGCCGCGCAGTATAGGGTAGGCCCAGAAAACGGTCAATATCGCGCTTTTCGAGCCACTGGGATGATCGACGAGACAGCCTGATTGCTCTTTTCCGCGATGACCGAAAACAAAAATATGTCTGCCTGTCCATTGCCGTTGGACCAGATGGCCTCGCCCCGGCTTGCCCGACCGCTCGAATTACTTCCTTACATCAGCCAAGCAACACGCTCTTTGCGCACAGGACCACCAAGCAGCGTGTAAACAGTTGGCATTCCACGAGCCGACGGGGCTTTACGTGTAACTTCCGGCGGCGTCTCTTGATCTGGTCATGGTCATTCGGGTCTCCGAATTCCGCGTGCTACACTGCCGGACCCCCGGGGGTTTTCGTTCGGCATTACACACATGGACTTTGAAATGGCCCGCTTCAATATGATTGAGCAGCAGATCCGGCCGTGGGAAGTTCTGGATGCTGCGGTGCTCGAACTGTTGCGGCAAGTACCCCGTGAAGCGTTCGTGTCCGAATCGCAACGTGGCCTGGCTTTCGCTGATCTGAATCTTCCCATTGGTTACGGTGAAACCATGTGGCAACCTAAAATAGAAGCCCGTATCTTGCAGGCATTGGCGCCCACAACAAGTGATCGTGTTCTCGAGGTGGGAACGGGCAGCGGCTATCTGACGGCCTTGCTCGCAAGTTGCTCAGACCACGTAACCAGTATCGAGATTCATAGCGACTTCATTGCGCTCGCAACGCAACGGCTGCGGGCTCAGAACATCAGCAACGTACGACTGGTCGAAGGAGATGGGGCTTTAGGCTGGCCATCTTCCAAGCCATGGGACATCGTCGTGCTTACCGGCTCGGTTCCCACTATCCCTTCTGCGTACCGCGACATTCTGGCTTCGGGAGGCCGGTTGGCTGCGGTGGTGGGACGGGAGCCCGTAATGGAGGCGATGCTGTATGTCTACCAAGGCGAAGACGCCTGGTCGGCCCGCTCGTTGTTTGATACAGTGCTGCGTCCACTGGTCAACGCGGAACCGCCGGACGCATTTGTTTTTTGAGTGGCTGATTTGGCCGTGGCACGTTCCTCATTGAACGGAAAAGGATTATTGCTATTGGCGGGGACCGCAGCGGCCGTTCTTGCACCTACCTGGTTCACCGCGGCGGACGAAACGTATGTTGTGATCGCAGGGGATACGGCCTGCGAGATTGCCGAACAATTTTCGATCCCATGTGCTGCATTGATCGAAGCCAATCGGCTCGGCAAAGACGCCTTGATTTTCGTAGAACAACGTCTTGTCCTCCCTGGAATCAGACAAGCGGGCGGCACCCAGGTCGACGATCCGCCTTCTGAGTCCGAGACGATTCCGCCGGCCCAGGTAGACAAACCGCCTGCCAAACCCGAAACAATCCTATCGACCCAGGTAGACGAGTCACTGGAGTCGGAGAAGGAACGAGCCGAGGAGGGTTCGGACAGGAAGACAGACCTCTGGTCAGTTTATCTCCTGGCGCGCACCCACGACCCGCGCTTCGCGGCCCAACGTTTTCGCCGTGACGCGGCCCAACAAGCATTGCCGCAAGCGCGTGCAGCTTTGCGCCCTCAGTTGAGTTTTAGTAGCAGCCTGAGCCGCGCTTATGATGATGATTTCGAACACAGCGACAGTCTGCAATCATCTGTGTCACTGAACCAAATCCTCTACAACCGCTCTAACAGCCTTGCAGTGCAACAGGCACGCCACCGCGTTGCGGCGGCAGAAGCGGATTACCGAGAAGCCGAGCAGGATCTGATTCTCCGGGTGGCCCAAGCCTATTTTGCTGTGCTTTCCATGACCGACAACCTGGAGCTGTCCGAAAGAAATCAGGCGGCGATTGGCCGTCAACTCGAACTGGCGTTGGAACGGCTCAACGCCGGGCTGGGTACCCGCACCGGCCTTTTCGACGCCGAGGCCCGTTACGAAAGCTCGGTCGCGGACGGTATTGAAGCGGCAAAACTTTTGGATGATGCGGGCCAAGGCCTCATGCTGCTTACAAGCAGCAACCCCGGCGCCCTACGTACGGTGCACCCGGCCGCCCGATTGACGTCTCCTGAACCCAACGAACCTGGAGCCTGGGTTGACGCTGCGCTTAAAAACAACCATCGACTTGTGGCCGAAAAACACAATCTATCTGTTACTCAACTCGCCGCTGCCAGGCAACAGTCAGCTCGCTTGCCGACTCTGCGTGCAAGCCTGAGTAGTTCCTTCACTGATTCGGAACAAACAGACAGCACTCGAACCAGTTTTTCGCTGAGCTTGTCGGTCCCCCTCCTCCAAGGCGGCCTCGTCCGATCGCAGATTAAAGAAGCCGCCTTGAACTTCAACGCAGCTCGCCGTGATTACGAATCCAGCCGGCGGCAAGTTCACACCGAAACCCGGGGCACCTTCTTGGCCATCAGCAGTCGCCTGCGGCGGATCGAAGCGTTGGCTGGAGCGGTCCGGGCGGGCACCGGCGCCTTACGGGCCAAGGAGGCGGGGTTTGCGGCAGGACTCAACACGAATATCGAGGTGCTAGATGCGCAGCGCGACCTGTTCCGCGCCGAGCGTGATTATTTAAGGGAGCGTTACGATTATGTCCTTGAGATGCTGCGGCTCGAAGCGCTCATTGGTAACCTTGGCAGTGACGATTTGCGTCGAGTCAATGCCTGGCTGAACTGAGGCCCCCGATACAGAAACCAGCTAGTAGCGAACACCGAGCCGCGCTTAAAACAGCACCGATGTGGCGGCGTAGACTCGGTTACCACCGTTCGCGCCGAACCCGCGAGCCAGTTCGACCCGAACATCGGTTCGAACAAATCTTTTCAGTTTCCACACCAAGCCCACTCCAACTCCAACCGCGGACTGGTGTGGTGTGGCGCTGGAAATAGATTTGGCTGCAGCGCCAGCATCCAGAAAAATAACGCCCCGGATATATTGCGTGCCTGCCAGCGGAATCAGCAACTGCACATTGCTGAGCGTAAACACATCCCCTTCGAGGGTGTCCCGCCCAACTCCGCGAATCGTGGTATTCCCGCCAAGACTGAAACAGGGATTACCAAAAACCGATCCAGCGCACGCCCCCATTCGAAGGTGTGTATGCAACTGCGCCGCCTTGCCAGAGCCAAGATTTTGGTAGCTCCGGTAAAATCCAAAATGCTGGTTAATTGTTCGCCCCCCTCCCGGCATGATCTTCCGCAACTCGTAGCCGTAGTGCTGCCCGGTGCGGCGGCCCGCTGATGTTGTAATCATTTTATTCTCAAGCCGGGCCAGAACGGTGAAAACGCTCGCGTTAAATAAGAGGCCGGCGTCGCCTGACAACAGCGTGTGCTCGTACACCTGCCGTTGTAACCCAACCGTCATGCGCCAGCCACGACTCGGCCCTGCTGCTCGCAACCAACGCGACACGGTGATACCGCCGCCGGTCAGTCGGCGCTCGTAACGTCCTGCTCGCTTCTGTCGTACCTCATCCAACAATGCGCGCTCGCGATAGAGTCCGAGCTCCAGTCCAAACGAGCTGTTCGCAATGCGTGGCGTCCGGTAACGAATTTGCAGGCGGTCCTCGCGCTCTATATCCGCATCGTGATAGACGTTGCGCCTAAACATCACTTTGAGTTGTTGATTCAACCCGAGCAAGTTGTCTGTCTGACTCATGATCCCGTAGGTCCAGTCCCCATCACCACTCAGGTGAACAATCGGCACGGGCAGAAAGAAATATTTCTCCCGGACATCAACCCACAGGCGATGGCCTGTCTTGGTCGGGTGGAGCCGCGTTTCTACCGTGGTGAAAAGACCGAGCGCCATGATCGACTTCCGTCCTTTCTCAATCTCGGCCGCACTGACCGTCATCCCACCACTAAAACCAAGCTCACGTAACAAAATTTCCTGGCGCGTCTTTTCGTTTCCACTGATCCGGATGTCTGTGATCTGGTAGTCAATCGCGCCGGCGGGCTGGGCTGGGCCCCAAAGCAAGATGAAGGCCGCGGCCACGGCCCGCCAGCGAATTCGCCAGGATCCGGTCATTGGTGCTTTGGTTTAGCGCGCCGGGACATGCCGATTAAAATTCTAAGCGATTAGAAGCCAAGCCCCGCGAATCTCGGGTGGCATTCGTCACCCGGTCGTTGCTTCCGGGTTTTCTGCTAACGTAACGGCCGCTGACGATTCGATTTCACCCAAGATGACCGCCAACAGTCATTCTTTATCTGGGGCATTGCTGCTGCTCTCGCTGCTGTTGCTCGGCGGCTGCGCCACCTGGGGCCAGCCCCTTAGTGACCCGCGCGGGCTCGATCCTCTAGAGCGTTCCAATCGCGCAGTCTTCGCCTTCAATCAACGGATCGACCGGGTCCTTTTCAAGCCGGCGGCTGAAATCTATAAAGCGGAGTTACCGCTGGTTCTTAGAACCGGTGTCAGCAATTTTTTTCATAACCTCGCCGAACCAACGACCATCCTGAATGACATATTGCAGGGAAAGGGGCGTCAAACTATAAACGATGGGGCCCGTTTTGCCATCAATACGACGCTCGGGGTGTTTGGCTTGTTCGATGTCGCCGGGTCCCTTGGTCTGGTACATCACCAGGAAGATTATGGTCAAACCCTGGCGCGCTGGGGTATTCCTGCTGGGCCCTATCTGGTTTTGCCGGTCTTCGGCTTCAGCAATGTCCGCGACGCTGTGGGTAAACTTCCTGGTCTGTATCTTTCCGATCCGCTTTTTCTTATCAGCAATGAGCCCTACTTGGGGGCCGGGCGTTATGGTTTGCTGCATGCGGGCTTCCGCACGTTGCACGCAATTGGCCTTAGAGCGCAATTACTCGGCGCCGACCCGTTGATCGAAATACAGCTCGATCCCTATTTGTTCCTGCGCGAGGCGTATCGCCAGCAGCGCCTGCATGCCATCAACGATTATCAGCCGTTAGAAAAGATCGATCCCGCTATGGAAGAGGCGCTGTTTGGCGACTGATGCGCTGCAAAAAACCCAAGAAGAACGCCCGCATCAGCACACGCCGCGCCCCCGATTGGCGGTCTTTGGCCTCGCTGCCCGACCCGTTCCGCTCTATACTGCGTGGGGAGCAACCCCTTTTGGAGAAATCAGGCCTGTGACCGATCTTTACAACATCGAAGTCTCGGTCGAAACCACCTACGTGGCAGAACACTCGGAGCCGGAAGAAGGCCGCTTTGTTTTCGCCTACACCATCACGCTGGTCAATCGCGGTTCGGTATCCGCCCAACTCCTCTCTAGGCACTGGGTCATCACGGATGCCGACAGCCAAGTTGAGGAAGTGCGCGGCGACGGCGTCGTGGGCGAACAGCCGGTCCTAAAGCCCGGCGAGGGGTTTCGCTATACCAGTGGCGCGGTTATTGAGACCCCCGTAGGCACAATGCACGGCAGCTACCAAATGGTCGCGGCAGACGGTCAACAATTCGACGCCACGATCCCCGAGTTCGTATTATCCGCGCCACGCACTTTACACTAAACTACACTAAGTAGTTGATAATAAGTCGTTTTATATATCTAGGTTGGTGACAGAGAACGCATTGTTCTCGATGAACTGTCGCCGGGGCGCCACTTCGTCTCCCATCAATACGGTAAAAACTTCATCGGCGCTGACCGCGTCCTCAATGGTCACCCGAGACAAGCGGCGCTGTGCCGCGTCCATCGTGGTTTCCCATAGCTGGTCGGCGTCCATCTCGCCAAGGCCCTTGTAGCGCTGTATCGTTAGCCCGCGTCGCGCCTCCGCCAAGAGCCAATCTAGGGCGCCGGCAAAGTTGCTCGCCTGGGTTTCGCGGTCCGCACGCCGAACGGTTGGATTCTCACCGGCGCGACCGCGCATTTCGTCCCCGAGTTTCGCGATCGCACGGTACTCACTCGAATCGAAGAACCGGCTTTCCAACCGAGTTTGTCGGTACTGCCCGTGCCGCTCGCTTTCTACCACCACCACCCAATCGTCTTCGCCGTCTTCAACCCGCGCCGAGTACGTCGTTGTTGTGCGCCTTTCGGCGGCAGCCAGCCCCCGGTTCAATTCCTCTACCAGCGCGGTGGTAGCAGCGGGCGCGGCCCGTGCGCCGTCTAAGAGCGGCGCTGCTGCTGTTAACGCCCACAACGCCGCGGGCTCGTAGCGACGCCGCAAACGCGTGATCGCCGTGCGCACAGCCAAATACTCCCTCGATAACGTAATCAGGTCCGGTCCGGCCAGCGTCGAACCGCTCGTAGCAATGATTGCTGCCCCGTCCATTGCGGATTGGAGTAGGTGCTGCTGGAGTTCCTCATCATCGTTAATGTAGACGGACATTTTCCGTGTGGTGATTTTGTAGAGCGGGGGCTTTGCAAAGTAGATGTACCCCCGGTCCAGGAGTTCGGGCATGTGCCGATAGAATAACGTCAATAAAAGGGTACGAATATGGGATCCATCGACATCGGCATCGGTCATGATGATGATCCGGTGGTACCGGAGTTTTTTTATGTCAAAATCTTCCGGGCCGATCCCGGCCCCTAATGCCGTAATTAAAGTGGTGACTTGCTCTGACGATAACATCTTGTCAAAACGAGCTTTTTCTACATTGAGTATCTTTCCTTTGAGGGGTAATATTGCTTGATATCGGCGATCACGAGCCTGCTTTGCCGACCCCCCCGCTGAATCCCCTTCCACCAGATATATTTCACTTTTGGCTGGATCCGTCTCTTGGCAATCGGCCAGCTTACCGGGCAACCCCCCCATCTCCAGGACGTTCTTGCGCCGGGTTAAGTCCCGCGCCTTTCGCGCGGCTGCCCGAGCCCGCGCTGACTCGACCACCTTGGCCACGATGGTGCGCGCGTCGCTCGGGTGCTCCAGGAGAAAATCCCCTAGGTGCGCGTTGACCAGCGACTCAACAGGGCGCCGAACCCTCGATGACACGAGCTTTTCTTTAGTTTGGGACGAGAATTTCGGGTCTGCCATCTTTATCGACAGCACCGCAGTAAGCCCCTCTCTACAGTCTTCCCCTTTGAGGTCGATCTTCGCCTTTTTATTAATCCCGGAGGACTCGAAGTACCGACCGACGGTTCGCGTGATGCTCGCTCGTAACCCTTCTAGGTGGTTGCCGCCATCGCGCTGGGGAATATTATTGGTATAGCAAAACACGGCTTCCTGGTAGGTATCGTTCCACTGTAACGCCAGTTCCACGGTAATGTCATCGCGGGTCGCTAGCATATGAAAAACAGGGGAGTGGAGCGGTTTTTTCTTCCGATTAAGGTAGTCCACGAATGCGCTGATTCCCCCTTTATACTCAAAAATATCTTCTGTTCCCGCGCGCTCATCGATCAGTCGATTGCATACCCCCGAATTAAGAAAAGACAGTTCTCGTAGCCGTCTCGACAGGATGTCGTGATGAAACACCACATCCGTAAACATTACGGGGTCGGGCCGAAAGTGGACCTCGGTTCCTGTGCGCTCTGTTTT
>Ga0310122_10002839_pt1 | contig 11034 bp, 10 predicted proteins | sample CB6_Bottom_1051__FD_203503 | JGI IMG/M metagenome (GOLD analysis project Ga0310122, IMG submission 203503) | Marine microbial communities from Western Arctic Ocean, Canada - CB6_Bottom_1051 | ecosystem: Environmental > Aquatic > Marine > Oceanic | place: Canada: Western Arctic Ocean | collected...
CTTATCAAAAAATTTTAGAACTAGCTGAAACCAAAGATTTAGATATCACTACGGTTGATTTAGCAAAAATTACTAACGACTTTATCAACTACCTTCAAACTCTGGAAAATAAGGTTGAGCCCCAGGTTCTAGCTGACTTCGTCTCTATCGCCGCTCAACTAATACTCATCAAGTCTAAAGCTCTCTTGCCCTCCCTCACTCTCACCGATGACGAGGAAGAAGATATTAAGGAGTTAGAAACTCGTCTCCAACTCTATCAACAATACCGGGGTGCTGACAAGCAGATCAACCAACTCTGGCATAATAATAACATCTCCGCCTCCCGCCCTTATCTCCTTGCTTGTTCTTTAGAACAGCGTCAGGTTTTCCATACTCCCAGTGGCTTAACTACCGCTCAACTCTTAGAGGCTATCAAAAATCTATCCCTCACAGTTCAGAAACTATTTCCCGATAAAGAGCAGTTGCAAATAAAGGTGGTTTCTCTCAAGGATAAAATAAAAGAAATAATCGACCGCTTTCAAAAAGCTAGCCAACACAAGTTTAGTCAACTAGTGGACCAATCTCAAAAAGGGGAGGTTATAGCTACCTTCTTAGCTATTCTTCACCTGCTCAAAGATCAGGTGGTTGACATTGATCAACCTAAACCATTTGAAGAGATAACTATTAAAAAGATATGAATAATTTAACTGCTCAATTAGAAGCCTTACTCTTCCTCCATGGTGAGCCGATTGCTTATAAAAAAGCTCTGCAAATATTAAAAGTTAAAGAAGGGGAGCTTGATCAAGCAATTCAACAACTTGATCAATTACTAATTCAAAATAACCGGGGCCTCTGTCTTTTGAATAACAAACAATCTCTACAGCTAGTGACCAAGCCTGAACTATCCGAGCTAGTAAAACGACTGGTTAAACAAGATCTTCAAAGTGAACTAACTCCAGCTATTTTAGAGGCCATCTCTATCATCGCATATAGCGGCCCTATTAGCCGGGAGGAGCTAGAATACATCCGTGGCGTTAACTGCACTTTTATCTTGCGCAGTCTCTTGGTCAGAGGATTGATCACTCACCAAAACAATCAATATCAGGTTAGTTTCAATCTCTTAAAACATCTTGGTCTTAGTGATGTTCAGCAACTGCCAGAGTATGATAAGTATCAAGCGATAAAACAAAAACTACGAACCAATGAATAAACGTCTTAAAGCCCTCCTTATTATTCTAGCTGGCATAGCTATTTTATTGATCAATAAACAAGTGGAGCCACCGCCATTTAAAACCCTCTCTAATCAGGAGATTAAAGTTAGCAGTTTGAAAGCTAGCGCTTCTCTAATCAAGAATGGGGCTGTGATCAAACTCAATCCCGAACTACCTAAAAAACTTAATCTCCAATCCGCTCTGATCAAAGATTTAGAGACCAACGCCTACTATCTCAGGATGAAAACTCAGCAGCAATGGCCCATGGCTTCTTTAACTAAGTTATTAACTTCGGTTATAGCTTTAGAGAAAATAACTCCCTCAACAAAAGTTGATCAGCTAGTTAAAAGAATGATGATCTACTCCGATAATCGAGCGGCTGAGCAGTTAGCTGAAGCTTATGGTCGTCAGGAATTTCTAACCGCTATGCAGGAAAAAACCGAGCAATTGGGCATGAAAAACACTAGTATATTTGACGAATCTGGTTTATCATTCCTAAATCAGTCAACCGTTGAAGATTTAGAAAAACTGGTAGTTTATATTACTAAAAAACACCCTAAAATCTTTCAATTTAGTCGCGAATTAGAGATTGTAGTTAATAATAATCGACGTAAAAATATCAATAAGTTTGCTGGTCAATCTGATTTTTTGGGCGGCAAAACCGGTTACACCGATGAGGCTCATGGTAACTTAATCACCTTATTTGAGTTTCAAGGTCATCCGGTAGTAATTATTGTTCTTGGCACAGCTGATCGCCACGAACGATTTAATCAGACCAATATTCTCCGACAATGGATTTCCAAATTTTACAACTCATAAGAATATTAAGCATCTCTGTTATCTCCTTTTTAACCGCTCTCGGTCTCACGCCGTTAGCTTTTAAGTTGCTTAACAAATATAAGTTTAATAAACAGATCAGGGCTAGTGTTCACGCCCCTATTTACTCTCAACTCCACCAGAAGAAGGCGGGTACTCCTACCGGTGGGGGAGTTATTATTTGGGGCACAGTTATCGGACTAGCTGTTATCTTTTTTTTCTTTAGCTTAGCCTTTAATCACATCTTTAGTTATCTCGACTTTATTAATAGAGCCCAGACCTATCTACCTTTAGCAGCCATGCTTATCGCCGCTGGTTTTGGTTTATTCGATGATGTCTTGGGCATTATGAGAATCGGACCTAAGGGTGGTGGCTTGGCCGTTAGAAACAAGATTCTCGTCTATCTAGTTCTTTCTTTATTAGGTGCTCTCTGGTTCTACTTCCGCTTAGATTGGAATACGATTAACATTCCTTTGTTAGGTACCGTGGTGATCGGTTGGTGGTACGTGCCTTTCTTTATGTTCATCATCACCGCCAGTGCCTTCTCTCTTAATGAGACCGATGGCTTGGATGGTTTGGCTGGGGGAGTATCCTTGTTGGCTTTTACCGCTCTGACTGTAGTGGCTTTTGTGTTGGGTCGTTATCATCTAGCCGCCTTCAGTGGTGCTACTATCGGTGCTCTGTTAGCTTTTCTATGGTTCAACGTTCATCCCGCTAAATTCTTTATGGGTGATACTGGTTCGATGGCCCTAGGCATCACCTTGGGAACGGTGGCCTTGTTAACCAATACCGCTCTCTTATTACCCTTCTTCTTATTCATTCCTGTTATCGAGTCCTTGTCAGTCATTATTCAAATGACCAGCAAAAAACTCTTTAAGAAAAAGGTCTTTATCTCCACCCCCATTCATCATCACTTTGAAGCTATTGGCTGGAAGGAGAGTCAGATCGTGATGCGCTTTTGGATCATTTCCGCCATTTTTACCTCCCTCGGCTTGGTGCTATTCTTCCTCGATCACTTTTTGAAATAAAACAAAATCCGCCCGAAGGCGGATGATGCCGAAATCCTAACCGAAGCTAGAAGTTCTAACTGAGCTAAGAACGAATCCTCTTCTCAGCTATGTTTAATATAATATCTCCTCATAAATTAACAATCAAAGTTATCCACAGGTCTTACTAAAATATTTTTAAAGAGTAAATTCTAACCAAGTCTTAGTGGATTTGTTCTTATTTGTGATAAAATACCCCTATGCTTTTGATCAAGAATGTGAAGATTATTGACGGCACCGGTACCGAGGCCTATGCCAGCGATGTCTTGGTAAGTGGTAATCGGATCTCTGCTATCGGTAACTTTCCTAATCGGAAGGCTGACCAGGTGATTGAGGGTTTAGGAGGCTATCTAATGCCCGGCTTTATCGATGTTAATACCGACGCTGATCATCAACTTACTCTCTTCACTAATCCTCATCAAGAAAAATTCCTCAAACAGGGCGTCACTACCATCATCGGTGGTCACTGTGGCTCCTCTCTCGCCCCCCTTCTTTATGGCTCTTTGGAATCGATTGGAAAATGGACCGATCCTAATCAGATCAATGTTGATTGGCACGACTTCAGAGAGTTTGTCACTACCATGAAGCAACGACCGCTAGGTGTTAACTTTGGTTCTTTGGTTGGTCACTCTACCATTCGACGAGCTATTATTGGTGAAGATTCACGAGATCTCACCAAGCAAGAGTTAACGATTTTCACCCAGATCATTAAAGAATCTCTGGAAGAGGGAGCGCTGGGTTTCTCTACCGGGCTCAGCTATGTTCACTCACGACAGGTTCCTTACAACGAACTCAAGCAACTAGTCTCGGTTTTACGACCCTACAAAGCCGTTTACTCCACCCATCTCCGAGATGAGAAAGAGGATCTCTTTGCCGCTGTTAACGAAACCATCACTCTCTTTCAGGAAACCGGGGTTCGCACTGTGATCTCCCACTTCCGCCCTTTAATCAAGTATGAAAAGAATTTTGAAGCGGCTTTTAATCTAATTGATAAGACGGTGGGTAAGATGGACTTCTTCTACAACCTCTATCCTTTTGATACCAGCATCGTTCCCATCTACACCTTTCTGCCTCTTTGGGCTCAAAAAGGTGGTTTACACGACATGCTCTCCAGCCTAACTACCGCCGCCATCAGAGCCCGCGTGATGAGAGAGCTACCCACCTTCAAGAAAGGGGAGTTGATCATTGCTAGTGCCCCTGGCAATGAACACATGATTGGCAAGCAATTGGGCAAGAGGGATCTCATCAAAGCCATGCTTGATAGTGGTCTTAAAGCTCAGATTTTTCACAAAAATATTAATGAGAAAAAAGTTATCGAATTACTTTTTGCTCACAAGTCTTTGATTGGTTCCAATAGTGGTGGCTTAGGAGAACGATCTACCAAAACTTTTCCTAAGTTTTTGGAACTGGTTGAGGAGAGAGAAAACTACCCCCTAGAAAAAGCTGTTCAGAAGATCACCTCCCTGCCAGCCGAGAAATTTAATATTTCTGAACGAGGTCAAATAACTGAGGGTTATTTTGCCGATCTGGCACTGGTACTTAATAATCAGGTCAAATATGTCATTGTTAATGGTCAGGTGGTGATCGATAAAGGGGAGCATAATCAAGTCACCGCTGGCACTATCATTACTCGTGGTTAACCAATGTTTAAAAATAAAAAGAGTGTTGTTAAAAGAGTTAGAAGGAGGAGGCGAAGATCTGATCTGATCGTTATTTTTTGCACTGTTTTTTTGGTAGTGGTTGGTTTGGTAATGCTGGCCAGCGCTTCTTCTAATTTAGGTAAGATTCGTTTTGATGATACTTATCACTATCTCAAGCACCAATTAATGTTTGGTGTTACTTTCGGCCTAATCGGTTTCTTTCTGGCTTCTAAGATATATTATCGTTTTTATGAAAAAATCGCCGTCATCTTGATTCTGGTAGGCTTAGGCCTCCTTCTTCTTGTCTACACCCCCTTCGGTTTACAAACTGGGGGAGCAGAGCGCTGGCTTCAGTTGGGTCCTGTTTCTTTTCAACCCGCTGAGTTTATGAATATTGCTATGATCATCTATCTCGCCGCCTGGCTGAGAAAAAAAGAGAGGACCAAGAAAGTTATGAAGGGCTTGGTACCATTTTTAGTCGTAGTTGGTCTCACCACCTATCTCTTACTCAAACAACCCAGTACCTCATCCGCCGCTATTCTCTTAGCTGTTTCTTTAATTATTTATTTTGCTAGTGGTACCAAGTTTTCGCATATCTTGGCGATTATTTTAATTGGGACGATTGCTTTTGGTTCGGTAATTTATTTCTCACCTTATCGCTGGGAAAGAGTGCAATCTTTTCTTAATCCTGGGACCAACCAACTCTCCTCCGGTTACCACATCAACCAAACTCTCATTGCTATTGGTAGCGGGGGTCTTTGGGGAGTTGGTTATGGCCAGTCTACTACCAAGATCAGCTACCTGCCCGAACCTATTGGTGATTCTATTTTTGCGGTCATTGCTGAAGAAATGGGTTTTGTGGGGACGGGTGTGCTTTTGGCCATCTTCCTGCTCTTGATTCTTCGAACCTTTCAGATTGCAGCTCGAGCCAAAGACAAGTTTGGTCACTTGTTATTAGTTGGCTTTGGTTCGTTAATAGCAATCCAAACTTTTGTTAATATCGCCGCTGTTTCTGGAGTTATTCCCTTAACCGGTGCTCCCTTGCCCTTCATCAGTTATGGTGGCACCGCCCTAGTATCTTTTATGACCATTGCTGGTATTATCAATAATGTATCTAAATATAATTAACTTATGAAAGTTAGAATTCTTATCACCGGCGGCGGAAGCGGGGGACACGTTTTTCCCCTGGTTGCTATCGCCAAACAACTTCAACAGCTAGCTATTAAAAGTAATCTGGATCTAGTACTCCGTTACTATGGCCCCCAAGATATCTACACCTCCTATATCACTCGTGAAGATATCGAGGCCAAAAGTATCATCGCCTCAAAACTGCGTCGCTACTTCTCGCTCAAAAACTTTGTTGATCTACCAAAGTTTGTTTTGAGTATCTTTCAATCATTGTTCAAAATATACTGGTTTATGCCTGACGTAGCTTTCTCCAAAGGAGGACCGGGAGCCTTGCCCGTCTTGATCGCCTGCCGTTTCTATAACATCCCCGTTATCATTCACGACTCTGATGCCGTACCCGGCCTAACCAACACTGTAAGTGGCAAGTGGTCTCGGCAGATAGAGCTAGGTTTTGCCTCGGCTAAAAAATACTTTCCTGCCTCAAAAATTGTACGAGTAGTGGGTAATCCGATTAGAGAGGATTTGCTTAACTACGTTAGTCTCGACCCCAAGGGAGCCAAGGAACGATTAAAGTTAGATCCCAACGTGCCTTTAATCCTGGTCTTAGGGGGTTCACTGGGTTCGGTGAGAATCAATAACTTTATTCTCTCTTACTTAGAAAAACTATTAGGCCACTATCAGGTGGTTCATCAGGTGGGGACGGCTAATCTAGCCGATGTTAAAAAAACCTTTGCCGCTCTCAGTCGTCAGTGGGAAGCCAAGATAAAAAACCGCTACTATCCCTACGCCTTTCTTGAAAAAAACTATGGTGAGATGTTAGCAGCTAGTGACTTAGTGATCACTCGTTCTGGTTCGGGAGCTATCTTTGAGCTAGCAGCTTTTGGCAAACCAGCTATCCTTATCCCGTTACCCGAGTCGGCTCGCAATCACCAACAGATGAATGCTATTCAATATTCTCAGATCGGAGCGGCAGAAGTCTTAGAAGAAAACAATCTGTCAGAAGCAGTGGCTTTAGGGATGATTGATAAGTTGATTAAAGCTCCTAATACCCAGATGCGTCAGGCCGCTCTCAAGTTTGCTAAACCAAAAGCAGCCGCCATAATTGCGGCTGATATCTTGTCTTTAGTTAAATAATAAAAGCTCGTATTTGTAAATTGCTGGCTTTGGGATAATTATTATTGTGTTGGGGATAACTAATATTACCCCCCCTTTTTTTTTAAGTTATAATTATCTCAATGAGTAAAAGAGTTAAATGGTGGGCTATAAGTTTTGGTGTGTATGCAATATTTTTTGTATACATATTTTTTACCGAACCAACTAACTCACTTGGAGATAATTTATTCCTTTTATCTATGTTACTTATTTTAACTATACCAGTCTTTTTTCATGAGTTTTGGGGAATAGCAAGTTTAGTTTCTTTTATATTAGTCATGAGTGGCATCGTTGTTTTTGACACAATTTATGGCTCTCTTAGTGGTGGTTGGATGGCAGCGATTTGGCCCGTATTTGTCATGTGGACAGCGATAGGTCTGATTCCTAGTTGGTTGATATTGATAATAATGAGATTTAAGTCAAACTACAAAATTACTAAAAAAGTTGAGAGTGTTAAAATTCATAAAAGTGGAGGGAGAATATTTACTGTTATAAATTTGGTATATCTCATCTTACCAATTATATTTGTTTTATTATTTATTTACTTCTTAAATGTAGGTTTAAATAAATAGCTCCGCAGGCTGGACGATTTTAGAACTTTTGAAGCTATAAATTATGCTAGGATTTGATTAATGGTTGAATCTTTATATAAAAAGGAAAAGCATCCCTGGGGTAAAAGACCTCTGCTTTTTGTTACTAAGAATAGAAACCTATTAAAAAAAGGGTCTCTTTTAGATTTAGGAGGAGGAGACGGTACCGACTCTCTTTATTTAGCTAAAGAAGGATTTAAGGTTACCAATGTTGATATCGACCCCGAGGCAATCAAAATTTTTAACCAAGAGGCTCAGAAAAATAATTTAAAGGTTGAAGGAGTTATTAGTAATATTCTTGATTATCAGTTTGATAAAAAGTGGGATAACATCATCAGTGCTTTTACTCTTCACTTTTTAAATATCAGAAATGCACGTAGCCTAATTAAAAAAATAAAAGCAAATACAATTAAAGGTGGAGTTAATTTAATAGTTGGTTTTACCAAAAAAGGTGGTTTGTATAAACCAGGCAGAGATAGATTTTACTTAGATGAAGATGAACTTCTAAAGCTTTATAAAGATTGGCAAATACTAAAATATAGTAAGATGATTGGCGGTACAAGAGCAGGAGTCCAGCAAGAGAGAGAAATGCTTATAGCGAAAAAACACTAGCTTCCCATCGTGGACTTTGTGCAAACCAGGATTGAGCAACAAAATAAGCATATTTATATACCAAACCTATCCCCACAGTATCAGATTTGTTTTGTATTTTTGCTCTCTTCTGGCAATTTTTTGTTAAATGCTTCAAAAGCCCTTAAAACTTCCAGAGGCACAGCAAAAACAATCGTATTTGATTTATCAGAGCTTATATCATTGATTGATTGAAGAGTTCTTAAATGAAGGGCTCCGTTGGCTTCCGATAGGGTTAGGGCAGCTTTTGCCATATTGCTAGCGGCAATTACCTCTCCTTCGGCCTTAATTATTAAGGATCTTTTTTCTCTTTCCGCTTCAGCCTGCTTACCAATTACCCTTCTCATTTCTTCTGGTAAGATTACATCTTTTAATTCTACATTGAGAACTTTAATTCCCCAGGGATCAGAAGCCTTATCTATAATGATTCTTATGTTTTCTGAAACCTTATCTCGCTGGGAAAGGAGTTCATCTAAATCTACTTGACCTACGGCATTCCGCATTGTTGTTTGGGCCAACTGAGAAATGGCGAAGAAAAAGTCTTCTACCTCCAAAACCGCCTTATCGGCTTCTCGGACTTTATAGTAAATAACGGCATTAACACCAACCGATATATTGTCCTTGGTAATTGCCTCCTGATTTGGCACATCTACTGCCTTTACTCTTAAATCTATTTTTTGGTAAAACTGGATAATAGGAATAACTATTCTCCAGCCAGGTTCCATCAGGCCTATATACTTACCTAGCATGAACTTAACCCCTTTTTGATACTGATTAATCTGCTTAATAGAGATTAAAACAACAAAAACAATTATTGATGGAATTATCCAGATTAACATATTTTTATGGAGATATCTTATTAATGATAATTAATTGTTCAATCTTACTCTTATGATATTAATATAGCAACTAAAGACCCATTTGCAAGAGTCTTATTTGGTTAAATAATTTGCTCCGCAGGCTGGATGATTTTTGAACTTTACTATTGACAAATATTTACCTCTGATTACACTAATAGAGTATTCGTTTCAAAACTTTTTGCTTCTGTAGGAGGTGGCGAAACGGATACACTGAAAGACGTCACTCCGGTGACGTCTTTCACTTTTTAAATAAATAGTTTATTTTTTTCTTATTTTTCATATAATTGAAGATATGATACCCGCTAAAGAAGTTAGGGTTAGAATCGCTCCCTCACCAACCGGCTTCTTACATATCGGTACCGCCCGCACTGCTTTATTTAATTGGATTTTTGCTAAACAAAATAATGGTAAGTTTATCTTACGTATCGAAGACACCGATTTAGAACGCTCCGAACCTCGTTTTGAAAAAGATATTATTGATAATCTTAAGTGGTTAGGTCTTGATTGGGATGAGGGACCTTTTCGACAGACCGATCGCACCAATATCTATCAAAAATATATCCAAGATCTCTTAGACAAAAGAGCTCTCTATCCTTGTTTTTGCACCAAAGAAGATCTAGAGAATGAGCGTCAGGCTCAACTAACTCAAGGTATGGCCCCTCTCTATAGTGGTAAATGTAATCGCCTCGAAGCTACCGTTCAAAAAAAATATATTGAAGAGGGTCGCCCTCACGTCTTACGCTTCAAAGTGCCTGATAAAACCATTTCTTTTAAAGACATGGTTCGGGGGAGTGTTAAGTTTGAAACCAAGTTAATGGGGGATATAATAGTAGCTAAAGACTTTCGTACTCCTTTATATAACTTAGCGGTGGTGATTGATGATCACGAGATGAACATCTCCCACGTTATCAGGGGAGAGGATCATCTAGCCAATACTCCTAAACAGATTCTCCTGCAAGAAGTCTTGGGTTTTAATCAACCTAAATACGCTCACTTACCCTTAATCTTAGACCCCGATCGCAAAAAAATGTCCAAGAGATATTCCACCACTTCGATTCAAGAATACAAGCAACAGGGCTATCTCCCGGATGCCTTTATTAACTTTCTCGTTTTATTAGGCTGGCATCCCAAAAACGACCAGGAGCTCTTTACCAAACAAGAGCTAATAGAAAAGTTTGAGTTTGATCGAATTCAGAAGGGGGGAGCGATCTTTAATGTTGATAAGCTTAGCTGGATCAATACTCAGTATCTCCGTCAGATGAATAACGATGATATCGCTGATCTCTTAGATATAGAGCCTAATACTCAGAATCTAGCTATCATCGCCCTACTCAAAGACAGAATGGTTAAGCTCGGTGATTTCAAGGAGCTGGCCAACTTCTTTTATCAACTTCCTGATTATCCCTCTAATCTGTTAGTCTGGAAAAACGGTACCAAAGAAGATACTTTGCGCAACTTGCAGCTACTATACGACCTCGGTGAAGATCTTAATCATATTCAGATAGAATCCTTGGCTAATCAGTGGGGGAAAGGAGAGATCTTCTGGCCCTTGCGAGTCGCTCTATCTGGTCAACAAGCCTCACCAGGACCTAATGATATTTTAGATATTCTGGGAGTAGAGGAGACGCGAAAAAGAATATCCATTGCTATTCACAAATTATCGATTTAAATATGAAAAAATTATTAATCATAATCCTTCTTTTGATCTTTACTGTTCCAGTCTTAGCGACTGAAGAGCAAAATAGGGTTAGTAATTTTGTGGGTGGTTCTCACGACCAAGAATTAGAAAATCAAATCAATTCTAAAGCTAACGAGTTAAAAGCAATTCATCGCAAGATTCAGGAGACTCAGGACAGCTTAACTAAAACCGAAAAGAAAAAGGTCACTTTAACACGGGAGATTAATCGTAATAGTTATAAGATTAGACAACTGCAACTAAGCTTAAGATCCAATAAAATTAATATCGATAAATTAGGTTTAGA
>Ga0310122_10002841_pt1 | contig 11028 bp, 7 predicted proteins | sample CB6_Bottom_1051__FD_203503 | JGI IMG/M metagenome (GOLD analysis project Ga0310122, IMG submission 203503) | Marine microbial communities from Western Arctic Ocean, Canada - CB6_Bottom_1051 | ecosystem: Environmental > Aquatic > Marine > Oceanic | place: Canada: Western Arctic Ocean | collected...
GGCGACGACCCGGCGCAGGTTGTCGGTGCTGCGCTCGTTCGGAAATTTTGGCGAGTGCACACCAATGACCACCAGCTCGTCAGAGTGGGACGCCTCGAGCCGTTTCAACCCCGACAACTGGTGCAGGCAGTTGATGCACCCGTAGGTCCAGAACTCGAGCAGCACGATCTTGCCGCGCAGCGCGCGCAAGGTGAGCGGCGTGTCGACGTTCAGCCAGTCGATGGCCCCGTCGAGCTCGGGCGCCCGAATCGGGGCGTCGCCCGCCCCCGGCAACCCGCCCGACGAGGGCCCCGTAGTCGCGGCCGTCACGCGCGCAACTCGGTGATCCCGGGTGGTGGCTGGCAGACGTCCATCAAGCGAGTCCTCGTTCGATATGAATCGGAGCGTCGTCGTCATTCGTTAGACCGCCTCGATCACCAGGACGGGGCTCGACGGCGCCGATGATGGCCGCGTGATGGTATCCGTGGGCACGCAGGTCCTCGACACACGCCTCGGCCCGGTCGGACGGGACGCCGGCCAGGAGCCCGCCGGCGGTCTGGGGATCGTAGAGCAGCGGATATCGAGGGTCGGCGCTCACCTGCTCGACGTCCGCAACGGCGCGCCGTAACCGCACGTTGTGCGGATGGAGCGAACTGAGGAACCCGGCGGCACTGGTCTCGAGCGCGCCGTCGAGCACCGGCACGGCCGCCAGGTCGAGCCGCACATCCACGTTCGACGCGCGGGTCATTTCAACGAGATGCCCAAGCAACCCGAACCCGGTGACATCGGTGCACGCGCTGGCGGCGTGGCGGCGCAGCGCGTCGGCCGCCTCCCGGCTCGACTGCCGCATGGCGGCAATCGCCCCGTCAATCCATCGGCCCTTGGCCCGCATGCGCATCTCGGCTGCGAACAACGTGCCGGTACCGACACCCTTCGTCAGCACGAGCCGATCGCCCGGTCGCAGGCCACCCTTGCGCAACACCGCGTCGCGGTCGGCCAGCCCGGTCAGCGAGAGCCCGAGCGACAGCTCAGCGCCTTCGCTGGTGTGCCCACCCACCAACGCCGCCCCGGCCTCATTGAGCACCTGAACCGCACCCGCGAGCAGTTGCACCAAGGTGTCTTCGACTTTCCGGTCGAGTCCGAAGGGCACGGCCGCGATCGCCAGCGCGGTCTGGGCCTCGGCCCCCATCGCAAAGATGTCGCCCAGACAGTGATTCGCGGTGATCTGACCGAACACAAACGGATCGTCGACGATGGCGCGGAAGGCATCCACCGTGCGCACCAATACTTTGCCCGGCGGCACCGAAACGACGGCCGCGTCATCCGGCGCATCGAGCCCGATGATCACGTCATCGCGTCGCACGGGTTGCAGCTGCTCGAGCACCCGGCCGAGCGGGGTGGCGCCGACCTTCGAGCCGCAGCCGCCACACCGCATCGCGGCGGTCGAAATCTCTCGCAGGACCTCGGGCGCGGCCAGACCCGGGTCGATCGTCGGCGCTGTCTCCTCCGACATCGCTGGCAGATCGGAATACGAAGTCATGAACCGGCGGTCGATCCAGTCTTTCCATCGCCACACGGCATCGCCCTCGAAGGACCACCAGCCGCGCGACCCGACCGCATGCCGCCCTCCGGTCGACACCAGCGTCAGAAACCGTCGCTGGGGACGAAACGGCCGCAGAGACCGGCCCAGCAAGGCCCGGCGCAAATTGTCGGCCAGGGGCGGCCCCTGTCGGACCGCGAACACGCCCGCTTTCTCGCGTGGGTGGTTGACCACCGCCGCGACATCGCCGGCCGCGAACACGCCCGGATGAGAGCGCGACTGCAGCGTGTCGTCGACGCGCACAAATCCCCGCTCGTCGACGTCCAGACCCGACTCGGCCAGCCACGGCGCGGCGCCGGCCTGGGTGACCCAGAGAATTTCGTCGAGCGTCACGGTGCCGCCATCGGCCAGCGAAAGCTGCCCCTCGGCCACCGCGGCCACGGTTTGCCCCAGATGGAGCTGCACGCCGCGTTCGCGCAAGATCCGTTCGAGCCGCCGGCGCATGCCCCGGTTGTGGGTGGACAGGATGGTGTCGGTGGCACCGAACAGGTGCAGCTCTACCGTGTCGGCCGGCCGCCCGGCCGCCTGACAGGCGTGCCGCAGGGCGTACTCCACGGCCAGGATGAGCTCGACGCCACCGGCTCCGGCTCCGACCACCCCGACCCGCATCCGCCCGTCGGCGGCGGCCACTCGCGCCCGTAGCTGCTCCCAGCGAGGCACGAACCGGCTGATCGGCTTGACCGGCACCACGAGCTCGGCCGCCCCGGGGACGCCGCGGAACGACGGCGTGGAACCGGTGTTGATCGACAACAGATCGTAGGGCACGGGCGGACGCCCTTCGCACAGGACGCGCCGGCGCTCAAGGTCGAGGCCTGTCACGGGTTGATGAAACAGCCGAGCCCCCGCGAACCGACTGAGCGGCGCCAGGTCGATGTGGACGTCGTCGAAGTCGTAATGGCCGGACACCAGGCCGGGAAGCATGCCGGAATACGGGGTATGCACGTCGCGCGTGATCAGGGTGAGTCTCACCCCGGCGATCGGCCGCATCCCGAACCGCTTGAGCACGCCCACGTGCGTGTGTCCCCCGCCGATCAAGACGAGGTCCTTCACGACAGGGACAGGCTGGTCGTTCATCCGGAGGCTCGGGCCAGCACGCGGGTCATGGCGGTCTCGAACGGCTCAGGCTCGGGTAACAGGCTCACCACCAGAAATGCCTCGCGGGGGAAGTCGAAGAAATAGCCGGGATGCGTCAGGATGCCGTCCTTCTGTATCAGTTCGATGACCAGCGCTTCCTCGGAACGGACCGCCGGCACCTGCACGACAGCGTACCACCCGGCCTCGGCGTGCAGGACCTGGCAAGCGGGGAACTGTCTCACGAGCCGGCGCAACCTCGTGATGTTGGACCGGACGCGGTCGCGCACCTGGGCCGCCAGCGGGCGCGTGCCCTCCAGCAACGCGGGGAGGGCGCACTGCACCGGCGTGGCCACCGACAGATACGTATCGCTGATGAACTCGAGTCGGTCGAGCGCGCGCCGCACGAGCGGCTCGGGCCCGCCGACGAGGATCCACCCGAGCTTCAACTGGGGTAGGAGCGCCGACTTGGACAGCCCACCGAGCGTAAACGTGAGCGCCTCCGACTCGCCGACCAGGGCGCCGAGCGACCCGGTCGCCAGGTCGTCGAACGGGTAGAGGTCGAAGACCTCGTCACTGATGAGCGCGAGTTCGTGCCGGACAGCGATCTCGCGGACCGCCTCGAGCTCGGCCGGTCGCACGAAGGACCCGGTCGGGTTGTTGGGGTTCACCAGCAAGATCGCTCTGGCTCGCGGCTCGACCGCCCGCCTCACGCTGTCGAGGCTCAGCTCCCAGCGCCCGTGATACTCCAACTGATACGGGCTGGCGACGACGCCGTCCAACCGAGTGAGATGCTCGAACAGCGGATAGCTCGGCTGGGGCACCAGCACCACGTCGGCGGGGTCGCAGAGCAGTTTGAACAGGAGGGCGTAGGCTTCGCTCGTACTAGCGGTCAGGACGACCCGGTCGGGAGACACCGACACGCCCCGAGCCGCCAGATATGCCCCCACCGCTTCACGCGCGGCCGGCAACCCGAACGGCGCCGGTTCGTAACGCAGCCCGGCGGGGTCGGCCAGCGACTGGAGCAGGCCCGACGGATACGACAGCCCGACCTGGGTCGGGTTCGACACTGTCAGATCGTCGAACGGGCGGCCCTTCGCCCGCTGGGCGGCCAGCACCCGGGCCACCCGATTCGAACCAACGCCGGGAACGCGAGCCGAGAACATCGGCGGGTCACGGTGTAGGGGCGGGAGCGGCTTCGGCGACAAGTTGGGCGAGCGCCAGCGGCAGGAGACGCTCGAGTTGGGCGGCCGTTTCGTCGTGATGTCGGCGCGACCTTCCGTACGGGTCTCCCACTTCTTCACCGGTGCCGACATAGTCGCCAAGCATTTCGACCCGACCGGGAAGGTTCATCGATTTGGCCTCGCGGTCGGTCTCGCGGTCCATCGTCAGCACGAGGTCAGCGGTGAAACGTCGGGACAGCCGGCGCGCTCGGTGCGTGGCGAGCTCCAGACCACAGGCACGCCGCAGCGCTTCGACCGAATCCTCGCTGGGCAGGTTGCCAGTCATCGCGATGGTGCCAGCGGAACCGACCTCCACATCGGCCAGCGCCGGTTCCGACTTCGCCAGATGCCGGAAGAGCACCTCGGCCATCGGGCTCCGGCAGATGTTCCCGGCGCAGACAAACAGTACATGCGTGACGGTGCTCATGGGGTGGCCCAGTCCCTGAAACTTGCGATTATACCCACTCGGTCGCCAGCCGCCCGATCGTGTGCTTGGCGGGGTCCTGCGACAGGGTTACAGTAGGTTCGCGATCAGCCGTGACGATGTTGTGTCGTCTTTCGTAGCCGCGGGTCTTTAGACCCGCGGCCGGCCGGCCCAAAGAACACACAAAGGAGGCGGTGTGTCTCACCCGCGTTCATCCCGGAACATGCACGCGCTCGTCGTGCTCACCCTGCTGGCCGGTCGACCTGAACGCCGTCTATCTGATCAAGCGAGAGGGGTTGCGGTCATCGTCGCCTCCTTCGTCTATCACGCCGCCAACCGTGAGGCGCACTTGCCTCGAAAGCCGTTACCCCAGCCGTCAACCGACGGTCGGGTTCGATAGGAGTACGCATCATGCGAGACATCGCGCAGGCCCGTGTCATGCCGTTCGCCGCGGTCATCGCGGTCACCGCTACCGCGCTCGTCGGGGCGCCGACGGCCGGGGCCCAGTCTGACACCGGGTATCTGACCCCGCCGCCGGCGATCATGGACATTCTCGATGCGCCACCGATTCCCCCCGCCGTGGTCAGCCCCACCGGCGAGACGATGGCCATCCTGACCCGACCGAGCATGCCGTCGCTGAGTGAGTTGGCGGAGCCGATGCTGCGTCTGGCCGGATATCGCGTCAACCCACGCACGAACGGCCCGCACACGACGACGGGACTGAGCCGTATCACCATCCGCAACATCAGTGATGGGACGGAGCACGCGTTCGACGCGCCACGGGAGACCTCGCTCGGCTCGCCCACGTTCTCGCCGGACGGGTCGCGGCTGCTCTTCCTGCTGACCCGCTATAACGGCATCGAAGCGTGGATGATGGAAGTGTCGACCGGTCAGGCCCGGCCGCTCAGCGATACCTCCATCAACGCGGTCTGGGGAAACCCATGCAACTGGCTCGATGAGAATGCCACGGTCGTCTGCCGGTTCAAGGCGTCGGCACGCGGGGCGCCACCCGACGCACCCGACGTTCCGGCGCAACCAAACGTGCAGTCGCACGGCGGCGGCGCCGCGCCGATCCGGACGTATCAGGACCTGCTGGGCAACGCGCACGACGAAGCGCTTTTCGAGTATTTCTTCACGACCCAGGTCGGCACCATCGACCTGGCCACCGGCCGCCGCACCGCCATCGGCCCGCCGGGGCTCTACCAGCAGGTCAGCGCCTCGCCGAGCGGCCAGTATTTCCTGATGGTCGAGGTGGAACGACCGTTCTCCTGGCTGGTCACCGCCCGCAGCTTCCCGAAGGACGTCACGATTCGAAACGGCAGCGGTGAAGTGGTCGCGCAGGTAGCCCGGATCCCCCTGGCCGACGCGGTCCCTATCGGCGGCGTGCCGACCGGACCGCGGTCCTACAGTTGGAACCTGACCGAACCGCACACCTTGACCTGGGTCGAAGCCCAGGACGGCGGCGACCCGAGGCGCACGGTCGATCATCGTGACCGAGTGCTGTCGCTCAGCGCGCCGTTCAGCGCCGAACCGACCGAGCTGGCCCGCACCGAGTTCCGATTTGGCGGCCTCAGGTGGACCGAAGACGGCACCACGCTGCTCACCGAGCGCGACCGCCCTACACGTTGGACCCGAACCTGGCTGCTGGCGGGCGAGGGTGAACCACGACTGCTGTGGGACCGGAGCAGCGAAGACCGATATGGGGATAGCGGTCAGCCGCTGACCACCCCGCGCCCCAGCGGCCGCGTCATCCGACAGACCGGCAACGCCATCTATCTGACCGGCGCCGGCGCCTCACCACTGGGCGACCGCCCCTTCCTGGACCGCCTCGACCTCGACACATTCGAGACCGAACGGCTGTTTCAGAGTGGCGACGACGCCTACGAAACGGTGAGTGCATTGCTGTCCGATGATGCGACGTCGATTCTGACGCGGAGGGAGAGCCGCACCGAGCCGCCCAACTACTACGTGCGCGACCTGTCCGGCGGGACCGCAGGTACGCCCAGCGCCATCACCAGTGTGGCCGACCCAGCACCACAACTCACCGGCATCAGCAAGCAGCTCGTCAAGTATGAGCGCGCCGACGGCGTTCAACTCTCCGGCACGCTCTATCTCCCACCCGGCTACCAGGAGGGGCAACGCGTCCCGATGGTCATGTGGGCATATCCACGCGAGTTCGTCGACCCGACGCTGGCGGGACAAGTCAGCGGATCAGATAACCGGTTCACCGCCATCCGCGGAGCGTCACACTTGCTGCTGCTCACCCAGGGGTTCGCGGTGTTCGACGGCCCGACCATGCCGATCATCGGCCCCGGTGAGACCGCCAACGACACCTACATCGAGCAACTCGTAGCGAGCGCCCAGGCCGCCGTCGACGCCGTAGTCGATCTCGGCGTCACCAGCCGCGACACCATCGGCATCGGCGGCCACAGCTACGGCGCCTTCATGACCGCCAACCTGCTGGCGCACTCAGACCTGTTCAAGATGGGTATCGCCCGCAGCGGAGCCTACAACCGTTCACTCACTCCGTTCGGGTTCCAGAACGAACGCCGCACCTTCTGGGAAGCAACCGACATCTATGCGGCGATGTCGCCGTTCTTCCACGTCGACAAGATCAACGAGCCCATCCTGTTGATTCACGGTGAAGTTGACAACAACTCCGGAACGTTTCCGATTCAATCGGCGCGGATGTATATGGCGCTCAAAGGCCATGGCGCCACCGTGCGCTACATAACGTTGCCCCACGAGTCTCATGGATACGCCGCGCGCGAATCGGTGCTACACACTGTGGCCGAGATGCTGAACTGGGCCAACGCGTATCTGAAACCCGCGGGTGGCACTGGAGTTCAGTAGCTACGACACCGCTTTATCCGTATAGTGCCCGGGCGTTGTTATCCGACGGTGGTGCCCTCTGGCCCAAGGGCCGGGACGAGGGGTTGCCCGTTGGAAAGCCGGTCGGCTGGGCGGAAAAACGCAGCTCCAGCTTGGCCTTGCCGATCGGTCTGGCTTCTAGCCTCGCCTGCAACGTCTTGAATCGGATGGTCGGCCTAGTGCAGCCCGTGGTGAAAGTGCCGCTGCATTCGACGAGCCCTGCATCCCGGCCGCCATCCTACAGTTTGGACCCTGAGAGGCCCGGTGGCTGGGTTGCTGACGTCTGCATCGAGGTCCTGCAACAACGCCCCGCGGCGCTGGGGCGGTCATCTCCCTGCCGTCTCGACTCGATCCTTCAGGTGCCCCAGAAAGCGCAGGAGGTCCGCCGGTCCATGAGTTGCCGCCGCGTGCACCCGTCTCAGGTCCGGCGACTCGTATGCGTGAGCCACGAGGTTGCGGAATCCGGCTGCCCCGACCATCGGTCGGCCAGTACTGGCCAGCCTCGGTGCTGCGGCAGCGGTCGGTGTCGTGGTTTTCGGAGTGGGCGCGGTTGACGCGGACGCTGGTTGGGTCGTGGGGACGGGCATCTTCGGAACGGTAGCCGGGGTGCTGCAATGGCTGGTGCGCAAGGGCCAGGTCCACGGGCGGGCTGGCCTCGCACACCTCGGCGGTGACGGCCGCTCCGTGACATATACTGGGCACCGCATGGTGCTAGATTTCACCGACCTGCGGCACCACCGGGGCCGTCTTGCCATGTTGGCGGGCGCGTTCGATCCTTTACACGACGGTCATATCGAGTACTTCCGCCAGGCTCGCGCACTCGGCGCACCGCTGTTGTGCAGCATCGCGTCCGATGATTATGTCGCGTCCAAGCACCGCCCGTTGCTTCCCGCGTCGCAGCGTGCGCTGGTGGTCGACGCGCTATCCACCATCGATTTCACGCTGGTCAGCGACTCGGATACCGAGACCGTATTGCGCGAGCTCCGCCCGAGACGCTTCATCAAGGGCAGGGATTGGCTGGGACGCCTACCGGCCAACGAACAGCGGGTCTGCGCCGAGCACGGGACCGAGGTCGTATTCCTAGACACGGTGTTGAATTCGTCGACACGGCTGCTACGGCGATACCGACCGGAGGCACCGGAAGGCCCGAACGCGGTCAGTGCCTTCGAAGAGTTCGTCGGCACGCAGCGCCCGACCGTCTCGCCCGGCCACGATGGCACGTCTTCGGTCCACCACCGGCGTAGGGAGCACGACGCATACGCCGCTGGATCACGACCTGCCAGCGACGGGAAGTATCCGGAGCTAATCAAGGAAGTGTTCCAGCCGGAGCGCGTGCTCGATGTGGACTCTGGCCCGGAAGCCTTGCCGCGCCTTCCGACCGGCACCATGTCGGATGCCGAACACTTCGCCGACGCCGCCTACGACCTCGTGATCTGCCGAGACGTAATGGAGCATCTCAGCGTATTGCAGGTGCGCGAAACGGTCCACCGTATGTGCCGGATCAGTTCGCGATACGTCTGTATCACGACCCGATTCCATCCCGATCCGTCAGGGCTCCTGGACGTGACCACTCAGGGTGAGGTCGACGCCTCTTACACCACGTTGTTCAACAAGAATTTCTTGCGGGTGCTGTTCGTGCTCGAAGGCCTCCGGCGGCGCGAGGATCTCGAGACCCGAGTCGACTGGACGAAGGAAGGACGAGTCTTGGTCTATGAGCAACAGGGGAATCGTCGAATGAGGAGCCCAGAAGCGTGAAAGACGAGAGCGTAGCCGAACGCAGCGCACGGCTACTGGCACCTGTGCGAGCGACGCTCTCGCGGTTCGAACAAGAGGCAGACACGCCGGTTCTCGCCGGCCCCTGGCTCGGCGAGGTCGGTTTCGAACTCCTGTACTGGATTCCCTTCCTGCGATGGGCCGTCAGCGAATTTCCCGGACTCCGTCGCCAACTCGTCATCCAGTCCCGTGGCGGTGTGGCGAGCTGGTACGAGGGGCTGGCGACGCGCTATGTGGATCTCTTCGACCATTTCAGCTTGCGGACATTCAGAGATCGCTTCGGCAAATTCTTCAAACAAACGGACACCTACGATGGCTACACGAAGACGCCAGGTCTACGTAGCTATTCGGACGCCGAGCAGGAGATCGTCGATCTCGTCCGTCGCGAGGCTGGCGCCACCCGGCTAAACGTCCTGCATCCCAGCGTGATGTACGGGGCATTCAAGCATATACAAGGCTCCAGAGAGCGCGAGTTTGCTGAGTATTTCCCGCAGCTCGCTCGGCCGCCCGTGTCTGGTCTGGAGATTGAGTTACCGGACCAGTTCATCGCCGTGCGCTTCTACGAGTGCTTCCCGTTTCCGGCGAGCGAGGCCAACCGCGCGTTCGTGTGGGAACTCGTGACGCATCTCACCAAGACGCTGCCAATCGTGTGCCTCAACACCGGCATGCCGATCGACCGGAAGCATCCTGACTTCCCGCTTGAGGATATCGACACCGTCGTCTCTGCGAAGGAGTCGATGACGCTCGCCAACAACCTTGCCGTCCAGAGCGTTATCATCGGCCAGGCCAACGCCTTCTTGGGCAGCTATGGGGGACTGTCGTATCTGCCCCCGCTTTTCGGACGTCCGTCGTTCTCCCTGTACTCCGATGGGCGCTCGCTGAGCAAGACCAGTCACCTAGCGCTCGCCCAGTCAGTCCTTGCTAGACCGAGATTGGGAGGCTACTGGGTCGGATCCGTCGCGGAGATGACGCCGCGTGCGGTCGCCGACGCCGTGCTGACATCGTGAAGGGCTCAATCTAGCCGCACGAGTGGCCAGCCTTCCTGCTCGATCCGGGCGTATATCTGATCGATGCCGCCCGCCGCGACTCGCTTCTGATAGTTCTCGAACATCCGAAACGCTTCCGTGGGGGCGCAGGCTGGGATCTCGGGCCCGACATCATTTCGTAGAAAGAACGCGTTGACTCCTCGTGGTTCCACTGCGACCAGTCGATAGTTCTTGCTCGCTCCGAGTCTCGTCAGCGCCGACAACGACGCCCCGTAGTAGCCCGTTTCGACGGCCGTGGAAACGTCCTTGTGAGACGGCGACTGATAGGGCACGACCACCGCGCGATCAGGTCCCAGCAGCGAGTTGTATTCGATTATGAGGAGCCGGGGACGACACACGGTGAGCGACTCCCAGATCCAGTAGTCGTCACCATCAATGTCAACGCTAGCAAAGTCGATGTCGTCGACCAGACCGTGGCGGCTCAGTAAGTCGTTCACGTTCTCCCGTGTCACGATGGCTTGCTCGATGGCGATCCGGTCCCAGGGAAACCGTTGCCGCAGTCGAGCGGCGTTCGACTCACTGGCATCGATCATCAGACCTGACCAGCCGCATTCGTCAGCGAGGAAGCCGGAGTTGCCACCGTTAACGCCGGCGCCGATCTCGACGAATCGCTGGTCGATGGTTCCGACCTCGTTTAAGACTGCGTACGTAATACCATCCTCGCCATTTTGCGAATGCAGTCGAAATCGCTGGCTTGTCAGTCGCTGCGGATAGGGAAGCGTGGTGGCGTCGAGGTAGTGGCGACGAACCAGCGCAGGAAGATTGACATCGATCTGGTTGGCCAACCGCTGCACGCCCCGCCGCCCGATGCGGCCGAGCATGGCGTTGTGCTGTCCCTTCGCCTGATCGAGCAGCGTCTTTTCCAGGCGCTCAATCCGGCGATACAGTTTCGCGACCTCAGCTTCAGACGCCCCTCCAGAGGCACTCCGGAAGGCGCGGGCCAGTCTCTTGATGGGGGTCGCAAGAAAATCGAGCATCGTTGGGGTTCGACGGCGGGCTCAGACTGCCGCGGAGGACAATAGACAGTATTAGAACACGACT
>Ga0310122_10002842_pt1 | contig 11028 bp, 13 predicted proteins | sample CB6_Bottom_1051__FD_203503 | JGI IMG/M metagenome (GOLD analysis project Ga0310122, IMG submission 203503) | Marine microbial communities from Western Arctic Ocean, Canada - CB6_Bottom_1051 | ecosystem: Environmental > Aquatic > Marine > Oceanic | place: Canada: Western Arctic Ocean | collected...
TGGCCCCTATTCTGCATCGAGCCCATAAGCGGTGTGCAGCGCCCTTAGGGCCAATTCTGTATATTCCTCGGCAATCAACACACTGACTTTGATTTCCGAGGTTGAAATCACCTGTATGTTGATGCCCTTTTCAGCCAGGGTTTCGAACATACGTTGGGCGACGCCGGCATGACTGCGCATCCCGACGCCGATCACTGAAATCTTGACAACGTTGGAATCCGACAACAAATCGGCGTATTCCAAAACGTCCTTCTTGGCCTCAACGGTTTCGACAGCGCGGTCCAAGTCGGCCTTGGCCACGGTAAAAGTCAGGTCCGTCGCTTGGCCGTCGGCCGAAACGTTTTGCACGATCATATCAACATTGATGCTGGCATCCGTCAGCGGCCCGAAGATGGCCGCCGCGATGCCGGGTTTATCGGCAACCTGGACGAGGGTGATTTTGGCCTCGTCCCGGCTGTAGGCAATTCCGCTAACCAATTCCTGTTCCACGATTTCATCCTCATCGACAACAAGGGTTCCAGGGACATCGGAATAACTGGATCGAACATGCAGACGCTGGCGGGTCTTCATCGCCATTTCCACAGCCCGTGTTTGCAACACCTTGGCGCCCAACGACGCCATTTCCAGCATTTCCTCGTACGTTATCTTCTCAAGTTTACGCGCATTGGCGACGATTCGGGGATCGGTCGTGTACACCCCTTCAACGTCGGTATAAATATCACACCGATCAGCGCCAAGTGCTGAGGCGACGGCGACGGCGGTGGTATCGGTGCCGCCCCGCCCTAAGGTGGTTACCCGACCATCGGGGCCAAGCCCCTGAAAGCCGGCGATCACCGGCACGCCGCCTTCGTTGATCGTTTGTTCAAGCCCTTCGATTTCGATTTTTTCGATTCGCGCCCGGCCATGAACGCCATCGGTGTGGATGGGGATCTGCCAGCCCAACCACGAGCGCGATTCGACGCCCATTTCCTGAAGGCTCAAGGCCAACAGCCCGGCAGTCACTTGTTCGCCGGTAGCCAGCACCGTGTCATATTCCGGCGAATAATGGGCACCGCCGGCATCGGCGGCATAACCGACAAGCTGATCCGTAACCCCGGCCATCGCCGACAACACCACGCAGACCTGATGGCCTTCGTCGAGCTCACGTTTGACGGTGGCCGCGACGGCCTTGATCCTGGCGATATCGGCAACGGAGGTGCCGCCGAATTTTTGTACGATTCTGGCCATAACAATATAGATTCAAAAACTTAATTGGTTTTCAGGCGTTAAACGGCGCATACATACGCTATTAGAGTGAACAGAGGCAACCCACCCATGGCCCAGGCGGCAATGAAAAAAAACCAGAAAAACGCCTCCCCGGCCCCGTCGACGGCATCCCCGGATGAAATTGCCCGTTTCACCGCGATGGCCGAAGCCTGGTGGGATCCAAAAGGCGACTTCGCGCCGTTGCACAATATCAATCCGGTGCGCCTGGAATTCATCCGCGATCATCTCGCCCGCCATTTCGACCGCGACCCCATGGACGCCAACCCTTTGGACGGCCTCGACATCATCGATATCGGCTGTGGCGGGGGCCTGCTGGCGGAACCAATGCGCCGGCTGGGCGCCACCATAACCGGCATTGACGCCGGCCAGAAAAATATCGAGGTCGCCCGCCTTCACGCCGATCAATCGGGCCTGGATATCGATTACCGCCACCAATTGCCGGAAGACCTGGGATCGGAGAAGGGCCGCTATGACGTCGTTCTCAATATGGAGGTGGTCGAGCACGTCGCCGACCTGGACGGTTTCCTTGGCGCCGCGGCGGGCCTGATCCGTCCCGGCGGCGCGATGGTGGCCTCAACCCTGAATCGGACCCTGAAATCACTGGCATTGGCGAAAATCGGCGCCGAATACGTTCTCCGGTGGCTGCCAGTGGGCACCCACGATTGGCGCAAGTTCGTCCGGCCATCGGAATTGGCGGCCGGGCTGAAGGATCACGGCGTCGAGATCACCGACCTTAAAGGCATGACCTACGCCCCCATTGAGCGTGACTGGCGACTGAGCCAGAATCTGGACGTCAATTACCTGGCCTTCGGCGTGAAGCGTTAAAAGCTCCCTGAATGACCATATCCCGCGATTACAAAAACGTCGGCGTTCTGGCCATGTGTCAGGCGCTGTTCATGAGCGGATTGTCGATGCAGATTATCTTGAGCGGCCTGGTCGGCGCCGCCATTGCCGAGGACAAGGCCTTGGCGACCCTGCCCATTTCCGCCGTCATCATCGCCTCGACCCTGACCACCATTCCGGCATCGTTGTTGATGAAACGCATCGGGCGCCGGGCCGGGTTCATATTGGGAGCCCTGATCGGGCTCACCGGCGCCGCCGTCGCCTGTTACGCGCTCATTATTTCCAGTTTCTGGCTGTTCTGTTTCGGCATGTTTATTTTCGGCATAAATGCGGGCTTTGCCCAGTATTACCGCTTCGCCGCCGCCGACGTTGCCCAAGACCATTTCAAAAGCCGGGCCATATCCTGGGTGATTTCGGGCGGCATCGTTGCGGCCTTACTCGGACCCGAGTTGGCAAAACGGACCCACGACCTGGCCGCTGGTACGCCGTTTGTGGGGGCTTACGCCGCTATCGCCGGGTTGGCGATTGCGGTCATGGTTCTGCTGGCCTTTCTCGACATACCGCTCCCCGACGAGGCCGAGCGCCTGGAAAGCGGGCGGCCGCTGGGCACCATCGTCCGGCAGCCAGCGCTAATCGTCGCCGTATTGGTCGGCATGATCGGCTACGGGGTGATGAGCCTGCTGATGACGGCGACGCCGCTGGCCATGGTCGGCAACGGCTTTGTCATCAGCGACGCGACCTTTGTCATTCAATGGCATTTGGTGGGAATGTTTGCCCCCGCATTCTTCACCGGTCATTTGATCCAGCGGTTCGGCGTCGTCAGGGTGATGCTGGGCGGCACGGTCTTGCTTGCCGTTGCCATTATTTCCGCTCTGTCGGGAACCGATTTAGTCCACTATTGGCTGGCCCTGTTCGCCCTCGGCCTGGGCTGGAACTTCACCTTCATCGGGGCCTCGACCCTGCTGACCGAAACCTACGAACCGGCCGAACGGGGCAAAGTGCAGGCGCTGAACGATTTTATGGTGTTCGGGACCGTCGCCCTAGCGTCGCTGACATCGGGGACCATCCTCTATTTCCTCGACTGGAATGCTGTCAATTTCGCCGCCATCGGACCGATCAGCGTCGCCGTGCTGGCGGCATTATGGCTGCGGTTAAAACGCCGCGCCGAACAGGTGGCTTGAGGAAAGGGTATTAGGCTTTAGTCGTTGCGGCGGCGGGGGGTGGGAAAGCGGAAATACTCGACACCCTCATAATCCAGCTCGTCGGCTTCTTCTTCGGTAGCCTCACCGTAGATGCCGCGTTCTTCGGATTCACCAAAATGGATGCGCTTAGCTTCCTCGGCGAATTCGTCGCCGAGGTAATCGCAGTTCTCCTCAATCTCCTCGCGCAAGTCGTCGACGGCTTCAAGGATTTTCTCCACCACTTCCTGCGCCCGATATTCGGACCCGAGACCTTGAGAAGGTTCGGAACGGCCACGGGCGATATTGGGTGCCATCGGCGCCTTGCTGACGCCGGTGGTGCCGCAATGCGGGCACGACACATCACCCGATGCCTGTTGGCTGTCGTAGGTGGCGCCGTTAAGGAACCAAGCCTCGAAGGCATGGCCCCGATGACATTTTAGCTCGTAAAGAATCATGGCTTACGGCCACCTCACTCGTGTCGCTGGGGTACTTTCTTATCTTAGCGGTTATACTTACTAATGGCATAGAATAAAACGGTTAAGAAATGAAAAACTCAAATTCCCTTACAGATGCGGAAACCCGGAGTTGCCACCTGCGAATTACCGAGCCGTCGGCCTGGGTCAAGCGGTTCGCCCCGTTAATCCCCGAAAACGGCGCGGTGCTGGACCTTGCGGCGGGCGGCGGGCGCCATAGCCACCACCTGCAACGCCTCGGCCACGCGGTGACCGCCATCGACCGCGATATCTCCGGGCTTGGTAGCCTCGACGGCGCCGAGGTAATCGAGGCCGACCTGGAAGCCGAGCCCGCACCCTTCGCCGACGGCGGCGCCCTTCATGGCCGTACCTTTGGAGGAATTTGTGTCATTAACTACCTGCACCGGCCGTTGATGCACGATCTTGTCGGGGCGCTGGCTCCCGGCGGCGTGCTGATCTACGAAACCTTCGCGCGCGGCAACGAAGCCTTCGTCCGCCCCCGCAACCCCGACCACTTGTTAAAAAGCGGCGAGTTGCTGGAACTGGTCCAAGACCGCCTGCAGGTTATCGCCTATGAACACGGGATCGACGAGGCGGCGGAAATCCCCGGCGTCAAGGAACGCATCTGTGCCGTTAACGATTTAGGCGTCAGCGACCGCGACGATGGTGAGCCCGCCTCGCATCCGGTCCCTCCCGGAGATTAAGTAAAAGCCCTGTCGTGCAACAGCGACGGTAGCGTCGTGCGCGCCTTGGTAACCTCGGCCGGGTCGATTTCGGCGGTGATGACACCGGTGTCGGCGCCGCCGTCGGCCAGAATGTCGCCCCAGGGATTGATAATCAGCGAATGGCCGTAGGTTTTGCGGCCGTTTTCATGGTCGCCGCATTGCGCCGGGGCGAACACATAACAGCCGTTTTCTATAGCCCGGGCCCGCAACAACACATGCCAATGGGCCGCGCCGGTGGTCCGGGTGAACGCCGACGGCACCGACAGGAAGTCTGCGCCGCCGTCTTTCGACAGCGCCCGGTACAGATGCGGAAAGCGCAGGTCGTAACAAACCGTCATGCCGAGTGTCCCCCACGGCAGGGTCGCGGTCACCGCCTTTTCGCCTTGGACATAGGCTTTCGATTCCCGATGCACCTCGCCATTGCCGAGATCGACGTCAAACATGTGGATCTTGTCATAACTGGCCTGGACTTCGCCTTCGGGGTCGATCAGGAAGGACCGGTTGATCGCCCTGGGTTTCTCGGTCTCGGTCTCAGCCTCGTCGCCTCCCCCGTCACCCCCCCCGTCGCCCATCACCACGAGAGAGCCCGCCAACAGCCAGATGCCTGAACCCGACGCCATTTCCTGAAAGGCCGATAACCCCCCGTCACCGTCACCGGCGGTGATTTTTTCTACGCGCAGCTTGCCCTTGTTCTCCATCAGGTTGACGGTTTCCGGCAACAGCACAAAATCGGCGCCGGCCTTGGCGGCGTCGGCGACCAGAGCGCCAACAACGTTGATATTTTCTGAAATCTCGCGGCTGGAAGTTGTCTGCACGCAAGCGACGGTGAAAGGGCCGCTCATCGCCGTCACAGCCCTAACCGGGCGGCCAGTTCGTCGTCGGCGTCCATCTCCATGATCTCCATGCAATCGCCGAGATGTTCGCCATCGACAAAAATCTGCGGCACCGAGCTCTTGCCGGAACGTTCGGTCATTTCCCGGCGTTTGTCGGACTTCATCTTGACGTCGATTTCTGTATAGGCGACGCCTTTCTTTTCCAGCAGCTTCTTGGCGGCATGGCAGAACCCGCAAAAGGGCGACGTGTAAATTTCGATCTCGGCCACGGCGGGCTCCTCGTCATTTGCTGTTTCGCGGAATGTATATAGGGATATTACCCGCCGCTTGGAAGGCCCGTGATTAATCCGCCGCCCGCACCACCCGGGCCAGGGTCAGCACATCGACCGCCGTGGCGCCGCCCTTAAGCAGGGTTTTGGCGCAGGCCTGGGCGGTGGCGCCGGTGGTCAGCACGTCGTCGATCAACAGAACGCGGCGATCGGTGAGGTTTTGGCGCCGGGCCGGATTGACCTTGAAGGCGCCCTGTACATTGCGGCGGCGTTTCGACCACCCCATCCGCCCTTGCGACGGCGTCCGCTTTTCCGCACCAGCAAATCCTGCACTACCGTCACCGCAGACACCTCGCCAACCACGCCTGCCAGCAACGCCGATTGGTTGTAGCGCCGCGCCAACAGCCGCGTCCAATGCAGCGGCACCGGGGCGATGATATCGGCGTCGTCAATCAATTCGCGGCCGGCGCGGTATCGGTGCGGTCGCCATGCTTGAGGGCGAGGACAATTTTGCGGCTGAAATCCCCATAGACCATGACGGCACGGGCGCGTTGAAACGGCGGACGGTCGCGCACACTTGCCCCGCACAGCACGCCATCCGTTTTGCCGGGCCAGGCGTCGAGTTCGAATTTAAACGGCAGCCCACAGGCCGAACCCTGCGGATCGGAAAGGAAATCAATCTGTTGCCAGCACGCCCCGCACAAGACGCCCGGGCTTTCGACGGCGGCGTTACACGACGGGCATTGCGGCGGCAACAGGACGTCCAACGCCCGGCCGGCGATGTGCCGGAAATGGGAAGTGTTTATGGTGCCGCCCCCCTGTGTCATACATGCACCATGACCGACTCGATAACGGTATTCAACCGCCGCGCCGTCCGCCGCCACCGCGACCGGGCCGCAAGAGGGGGCGGGGAAGACAGCGACTTGCTGTTTCGGGAATCCGCCGAGCGTCTGTTGGACCGGCTCGACGACGTCACCCGAAGCTTTCCGCTGGCGCTGGAATTCGGCTGCCGCTCCGGCGAGATGGGCAAAACCTTAAGAGGCCGTAGCGGCATCGACACCCTGGTCCAATGCGATTTATCCGAGGCCATGGCGGCCCAGGCCGGCGGGATGGCGTTGGCCGCAGACGAAGAAGCGCTGCCGTTCACCGATGCCGTGTTCGATCTGGTCATCGGCAATCTGTCGCTGCATTGGGTTAACGATCTGCCCGGCGCGCTCATTCAAATGCGCCGGGCGCTGAAGCCGGACGGCCTGTTCCTGGCGGCGATGTTCGGCGGCGACACCTTAATTGAGCTTCGCCAGGCCCTGGCCGAGGCCGAAATCGCCGAGGAAGACGGGCTCAGCCCCCGCGTCTCGCCGATGGCCGAGGTCCGCGATTTGGGCGGCCTGCTGCAACGGGCCGGGTTGGCGCTGCCGGTGGTCGATAGCGAGACTCTCACCGTCATGTATCCGGACCCGATGGCGTTGATGGCCGATCTCCGCGCCATGGGAGAGACCAACGCCGCCGTTGAAAGCCGCAAGGGGTTCACCCGGCCCGCCACGCTGGCGGCGGCGGCGGCGCGGTATTCGGATTTGTTCGCCACAAGCGACGGCGCTATCCCGGCGACTTTTCAGATCATCACCCTGACCGGCTGGGCACCCGACGCCTCGCAGCAACAGCCCTTGCAGCCCGGCTCCGCCACATCCCGCCTCGCCGACGCGCTGGATGCCGAGGAACACCCGCTGCCCGACAAGGCAAGGCCGACGTAAACCCCTCCGCCCTTACGCGCGGACCCCGCCTTTCAGCAGCGCCCGGGCGTCGCCGTCAAACAGGCCTTTGGCCGTCGAGGATTGTCCGCTTTTCCCCATTAGCACGGCTTTGGCGGCGGCGCCTTCGATCTCGGCATTGCTGACCTCGGCTTGGCCGAATTCGGAATTCTCCAGGCGGTCATCGACGTCGATCACGAACATGAATTCGCGGCCTGGCTGGAAATCGGAAAACTTGAGCACTACCACTTCGCCGCCGTCATCCACCGGCGTCGCGCCCTGGAACCCGACCGCGCCCCCGGCTAAATCTGAGACCGCGACAAACGGCGTCGCCATGGAGGCGCCGGGGCCGCCGTATTCAGTGTCGAAGATCAACCGGCCCATGGACCCGGTCAGCCGGATCACCAGCGAGACCAATTTAAGCGGCCCCTCGCTTTTGTTGTGGATGGCGAAAATGTCACCATCGGAATCGAAAAACCGGATTTCGACCTTGGCGCCGCAGGAATATGCCGGGGTCGGTCCCGACACCAGTAACACCATCGCCAAAACGCCCAAAATCAAGCTTCTGATCATTGCGGCCTCCCCCGGCTAACCATAAGACTAACCATAAGGCCAATCATAACAGAAAACCCCAGCCATTGATCCCTACCCCATCAATCCCTACATTCCGGCGATGAAGTTTCCTGACCCCCTCCTCCGTGGCCGACTGATCAAGCGCTACAAGCGGTTCATGGCCGATGTGGAACTGGAAGACGGCAGTGTCGTCGTCGCCCACTGCGCCAATTCCGGTTCCATGCTGTCGGTCAACGAGCCGGGCGCGGAAGTCTGGATTTCACCGGCCCGCAACCCGGACCGCAAGCTCAAATTCACCTGGGAGATGATCCGCATTGGCCGCACCCTGGTCGGCATCAACACCAGCCACCCCAACGGACTGGTCGCCGACGCCATTGCCGCCGGTCGCATCCCGGAACTGGTCGGCTATGCGTCACTGCGCCGCGAAGTCAAATACGGCGAAAATTCCCGCATCGATATCCTGTTGGAAAAAGAAGGGCCCGATGCAGGCGAAAAATGCTACGTCGAAGTCAAGAACGTGACCATGAAGCGGGATTTGGCAAAAAACGCGCCGGTGGAGTTCCCCGATGGGGTAACCGCGCGCGGCGCCAAACATCTGGTCGAGCTTGGCAATATGGTCCGCCAAGGCCACCGGGCGGTGATGATGTACCTGGTCCAGCGCACCGACAGCCCCAGCTTCGTCATTGCCGCCGATATCGATCCTAAATACGCCAAGGGCTTGGTGACGGCGCGCAAGGCCGGGGTCGAGGTGCTTTGTTACGGCTGCCGGGTGACAAATCAAAACATCACGGTCACCGGCCCCGTCCCATTGGCTTTTTAGAAAAAGGTGGCATAATTCAATAATGCAGGAAATGACCGCTAATGTCGTGGCGTCCGACGGCCGTCACATCAAGATTCATACGCCCGAGGATTTCGACTCCATGCGCCGTGCCGGGCGGCTGGCCGCCGAGTGCCTGGATTTCATCACGCCTCACGTGAAACCCGGCGTCACCACTGGTGAGCTGGACACGCTCTGCCATAATTTTATCGTCGATCACGACGCCATTCCGTCGCCGTTGAATTACCGGGGCTTCCCGAAATCCATCTGCACCTCTATCAACCATGTCGTCTGTCACGGCATTCCCGGCGACAAGAGGCTGATGGAAGGCGATATCATCAACATCGACGTTACCGTGACCCTGGACGGATGGTTCGGTGATTCCAGCCGCATGTTTCCGGTCGGCAAGATCGGCGTCAAGGCGAGGAACCTGATCAGCACGACCTTCGAGGCGATGTGGAAAGGCATTGAGGTGGTCCGTCCCGGCGCCACCTTAGGCGACATCGGCCATGCCATCCAAAGCCATGCCGAGGCCAAGCGTTATTCCGTGGTCCGGGATTTTTGCGGCCACGGTCTCGGCCGGGTTTTTCACGATGCGCCCAATGTCACGCATTACGGCACCCCCGGCGAGGGGGATGTGCTCAGGGAAGGCATGTTCTTCACCATTGAACCGATGATCAATACCGGAGATTTTAATGTAAAAATCCTCGATGACGGCTGGACGGCGGTAACCAAGGACCGATCCCTGTCGGCCCAGTTTGAGCATTCCCTTGCCGTTACCGCCGACGGCTATGAGGTCTTTACGCAGTCACCGACGGGGTTGGACCAGCCGCCCTATGACGTTTAGGGGCCTGAAAGCCCGTGGCAAATAAACCCGACACCGCCGGCCACCGCGGCCGGCTTAGGGCACATTTCCTGAAAAGCGGCGCTGACGCCCTTCCCGATTACGAATTGCTGGAATTGCTGCTGTTCCAGGCCGTGGCCCGCCGCGATACCAAACCCATCGCCAAACGGCTGCTAAAACATTTCGGCAGTTTTTCCGAGGTCATCAGCGCCGAGGAAAGCGCCCTGAAAGAAATCGACGGCATCGGCGAGGCGGTGGTGGTGGCGCTCAAGACTGTACAGGCGGCGGCCTTGCGGCTATCTCGCGAAGAGGTCCTGAACCAACCGGTGCTGTCGAGCTGGAACAAGCTGATTGCCTATTGCCGCGCCTCCATGGGGTTTGAGAAAAACGAACGCTTTCGCATCCTGTTCCTCAACCGCCAGAATGTGCTGACTGCCGACGAGATCCAACAGACCGGCACCGTTGATCACACACCGGTCTATCCCCGCGAAGTGGTTAAGCGGGCGTTGGAATTGGGCGCGACGGCGGTGATCATGGTCCACAACCACCCGTCCGGCGACCCGACGCCGTCGAAGGCCGATATCGACATGACCAAGGAGGTCCAGGACGCCGACGCCAAGCTCGGCATCATGCTGCACGATCATCTGATCGTGACCAAGGCCGGGCATTCGTCGTTCAAGGACATGGGACTGTTGTGAACATCTATCGCGTCTTCGTCCCGTTTGCGCTCGGTTATTTCCTGTCCTACCTGTTGCGGGTGGTCAACGCCGTAATCGCGCCCGACCTGATCGCCGAGTTGAACCTGACGGCGGCCGACTTGGGGCTTATGACCAGCGCCAATTTTCTCGCCTTCACCATCGTGCAACTGCCGGTGGGTATTTTGCTGGACCGTTACGGCCCCAGGCGGACGGACGCCGCCTTATTGCTGTTTGCGGGGCTGGGCTGTTTCATTTTCGCCAATGCCGCCACCGCCGGAGGTCTGATCGCCGGGCGCGCCTTGATTGGGTTGGGCACGGCGGCGTGCCTGATGGGGGCGTTTAAAGCCTTTGCCATGTGGCTGCCGAGCGGACGCCTTCCCTTTGCCAACGGCCTGCAAATGGCGGCGGGCGGCTTGGGTGCCGTTGCCGGCACGGTACCGGTGGAAATGGCGCTGACGGTGACCGATTGGCGTGGCATTTTTGTTGTATTTGCCATCATGTCTCTAGCCATGTCGGCGCTGGTGTTTTTCGTCCTGCCGAGGCGGAAAGGAGCGGAAACCCAGCCCGGCACCCTGAAAGAACAACTGGCCGGTTTTGGCCAGGTCTTCACCGCACCGGTATTCTGGCGCATCGCGCCGATGACGGTGGCGTCACAGGCCATGTTCCTAAGTACCCAAAGCCTGTGGTCCGGGCCTTGGCTTTCGGATGTCGCCGGTTTGAGCCGCGATGCCGTCGCCAATCACCTGTTTTGGATCGCGGCA
>Ga0310122_10002843_pt1 | contig 11023 bp, 13 predicted proteins | sample CB6_Bottom_1051__FD_203503 | JGI IMG/M metagenome (GOLD analysis project Ga0310122, IMG submission 203503) | Marine microbial communities from Western Arctic Ocean, Canada - CB6_Bottom_1051 | ecosystem: Environmental > Aquatic > Marine > Oceanic | place: Canada: Western Arctic Ocean | collected...
TATTAAATGAAGAAAGTGCATTATTTCCTATCACATTCATTATTTCTCTTGATGTATGAAGAATTCCATTTTGTGATTCTGATAGATTTTTATATCCTGTTTTAATAAAAGATTGAATAGATTCGCTCATGGATTCAAATATATCATGAGGAAAATAATTATCTACCGTATAATAAAGCCACGGATCTTCATACTTTGTTATCATGCTATTTGTAAATCTTCTATCATTTTGGATTGTTTATATTTTCTTTTTTCAATATTTGTCCATACTAAACTTTCAGGAACATGCCATAACTGATCACAATCTTTACAATAAGGAATATCATCAAATCTTTCTTCTCTATGTGCTTGCCTCAATTCTTCATATTTTTCTCCATTTAACACTTCTTCAATTGTTTGATCGTCCAAATGTCCTAAAGTAGCCGCCGAATCATTACCAAGAACCATACAACAAGCAACAACCGCGCCTTGATGTTTATCTAATCCACCAGCTCGTACTTGCAAAATTTTAGAAAAAGGCCGACCACATCCCCTTCTATCTTCTTTTTTTCTTTCATATGGACCATCATATTCTCCTGACCAATTATGCATCATCCAAACTTCAGCTTTAGTTCCTGTATAACCTACAAACTTTTTATATTGTTCTACTTCATATTCTCTATTATCATTATCTATTATTAAATGATTTGAATGTACCTCTGTATTGGTTCCCTTACATAATTCGACAAGATATTTTACATTTTTACAAACTCTATCGAATGCATCCATTTTCATCCATTCATGATATGTTTCAGGATTATATCCAATAACAGAAACACGAAAAATGTCAAGACCACTCGTAGAAATTTCTTTACATAATTTTTGGTTCAATGTATATCCATTACTAAAACTGACACACTTTACTCCCTTACTTTTTATATACTTAATACAATCAATAAACTTTTTGTGTAGAGTCGGTTCTCCACCACCATGTACACTAATTGATTCTACTCCTTGAGAAATAGCATCATCTACTATCTTAATAAAATTTTCCCATTTAATAGATTTTTTAAATTCTTTTTCTCTTCCATCTTCAAATCCTTGCGGGCACATTTGACAAACATAATTACACCCACCAAAAAGCTCCATATCTAATTGTCTTATTAGCCCCATTATCCCCCTATAAATCTTATATTAAATGATAAACTAATCCTATCTTCTTTTGTATTATTTCTTGTAACATCATGGAGAAGTGGTGCTCTAAAAATCAACAACGCTCCTTCTTTGCCGTTTATATCTACTCTTGGTTGTTTATATGGAGGATTGTACCCATCTGAATTATAGTTATAAGAATACATTGGATTATATATTCTTAATTTACCACAATCCCCCTTTGGAAGTTTTACATAATAAACTCCACTCATATGACAATCAGGATGATCATGTGTAGTATTATAGTCGCCTGGGCAATTCAAATTAGACCAAAGGAATATTTGATAATCTTTATATTCCATTTTTGATTCTACACTTAATTCTTTAACTCCCCATTCAATAAACTTTATAATAGGTTCCATCACTGAATCATCTTGCATACTTCCATCTGAGTGCCATCCACCCTCGTTTGAAGCCTTTCTGGTTTCTTCTTCCTTTGATTTTTCATAAACTCGCTTTTCTATATTTTTATTTATGTCTTCACAATCAGGAAGTCCAAACCCCCAAAGAGGCACAGGAAACAACCATTCAGTTTTTTGTCTGTGAAATTGTACTGGTTTATACTCCGGTTTCTTCCCAATATCTATCAATTTTGAGGTCGTCATCTTCTTCTAGTTCAAGAGTTCTAAAATCTATTTTATTGTTTTTTCTGTTTTTTTTATTGCGATATCTTTTATCTTTTTTACTAGTACTATAAATGTTTTCATACTGGTCGTCATAATTATGCACTTCACTGGACTTAGCCATTTCGCTTTTCCTTTCTTTTAATTTTCCTCAAGGTTAAGTGCTGTTTTTTTCTCGCCGTCTTTAACTGAAAATCTGATACATGATCAAGAAATGTATACCCATTCATATGTTCCATTTCATGACAAAAACATCGTGATGACAAATCAGAAAAACTTGCGAGCATTGTTTGATCATCTTGATCTTGATATGTTACTGCTATTGCTTTTGGTCTTTTTATTTTGAGTACTAGAGCAGGAAAACTTAAACAACCTTCTTTATCGTAAATCCATTCTTCTGACTCCTCTAATATTTTTGGATTAAAACATACAATTGGTGTATTATCTACCAACATAGCAAATGCTCGTGATGGTATTCCTATTTGATTTGCTGAAAGTCCTATTCCACAATGATGATACATATTTTCAATTAAAAGTTTTGCCAATTCACTTGCCTGCTGAGACGCTGCACCAAATCCAAAATTATAAGATGGAATTGATTCGCTTAGAATTGAATCGTTTTCTGGTACAAGATCTAAAATCATTTTATTATTTGTGAAAAATTCTTGCGTTTCTCAAATTTAAGAACTGATTTAAATTTATCAAATAAAATTTCTCCCTTGTGACTAATTACAAATACATTTGTATTTTTTACTAAATTGTTCAAAATTCTCATAAATTCATCTGTTCCAGCCGCATCCAATGAACTATCAAATACCTCATCTAATATCAAAAGATTTGTATTTGCACTATTTTTTAATTTAGCAACAGCTCGCCATGTGAAAAGAAGTGCGAGATCAATTCGCATTTTCTCTCCTTCACTGAATGAATCATAAGTAAATTCATCCCTGTGCCTTGATTTGATTGATTCGTTAAAATTTTCATCAAGATTAAATGATACAAAAAAGTCCATTTGGGCAAGATACTTATTGATTAGCGTATTCATTATTGGAAGATATTGTTTGATAATACGAGTCTTTATACCACCATCCTTCAGCATAGTGGTCGCTAATTCATATAAGTATTTTTGATTTGAAAGTTTCTCTTTCTCTTTATTATATATCTCAATATCTATATCAATTACATCTAGCTCTTTTTTCTTCTCATCAATATCATCTGCCATCTGAGAAATTTCTTCATTCTGTTTGGCTACTTTCTTTATATACTGAGTACAAGCATCAATGGTATTCTGATTACGCGCAATTTCTGCTTTTTGGGAATCTACGTTGCTCGAAATAGTATCAATCTCACAAATTCTTTTTTCTTTTTCTTTAAGAGTATTCCCAATTTTTAAAAGAGCCTGTCCGCATTCATGCATTTTAACATGAAAATTTTCTATCATACTTTTACGGAAGGTTTTAGGAATATCTTGTCGACAAGTATTACAAGCTTCATTTTTCTCATAAAATTCAATCTCATCTTCATACTTATCTATATTTTTTTCAATGTCCCGTTGATAATCATGTAACGAATCAATTTTTCCCCTTGCGTTTGATTCATCGCTGATCGATTCATTGAGTTTTTCAATCTTTTTAATAATCTGATTAATATTTTCTTTATGAGTTTTAAGAAATTCTTCATGTTTCTCTATATCTTTTTTATTTTTCTTGATTTGAACAGTTTTATCTTCTTTGAGTTTATCAATCATTATTTTGGTTAATTTTTGTTCATTTTCAGATAAACCGAGAGCAATATCAACCGTTCTTATATCATCTTTATTTTGTGCAACCTTACTCCTGAGAAGATAATTCATGACAGAGAAAATTTCAATATCAAGAAGATCTTCAATAATAGTTCTTCGATCAGAAGCCCTTAATTGCATGAATGGAATAAAGGACATACCCAGAATCACAATCTGAGTAAAAGACTTAAAATTTAATTTAAGTATATTCTTTTCAAGAAATTCTTGATAATCTTTTATCTTAGCATCTTGATTTAAAAGCTTTCCGTCCCGATAAATTTCAAATAAATTCTTCTTAATTCCACGCTTAACCAAATATTCTCTATTACCAATCATGAACTCAATTTCAACTAGAGTCCCACCTTGATTGACAGAGTTGATCAATTGATCTTTTTTGATTGGCCGAAATGGTTTATTAAACAATCCAAAACAAAGTGCATCAAGAATTGTAGATTTACCAGCACCATTGTCACCAATTATCAATGTATTTGATGACTTGTTTAATTGTATTTCTATAAAAGAATTTCCGGTACTGAGTAAATTTTTCCACCTAACATTCTTAAATACAATCACTTATCCTCATTTAACAATTGTGGTTTATTATCATGCTCAAATCTATATTCTACAGAGTGTAAACCATTTTTCAATATTAGTCCTATCATCTTATTAAAAGTAATATCTCTTTCATGTGCTTGAAGAGCAACCCTTCTAAAATCATCATCTGAAAGTTCTATATCAACTGCTGTGTAAGGTGTTTCATCCTTACCAAGTTCAATTGGTCGAATTCCTCTACTCATCCTTTCTCTTTCTCTTAGTCTCTCTATTTCATCCAGGTCATAATTGGACATTTTTTGTTCCTTTCTTTTTTGCAGTCTTTCTGCATAAGTTTCCATCATATTGCCTCCTGTTGAACAACAGTAGTTGAATTAAAAGATATAACTATTCTATCAATATCTCCACTGTACGGTAATGCACTATGCATTAAATAAGAAGGAAATACTACCAAATGGCCATCTCTGGGTTCCCAATCCCATGCTCCAGCTCGTAAATAATAATTTCCTGCATCTACCATACTAGAATTCAATGGTGAATGAAATCTATTTATTCCATTTTGATTTTTTTGGTTTGAATTTCCTTTCTCTATACAATAAATTCCACACCATGAACAATTTGGATGATTATGTGTATCATGAAATCCACCATCATTTGTTATATGTGCCCAAGAATCTAAAACCATTACCACTGAATTCGGTGGAACCACTTCATTTTTATGAATAACTACTTGTCCTATGGATTCATGACAAAAATCATATATTTGTTTAATTCCTTCACATTTTTCGCTTGCAGTTTGAAATAATTTAAAATGTGTTTCAAATAATGATCCCCCCTTTGCTGCACCAGCAACACCATAACTGTCATCTCCTGTTCCTTTTAGATCATAAAGATAATCTAATACTTCTTCTTTATATTTTCCATGTTCTTTATTTTCAAATACATAAAAAGAAGTAGACCAAAATTCATTTAATTCTTTATATTTCATATTGTCTCCACTGCCAATGCTTCAGTATACAAAGATTTCATCAATGTATCAAGTTCTTGTTTATTATCTATTTTCATAGAATTTACATATTTGGATAATATAGTCATTGTGTCTTCTGCTTGATCTATATCATCTATGTCATTCATATTTTCAAATTCAGCAAAATTTTCAACAACTGAAATATCTTCTGCACCTTCTTTGTAAAGTTTATCTACCAAAGTTTCAAATATAAATGGATTTGTTTTCTTAACAGAAACAATTTTTACATAACAATCTTTATACTTAGAATAATCTTCAGCTTGAATAGATTCCATTGTTTGAGTGTTTTCATCATCATAATAAATTTTATGAAACATATGAAATGGATTTTGTATAAATTCTAATTCTCGTGTCTTGGTATCAAAAATATGAAATCCTCTTGGATCATTATAATCGCTCCATGTAATTTCATAAGGATTGCCAAGATAATAAACATTACCGTTATCAGATTTATGATGAAAATGTCCACTCATTGCCATATCAAACTTTTTGAACAAGCTAGCATCTACTCCTTCATGATTCCAGCTTCCTATGTGCATTTCAAATCCCTTAACTTCCAAATGTCCAAAAAGAATCTGTGCCTCAGTATCTTGAATTGCTTTAAGTGATTGCTCTCTATTTTCATCACATATCCACGGCATCATAAGACATTTTAAACCATCAAAATCTACCTCTGTCGGATTTTCATAAATGTGAACTTGATGATTGTCATGTACTCTTAGACAATCCATACTATTTAAAGAATTTGTATTTTTGAAAAAGGTATCGTGATTTCCAATTATCATGTGAAGATTTATGTATCTTTCATAACACGCATCAAAGAAATGATGCCTCATTTGAAATAGAGTCTTATAGTTGATAAATTTGCGTCTATCAACAATATCTCCCATGTGAATAACAGTTCTTATACCTCTTTCTTCCAAAGTAGGAAAGAAAATATTCTCATAAAACTTTGCAAAATAATCTGTGAACACTTGAGAGTCATTGCGGGCGCCCCAGTGAGTATCCGTTATTATGACTATCTTCATGATGTCACAAAAAAATATTCAAGGTTAGTGGTTTTAGTTGGTTTTTTAGCTACACCCTTCGCCTTCTTTGCATCCTCAAAGTTTTTGATAAAATCATACATATTTGCTTTTTGATCTGCTGATAAAGTATTATAATCATAATGTCCTTTATCATGTTCCATTACTTCTACATTATCAGCTAAAGCCCCAAATGTATCCATAGTTTTATATTTAATATATAATTGTTTCTTTTCCTTTTGTATTCGTCTTATAAAAGCAAAGTATATAATTTGTGTAAAATAAGCGAACGGATTTCTAGATTTTTCTGGATCAAAATTTCTTATATACTGTACACAATTTTCAATTCCATCTGAAATCATATCTTCTCTAAAAGCATAGTTAATAAAATTAGGTCTAAAAGAAAGCCTATTTGCTATTTTCATAAAACATTCGCCAACATATTCTGATATTTGGGGTTCTGATTCTCCTCTATTTTTTGCATCTTTACATTTCCCCTTATATACTATCATTTCTTCTAAAAACTTTTGATTATCAACATAATGTATTTTTTTCGGTTTTTGTTTTTTTTCTGTCATAAGCGTTTTTTTAATAAAATTTTAATGTACAGGTATTATAACATGGTTATAGTCGTCTGTCAATACTTGACAGCACATCTTTAAAATCTAGTTTTATGTATGGTTTTATTCTCATATTTCTCCTCTTCCACGTAGTATAGTGGAAGTACAAATTTTCTTGATAAGTTTTGGATTTTTCAGATGGAGTATATCTACACCAGAGTTAAAAAGTTCCCTAAAAATATCTAGATTGAAACCCGTATAATAAGGCATAGAAAGAATACCTAATTCTTGACAATGTTTGAGTTCTTCATTTGTGAATTTTAAACTATCGAATTCTATGATTTGAGGATTGTGTCTTTCGATAGCATCTTTCAAAGTCTGGAAATCATAACGGCGTGCCATCAACCGGACATCCTTATTCAGCAAGCGCAATTGATCCATCACCTTTATATCTTTGCACCAGAAAAAACAGTCTCCTATCATACCAAATCTTTGGACTAATTCAATCAGTATTTCAGGTTCTGCTTCTTTGATTTCGATGTACACTTCCAGCCAATTTTTTGCATGAACCAAAATATCTTCTAATCGAGGAACTGGTTCTCCAGCAAAAAAAGGATCAAACCAACTGCCGGCATCTAGTTTACAGACATCAGCATAATTCATTTTTTTGATCTCACCTTGTCCATCGGTAGTCCGGTTGAGCGAACTGTCATGCAAGACAACAGGAACACCATCTTTGGTTTGTCGAACATCGATTTCAACAATGTTAAAACCTAGACAAATAGCTAAATCAACAGCAGAGAGAGTATTTTCTGGTGTAAAAATTTTAACACCACGATGACAAACAATTTTTGGGTGTGATTTTATTTTCATGTTTATGTGCCGTAAGGCGGATCTATATCTAATATATCTTTATACTTATATTATAAATCTTACAATCAAATCTTTCTTCATTATAAATTTTTATGCGTTGATTAAAATGATCTAATGTATAGTTTTGATGAGCTTTCCATGAGAGATCATCAGCAATATCATAGAGCGTTGCTTTTTCTTTATTTTTGGATTTACGCAATCCCCTGCCTATCGACTGAAGATTTCTGATACGAGATTTAGAAGGACTAGCGAAAATAATGTTATGAAGATTCCTAATGTTGATGCCGGTACTGTATACCCCATAACTTGCCACGATGATGGCATCTCGTTCTTTTTCAACAATGGCTCGTATATTTTCTCTTGTCTCTGTGTCTGTTCCGCCGTATACAAAATAAGTTTGTCTATTCTGGACATCTGTTTTCTCCTTGATCATTTCATATAAAACACTTCCATGTTTTTTAACTAATCGAAATAAAAGAAGTGTATTTGTAGATAAGTCTAAAGCTAAATTGCGAATAAACTTATTTCTTTCTTCACAAGAAATTAAAAAATTTAATTCTTCTTGATATTTTGCTTTTTTTAAATTGTCACAAATTACATCTGGATATTTCAAAATAATAGCTTTAATAGAAAAAGGAGACAAATACTTTTTATCTATCAATTTCTTGGTAGTAGTCACTTGATGTACTTTTCCGAATAACCCCTCTAATACTAATTTATGTGTTTGTGTTCCATCTAATGTTCCAGTTGCACCAATTCGATATCTTGCATTAATACATTTGGTCATAATAGCGGTTAATGATTTTGACTTAAATCCATGAGCTTCATCCCCTATTACCAATTCATATTGTTTAAAATATTCCTCTCCTAGTTTATATATTGATTGCCAAGTTGAAATAATTACTTGTTTCTCTGATGATTTATCTCTTCCTGCAAAAACTATATGACAATATTCTTCCACATCAAATCCATAATCTTGAAAATCTTTATACATCTGCGATACAAGAGAAGTAGTTGGAACAATAATTAAAGTTTTGACCTTTAAATATCTTACAATGATATAAATGATTAGAGATTTTCCAGATGCGGTTGGCGATAATAATAAGCATCTACGGCGTGATAGTGAATGATTAATTGCACTTAATTGATAATCACGCACTTGATAATTAAGATTTAAAGTAGAAATAAATTTTGAAGCTTCCACTTCATCTGGTTCAAATTCAGAAAGAAATTTTACAGGATAATTTCTACTTGCAGCAAACTTACAAAGATATTCTAGTAATCCAATATAAAGCAATTTTGTAAATACATTATATAAGCGAATTTTACCATCCCAAATTTTTTGTCTAAAAGAAGGCATAAAAGTGTGCCCAGGAACAGTAAAAGTAAAATAATCACTAATTTCCTGCGCTATACCTGGTTCACAATTAATTCTCATGTAAACTTCGTCTTTTTTTATTATTTCTATTCTATCAAGACGTTCCATGTGAAAATTTGAGCCAATCAAGTGCATTTTTGATTTGGAATCCCCTATTATTGAGTTGTTTAATAATGGAATCCAAGTAGTTAATTTTTTCTTGTTGAACCACGATGTTTTGTTTAATTTTGATGTAATCATCATCCGTCTCAATATAATTACTTATTTCATTTTTAAGTAGTCTTCCTTGAAATTGTTCCCAACCGCTCTCTTCTAATTCATCTTCAGTCATTCTACCATTGTAATAATTTGTTTTTGAGCGTACTAATTTAGATAACTCAAATTCCATGCTTTTAAGTCGGATTCTTTCATCTATAAATATTTTTAAATATTTGTCGTGAATAACGGGAATGCGAATTGATTCAGTTCCAAGATTAGAATAATCAATTTTACTATTTTTTTCCCATTCATCTTGAATGTCTTCAAGGGAAAATTGGTGTGTCATAATATTTTATCCTGAATAAACTGGTGCTCCTTCATATGAAGTTTCATTACTAAGTAAATTTTCATATTCATATTGTTCATAGGAAAATGTAACATCTGCAACAACATAATCAATGTCTCCTAATGAACTATCAAATTGAATACTAGAAAGGGAAATAGGAAATAGTTCCTTAAAGTTTATATTTACTTGAGGATTCATACTTCCTGTAAGAATAGTTAATGTTGCATCAGTTGTCAAATCATCTGCCTCTCTTGCTATTCTATATTTTTCCTGTGCTCTCTCATTTGGAATACCAATTGTTATAATCCAATCATAAATTTCTCTCCAATTTTTCATATTTTCATCTATGAGGAATCGAATAGAAAGTTCTTCAAATGTAACTTCATCTCCGCCTATAGGATAAGTTTTTAGAGGAGTAGCGTGAGGAATAGTACCAATTGAAATACCAGGAACATTAGCAGCTTGGCAAAAATATTGGACGTTGGGTCTGTTATTTAATAAAAATCTGAATCCAACTGGAGATAAAAGACTTAAATTTTCTGGAAGTGATTGTAATGCCGACATAAGATATTCCTTTCCTATATTATTTAGTCAGCATAAAAAAGGGGGAAATCAGATATCCAATCTCCCCCTTCTTAAATCCTACAATGTAGGTCATCTAATGGATCACATAGATTACATCAAATTGTCAACTCTGACAATTCTGTAGTAGTAGTTATCATTAGCAGTTGTTACAACACCGTCACCAGTTGAGTTGGCAAAAGGATTGGAAACCATGCCATAGCGGGTCTTGAATCCAATTTTTGGTTGGAAACTATTTTCACCAACCGCACGCACCATTTGAAGTGGTATATACGGGCAGTAGAAAATACCAGCATCATATGCTGAACTACCTTTGTATCCAACAACATAGAAATTAGTTGCAGAAGCATTAGCATATGGATCAATGAAAACTTTATAACGTCCGCCCAGAGTTCCAACAAAGGTGTTTCCGGTACTGTCAACATTTAAAGCACCACCTGAATCCAGCACTCCACCCATTGAAAGGGCAGAAGCTACATCAGGAGCACAAATAATGACGTTACCTTTTCCACGCCTTGTCTTCTCAGCTACTGCATTTGCATCGCGCTCAATCTGGAACAACAGACCTTTGAATTTCTCAACTGACCATCTACCGTTGGAATCAACGTCGAGGTCAAATACACCAGCGGTGGAAGTATTATGCTGTGCACCGTGATTAGCTGAGAAGTAAATTGTTCTCATTACTTCACGATTGATTTCAGCCAACACCTCTTGCGAAATAATATTGGCTAGTTCTGTTTCAGCATCCAAACCATGAACGGCTTTAAGATCCTGAGCAAGTTCCATTGTGTACTCACCTTTTAACGCTCTGGATTTTGCAGTGACAGTAACTTTGTCAATTGCAAACGCCATTTCAGCGAATTCAGGGGAGTCACCCAGAGCTTCAGC
>Ga0310122_10002844_pt1 | contig 11023 bp, 6 predicted proteins | sample CB6_Bottom_1051__FD_203503 | JGI IMG/M metagenome (GOLD analysis project Ga0310122, IMG submission 203503) | Marine microbial communities from Western Arctic Ocean, Canada - CB6_Bottom_1051 | ecosystem: Environmental > Aquatic > Marine > Oceanic | place: Canada: Western Arctic Ocean | collected...
CCGACTCCGGGCACACGGAATTCCGCTCCGGAGGTGGCAGAGTTCTCGGAGACGGCGTCGGGAATCACACGGACCTACCGAGCACCTCGGAGTTTTACACCTGCTTCGGATGCGGATTTGGCCAATCCTCCCGACTCAGATTGGCTGCACTGGCGCGGCACACCCGGAGCGCAGGGCTACAGCCCCCTCGCCAAGATCAACACGGGAAACGTCCACCGTTTGAGCTTGGCGTGGGTGTGGGGCATGGAGCCGGGGACGAGCCAACCCTCGTTCCTGGTCCGTGACGGGGTGATCTTCCTTCCGAACCAGGCCAACGTCATCCAGGCGCTCGATGCCAGTGACGGGACGCTCCTGTGGGAGTATCGCCGCAAGTTTCCGGAAGGGTTCGGGATTGGACGGGGACACCTGAGGAGCCTCGCCATATGGCAGGATCTCGTCTTCGTGGCGACGCTGGACGCTAGCCTGGTGGCCCTCGACGCCCGCACCGGCGTCGTCCGATGGGAAACCCAGATCGAGGACCCGAGCCTCGGGTACTCCAACACGTCGGGACCGATCGTGGCCGACGGGAGGGTCATCAACGGGATCACCGGCTGCACGCGCCTCAACGAGCAGAGTTGTTTCATCACGGCGCACGACGCACGCACGGGTCGTGAGCTCTGGCGAACATACACGGTGGCGCGTCCGGGCGAGCCGGGAGGCGACACGTGGGGCGGCCTTCCGTTCGAGCTCCGTGGTGGAGCGGACGTCTGGATCCCTGGGAGTTGGGACCCGGATCTCGGGCTTGTCTACTTCGGTACCGCCCAAGCCAAGCCGTGGGTGGCCGCGAGCCGAGGGCTTTCCACCTCAGACTCTGTACGCCAACTCGACACTGGCCCTGGACGTGGACGACGGGCACATCGTGTGGTACCGGCAGCATATCCCGGGTGAGACGCTCGACCTGGACGAAGCCTTTGAGCAGGTTCTGGTCGACATCGACGGGCAGCCGCTCCACCTCTCGATCGGAAAGAGCGGAATCCTCTGGAAACTCGACCGGCGTGACGGCTCCTTTCTGGGACTCGCAGAAACCATCTACCAGAACGTATACGCGCGCGTGGACCGGAAGACGGGCGCTGTCGAGTACCGTGAGGACATCCAGGAAGCGAGGATCGGAGACTGGATGTCGGTATGTCCGTCGACGGCGGGCGGCCACAATTGGCCCTCCACAGCATACCATCCCGGCACACGCCTACTCTTGGCCCCACTGAGTCAGAGTTGCATGGAGATGTCCGGCCGAGAGGTGATCATGAATCCGGGAGAGGGCGATACGGGGGGGGACCGAACGTGGTTTCCGATGCCCGGCAAAGAAGGGCTATTTGGAAAACTGGGCGCCTTCGACGTGGAAACCCTCGAAGAGGTCTGGAGCGTCGAGCAAGATGCCCCCTTCCTCACGGGCGTCCTCACCACGGCCGGCGGCGTGGCCTTCGTCGGGGACTATGACCGGTGGGTTCGGGCCTATGATGTGGCAACCGGAGAGAAACTCTGGGAGAGCCGGCTGGGCAGCACGGTGATGGGTTTCCCCGTCACGTTCGAAGTCGACGGGGTCCAATACTTCGGCATTCCGACGGGCAGAGGGGGCGGAAGTCCCTGGCGCATCGGAAACTTCCTCACGCCCGAGATGATCAGCCCGAATGGTCACAACGCCCTCTACGTCTTCAAGCTTCCGGAACCATGATCGACGACGATACGGAACTCCACGATGCGGAAGGAGGCCGCCAAACCCTTTTCGTGCCGACGTTGGTTGCCGTCGTAGCCCTTGTTGTGGGAACGATCCTGGGCCTGTGGGGCCTCATTACCTCCAACCCTGCCGCCGAGGCCGCCGGCGACTATCTCACGGTTTCCGAATGGGCCCAACTCCCCGAGGGGAGGACGTGGGGCGCGGTCACCGGCGTTTTCCCGGACCCAGGCGGCAGACACATGTGGGTGCTGGATCGGTGTGGCGCCAATAGCTGCGTGGGCTCGAACATGGATCCCGTCTTCAAGTTCGATCTCGACGGAAACCTCGTGGCGAACTTCGGGGGCGGACTCTTCGCATGGCCCCATGGCTTCTTTGTCGATCACGAAGGCAACGTCTGGGTGGCCGACGGCCCAACCGACGCCCGGGCGGAGGCGGGGGCTGCCGAAGGGAAGGGACAACAGGTCTTCAAGCTGAGTCCCGAGGGCGAAGTCCTCATGACCCTGGGGATGGCGGGGGTTTGGGGGCACGAACTCGATCGCTTCAACGGACCGTCCGGGGTTATGGTCGCACCCAACGGAGACGTCTACGTGCTAGACGGCCATGGCGAGGGCGGCAACAACCGAGTGATGAAATTCACGGACGATGGACGGCTCGTTCGCTCGTGGGGCACTTCCGGCCCGGGCCCCGCCGCCGGGGAATTGTCCGACGCGCACGCCATCGCCATGGACTCCCAGGGACGGATCATCATCGGGGACCGTCGCAATATCCGCATCCAGATCTTCGATCAGGACGGAACCTTCCTCGAGCAATGGACGCACTTCGGGCCGCCGAGCAGCATCTACATCGACGAAAACGACGTGATGTACGTGACCGATACGCAAACGAGCGCCCTACCCTCATGGTACGGTGAGCGGCGCCCGGAGGACTGGGTGCGTGGCATCCGCGTCGGAGACGCGGGAACCGGGCGTGTCATGGCGTTCATCGAGAGCAACGCCGAGTTCGTCGCAGTGGACCGAGCCGGCAACGTGTACGGCGGTGAGGTTCCGGGTCAGAGGCTGGTGAAGTACGAGAAGGTGAGGTAGCCAGGGGGTCCGGCTACGGCAGCCGAAGCGCGAGCAACGAGCCCGGAAGCTCTGGACCCGAAACCGCCACCACGATGTACTGCTCCCCTTCGTGCATGAACGTCATCGGCGCGGTGTCCGTGGTGGCAGGGAGGTTGATAGTCCCGATGCGCTCCCCCGTGCGCTTGTCCACGGCGTGGAAGCGCGGCTCGCCGGCGCGGCCTTCACCGTACATGAGAAGGCTCCGGGTGACCACCGCGGTCGCATGGGACGGCTGACCCGTGTTGGGTAGATCCAGCCCCCGCAATCTGGGGTGGTTCGCGATCCGCTCCGGGGTGTCTCCGTTGGGAATCCACCAGAGTTGTTCACCCGTGTTCATGTCGATGGCCGTGATGCGGCCGTACGGCGGCTTGAACATCGGCAGACCCTCGGGCCCCCGAAATCCGCCCGACACCGGGGAGTGGTGCCAGTCCACCACGGTCTTCCCCGACTGACCGGTCAGGACGGTATCCCTTTCCATACCAGGAACGAGCACGAAGGCCGAGCACGACTTCACCGACGCCACGTACACGATCCCAGTCTCGGGGTCCATCACGGCGCCGCCCGGAATGTTCGCTCCGCCAGTCTGCGACGGACAGAAGACCACACCCTTCTTTCCCTCGGCGTTCTCCGAGTGGACGGGCGGATTCCACATGGGACCGAGCTGCCACTCGCTGGCGATCTCGAGCGCGAGCGACCGCAGTCCCGGCGTGAAGTCGATGAGGTCGTCCTCCGTGAGCCCCTGCATTTCGAAGGCGGCCGGTGTCGTCGGGAACGGCTGAGTGGGCGACGTCTGCTCGCCGGGCACCCGCGAGGGAGGCACGGGACGTTCCTCGATCGGCCAGATCGGCTCTCCCGTCACTCGGTTGAACGCATAGATGAAGGCCTGCTTCGAGCTCTGCACCAGCGCGGGAATGCGCTCGCCATCGACCGTCAGGTCCACCAGGTTCGGCGGCAGGGGAAAGTCGCGATCCCATATGTCGTGATGGACGCCCTGAAAGTGCCAAAGACGCTCCCCGGTGCGAGCGTCGAGGGCAATGATGCTGTTACCGAACAGGTTGTCTCCGGGACGGAACCCGCCGAAGTAGTCGTTCGTGGGCGCGTCGGTCGTGACGTAGACGATCCCTCGCTCCAAGTCCGCGGAAAGGGGCGGCCAGGTGTTGGCGTTGCCCGTCCACTCCCATGCGTCGTTCTCCCACGTGTCATGGCCGAACTCGCCGGGCCTAGGGATCACGTTGAACTTCCACAGGTGCTCCCCGGTGCGGGCGTCATACGCCAGAATGTCGCCGGGGATGTTTTCCCGGCGCGGGTCGAGGCGTCCCGTGAGATTCGAGTTGCCGATCACGACCACCCCGTTCACCACGATCGGCGGTGACGTGTTCGTGATATAGCCGATCGTGTCCGGGATGCCGTAGTCGGCATCGTAGGGGTGGCCGAGCGCTTCCAGGAGATCCACCGTGCCCGTCTCGCCGAAGCCGTCCACGGGTACGGGGGCACCGAACCCCTCCAGCGGCCGGCCCGTGTCGGCGTCCAAGGCGTGCAGGAAGAAAGCCGGTGTCACCAGGTAGATCACGCCCCGGCCGTCGATTTCGTCGTACGCCACACCCTTCCCGTGGCTCTTCCTGGAAGACCGCTCCCAGCGGGTGGTGTGCGGCTCACGGAAGGTCCAAAGGGTCTCTCCGGTGGCCGGGTCCAGAGCCGCGACCGTGCGACTCTGCCCAGCGACCGTGAAGAGCTTCCCGTCGGCATAGATCGGGGTCGCCCGCAGGATGTAGTCGACCGACGGACCGAAGTTGTCGCCCCGCCAGATCCACGCCTGCTCGAGGTCGCCGAAGTTATCGGCGTCGATCTGGTCCAGCGGCGAGTAGCGTGTGCTCCAAGCGTCCGCTCCCCAATAGCGCCACTCTCCGTAGGGTGTGCCGCGCTCCTGGGCCGAGCCCGACCACGGGGACACCAAGAGCCCGACGAACGCCAGTGACAGGATCGCGGCGATCATGCGGACTCCTGGTGGTCGCTCAGCCTACAGCCCGACCACAATCGGGTTGTCCTCGTTGTAGCTCCATTCGAGCCAGGAGCCGTCGTAGTTGTGGAGGCGGTCGGGATCCCAACCCATCAGGTATAGCGTGAAGATGGCGGTGGTCGTGCGCACGCCCGACTGGCAGTAGAAAATCTGGTCCTTGTCGGGGCTCATCGCGAACTCGTCGATGACCGCCTGGGTCTCGGGGGCCGTCTTGAAGCCCGTGGGCTTGTCGTCGATCGCGACGCGGTACTCCTGCCAACTCTGGAAGTTGGCCCACGGGATGCGGCCCGCGCGCGTGGCGTCGCCCACTGTCGTAGCTCCGCTCCACTCATCGGGCTCACGAGTGTCCCAAAGCTGGATATCCTGCGATGTCCGCGCCCGCCAGACGTCATCCATGCTGGCGTTCCAGCCCCGGCGTGGCAGCTCGGCCACGAAGTCGCCCCTGCGGTCGGCCTTGCCGCGGGTCAGCGACATGTCGGTGTCGTGGCCGGCGGCCTTCCAGGCCGGGTATCCCCCGTCCAACACCCGCACGTCGGTCTTACCGTAGAGGTAAAACGCCCACCACACGCGGGTGGCGTCGTACTTGTCGTCATAGACCACGATCTGCGAGTCGTCGTCGATGCCGAGGCTTCGGGCAAACTCCTGGAACTCGTCACGGTTCAGGATCATGCCGTCGAACGGATAGCGCTCACCGACCTCGGGCTCGTAGTCGGGGCGCCAGACGTTGACCGATCCAGGGATGTGGCCGGCCCTGTAGGAGAAGGGGTCGACGACGGCGAGCAGCACCAAGTTGGAGTCGTCGTCGCGGATCCGCCCGTTCAGCTCCTCGACCGTGATCAAGGCTTCACCCCTCTCGAACCCCTTGTAGCTTCCGCCCGGATGCCCGAGCGTCGCTACGGTGGCTATGGCATCGGCCCGTTCGGCGCCTTGTCGGTCCGTTGTGCCGACGGACAAGCCGACCCAGACGAGAATCGCGAGCAACGACACGCTCGCCACTCGGGTCACCAATCTCTTCATCATCGGATCCCTTCTCGTTCGCACATGACTTCGACTACCCTCTCGTAGCTCCACCCCTACCGCGTGTGCCTCCGACGCTGCTATGTATGCGGCTCATCCTGTCCTACTAGGGATACGCATTGTAAAGGCCCCTGTCGAAGTTCGACACCCTCCATGAGCGAGCCGAGGCACCATAGGAACCTCCCCTTGCGAGGCGGTGACCAGGCCGAGAAGGATGGGGATTGCAAACGCCCTTTCGGGGCCCGGCACGAGGGGCACCGGGGCTGAAGCCAGCCGTGACACGTCAGGAAGCTGCCTCGGAGACCCGCCTTGCTTTCGGACATATAGTGAAAATCCTAGGATGTGGTCTTCTGCAGGGGGTACGGGAGGCCTTGTTGCCATGCGAAGGCTGATTAAATGAAGCGAAGAAAATTTGTTCGCACTGTAATCGTTGGGGGTGCCGGCGTTGCCGTAGCGGGTCTGCCATTCGAACGAGCCTACTCGGAATCACCGAAGAGGCAGTCGGCTGTTCGCACGAATCGCCGGCACATCGTCAGGGGGCCGGCGCACCAACTCCGGGACGGTCACCAATTCCCACTTCCAGCTCCCACGGAATACCGAGACGTTGTAATTGTCGGCGCTGGCCCGAATGCTCTGGTCGCAGCCTACCATCTTCCCGATATAGAACTGGTGTGCCTGGAGAAGGAGCCGAGAGCCGGTGGCAATGCCCAGCGCTCGAAATGGCGCGGCATTGATTTCACCGAAGGTACAGCCTATACGGGTGTCAGATCACAACTGGTTGATTTCATTGATTCAGAATTCGGCATCGCACCCACGCCCATTCATAGCAATGTCGGCTACATCGTTGGCAACCAGGTAATTCCGGACTTTTATCAAACTGGATTCGAGGAACTCCCCTTTGATGAAACCACGCGGGCCGAATTTTACCGGTTCCGGGACGCGTGCGACGAGGCGGCGAGCCGATTAGGTGCGGGGCTGTCCTCACTTTCCCGCGGTGAGCCGATTTCCGATAGGTCGGTGAGCGAGGAAGTCATGAGACTCGAGAAACTGAGCTTCGAGCAGTGGCTCGACGACAACGGGTTTCCCGCCGAAGTAATCCAGTGGTGCAATGTCTATTGCCCGACCGAATATGGTTACCCGAGAAACATGTCGGCCATCGTAGGTCTCGATCTCATGGCAAACCTGGGTGACTACGAAGGCTATGCGGCGTTTCCAGGCGGACTGGCGCCGATGGCGGAGGCGCTTGCAGCTGGTGTGCGGGCTCACGGCGCCAACCGAATCAGAACGGGAGCGTTCGTTGTTTCTGTAGCCAACACCTCAGACGGCAAGAACGTTGATGTAACCTATCTCCAGGCAAATGAGCTGCATACGATACGATGCAGAGCCTGTATCTGGGGCGGTCAAAAACACATTGCGGCGTACGTTGTTAGCGATATGCCGGAGGAGCAGAAAGCAGCTATCGGCAAGATGAGTTACAACGATATCTCCGTCATGAACATGTGTTACGACCGCAGAATATATGACGGTGCGTTGATCACGTGGATGAATAACGCACCCATCAACAATATTTTGTCCGCAGACTGGGTTATCAATTCCGGGAGCGCCGATCCCGATTCTCCGCAGGTTCTCACCTGCGATTGGACCAACCGACCGGAGGACCGGGCGTCGCTATTGGACGATGACTGGGTGGTCGAGCAGTGCCAGGAGTCGGCAAGGCGACTCGAAGAGATCTTTCCGGGCAGCATCGATCATCTCGTAGAGATCAGGCTGCCTTTGCGAGCCCATTCGTGGGTGAGCAGATCACCCGGATTTTTGACCGATCTTCTGCCTGTGATCTCAAACGATGTCGGGCGGGTGGTAATAACGCGATCGGATCATGAATCATTCCGCAGGGCATACAGTGCCGGGCTGGAGAATGCCGCAACAGTAAGAGACTGGCTCGCTTAACTGAGCAGGCGCTCGTTGCCGGGATCGTAGAGCGGCTGCTCCACGACCCGCGCTGGTCGGCGTTCGCCGAGGATCTCCACCGTGAGCTCCGCGCCGGACTCGAGGTATGCGGCAGGCAGGTAGGCCAGAACGATCGTTTTTTCGACGGTATGCCCATATCCGCCCGAGGCGACATAGCCGATCCTCTCTCGGCCGTCGAGAATCGGCTCGTAGCCATGAGGATCGGCGTCCTCCGCATCGACGACGAGACAGGCGAGCCCGCGCTCGAGCCCGCGCTGTCGTTGGCGGAGGAGCGCGTCGCGGCCGATGAAGTCGCCCTTTTCGAAATCGACGAAGCGGCCCATGCCAGCCTCGAGGGGGGTGTAGTCCGCCGACATGTCGGAGCTCCAGAGACGGTAGGCCTTCTCGAGCCGCATTGAGTCGAGCGTTCGGTAGCCAAAGTCGACGATCCCGTACTGCCGGCCGGCTTCCATCAAGAGATCGTATAGATCCCTCTGATCCTCGGTGGCATGGTGAAGCTCGTAGCCGAGCTCGCCGACGTACGAGACCCGGAGCGCCCGTACCGGAATCGTCCCCGCGTTCAGCTCGCGGCAGCGGAAAAAGGGGAAGGCCTCCCCTGAGCAGTCGGTGTCGGTGATCGCTTGAAGCACGTCGCGCGAACGCGGACCTGCGAGCGTGAGGACCGCATTCCGGTCCGTGACGTTCGCCAGCTCGACGCTGTCGCCCTCTGGCAGGTGGCGGGCGATCCACTCGAAGTCGTGTAGCTCGGTCGCAGCCGCGGACACCACGTAGAAGCGATCCTCCGCGACCCTGGTTACGGTGACGTCGCACTCGATGCCGCCCCGTGGAGTGCACATCTGCGTCAGCGACATTCGGCCGATCGAGCTCGGAAGTGCGTTTGCGCAGAGGAGGTCGAGGAATCCCTCTGCGTCCTGCCCCGAGACTTCATACTTGGCAAAGCTCATCTGGTCGAGCACCCCGACGGACCGTCGAACCGCCTTGCACTCGTCGCCGACGGCGGTGTGCCAGTTTCCCCGATGGAAAGAATACTCGTCTCGTGCTGGGCCTTCGGGGGAGAACCAGAGCGGGCGCTCCCACCCGAATCGGGCGCCGAAGACGGCCCCCTTGGCCAGCAGTCTATCATGTAGCGGACTCGTCTTCAGCGGCCGCCCGGCCGGGCGCTCCTCCTCAGGGTAGTGAATGGCGTACTCCCGCTCATACACGTCGCAGGCGCGCTCCGCCACGTACTCTACCGAGTTGGCGTAGGCGCCGAAGCGGCGCACATCCAGCTCCCACATGTTGTCACTCGGCTGTCCCTCCACGATCCACTCCGCGGCATACTTCCCCGCGCCACCACCGAAGACGATTCCGAAGATGCTGAAGCCGGCCAGGACGTGAAATCCCGGAAGCCCGGGCAGGGGCCCCATCAGGCATTTGCCATCTGGCGTATAGCCATCGGGTCCGTTGATGATGCTCTTGATCCCCACGTTCGCGAAGGCGGGCACGCGACTGGCGGCAGCCTCGAGCACCTCCACGAGCCGGTCGAGATCGGGGGGGAGTAAACTGCTGTGGAAGTCCTCGGGAATGCCCTCGAGTGCCCACGGCTTCGGCTTTCGCTCGAAAGGGCCGACGAGCAGCCCACCTCCCTCCTCTCGAACGTAGAAAGAGGCAGCCGAGTCACGAAGCACCGGCAATTCGACCTCGAGCGAGCTGAGTTCTTCGACCGGTTCAGTGACGAGAAACTGGTGCTCGAGGGGTACGATCGGGAGATCGGCCCCGACCATGCGTCCGACTTGCTTCGCCCATTGGCCGGCAGCGTTGACCACGACTTCAGCGCGGATCTCCCCTTTCGAGGTCCTGATGAGCCACATTCCGCCGGATCGCTCGATCGCGGTCACGGCCGAATGCCGGAAGATCTTCGCTCCCTTGGCGCGAGCGCCTTTCGCCAAGGCCTGCGTCACATCGCTCGGCTCGACGTGTCCGTCCGTGGGCAAGTGGGCGGCTCCGACGACGCCGTCCAGATCGAGGAGCGGGAATAGCTCCCGAGCTCGTTCGGGAGAAACGATTTCGAAGGGAATGCCCAGCGTGTCCGCGATTCCCTTCCGGTAGTGGAAGTCGTCGAGGCGATCCGGTGATTCCGCGAGGCGCACACTCCCGCAGCGATGAAAATCAACCGTCTGCCCGGTCTCGGCCTCGAGCGATCCATAAAGATCGAGGCTGTACTGGAGCAACTTCATCAGGTTGTAGCTCGGGATGTACTGCGTGCAGAGTCCGGCTGCGTGCCAGGTCGAGCCGCTGGTGAGTTCGTCCTTCTCGACCAGGACGACGTCGTTCCACCCCAGCCGTGTCAGGTGATAGAGCAGGCTGCAGCCCGCCACACCCCCTCCGATGACGACGACTCTCGCTTCGCTTGGAAGCGTACCCTCCGCCCCATCAACACGAAGCGGCCGCATTGCTGGGGTGACCGGCGTCGCTGCCGTCAGCCGGAGGTCCTGCGCCTGGTGCGACTTCGAACGATGAGCTGCTCCCGGACCGCGCGATGCGCCTCGTCGATGGCCGAGTCCGTGTGCGTCGAGGCTGCCGCATCGGAGTTGGCGATCGAAATCCGGCCGAATCGCCGTCTCCCGACCACGCAAGGCCGATCGTCGGGGTCGAACAGCGCCCACTCGATCGGATCATTCAAGGTGTCGTAGCTATAGGCATAGCCGTGCGGCCAGCGATTCACCGTGATCGCTTCGATGTCCCGGGCCGGGTCGAACCCCCCACCCTCCAATGTTCGGCCGACTTGGTCCCGGATGTTGCGCTCGAAGGTCTCGAAGGTCGTTTCCAACAGATCCGCTCGCCCCATGCGATGCTGCTCTTTCTTCGGGTGTCCGGGCGCGCAGGGTACCCGGGTCATGTGCAGAATCATCGGGTCGTCAGGCGATGTGGAGGGTTGGTACGCCCCAAACTGCACCGACCGACCCAGGTTGAGGCCGGTGTGGTACATCCCCGGACTCGTCGCCCTCGAGATGCCCAGGTTCGTGAATGCCGTCCAGTTACGGATGAGGACGTTGGTGTAGACGATCGGCATCTTGACGCCATACATGAGCGCCTCCACCTGCTCGCCCGACATCTCGGGGACGAGGTGCGGGATGACCCCGTTGTAGCATGCCATCACACAGTGATCCGCCCGAACCTTCTCGGCCTTGCCATCACGCACATAAGTGATCTCGACCCCACGAG
>Ga0310122_10002845_pt1 | contig 11023 bp, 8 predicted proteins | sample CB6_Bottom_1051__FD_203503 | JGI IMG/M metagenome (GOLD analysis project Ga0310122, IMG submission 203503) | Marine microbial communities from Western Arctic Ocean, Canada - CB6_Bottom_1051 | ecosystem: Environmental > Aquatic > Marine > Oceanic | place: Canada: Western Arctic Ocean | collected...
ACCATCGCACCGGAGACCGACAATCGAATCATGCGCGATCTGCAGAACACCTTGCATACCCTCGCCGAGCAGACTGACGGGCGCGCCATCATCAATCGCAACGACGTGTTGCCGGGGCTGGCCCAGGTCGTCCGCGACCAGAGCGCGTATTACCTGCTGGGCTACACCTCGTCGGAGGCGCCCACCGATGGGAAGTTCCACGAGATTGAGGTGAAGGTGGCCCGGAAGGATATCGATGTTCGCGCCCGCCCAGGATACTATGCGCTGACCGATGAGGACGCGGCGCGGGTCCTGGCGCCGCCGCGACCGGAAACGCCGAAGGCGATCGATACAGCGCTGGCGACCTTGGCCGAACCGACACGCGGCCGGCTCGTGCGGACCTGGGTCGGCATGCGGCGCGGTGACAACGGCAAGACGCAGGTGACCTTCGTCTGGGAGCCAGTCGGGAACAACCAGAGTCAACGTCGCGAGTCGGCGTCCCAGGTCACGCTGATGGCCATGGGCGACGGCGGTGCCTACTTCCGAGGGTCGGTGCCCGCCCGCGGCACTGACTCGCCACGCGTGGAGTTCGAGGCCGACCCGGGTGTGATCGAGATCAACGTCGGGATCGAGGACGAATACGGTGACGTGATCGACCGCCGGGTTGACGAGGTCACGATCCCCGACTTCACCGGCATTGATGTTGCGCTGAGTACGCCGGTGGTGCTGCGGGGCCGCACGGCGCTGGAAACACGACAGCACCTCGCCGACCCCGACGCACTGCCGACCGCGTCCCGCTACTTCCGGCGCACCGACGGGTTACTGGTGCGTGTCGAGGCGTACGCCCCGGGCGATCTCCCACCGATCGTCACCGCACAGCTGTTGAGCCGGGAAGGCACGTCGATGCGGGAGCTTCCGATCGAGCAGCCGGCGGCGGGGCGACCGCACGAGTTGGCGCTGCAGCTGGCGTCGTTCCCACGGGGGGAATACATGATTGAGATTTCGGCGACCGCGGGTGGCGCCGGCGACTTTGGCGGGGGTGCCGTGACGACGCTCATCGCATTTCGCATCCAGTGATGACGCTGGCAGCGACCTCTGCCGTCGACGCCGACAAGGATATGGACAAGATCCGCGTCATCATTGCGAAACCTGGCCTCGACGGTCACGACCGTGGCGCGAAGGTCATCGCGCGTGCGTTACGCGACGAGGGGATGGAGGTCATCTACACCGGGCTCCGGCAGACTCCGGAACAGATCGTGGAAGCCGCGCTGCAGGAGGACGCGGGAGTCATCGGTTTGTCGATCCTGTCCGGTGCACACAACCACGTCTGCCCGCGGGTCATGGAGCTGCTGCGAGAGAAGGGCCTCGATGATGTGCTGGTCGTACTGGGGGGTATCATTCCCGATGCCGATTTGGCGCGGCTACGGGCGATCGGCATCGAGGGGGTGTTTCAGCCCGGGACACCGATGCGGAGTATCGTCAGTTTCATCCGTGAGCACCACCGACGGGTTCCGGGCGAAGTACCCTAGTCGACATAGAGTTGCTGTTCTGACCGGCAGTCCAGTCTGTCTGCATGCCCCTAAGTCTCTGTCTACGCTTGACTTCTATGGTTTGTGTCGATAGGCTCGGACATACGATATGTCCCATACGCTCCTACTGGCTGACGACAGCGTCACGATCCAGCGCGTGATCGAGTTGACGTTCGCCGACGAGGATATCCGGGTGATTGCGGTCGGGGACGGACAACAGGCAATCGATCGCATCACGGCGGATCCGCCGGACATCGTGTTGGCCGACACCAGTATGCCGGAGCATGACGGCTACGACGTCGCCACGTTCATCAAGCGGGATCCCGCGCTGGCACACATTCCGGTCGTGCTGTTGACCGGGGCGTTCGAACCGGTCGACGAAGATCGCGCGCGGGAAGTCGGCTGCGACGCGGTCCTGGTCAAGCCGTTCGAGCCGCAGGTCGTGATCAACCGCGTGCGTGAGCTGCTGGGCCGCCCGCCGGAGGGCGCCTCCGCAACCTCCAGACCCGTCCCCGACAGGTCTCCGTGGCATGCCGAGGCGGATGCTCCGACGCCGCCTCCGGAGACCGGGCCTCCCGCTGACGATCCGGTGGACACGCGTGAGCTGCCGTCCCACCTGCGTAGCGTCGGGGCGGAGCCCGCTCCGCCGCCGGCCCGCAGTGCTGGGGCGGGCGGGTCGGATGACCCGCTCGCTGGCTACCTGGACCGGATGGACGAGGCGTTCGACCGATTTGAAGCGGGGTCCGATGCGCCCCAGGACGGCCCGGCCATGCCGGAGCAGCCGCCTGCCACGCCGACGGGTGGGTCGGCTTCCAAGGAGGACTGCGACTCACTGGAAGGCGCCTTGAGTGTGCCGGAGGGGGCGCTCGACAAGCTGGGTCTCGACGGGCTTGGAATGCCGACCGGGGACGTCTCGGCCGCTGACGGGTTGGTCGGGCCGGACGCCTCTCCATCGACAGTCGATGAGGCGGCACCCCCAGAGCGTCGGTCGGACGAGGAGCCGGTGCCGACGCTCGCGTCGATGCCGGCCGATGACACGCCGACCGTTCCGGCGCCGCTATCGGAGCCCGCGGCAGAGACCGCGGCGGCACCGGCGCCCCCGGTGCCGCCGCCGGCAGCGGATTCGCCAGTCGCGCCGGTTCCGTCCGCTGTCCGCGATGCGCCCCCGTCGCTTGCCGATGCCTTTGCATCGCTGCTTGCGGCCGAGCAGGGTGGTGCCGAGCGGGCGCAGACGGTCTATCCCTGGCCCCGCCCGGCTTCGTCGCCAGACATCAACGAGGAGTTGATTGCGCGGGTGGCGGATCGCGTGATGACACGTCTGTCGGGTGGCACGACCGGCGAGTTGGTGGCCCAGGTCGTCGCGCGGGTTGCCGAGAAGCTGGTGCGCGAGGAGCTCGAACGGATTAGGCAGGACTAGCTACTGAGACGGGGCTTTGCCCCGAACCCCCCTGGGGCCCCATCGCCCCACGCCGCGGCCGCGGGGCGCGCATGTGCGTGCCCTGCCGGGACAGATGCCCACCAAGCGCTGAACAGGCTGGTTCCTGACCTGCGGCCCCGGTTTCCCTCTTTCCTCCTGCTGATACCATGAGCGGCATGCGTGAGCTGGCGAAAGGGTTTGAACACGCGAGTGTCGACCCCAAATGGTATGCCTTCTGGGAGTCGACCGGTGCGTTCCGCGCCGATCCAACATCAGCGCGTCCCGTCTTCAGCATGGTGCTGCCGCCGCCCAACGTGACCGGCCTGCTACATATTGGGCACGCGCTCAATCAGACACTGCCCGATATCGTGTGCCGCTGGAAACGGATGCTGGGGTTCGACGTGTTGTGGCTGCCCGGGACCGACCACGCCGGCATTGCCACTCAGAATGTCGTCGAAAAACAGCTAATGGAGGAGGGGACCAATCGCCACGAGTTGGGTCGGGAGGCGTTCGATACGCGCGTCTGGGAATGGACGCGCCAGAGCCACGGCACCATTACCAGCCAGATGCGGACGCTCGGGTCGTCGGTTGACTGGAGCCGGGAGCGCTTCACGCTGGACGACGACCTGTCGCGGGCGGTGCGACGGGTCTTCGTCACGTTGTACCGCGAGGGACTGATCTACCGCGGCAAGTACATCGTCAACTGGTGTACCCGATGTCGGACAGCGCTGTCGGATCTCGAGGTGGTGCATGTCGAGCAGCAGGGCAAGCTGTATCACATTCGTTACCCGGCGCTGGACGGCGAGCAGTTCGTGACGGTGGCGACCACGCGGCCCGAGACGATGCTTGGTGACACGGCCGTGGCCGTGCACCCAGACGACGAGCGGTATCGCGAGCTCGTGGGTCAGCGGCTCAGACTGCCGGTGATTGGCCGCGAGTTGCCGATCATCGCTGACGCGTTTGTCAACGCCGAGTTCGGCACTGGTGCCGTCAAGGTCACGCCGGCCCATGACCCGAACGACTTCGAGATTGGGAAGCGCCACGATTTGCCACAGGTCGTTGTGATCGACGAGGACGGTCGGATGACGGCCGAGGCGGGGCTCTATGCCGGACAGGATCGCTTCGCCGCGCGGCGCGCGCTCGTGGAGCGATTGGACGCGGACGGGTTGCTCGATCGTGTCGAGGACCATACACACGCGGTCGGGCACTGTAGCCGTTGCAACACCGTGGTCGAGCCGCTGGTCTCGACCCAGTGGTTCGTGCGTATCAAACCACTGGCCGAGCCGGCGATCGCGGCAGTTAAAGATGGCCGGACCCGCTTTGTGCCGGAGAACTGGACGCGCACGTATTTCGAGTGGATGACGAATATCCACGATTGGTGCATCTCGCGCCAGCTGTGGTGGGGACACCGGGTGCCCGCCTGGTACTGCGATGCCTGTGGCGCGGTCGTCGTCGAGGAGGAGACCCCGGTCCGCTGTTCGTGCGGCGCCGGGCTCCGCCAGGACACCGATGTGCTGGACACCTGGTTCAGCTCGGGGCTGTGGCCGTTCAGCACCATGGGGTGGCCGGACCAGACAGCCGACCTCGCGCGGTATTACCCGACGAGTGTGATGATCACGGGGCTCGACATCATCTTCTTCTGGGTGGCGCGCATGATGATGCTCGGGCTCAAGTTCACGGGCGAGGTGCCATTCAAGACGGTGTACATTACGTCACTCGTGCGCGACGAGCACGGGAAGAAGATGAGCAAGTCCAAGGGCAATGTCGTCAACCCGCTCCAGGTGATGGACGAGATCGGGGCCGATGCGTTTCGTTTTACCCTCGCGGCGCTTGCCTCACCCGGGATGGACATCTCATTGTCAGAGGGTCGGTTGCGCGGGTATCGGCAGTTCGTTAACAAGATCTGGAACGTTTCCCGGTTCGTTCTGATGAACCTGCCGGAGTCGCTGCGGGTGCGTCCCGCGGTGCCGCCGACCGAGGAGCTCGCGACGATTCACCGGTGGATTCTGCATCGGGTCAGCGCGCTCGCGAGCGAGGTGGCGGCGGCGCTCGAGAGCTACCGCTTCGACGTGGCCGCAAACCGACTCTATCACTTCTGCTGGCACGAGTATGCTGACTGGTATATCGAGCTGGTCAAACCCCACCTCCAAGCGGACGGGGCAGAGCGGGAACACGCGGTCGCGGTGCTCCTGACGGTGCACGACCGTGTGCTGCGGCTGTTGCATCCCTTCATGCCGTTTGTCACCGAGGAGCTCTGGCAGACGCTGCCGCTGGATCCTGAGGACGAGCGCACTCCCGACGGAGCGGCACGCACCATCACCCGCGCCGCGTATCCGCAGGCGATGCCGGCGTGGGGCGACGACGCCGCGGTGGCCGTGCTGGAGTTGCTGCGTGAGGTGATTACCGCCGTGCGGACCGCGCGCGCTGAGCTGGGAGTCCTACCGTCGAAGCGGCTGACGCTCCTCATCGAGGGGGCGAGTCCAGACGATCGGGTCCTGCTCGAGACGCATGCAGACTATGTGCGGCGGCTGGCCCGTCTCGAGTCGTTCGCGTTTGCCGACACGGTCGAGCGTGACAGCGACACGGTGCGGCGGGTGGTGCGGCAGATGCACCTCCATCTGCCGCTGGCCGGCATCATCGACAAGGCCGCCGAAATCACACGGGTGCAGCGCGATCTCGACAAGATCGCTAAGCAGCTCCGCTCACTGGACGCGAAGCTCGGAAACCCGAAGTTTCGCGAACGTGCGGCGTCCGACGTGGTGGCCGAGGCGGAGACATTGCGACAGTCGGCCCTGGTGCGTCGTGAGCAGCTCGAGCGGATCCTGACGGAGCTGACACAGTGAGGGTCGCACCGTTTGCCGTGCTCGATCCGGCATCCTATCGCGAGATCGTGCGGCGGGCGCTCGCCGAGGATGTGCGATGGGGCGATGTGACCACCGAAGCGGTCGTTCCCGCGGAGCTCACCGCGACCGGCGCGATCGTTCTGCGCACACCCTGTGTGCTGGCCGGTCTGGACGTCGCACTGGAATGTTTCCGGCAGCTCGACCCGCATCTCGAGGTCGATGCCGCACGACGCGAGGGGGAGCGCTGCGAGTTGGGGACCGAACTTGCCCGGGTGCGGGGCGTGGCGGCCGGGTTGCTGACCGCGGAGCGCAGCGCGTTGAACTTCCTGCAGCGGTTGTGCGGGATTGCGACGGTGACCCGGGATTTCGTCGAGGCGGGGTCGGGGCGTGTTACGGTGCTCGACACCCGGCAGACCACACCCACCCTGCGGGCGCTGGAGCAGTACGCCGTGCGAGTGGCTGGTGGGGCGAACCATCGGGTGGGACTCGACGACGGCGTGCTCATTGGGACCAACCACGTTCGGATAGCCGGAGGCGTCCAGGAGGCGGTGCGGCGTTGCCGCGGCCGGGCCAAGCTCAACGTGTCGGGGCCGGTGCCGCTCGACCGGATGTCGGCGCTGGCCCAGAGCGGCGCGCAGTACGTATCGATCGCCGAGTTCACCCAGGCGGCGACGCCCGTCGAGATGTCTTTCGAGCTGACTCGCTCGCCGGAGTCATGACGCCTCGCCTGGAGAACGCAGATCTGACGGCATCTCCGCGCCCTCAGCTCGAACCTTCATGACTCGCGCGGGGCTAGCGAAGCGGCGGCGTAAGATGGAGCCCAACTTCGTCAGGGCTACGAGCCCCGCCACGCGGGAATCGCAACCGGATGACCTGGACACGCGGCTCCGTGCGGCGGCGGCTCGGCTGGGACCGTTCGGCGGTCCGGTGCGGCACTACCGGCAGGTGCGGTCGACCAACGATGTCGCGGCCGCCCTGGCAGACCAGGGTGCACCGCACGGCACCGTCGTGGTGGCCGATACCCAGACCGCCGGCCGGGGGCGTCACGGGAACCGGTGGTTCTCGCCGGTCGACACCGGCTTGTATCTGTCGGTGCTCCTGCGAACGGTGTCGGCCCCCGTCCTGACCCTCGCGGCCGGCGTCGCGGTGGCCGAGGCGCTTCGCGTCGGAGGGCTCGAGGCGACACTCGAGTGGCCAAACGATGTCGTGGTCGCGGCCGATGGCCGCCGCCCTCGAAAGGTGGCGGGTATTCTTGCTGAAGCGACCACGACGCGCGGCAGGGTCGAACGGGTGGTCATCGGGATCGGCGTGAACCTCAGGGAGGCGGAATGGCCGGCGGAGCTGGTTGATCGGGCCGGCTCGGTGGAAGGGTTCACCGGCCGGCGCATCGACCGGGCGCCGTTGCTCGTGGAGCTGCTGGCGGCGTTGGCCACCCGCTGTGCCGAGCTCGAGTCGGGCGCGGTCGCCGGTCTGCTCGAGCGCTGGGAGGCGCTCTCCCCGTTGAGCCGCGGCGCGCGGGTGGAGTGGTCCGCGGGGGCGACCCGGCACCGGGGTGTCACCGCGGGGGTCGACGAGCACGGCGCGTTGCTCGTGCGTGTCGGCAGGCGCCTCGAGCGACTGACCGGCGGTGAAGTGCACCACGTGCGGTAGGAGGCGCGGCCCCGTCTGCAGGGATCGGGAGCTGCCAGGGCGCGCACGTGCGCGCCCCGCGGCTGCGGAGTGGGGCGAGGGGGCCACACGAGCGGCCGGGTGGGGTTCGGGGCGCAGCCCCGTCTGGCAAATAGACCAATGCTGCTTGCAATCGACATCGGCAACACCAACATCGTGCTCGGCGTGTTCGACGGCGAGACCCTGAGCGAGAGCTGGCGTCTCGCCACGCTGCGTGAGCGCACGGCAGACGAGCTGTGGGTACTGGTCGGTCGGTTGTTCGAGGAGCGCGGTCTGGACAGGACACAGGTGTCTGGGGTCGTGCTGTCGTCGGTCGTGCCACCACTGACGGCCACCGTCGCCGAGATGGTACGGCGAGCGTTCGGGCAGGAGACGCTGACGATCGACGCCTCGAACGTCGGATTGCCCGTCCGGTATCACGCGCCGGAGGACGTCGGCGCCGACCGGTTGGTCAACGCCCTGGCGGCCCTGGCCGAGTACGGTGGAGAGCGCCGGCCGATCATCGTGGTCGATTTCGGGACGGCGACCACCTTCGACGTCCTCTCTGCGGCAGGCGAGTATCTCGGTGGTGTTATCTGTCCGGGTGTCGAGATTGCGGCCGACGCATTGTTTCAGCGGGCTGCGCGACTGCCCCGGGTCGACATCTGCCGACCGGAACGTGTCATCGGAACCAGCACGATAGGATCGATACGCTCCGGGCTCTTCTTTGGCTATGTCGCCATGGTCGAGGGAATTGTCGCCCGTCTACGCGACGAGATGGGCGGTGACCAGCCGGCGATCTGTGTCGCCACAGGCGGTCTAGCCGGGACCATCGCGGGAGAGACCGCCACCATCGATCATGTCAATCCGGACCTGACATTGCACGGTCTCCGTCTGGCCTGGGCCCGGAATGTCTAGCGAGGCTGCGCCACAGACCATCCTGATCCGGTCGGCTCCGCCTCGCTAGCCGGCTTTTCTCAGAGCCCCGCTATGCGGGGGCTAGATTCCTTGACCGGAGGGTCATCGTGGCGCTAGCGAACAGAACACGATCAAAACTCGACTCAATCGTCACGATAAACTTCGTGCAAGGAGTCTAGTGTGTTTCCGAGGAGACAGCCGGCCGAAGTCAGGAGGCCGGAACAGCCGGCCGGCCCGTCGGGGCGGTGGCAGAGGCGGGAGAGCTTCGCCGCGTGCTTCAACGACCCGTCCCAGCCGGGACACGGGTGACGGCCCTCCGAGTTGGGATACGAGTGGGGGGGGTGATGGATCCGGGGGCGTATTGTCGCGAGATCGAGACGTATCTGTGCCGTCGGAACCAGGGACATCTGATCCGCATTGTGGGGCCGGCCTTCGAACGGGTGCGTGGCTGGGCGGAGGCCGGGGTGCCGATCCAAGTGGTGGTCCAGGGGATCGATCGGAAGCTGGCGCGCTATCTGGTCGCTGGGCGGAGACGGCGACCTCTGCGGATCGAGTACTGCGAGGCGGATGTGCTCGATGTGTTCGATGAGTGGCGCCGCGCCGTCGGGGTAGCGGTCGTGCCGGAGCGACCCGGACCGAAGGGACTACGGGATGGTCCCGAGGCCGAGCCACCGGCGTTCTTACCAGACACCGCCCGGTCCGCTCGCCGCCGCGGCAGCTTGCCGGCGCATATCGATCGGGTGCTGACACGGGCGACGAGTCAGCTGGCGATGCGCGAGGCGGCACCCGGTATCCACGCGGCGCTCGAGCGGGTAATCGCGGACCTGGATGTGCTACGGAACGACGTGCCCGGCGCCCGCGGCGCCGCGAGAGCGGTCCTGCTTGACCGGCTCATCGCGATCGACCAGGCGTTGGTCGCGTCGGCTCGGACGGCGGCCGGGTCGTCGTTCGAGGCAATCCAAGACGCCGCACGCACGGAGCTCGCACCGTTCAAGACCCGTATGGCGGAGGCCGCATTCGCTCGCGCACTCACGGCGTGCACCAACCGGCGGCTGTCCGAGTACTTCCGGTTGCCGACGGTCCGATTTGATTAGGGTCCTTAGCAGGCTGCAGAGGACGATAGCCTGCAGGCTTCAAGCTTGGCGCTCGGCTGATGCACAAACGAACAGAGGCGCGCGTGCAAACACGACGGTGCGGCCATGGTCGCGGTTCTCCTGAAGCCTGAAGCCCAGGATGCAGGCCCGCTGTTTCTCGAGTGTCTGACGGGACATGTCGCGCGACGCCCTGATCGAGCTGATGGTCGAACGACCCGCGGTGGGAGGTCGGATGATTGCCCGTCTCGATGGCCGGGTCGTACTGGTGGGCGGGGCCATACCGGGGGAGCGCGTCCTTGCCGCGGTCGAACGGTCGCGGGGCGGGGTCACGCTGGCCCGCACGGTCGAGATTCTCGAGGGCAGCGGGGACCGTCGGCCGGTCGCCGGTCGGCCGTCGTGTGGCGGACGGTCATTCGCACACATTGCCTACCGCCGGCAGCTGGAGCTGAAGTCGGAGATCGTCCTGGACGCGTTCCGTCGCATCGGACACATCGAGCTATCGGCGCCTCCGCGGGTCATCGCGTCGCCCGAGACAGGGTATCGCATGCGCGCCCGGCTCCATGCGGGTGACGGCCGGCTGGGATTTCTCGAAGAACGGTCGCATCGCGTGTGCGACGTCGCGGGCACCGGTCAGCTGCTGCCGAAGACAGAACGGCTGGTCAGTACGCTTGCCGCCCATGTCGGCGCGCTGGTGTCCACGGGTGCGAAGACGGTAGAGCTGACCGAGGATCTCGCGGGTGACCAGTGCGTGCTGCATGTGGTTGTCCCGGGCGGGGACCCCGTGACCGTGGCCGACGCGCTGCGACCGATGGCGTCTGTCCCAGGGGTCACGGGTCTGACCGCTGCCTCGAGGATGGGCCCGGGTGTGCCCCAGGCGCTGGCCGGGATGCCGTATGTCACCGACCCCCTCGAGGCGTTCCTTGGGGCCGGCGTGGGGATCGCCTCGCTGCGTCGGCAGGCGGGTTCCTTCTTTCAGTCCAACCGGTATCTTGTGCCTGAGCTCGTCGGGGTCGTGGCGGGCCTCGCCGACCGCGACGAAGTCGTGGACCTGTATGCCGGGGTGGGGCTCTTCGCCGTGTGTATTGCTGCGATGCGCGGAGGGCGGGTCACCGCGGTCGAGCGGGACTCATCGAGCGCCCGGGATCTGGTGTCGAACGCGGCGCCACTGGCCCAGGTGCTGCAGGTCGTTCGGGCCCCGGTCGAGATGTATCTGAAGCGTTGCGCTCATCTCGAGGGCGCCGTCGTGATCGTGGATCCGCCACGGACCGGGTTGTCTCGCGACGTGGTTGCCAGGCTGGTGCGTCGACGGCCTGGGCGCATCGTGTATGTGTCCTGCGACGTCGCGACACAGGCACGCGATCTGTGCCGGTTCGGAGAGTCAGGGTACCGCGTCGACCACGTCCACGCATTCGACATGTTTCCCAACACGGCGCACATCGAGACGGTGGTTTCGCTCGAGCGGAGCTAGTGTTTAGTACCTAGACGGGGCTGCGCCCCGAACCCCCGCGGTCGCTCGCGGGGCCCCATTGCCCCACTCCGCTTCCGCGGGGCGCGCATGTGCGCGCCTGGACCTAGACGGGGCTACGGCCCATAGCC
>Ga0310122_10002846_pt1 | contig 11022 bp, 12 predicted proteins | sample CB6_Bottom_1051__FD_203503 | JGI IMG/M metagenome (GOLD analysis project Ga0310122, IMG submission 203503) | Marine microbial communities from Western Arctic Ocean, Canada - CB6_Bottom_1051 | ecosystem: Environmental > Aquatic > Marine > Oceanic | place: Canada: Western Arctic Ocean | collected...
ACTGTGGGGATGCGACCTCCGATCACAATCCGTCCCTTCTCGCGCGCCGAAGCGCGCGCCGTCCAGGCCGGCTTACGTAGCCGAGACGCGTTCACGTTGCGGCGCAGCCACATTCTGTTAGCCAGTGGCGCCGGCACAGCGCGCGCCCCAGATTACGGTCCACGTGGGCTGTAGCGACCAAACCGTGCGCAATGTCCTGCGCGCCTTTGCCGCGCGCGGCGTCGCCTGTTTGCAGCGCCTCTCTTCCCGCGCCAAGCAGGTCCAGGCTGAGTTGGATGCTGCCAAGCGCGAGGAGATGCGCGCCCTGCTGCACCGTTCCCCGCGCACCTTCGGCCACCCGCGCTCCACATGGACCTTAAACTTGGTCGCCGACATGTGTTTTACTCAAGGCCTCACCACCCGCCGCATGAGCGATGAAACCATTCGCCAAGCGCTCCTGCGCCTCGGGGTGAAGTGGCGCCGTGCGCGGGAGTGAATTACCAGTCCCGATCCCGCGTACCAGCGAAAAAAAAGTGGCGAGATCGGCTGCTACACGCGGAAGGCAAGACGACCTGGGTCTTGATCTGGGACAATGTCTCGCGGCTTACCAGCGCCGCCGTCCGGACCTGGATTCGGGCGCACAATCAGCGCGCGAAGCGGACGGGGGGCGTCCGCCTCCTCGTCTGCCGCTTGCCCACGAAGAGCCCGTGGCTCAACCCGATCGAGCCGCGCTGGCTGCACGGCAAACGCGCGGTTGTCGAGCCGACGCGCAAACTCACCGCCCGGGAACTCACCCAACGGATCTGTGACTATTATGGCTGTGAACACTTGCCCCAACTATCAAAACACGTCCCTTGATCCTGCACTAGGCCAGAGCTCGGAGACGAAGCGGCCGATGGGCAAGGACGGGGCTGAGGAACACCGGGCCATTGATCTTCTGAGTCTGGATCTAGGGTGTGCCGATCTCGTCCAGAATGGTCCGGACATCGGCAAGAGAGGCAAGGATCCAGTCTGCGCCAGAAAGATCAAGACCTCGCGTATATTGGTGCGGAATAGCAACACAACGCATGCCGGCGGCTTTCGCCGCTTGTATCCCGCTCGGTGCATCTTCTAACACGAGGCACTGTTCCGGCGGAACATCCACAGCCCGCGCAGCCAGGAGAAAGACGTCGGGTGCCGGCTTCCCGTGGACTACGTCTTCCGCAGTGACCAGGGTCTCAAATTGATGCGCCAAACGTATCTCATCCAGGACGGCCTGGACGTACACCCGCGCGCCGCTACTCGCGACCGCCGTCCGTACACCCCGGCGCTCCACATCGTCCAGGAGGACGGACAGTCCAGGCATGGGTTTTACCTGTCCGTTCAGGTAAGCGATCTGGTAGGCTTCTTTTTCCTGACTCAGCTGTTCCGGAGCGTCGCTCAGATTGTACCGCTCGACAAACAGGCGCGCGGTCTCAATAAGCCGCTGGCCTAAGATGCCGTCGAGAACCGACGGCTCTAGCGTCACCCCGCGCCTGGCCATGACGGCCTGCCATGAGGCGCGTGAATGCGGCTCACTATCGACCATCAAACCGTCGAGATCAAATAGAATAGCTTGGATCATAACGTAGTACCTTGAGAAAAAGCTCTATTCGCTACGCTCCAACTCCCAGATAAGCGCCCCGGGCACTCCCTGCAGAGCAGCCCTAAATGCTTCATCTGCTATGCCCTGTAGTCCCACTGCCGCCAGCAGCACCGAGATCTCCTCTTGACCATAGACAGGTTCAAGGCAGTGCAGAACGCTCAACCCAGCGGCCTCAAAAGCCGTAAAATAAGCACTATGGGTGTGAAAGTAATTCGGGACATAGGCAAAGCTCCCATCTTCAGCCGCAAAGAGCGCCTGCCCACCCAAAAGTGTCATGATAGGATGTTGATCTGAAAGGATCACACGGCCACCGGGCCGCACTACCCGCGCCAATTCGTGCAGCGGTCGAGTCAAGTCTGCACAGTGGGTGAGTGCAAGAGCGCAAACGGCAAAGTCTACGCTTGCGGTCTCAACAGGCAGATGCAAGAGATCCCCGGCGCGAAACTCCACCGCCGGAAGCTTAGTTCGCGCCTTTTCTAACATTTTGTCGCTCACATCAACTCCCACGACCGGATGCTTATGCGCCGCTATGTAAGCAGTATGTCGACCTGTTCCGCACGCCGCATCCAGCCCAGTCCCCGGCGGCAGGCGGTCGATCAACGCTTGGACAACGGGCTCTTCTAAACAAATGAGCGGATTCAGAGCACTATCATAGGTCGCCGCCCAGGCAGCATAGCCTGCCTCGCAATTTCTTTCTGGCACATCGAGCTCGATCGCAAGCGGCCCTTCGCTGGGCTGGGTGACGAACGTCGTCAATTCCTGGATGCGCGCCTGTACCTCCGGCCTGTTTCCAGTCAGCCAGGTACGCAGGAGCGCCACGCCCTCCATGCCAATGACCGGGTAGCCCAAATTCGTTGGGTTGGTATGGGTCATAGTCTCTTCTTCCCTTCTGTTTTACGGGTTGTGGACCCAGCCCGTTGGGGCTGAGACACCACTCCCCGGTCATGCCGTAACATTCTTCAATCACCGCGGCCGGACAATTCAGATGCAAAAGAGCTGTCGCGGTATCGTCAGACTTCTCACGATTCGTTACCCAGATGAAAGCCGTAAGCGGCTGGCCGAGAGTGCTCCAATCGATCCGGGCGTGATACCCACGGATGACGCTGTGCGCTTCGAGTCGTTTGACTCGCTCATGGACGGATGGACGCGAGAGGGGCACGACGCGGGCCAATTCCTCATGCGTCATGCGGCCGTTCTCGGCAAGCAAGTGAACAAGCTGTTGGTCTATAATATCCACAATCTGCACCTCCTTCGGATTGTTATTAACGATAGGTCAGAAATGATAGAATGAAACATTCTAAGAGTCGACACTTCCTATTAAATTCCAACACTTCGAAGGCAACAAGCCTAATCAAGCAGGATTTTCGATAGAGAATGCCGACGAATCGCTAATGGCAGGCGTAGGAGACGGTGCGTGAGGCGACATCCCAACGCCGATGCCCCTCACGGCCGCCAAGGTCGGATCTTGCGTCGTGACTTCGGCCGCCATAGTAAACGCGGCGGCCTGTTTTGCTCTATGAGGTTGGCTTATTCGCTGTCGTATTGGATGAACGAAAAGACCTTGTACGGCACGAGGCGTTTGCGGCCACCAAGAAAAGACAGCTCAATGAGGAATGCGGCTTCGATAATATTTGCTTGTAGTTTTTCGGCAAGAGCGATCGCAGCCTGCGCAGTGCCGCCAGTCGCTAAAAGATCGTCAATCAGTAAAACGCGGCTGTTGTGCGGAAAAGCGTCCTGGTGAATTTCTAAGGTATCCGTACCATATTCCAGCTCATAGCGAGCTTCAAAGGTCGCAGCCGGCAGTTTGCCCGATTTGCGCACAAGAGCGAATCCACAGCCCAGGGCATAGGCCAGGGCTGAACCAAAGATAAAGCCGCGCGACTCAATGCCAAGAACGATATCGATCCGGTTGCGGTAACGTTCAGCAAGCTGGTCCACGAGGTCGCGCCACGCCGGCCCGTTAGCCAGCAGCGGGGTAATATCACGGAACAGTATGCCGGGTTTGGGGAAATCAGGCACTTCACGAATAAGGGTTTTCAGATCAGACATACGCTCCTCCTACGGGCTTCGGCTGCTCTGTGTCGCATGCCGCACGGATGGCAAATAATGTATCGGATTGCGCGCGGTTTTACCGCTGCGAACCTCGAAATGCAAACTGGGCCCATTCACCCGACCCGATTCTCCGACCTCGCCCACGATATCGCCCCGTTGCACCGTTTGGCCATCTTTGACCAGATTGCGGTGATGGTGCGCATAAATGGTCGTGAAACCGTTGGCGTGTTTCAGAATCACCATCTTGCCATAACCGCGCAAATCATCACTAAAGATGACACGCCCGGCTGCTGCCGCGCGTACGGGTGACCTCACTGGAGCCGCGATATCGATGCCATCATGAAAGCTCCCGTTTCGTGGCCCGAATCGAGACGTCAAGGTTCCTTCAAGCGGCCAACTAAAAAGTTTGCCAGCATCATCAGGAATCGGCGGCTGCACAGGGGGCGGCTTCGGTTTCCAGCGTGGTGGTGGCGGCTGTCCGCGTGGCCGTCGCCCGCGTAGCGGGGGAGGAAGTGTGGCTGTGGCCGTCGTTTCTACAGGTCTACGGTACAGGGTTCCATGTGGCACACGGAGGCGCTGCCCAGACTGAATCTGGTTGGGATCACGAATATTATTGAGCGCTGCGAGTTCTTGATACGGAATGCGGTATGCATACCCGATCTCAGACAGCGTCTCACCTGATCGAACGACGTGATACTTGTACTGGGTGCGGGAACATGCAGACACAAAAACCAGCACCCAGAGGAAGACGCCGAGGACCACCCCACCCCACCGCCACACTGCTTCTTCCCCGTTTCTCCACTAAGGATCGCTCATAAGGGAGCATCAGCACTATGGACCATAGTGCATGCTCCCGCACGCTTTTGTCAACAAAAAGGGTGCAAGAAAAGAGGAATATAGTCCTCTCAATCGGATTGAGAAGATTTTGTATTGAATCGATCGAGCGCCAGTGTAGCCCCCAAGCCGAGGCAGATGAGCACCAACCCCGAGCCTATCTGGCCAAGGCTCGGGGTGAAAAATCGGACCGGCCAGTCTTCGACTTCAATCTGTATGAGTGTTTCGGGTGTGACCATCTGTCCTTTGACCATACCCCCCACTTGAGGCTGGATACCAGTCCGGAAAGGCCACAGGCCAACCACGGCACCCAGAATCAAACCCATGAGAACGCCGAGAGTGGCCGTTCGACAGTGTTCCAGCAGCCAACGAATGAGATTACTGACACCGACTACGCCGACTACGACTCCAATGCCGACCGGCACAACCACAAAAAAAGCTTCATTCAAGACAGGCCAGTTCAGCCCCGTTTCCTCGCCCGCTCCGAGCAGCCCTATTTTCAGCTTCTCAATGCCAGTCAGGATGGGAACATACTGGCCGAGAAGAAGCAGGAGATAGCCTCCAGACACGCCTGGTAGGATCATCGCACTCGCGCCTACCAGACCGGCAAAAAAGAGTAAGAACAGTGAGCCCTGTTCTTGTCCGGCTTGGGCGGTATGACCCAAGGCCACAAGCACCATCAGCGCAAAGGCCACACCTGTTCCGACAAAGAAACTCTTGGACACGGGTTGGGCAAGCCGCCAGATCAGCGGTACGCCCCCAAGTGTCAGCCCGATAAACAGGCTATACATGATCCAGCGCTGCTCGATGACTAGTGTTTTCGTCGGCCCGGCCAGCAGAAGAATCGTACTGGCTGCAGCTCCGACAACGGCACTCAGAAAAATGAGAGAAGACGCACGCCAGCGCAACCGGGTAACATCCGCTATTGCGGTAATGAATTCCGTGTAGATTCCGGTCACAAGCAGCATGGTCCCGCCGCTTACACCAGGCACGAGATTCGCAAGTCCCATCAGCACGCCGCCAGTCGCGGCCTGGACAATACTGCTCGGTTTTTCTGTCATACGAGAGCCAGCGAAGGGCATATTCTTTGCTTATGAGACGTCCGCTAGGCCCCGGCTTGCCGTGCAGCGAGCGCCTGAACCTTGGCTGAAGAACGACGTCTGGTACGCCTTTTATCCTTTTGGAGTTTATACTCCATACTATCGACCAGCGCTTGCCAGCTGGCTTCTATGACATTGGGCGAAACACCCACAGTGCTCCAGCGGTCGGTCTCGTCACCAGACTCAATGAGCACCCGAACCGTTGCACTCGTCCCTTCGCCGCCCCCCAGCACGCGGACCTTGTAGTCGTGTAATTCAACGGATTTAAGCTGAGGGTAAAATTTTGTGAGCGCTTTACGTAAGGCCCGGTCCAGCGCGTTGACCGGACCATTGCCCTGGGCGGCGGTATGTTCCACCTGCCCATCTGGCCCCTCGACCATGATCGTGGCCTCGGACAACGGCGGTTCATCTTCTTTGCGCTTTTCATCAATCACCCGAAACCCAATCAGGCGGAAGTGGCGGACTTTACCGTTGAGCGCCCTGCGCATCAGGAGTTCGAACGACGCCTCTGCTCCCTCGTACTGAAAGCCAACGTTTTCGAGCTGTTTGACCTCATCCAGAATTTTCTTGACCGCAGGATCTGCGCTCTTTACATCAAGCCCAAATTGTTTCGCCTTGTAGACGACATTACTCCGCCCGGACAAGTCGGATACCAACACGCGCTGCGTATTGCCTATCAATGCAGGATCAATGTGCTCGTAGGTCTCTCTATTCTTTTGGACTGCAGCCACATGCAGTCCGCCTTTATGGGCAAAAGCGCTGACGCCCACATAGGCTTGACGTTTATCAGGCTCAATATTCGCCAGCTCGTACACCAACCGCGAAAGATGGGGCAGCTGTTTGAGTTGGCTCGGGCTCACACACCGGTAGCCGAGTTTGAGCTGCAAATTAGGGATGACCGAACACAGATTGGCGTTCCCGCAGCGCTCACCAAAGCCGTTAATCGTGCCCTGCACCTGGACCGCCCCGCTCTGGACGCCGGCCAAGGAGTTCGCTACCGCCAGTTCACTATCGTTATGGCAATGAATCCCAAACTGGACCTTACCGGCCTGGATAGCAGCCTGGGCTTGAACAGCAGCCTGCATGCCGTCTGCAATCTCGGCTGGCATGCTCCCGCCTCGTGTATCACACAAGACTAGAACGTCGGCCCCGGCTTGCGCGGCTACCGTTAAACATTCAAGGGTATAACTCGGGTTGGCTTTATAGCCGTCGAAAAAATGTTCAGCGTCAAAAATGACTTCATCCACACGACTTTTGAGATAGGCAAGCGAATCGCCGATCACTTCCAGGTTCGCCTTTTTCGAGATCCGCAGATCGTCCCGCACATGCAGGTCCCACGTCTTTCCGACAATGGTCACGACCGGGGTTTCGGCTTGGAGCAGGAGACGAATATTGAAATCATCTGCAGCGGTAATATTAGCCCGTCGGGTTGAGCCAAAGGCAGTAATCCGAGCACGCTTGAGCGGCACCTTTTTAATGGCTCTGAAAAACTCTTCGTCCCGAGGGTTAGAGCCTGGCCAGCCACCTTCGATATATTGAATTCCGATCTCGTCCAGCTGTTCCGCTACCCGCAACTTATCTTCGAGTGTCAATGACACATCTTCAGACTGGCAACCATCTCTCAGCGTCGTGTCGTACAGGGCAATCTTTTTCATGCTCGGCTCGCTTGATCTTCCAACTGGGTTGCAGGAATAAACGCGTCATGCAGCACCCGCACGGCAAGCTCTGCATACTTGGCGTCAATAATGATCGAGATTTTAATCTCTGAAGTAGAAATCATCTGAATATTAATGCCTTCCTTCGCCAACACTTCAAACATACGTGCGGCGACTCCGGCGTGGCTACGCATACCCAGCCCGACAATAGAGACTTTGGCCACTTCGGTATCAAACACCACATCTCCGGCGCCGATCTCCGGGGCAGCGGATTTCACGTGCTCCAGGGCTTTGAGCACATCGCCTTTGGGCACGGTGAAGGTCATATCCGTCTTGTCGTCGGCACTCGCGTTTTGGATAATCATGTCAACAACAACGTTGTCGCGTGCAATTGGCATAAACAGCTGAGCCGCGAGGCCAGGCCGGTCAGGCACACGTTGCAGGGTAATTTTAGCCTGATCTAAATCAGACGTGACGCCTGAGACGATCACCTCTTCCATGCTTTGATCCTCCTCTACCAGCCAGGTTCCTGCGCCAGCAGAAAAACTCGACCGGACGTGTACCGGCACCTGATAGCGTTTGGCAAATTCAACCGAGCGGATCTGCAGAACCTTGGCCCCAAGGCTAGCCATCTCCAGCATCTCATCGTACGAGATACGCGCAAGCTTGTGGGCATGCGGGCAAATACGCGGGTCGGCACTGTACACCCCGTCCACATCCGTATAGATCTCGCATACATCCGCTTGTGTTGCGGCTGCAATCGCAACGGCGGTCGTATCAGATCCACCGCGCCCCAAAGTGGTAATATTGCCGCGCACATCAACACCCTGAAAACCGGCTACAACCACGATAGTGCCGTCTTTGAGACCGTTCAGCAGCCGTGGTGTCTGTACGTTTTTAATCCGCGCCCGGCCGTAGGCGTCATCGGTTTCAATCCGGATCTGATGGCCAAGTAGAGAACAAGCAGGATAGCCCAGCTCTTTTAGCGCCATGGCAAGCAGGGCAATCGCGACCTGTTCACCGCTTGAGACCAGGACGTCACTCTCACGCGCATCCGGCTGCGCGCTAATCTGTCGGGACAGGTCAAGCAGCCGATTGGTCTCACCACTCATCGCCGAGAGCACGACGGCAACCTGATGGCCCGCGTCTCGCGTAGCCGCGACCCGTTTGGCAACTTCCTGGATCCGCTCGATCGAGCCAACCGAGGTGCCACCGTATTTTTGGACAATCAACATAGGCTGTATGTGGGTTGTATGTGGGCTGTATGTCCTATTTTTTACTCGCGAATAGGCACGTGGGCAACGAGACGTTCATACTGTTCCCCGTTCGGCGTCAGGGTCAAAATACGATTATCTTTTCCACCGTACTCGAACGCGACCAGAAGGTGTTCGTCAATCAGATCACCCAGATCACCCGTAAGAAACTGAAACCACTCGATGACGGCAACACCCCGCCCGAAGAGATATTCCTCAAATCCCAGCTCTTCGAGCGTAACGCCTTCCAGGCGGTAGAGGTCAAGATGGTAGAGGGGAATCCTTCCCCTATAGTGCTCGGTTACAAGAGTAAAGGTCGGACTCACAACCTCCTCGGCTGCAATTCCAAGCCCAGTCGCAATTCCTTTGACTAAGCAGGTCTTCCCAGCTCCTAAATCTCCGCACAAGCCTATGACCATACCGGCAGTCACACACCGGCCAATCTGCTGCCCCAGGCGCTGGGTCTCTTCAGCTGAGGATGTCGGAATAATCCGCTGCATACGGGTCGAGCTGTCCTGCCTGACGCACGGCACGCAGCGTGCCGGGAAGGCGTTCAATAACATCACGGGCAAGCATCCCGACCTCACCCTTCTCCTCAGCCACAGCGTCTGCAGCCGCTCCATGCAGAAAGACACCCAGACAGCACGCCTCTTCGGGTGAATAGCCTTGGGCAAGAAGACCACCTATGAGGCCGGCTAATACATCCCCCATCCCGCCGCTGGCCATACCAGGATTTCCAGTCGGATTCAGCCACGCCCGCCCGTCCGGGGCCGCAATAACCGTGCGGGCCCCTTTGAGGATGAGATAACAGCTATGCTGGACGGCGAAACCCCGCGCGATATCGAGCCGATGAGCCTGAATGTCCGTTGTCTGTGTTTTGGTCAGACGTGACATTTCACCCGGATGGGGGGTGAGGATAAGCGGCACTTTTGTCGTTTTCAGCATGGACACATCCGCGGCAATGCAGTTGAGGCCGTCCGCATCAACCAGGATGGGGACGGTGCTGTTTTTAAGCAGCCAACGCGTCATCCGTTTGGTCTGTGCAGACACGCCGATACCGGGCCCAAATGCCACGGCGCTTTTTCCTTGCAGCGCTTGGAGCAGCGCTTTTTCATTCAGCTTAAGGCTGCCGCCTGCAGTCTCAGGCAACGGCGTAGTCATAGCTTCAAGCAGCACAGAAGAGAAAATCGGTACGAGCCCTTTGGGACCGGCAAGGGTGACAAGACCGGTACCAGTACGCAGTGCTGAAGATGCACACAAGAGGGCCGCACCACTTTTTCCACGTGCGCCAGCCAAGACAAGCAAATGGCCATAATCACCTTTATGCGCTTCGCTTCGGCGATCTCGGATGCGAGCCCCCATCTCCCGGCGCGTCAGCAAAGCCGTTTGTGGGGAGACGGCCAGGACATCTTTGATTGCTTGAGCAGCAATACCGATATCAACCAGCGCTAATTGCCCTACAGCTGTTGTTCCAGGATAGAAAACCTGTCCAAACTTCGGGTAGCCAAATGTCACCGTCAAATCCGCCTGAACCGTAGCGCCCAAGGTCTGCCCGCTATCGGCATTGAGTCCGGATGGGACGTCAACCGCAGCAATTGGAACACCGCATGCATTCATGAGTTCGATGAGCGCAGCGTACAATCCTTTGCCTTTGCCTTGGACCGGAGCGTTTAACCCCGTCCCGAGCAGGGCATCAATAATGGCATCACACCGGGTCAGGCTTTTTTGAACCGCAGCGAGCTGATCGTGAGAAGTGACTTCAGTCACCCGCCCCCGCAAGCGCAGGAAAGCGCGCAGATTCCGCCGCGCGTCGCCGCGAACATCATCTTTTTTTGCAGCCAGTACCACCTCACACGCCAGCCCCTGCCTTTTAAGCAAACGGGCGATGACAAAGCCGTCACCCCCATTATTGCCCTTGCCCGCTACGACAAGCACACGTTTGGGTAGGGCGTTTCGGAAAAACTCGACAAAAGCCTGCGTCGCGCCAGCCCCGGCTCGCTCCATAAGGATGTGTCCGGGAGTCCCGTATTGCTCTATCGTGAGCCGATCAAGCTCACGCATCTGGGCTGCACTAACGAGATACATACTCCCTTAGGCGGACTCGCTTGCTCCAAGATGACTGCGAACAGCAGCGGCCACTTCCTCTCCGTAGGAGCGTACGACGTTTTCGTCTTCGCCCTCAACCATCACGCGCAGCAGCGGCTCTGTGCCAGAGTAGCGTACCAGGAGGCGGCCGTTGTCACCCAGCGCATCGGTGACGTGTTGCATGACTTTCGCCACAGGTTCGATGGTCTGTAGATCCTGTCTCTCGCGAACGCGCACGTTAATTAAAACCTGAGGATAACGGCGCATCACTTGTCTCAGCTCGGAGAGTGGCTGTTGTTTTTCAATGAGAATCGCCAGGAGCGACAAAAAGGTCACAATCCCATCTCCAGTCGTATTTACATCCAAGAAAATAATATGACCGGATTGTTCGCCGCCGAGCGTATACCCCCCGCGCAGCATTTCTTCGACAACAGAGCGGT
>Ga0310122_10002847_pt1 | contig 11017 bp, 5 predicted proteins | sample CB6_Bottom_1051__FD_203503 | JGI IMG/M metagenome (GOLD analysis project Ga0310122, IMG submission 203503) | Marine microbial communities from Western Arctic Ocean, Canada - CB6_Bottom_1051 | ecosystem: Environmental > Aquatic > Marine > Oceanic | place: Canada: Western Arctic Ocean | collected...
TGGCGAGCTCTCTAGGGGTTCCGCACACCGGTAGCGGAGCCAACCGGATAGGCAGAGAAATTCCTATCCGCATCGATCGGATACGCTGGACTCGGGCCTCGGAGCTTCAGGAGGGTTCCAATGAGCATCCGCTTCAACCATACCCTCGTCTACTCCACCGACAAGAAGGAAGCCTCGAGCTTCCTCACCGACATCCTAGGCCTACCCGCCGCCACGCCTTTCGGCCCCTTCCTCGTGGTCGAACTCGAGAACGGCGCGTCTCTCGACTTCCTCGACGTGGGCAACACGACCATCTCGCCGCAGCACTACGCCTTCCTGATCGACGAGGAAGACTTCGACCCGATCTTTGAACGCATTCGCGCAGGGGGCCGCGACTACTGGGCCGATCCCTTCAGGCAGCGAGTGGGCGAGATCAATCGAAACGACGGCGGGCGGGGGGTCTACTTCGACGACCCCAGCGGGCATTTCCTCGAAGTCCTGACGAAGCCCTACGGCAGCGGCGAATCGAGCGACTAGCCCGGAACGGGGCGAATACGCCTAATCCGAAGCGTAGTTGTCAGAACACCTAGTATCGGTGGTGCGGAACACGCGGCTTATTTTGCCTATCCGCAGCATTACTACTTCCCGGAGGAGCTGAAAGCCGCGCTCAAAGACTTCGTGGCCTACTACAACAACGAGCGGTATCACGAGTCGCTCGACAACGTGACACCGGCTGATGTCTACTTCGGAAGACAGTATGCGGTGCTGACTGAACGATCAAAGATCAAGAGAAAAACGATGGAACGAAGAAAGAAGGAGTACCTGGCCCAGAAGGCGGCCTAGTCAGAAACCAAAACTGTCTCTTAGCAAAAGGCGGTCGTTGTCCAAGTTGGTCTGCCGACGTACAGTCGAGCAGATTGGCCGCCATGCTATTCGTCAGTCACACAACCCTCGGTCGCCGACGTAACATCCTTGATGTAGCGATACAGCGTACCCTTGGTGGCTTTCAGTGGTGGCGCGGTCCAGGCAGCGCGTCGCCTCGCCATCTCGGCGTCGCTGATATCGAGATCGATGGAGTTCTGCTTGGCATCGATGTAAATGGTGTCCCCATCTTCCACCAGCGCGATCGGACCGCCTTCCTGAGCTTCCGGTGTCACGTGGCCAATGATAAAGCCGTGTGAGCCGCCCGAAAAGCGGCCGTCCGTCAGCAGCGCTACATCTTCTCCAAGACCCGCGCCCATGATGAGCGAAGTGGGAGTCAACATCTCGGGCATTCCGGGTCCGCCCTTCGGACCCTCATACCGGATCACCAGCACGGTCCCCTTTACGATCTTTCCCTGTTCCAGCGCCGTCACGATGTCCTCTTCACAATCGAAACACTGTGCCGGCCCCGAGAAGGAAAACCCCTCCTTGCCCGTGATCTTCGCCACCGCGCCCTCGGGTGCGAGGCTGCCGCGCAGGATCGTGATGTGCCCGGTCTTCTTGACTGGATCTTCCCAGGGCCGAATCACGCGCTGCCCCTCGCTCAGTCCCGGCAAGTCCGCGACGTTCTCCGCCAGGGTCTTGCCCGTGACAGTCATGCAATCGCCCTTCATCGCGCCCTTCTCGAGCAGGTATTTGATGACGGCCGGTGTGCCCCCGACTTCGTGAAGGTTCTCCATCACGTAGCCTCCGCTGGGCTTCAGGTCTGCCAGCATGGGCACCCGATCGCTCACCTGCTGGAAGTCGTCGATCACAAGCTTTACCCCCACCGCCTTGGCCATGGCGATCAGGTGGAGCACTGCGTTGGTGGATCCGCCTAGTGCACTCACGACCGCGATCGCGTTCTCGAAAGCGTCGCGCGTCATGATGTCGCTGGGCTTCAGGTCACGCTCGAGCAGCAGCCGGATCGCGCTGCCCGCCCGGCGGCACTCGTCTTCCTTGTCCGGGTCGTCTGCCGGTGTCGACGCGCTGTAGGGCAACGACATCCCCATCGCTTCGATGGCCGACGCCATGGTGTTCGCCGTGTACATGCCGCCGCAGGCTCCGGCACCCGGGCAAGCGTGGCGCACGATGTCCTGCCGGGCCTCTTCGTCGATGCGCTCGGCGATGTATTCGCCGTAGGATTGGAAGGCGGACACGACGTCGAGCGGGTCGCCGCTCTTGCCTCGGCCCGCGCGGATCGTGCCGCCGTAGACCATGATGGAGGGGCGATCCAGGCGTGCCATCGCCATCAGGCAGCCGGGCATGTTCTTGTCGCAGCCCGGCAGTGCGATCAAGGCGTCGTACCAGTGCGCACCCATCACCGTTTCGATCGAGTCCGCGATGAGATCGCGCGATTGCAACGAATAGCTCATCCCGCGCGTTCCCATCGAGATGCCGTCCGACACGCCGATGGTGTTGAACCGCATGCCGATCAGGTCCGCTGCCACGACGCCTTCCTTCACGAAGCCGGCGAAGTCGTTCAGGTGCATGTTGCAGGGGTTGCCCTCGTACCAGACGCTGGCGATCCCGACCTGCCCCTTGCTCATGTCCTCTTCGGTCATGCCCGTGGCGTAGAGCATGGCCTGGGAAGCACCCTGGCTCTTGGGCTGGGTGATGGTGCGACTGGTCTTGTTGAGGGGGGAGGACATGCTGCGACTCCATTGAGCGCGGTTGAATGCGTTGGACCGCGTTGGCTGCGTTCGACTGCGTGTCGGAGGGGTGGGGAAACGTGCGAGGGACCACGCGCTGGGCGAGTCTAGCAGGGTCACTATCGTTCAGAACGAAGTAGCGACGCGGATTTCGGAACCGGGAACGAAGCGCGGAAGGCGCCACGGAAGACTGGGAACTGAAGGCCCGTGGCGTTGATGCATGGATATGCAATGGCACCGACTCCTCGGTGTCGTAGGCCTCCTGATCACGGACAGATCGCGAAGGACTCTGGCCGACCAAGCTCTGCCATTCGGTTCAGGATGTTGCAGGCGATTACCGCTTCAGCCTTCTGTGACTTGGGATGACGAGCCCGGCGGCTGTGCCACAGATCGGACGATTTATCCCGTTTGCCCACGCTAGTGATTGGATGAATCCGTTCGAGCGCCTCGGCTCAGGGCCCGCTTCGAATTCCCGCAAATTCCCTGCTCGTCGGAATTAATTCCCTGCTGCGTCTCACGACATTCTGGAGCGGGAGCCTGTGCGGAACCGCAGGTCTCGCCGAAGGTCTCCGGTCCTCAAGCCGAAAATCTCTCGGCTATACTGCGGTCGTGCAACGCTCACGCGCCTCGATCCTATTCGGCCTCCTCATCCTGATCTACGTCGTGCCCGCGCTGATCGAGTTCTACACGGACTGGATCTGGTTCGTGCAGGTCGGCTACCTGGAGGTGGTCCTGCGCTCGATCACAGCGCGGCTCGCGCTCGGGTCGATCGCATTCGTGCTGGCGTTCGGCTTCCTCGCCGCCAACTTCAACCTGGCGAAGGGTTCGCTGCGGCGGCGCGAGTTCCGGATCATGGACGAGGACGGCCCACGCATCGTCTCGGTGGACCTGACCCGGATGAAGGCGTTCGTCTACCTCGGCGCGGGCGTGCTCGCCTTCCTCATCGCCCTCTACGCCTCGTCGCAGTGGGAGACCTGGCTGCTGTGGCGCTACGCCGTACCGTTCGGGTCGACCGATCCGATCCTGGGATACGACACCGCCTTCTACATCTTCCAGTTGCCGTTCTACCAGTTCGTTCAGGGCCTGGCGCTGGTCACGGTCCTCCTCGCGGCGGCGGGGGTAGCGGGCGCCCACGGCGCCTCGGGGAACCTCTCGTTCGACGCCGCCAGCGGGGTCGTCGCGACCCGCGTCGCCACTCGTCACCTATCCGTGCTGGGCGCCCTGGTCCTGCTGCTGCTCGCGGTGGGCTCCTACCTTGGGATCCCGGAGCTCCTGACCACAGACTCCGGGACGGTCTACGGAGCCTCGTATGCGGACGTCCACGCGCGCATGCCGGTCCTGCGGCTCCTAATTGCCGCCTGCCTGATCGGGGCGGCCCTGGCCCTCTACCAGGTGCGGCTGCAGCGCCTGTGGCCGGCCGCGGCGGCGGCGGGCCTCTACCTCGCGGTCGCCTTCGGCGGTGCCGCGTACTCGGCCGTGATCCAGCGCTTGGTGGTCGCCCCGAACGAGCAGGTCCGGGAGACGCCCTACATCATCCACAACATCGCCATGACGCGCGATGCGTTCGGGCTGGACGGCGTGGTCGAGCGCCCTCTTTCGGGAGATGCGATTCTGACGCTCGACGACCTGGACAACAACCGGGCGACCCTCGACAACGTGCCGCTCTGGGACGACCAGCCTCTGCTCGACACGTTCGGACAGATCCAGGAGATCCGCACGTACTACGACTTCGTGTCGGTCGACAATGACCGCTACTGGATCAATGGCGAGTACCGCCAGATCATGCTGTCGGCGCGCGAACTCAACTCGGAGAGCCTGCCGAGCCGCTCCTGGATCAACGAGCGGCTCACCTTCACCCACGGCTACGGACTCGCCCTTGGCCCCGTGAACCAGGTCACGCCGGAGGGGCTACCCGTCCTGTTCATCAAGGACCTGCCTCCGAAGTCCGACGTGGGCCTGGAGATCACACAGCCCGCTGTCTACTACGGCGAACTCTCGAGCGATCACGTCTTCGTCAACACCCTCACCGAGGAGTTCGACTACCCAGAGGGGGACGACAACCAGTTCACGCGGTATCAGGGCGAGGGCGGTGTCGTCCTCGGTGGGTTTTTTCGACGCCTGATGTTCGCGATCCGGTTCCGGTCCACGGACACGCTCTTCTCGCCGAACCTCACGCCGGAGACGCGCGTGATGCTGTACCGCCGGATCTCGGAGCGCGTCCGGCGGATCGCTCCGTTCCTGACCTACGATCCGGACCCGTACCTGGCCATCTCCGGGGGGGGGCTCGTCTGGATCCAGGACGCGTATACCACCAGCGGTAGCTACCCCTACTCGACCCCCGCTTCGCGGGATCTCAACTACATACGCAACTCCGTCAAGGTCACCATCAACGCCTACGACGGGAGGACGACGTTCCACCTGTTGGACCCTGACGACCCGATCGCGGCGACACTCGATCGCGTCTTCCCGGGCCTCTTCACACCAATCGGGGAGATGGCGGACGACCTACGCACGCGCCTCCGCTACCCGCCCGGCATCTTCGGGATTCAGGCTGAGATGTTCTCGACCTTTCACATGACCAACCCCGCGGTCTTCTACAACCGGGAGGACCAGTGGGACATCCCGTCGATCGACGACGGCATCGAGTCTCGGCTGATGGAGCCCTACTACACCATCATGAAGCTCCCGGGCGAGTCGGGGCCCGAGTACGTCCAGATGCTGCCGTTCACGCCCCGCCAGAAGGAGAACCTGGCCGCGTGGATGGTCGCGCGCAGCGACGGGGAAAACTACGGGCAGCTGGCCGTCTTCCAGTTCCCGAAGCAGACAGTGGTGTTCGGTCCGAACCAAATCGCGGCCCGCATCAACCAGGATCAGGTCATCGCGCCTCAGATCACGCTCTGGAACCAGCAGGGGTCCGAGGTGATCCAGGGAAACCTCCTGGTCATCCCCATCGAGGAGTCCCTGATCTACATCCGCCCGCTCTACCTGCGGGCGGCCGGGGGGCAAATCCCCGAGATGAAGCGCGTGATGGTCGCTTACAAGAATCGGATCGTGATGGAGGAGACCCTCGACCGCGCGCTCGAGCAGCTGTTCCCGCGCGATGGAGGGGCGGTGGTGGCCGCGCCTCAGGAGTTCCGCCCGGATCTGGGGGGAACGGACGGAACCGATCTCGCCGCAGAGGCCCAGCTGCACTACCAGCGGGCCATTCGAGCACAGCGCGAGGGCGACTGGGCGCGCTACGGCGAGGAGTTCGAGCGGCTGGGCCTGATCCTGGAGCGCCTCGGCTCACAGCCGACCGAATAGCGTGCACCAACGCCTCCTGGGCACTCAACGATACGGCCGCAGTTCTGAGTTTCGAGAGCCCCTGAATCGGCTCGCCCGCTTTGCCATCGCGGTTCGCCGTGTGCGACCCTCTCTCCGTGGCAAAGCTCCTTCTTCTATTCATCCTCGTCCCCGCCGTCGAGCTCGCGCTTCTCATCGAGCTCGGTCAGCGGATCGGCACTGCCGCGACGATCGGCCTGATCGTCGTGACCGGGATCGCGGGCGCGGCGCTCGCCCGCAACCAGGGTTTGCGGGTCATCACGACCGTACAGAGCGAACTCGCGAGCGGCCAGCTACCGGCCTCGTCGATCATGGACGGGCTGATGATCCTGGTCGCTTCGGCGTTGCTGGTGACCCCGGGTGTGATAACGGACTTCGTCGGTTTTCTCTGCCTGGTGCCGGCGTTCCGCTCGGTCGTCAAGAAGCGCTTGCTTCGGTACTTCGAAGATGCGATTCGCGAAGGGCGTGTGAACGTCAATATCGGCGGCATGCAAGGGAACGGATTCGACTCGGGCGCGGATCGCTTCCGGGATGCGATCGATGTGACGCTCAAGCGGGAGAATGCAGCGAGCCCCGCCGATGATCTCGCGAAGACGTCGACTCCGCGTGATCGCTAGCCCTGCTGCGTCTCATGACATTCTGGAGCGGGGCCGTTGCAATAGCAGCGCCCCCGTAGTTTGCCAAAACTCGGCCGACCGAAATCCCAAATGAAATCGACCATCTGTCTCGGCGTCGATACGCCTCAGATCGGCTGACTTGCGAGCAATCCCCCAAGCGAGTGAGCGGATGAATTGGCCCCAGCGCTTCAACTCAGAGACCACTTCGATTTCCCACGATTTCCCTGTTCGTGAGAATAAATTCCCTGTTCCGGATCACAGGGAATTTGACGTTACGACCCCGGAAACGCACGGGAATCTCGGGCCTGATTCGCCCAGCGGAGCTCGAAATCGAAGAAATTCCCTGTATTTTCCCTGCATAACAGGGATTCGCCCCCAGAGACGAGTTCGCCCTCGACTCTCCCCACCGCCATTGAGTCTGCGCGAGCAGAGACTTCCCGCTCGGATCACAGGATGGATTCGGAAAAGCTCGCGAATTCGCGGGGTGTTGGCGGTTGAGCCTTTCGATTCCGAACCAGAGACTGCCCATTAGAGGGTCTATTTAGACTGATTCACTCGTTTGTCTCTGTGGGCCATTTCGGTGGTTCGGTTTGGTGCTGCGGATGGCGCGAATAAATAGACATGCAAGTTCGCGTCCTGGGTTCGCGGATCTCCGATTTCTGAAGCGAACCGGCTACGGCGGGCTCGGGGCCAGATTGAAGCTGCGGCCCGTGCTTGTCTCTGTTGCCAAGCTAGGCGGTTCGTCTTCGCTCTCGATTAGCCCGAACGAAAAGTCAGGCTCACCAGATCCGTCGCGAATTCGGCCATTTCTTCAGGCTGGAGCTGCGTAGACTCGGACCGATGAACGCACTTCCACTTTTTCAATTCCTGATGTGGCTATTCCCGGGTCGGCTGAGTCTTGGCGAACTACGGAGTGGGGATTCTCACTTTCGCGCCTCAGCTAGCCGGATCGGGCACGTCCTTCCCGTGCACAATGCGATAAAGCGCGGGCACCACGACCAGTGTCAACAGGGTCGAGGAGACGATTCCGCCGATGACCACGGTCGCGAGGGGGCGCTGAACCTCGGAGCCGATGCCCGTGTTCACCGCCATCGGAACGAAACCGAGTGCGGCGACGAGCGCTGTCATCATGACGGGCCTGAGTCGTGTCGAGGCACCCTCGATGATGGCTTCTTCGAGGGCGTGACCCTGGCGCCTCAAGTCACCGATAAAGGAGACCATAACGAGGCCGTTGAGCACCGCGATACCCGAAAGGGCAATCAGGCCCACGGCCGCGGAAATCGAGAAGGGAATGTCCCGTAACGCGAGCGCGAGCACGCCGCCAGTCAGCGCCAGCGGCACACCGGAGAAGACGACCCCTGCATCCTTGAACGATCCCAGGGCGATCACCAGCAATCCGATGATGAATATCAAAGTCACCGGCACCACGATCGCGAGTCGGCGCGCCGCCGATGCCAGCTGCTCGAAGGTTCCGCCGTATTCGATCCAGTAGCCGGGCGGCAGCTCCACCCGCTGCTCGACAGCCTCTTTCACGTCGAGCACGAAAGAGCCCAGATCTCGACCACGCACGTTCGCTCCGACGACCACTCGACGTTTTCCGTTCTCCCGATTCACCTGATTGGTGCCCTTCGCCACAGTGACCGTCGCCAACTGACTGAGTGGCACATACTGGCTCTCGTCCACGAAGATGGGAAGCCTGGCGATGAACTCCGGATCGCTCCGCAATCCCTCGCCGAGTCGGACGACGATCTCCCAACGACGATCTCCCTCGTAGAGCTCCCCTGCCACTGAGCCACCTAACGCCGTCGCAACGAGTTCCTGGAGAGTGTCGACTGGGATCCCAAGGCGCCCGAGCGCGGCCCGGTCGGGCGTGATGGTGAGGACGGGCAGACCGGTCGCCTGTTCGATCGCCAAGTCCGCTGCGCCTGGGACACCTTCGATTGCCTCCTGGATCTCGTTGCCGATCGCGACCAACTGGTCGAAATCGTCGCCGAATACCTTGACCGCGAGTTCGCTCCGGATGCCCGCCAACAGCTCGTTGAAACGCATCTGGATCGGCTGCAGGAATTCGTAGCGATTTCCGGGGACGGGTTCGACGAGTTTCTCGAGGTCCGAGACGACCTGCGTCTTGGGTTTATTTGGGTCGGGCCATTCCGTCCTGGGCTTCAGGATGATGAAGGTATCCGCAACGCTCGGGGGCATCGGGTCGGTGGCCACCTCGCCAGTGCCGATCTTCGAGAAGACCCGTTCCACCTCGGGGAGTTTTCGAATCTCCGCTTCGAGGCGTGTTTGCAAAGCGATCGCCTGGTCCAGAGAGGTCCCCGGGATTCGTAGGGCGTGCATGGCGATGTCGCCTTCGTCCAGGTTCGGGGCGAACTCGGTGCCGAGTCGCACGGCCATGAAGCCGTGAGCAATGACCCAGCAAAGAGCAAGGCCGATGACCGCCCAGCGCCAGCGGAGCACATGGCGGAGAGCCGGCAGATATAGGGAGCGGACCGCGTCGAGGATGACATTGTTTTTTTCCCTTACGGGTCGGCGGAATAGCAGGACGATCGATGCTGGAACGAAGGTGATGGACAAGACCATCGCGCTGATCAGCGCAATCACCACGGTCTTGGCCATCGGGTGATACATCTTCCCTTCGACACCGCTGAGCGCGAAGATCGGGATGTAGACGGCGGTGATGATGACGACGCCGAAGAGGGCAGGCCGAATGACCTCTCGTGTCGCTGCAACGACGATCTTCATACGCTCGCCGAGCCTCTCCACACGGTCACCGGCTTCGCTGAGTCGACGCAGGCAGTTCTCGACAATGATCACCGCTCCGTCCACGATCAGCCCGAAGTCGAGGGCACCCAAACTCATGAGATTCGCGCTCACACCGGCCTCCACCATGCCGGTAATGGTCATGAGCATTGCGAGCGGAATCACGGTGGCCGTCAACAGAGCGCCTCGCAGATTCCCGAGTAGGAGCAACAGCACGACTACGACGAGCAAGGCGCCCTCGAGCAGATTTTTCTGTACGGTGGCGAGCGTCTTATCGACGAGCCGCGTGCGATCGTAGACCGGGGTGGCCGTCACACCGGGCGGCAAACTTCGCTCGATGTCCTCGAGCTTTTCGAACACGGCCCGTGCGACAGTTCGGCTGTTCTCCCCGATCAGCATGAACACGGTACTCATCACGACCTCGTGTCCGTCCTGGGTCGCGGCCCCGGCGCGAAGCTCCGCGCCGACAGTGACCTCGGCCACATCCCGCACGCGTAGTGGAATGCCATGGCTCTGGCGCACGACGATCTCGGCGATCTCCGCGATATTTCGCGCTTGCCCCTCGACGCGCATCAACCACTGTTCGCCGTTGTGATTGATGAAGCCTGCTCCGCGGTTGGCGTTGTTCCGCCGCAGAGCCTCCAGCACGTTCGTATGGGTGAGGCCATGCGCGAGGAGCTTTGCCGGATCCGGTGCGACGAGGATCTGTTTAGTGAATCCACCGATGGGGTTCACCTCGACGACGCCCCGCACGCGGAGCAGCTGGGGGCGGATGATCCAGTCGTGCACCGTCCGCAGCTCCATCGGCGTAATGGGGCTCCCATCGGCGTTAGTTGCGCCAGGCTCCGCATCCACGGTGAACATGAAGATCTCGCCAAGACCCGTCGCGATCGGTCCCAAGGAGGGCTCGAGTGAAGCGGGGAGGCCCGATCTGGCTTCGCGGAGGCGTTCCCCGACCAGCTGGCGCGCGAAGTAGATGTCCGTTCCATCCTCGAAAACAATCGTGACCTGGGAGAGTCCGTACCTCGAGATCGAGCGTGTGCTCTCGAGCTTCGGAAGTCCCCCCATCGCGTTCTCGATGATGAAACTCACGCGCTGCTCCACCTCGAGGGGCGTGTAGCCCGGTGCCGTCGTATTGACGACGACCTGCACGTTGGTGATGTCAGGGACGGCATCGATGGGAAGTCGCGTGAAGTTCCATGTGCCGAGCAGCGCAATCAGCAGCACGAGCGACAGGACGACACCACGCTGACTCACTGAAATTTTGATGATCCAATCCAGCATGACTTGCCTCAGTGGTCGTGGGACGCGCCCAACTTCTCGATGTCGGCCTTGATCAGATGACTATTCCGGGTGACGTAGCGGTCGCCGGAAGCAAGCCCGTCCAGGACTTCGACCCAGTCCCCAGCTGCGCGTCCCAGCTCCAGCATCCTGACTTCATACACGGCGCCTACCAGGGCGTAGACCACTTGGTGTTCACGAAAGCTCTGGACCGCGGTGCGTCTCACGGCGAGTGGAACCCGATATTCACCCGCCTTCACCTCGGCCGTCACGAAAGTACCCGGCAGGAGCTGTGGACCCGCGCCCTCGAGTTCGACCCGCGCGATTACGGATTGATCGTGGGGATCGGCGTCGGTCTCGATCATGGCGATGACGCCTTCGACCGGTTGGCCGCCCAGGGCCGGCGTGATCGAGACGGGAAGGTCGGGGACGACTCGGCTT
>Ga0310122_10002850_pt1 | contig 11010 bp, 8 predicted proteins | sample CB6_Bottom_1051__FD_203503 | JGI IMG/M metagenome (GOLD analysis project Ga0310122, IMG submission 203503) | Marine microbial communities from Western Arctic Ocean, Canada - CB6_Bottom_1051 | ecosystem: Environmental > Aquatic > Marine > Oceanic | place: Canada: Western Arctic Ocean | collected...
CTGGGCTCATGTAGGCCGCTGTACCCATCAGCTGTCCGCTCGCGGTCTCAAGCGCCGTGACGGCCGGCGATGTCACAGGATCCGCCGCCGCGACGCCTGGCCGCGCCTTCGCCAACCCGAAGTCCAGCACTTTCACTGTGCCGTCCTCGCGTATCTTGATGTTCGCCGGCTTCAGATCCCGATGAATGACCCCGGCCTCATGTGCGGCCTCTAGCACCTCCGCAATCTGCTTGGCAATCGGCAGCGCCTCATTCAGTGGGATCGGTCCCGTCACGATCCGGTTGGCGAGGGTCGGCCCCTCAACCAGTTCTAAAACGAGTGCGCGCGAGCCCTCGGCCTCCTCGATGCCGTGGATGGTAGCGATGTTCGGGTGGTTGAGGCTGGCGAGGATCTGCGCCTCTCGCGTGAACCTAGCGACGCGGTCAGGATCGTCCGCGAAGGCATCAGGCAGGATCTTCAGCGCGACTTGGCGGTTGAGCTGCGTGTCTGTAGCTTGCCAGACCTGGCCCATGCCGCCTTCGCCGAGGAGGGCGGTCACATCGTAGTGCCCAAGACGAGTGCCGGGAACGAGTGGCATGGTCTGCTGAGGCCGAGGGACGAGCCATTCTACCCGAAGCGGTCCCCGGCTCCAGGCATCGCACGGAATGGCCCGCGGTTCTAGGCCGGCGACGCGTTGCGGCTGCTCCGACACCGCCTTCCCGAGACCGGCCCCACCCCCTTCATCAACCCTGAGGGGGGCGTCGTGGCGCAGGTTCACTTGCACGAGATGGGGATAGTCGTCGAGGATATTGCGGTATAGACGCACCCGCCTCACGTCCCGCTGGGCCGAGGCTCTCTCCGTTCACGCGCCGCCATCGGGTCGAGACACACGTAGCGAACTTTCGGAGTACGACCCCCTCGGTCCTCCGACACCGATTTCCAGTGAGCGACCTCAGCGTGCTTCGCGACCTGGCGATCATCATCGGTCTCGCGATTCCGATCGTCGCGTTGGCCCATCGAGTCCGCGTGCCGCCCCTTGTCGGATTTCTCCTAGTGGGGGTTGTCATCGGGCCCCACGGGGTTGCGCTGATTCCGGAACCCGAGGAGGTCTCGGCGCTCTCCGAAATCGGAGTCGTCTTGCTGTTGTTCGCTGTGGGGCTCGAACTGTCGCTCTCCGACATGTTGCGGCGGGGTCGCGCCGTGATGGTGACGGGTGGCGCCCAGGTTGGCGGCATGTTGGGGTTGGCCGTGCTGCTCGGTATGGCGACCGGGACACCGCTCGGCAGGACGCTCTTTTACGGGGCCCTGGCGGCGATGTCGTCTACCGCGATCGTGACCAAATCGTACGCCGACAGCGGCGAGTTGGATACGCCTCACGGGCGCGAGGTCGTGTCCATTCTGGTGTTCCAAGACCTGTGCATCGTGCCGCTCATCCTAGTGTTGCCGCTGCTGAGCGGCACCGAGGGAGCGACGGACATCAGCGTCTGGACACGCATGCTGGCCAGCCTCGCTGTGATGACCGCACTCATCATCGGCGGTCGGTTCGCGGTCCGGCGGGTGCTCGACCACATCGTCGGGCTACGCGACCGAGAGCTGTTTACGCTCTGCGTGGCGTTCTTCGGTATCGCAACGGCACTGATCAGCGCGGCCGCAGGCTTCTCGCTTGCCATCGGCGCCTTTCTAGCAGGGTTGATAATCTCCGAATCGGAATACGGCCTGCAGGCGCTCTCCGACGTTCTGCCGTTTCGCGCGCTGTTCAGCGGCGTCTTCTTCACGTCGATCGGGATGCTTCTTGATCTGCCGTTCGTCCTGAGCCAGCCGCTGGTGCTGGTCGCGGCCACGATCGCGTTGCTCGTCGTCAAGAGTGTCGTGGCGACGGGAGCCGTGCTGGTGCGCGGTCGCTGGCTCGAGACCGGCCTGATGAGCGGGCTCAGTCTGGCCCAGGTGGGTGAGTTCTCGTTCGTTCTGGCCTCGGTCGGGTTGTCGTTGGGCCTGTTCGCCGGCGATGACTATCAGGCGTTTCTCTCAGTGGCGGCCTTGTCGATGATGGCGACGCCGTTTCTGATCAGGTCGGCGCGGCCGATCTCTGAATGGATCGGTGCACGGCTTAAGGGCCCCATGCGAAAGGATCGCCCCACGGGTGCCGACGCAGGGCGCGCTGTGGGCATGGTGGAACTCACCGCGCACGCCGTCGTCGTCGGCTATGGTGTCGCCGGACGATATCTCGCTCGGATGCTCCAGGCCGCAGGGATCGCCTGCGCGGTGGTCGATCAGAACGCGGAGCTCGTTCGTCGGGCCCGGGCGGATGGCCTACCGGCCGTCTACGGCGACGGCACACGGCACGCGTTGCTCGAGCGCGTCGGCTGCCCGCGCGCACGGATCATCGTCTTCGCCATCTCCTCACCGGTTGAGGAGCGGCGTGGGATAGTCGTTGCCCGCGAGGTGGCGCCCGCGGCACAGATCGTCGTTCGCACGAGGTATGTCAGCGCCATCGACGAGCTGATGCGTCTCGGGGCGAACCAGGTCGTGGTTGAGGAGTTCGAAGCGTCGCTCGAGCTGTTCGCGCGTGCGCTCGAGAGCTACGAGATTCCAACGACGCGCATCGCGCATGAGCTCGAGGCCGTGCGGAATGAGCACTACGGCCTATTGCGTGGTACCGCGGCGCCAGACCTGACGCTCGACACCCTGAAGCATCTCGGTATTCACGACGCGTTGGAACTGGTGGAGGTCGAAGACGGTGCAGCCGCGGTGGACGAGAATGCCCGGACGCTCGACCTGCGACAGCAGACCGGCGCTATCCAGGTTGCGGTCGTGCGCGACGGGCGGCCGATCTATCGACGCGACCAGAACTTCCGCTATCGGCCCGGTGATACCACCGTGCTCGTTGGCGATCGAGAGGCGCTCGACCGCGCCTCGGCGCTGTTCCGCGGGCCTTCCTAGCAGTCCGTGGTACAAGCGGCACCTTGACGATCCCTAGGAGAGCTTCTGCAGACTGACCACGGTCGAGATCGCCCTCGACAAGCGAGCCCAACTCTCCGCTTCTCTTTCGGGTGCCTTCCGGCCAGGCCGGGTCAGCGCGTAATACTTCGCGCGCCGGTTGTTCTCGCTCAACCGCCACTCGGCCTTGATCCAGCCAGCCTGCTCCAGCTTGTGCAACGCCGGGTAGAGCGACCCGTCGCTCACCCGGAGCACCTCGTCAGACACCTGCTTCAGCCGGATGCCGATCGACCGTCTTCCCGCGCGCCTGCTCGGGTGCCATGTAGGCCGCGGTCCCGAGAATCATGCCCATCTCGGTCGCGCGGGCCGTCAGCGTCGGAGAGTTGGCCATCGCCGCGCCGGATGCCTCCGAACCGTCCGAGCCGAGAGCCTTCGCCAGACCGAAATCGAGCACCGTCACCGTGCCGTCGTCTCTCACCTTGACATTGGCGGGTTTCAGATCTCGGTGGAACACGCCCTGCTCGTGGGCCGCTTCGAGGGCCTCGGCGATCTGCCGTGCAATCGGCAACGTCTCATCCAACGGGATCGGCCCTTTGGCGATGCGGTCCGAGAGGGTAGGGCCTTCGACCAGCTCCAGCACGAGCGCTCGAGTGCCGTCGGCCTCTTCGATTCCGTAGATGGCGGCGATATTCGGGTGATTGAGGCTGGCGAGGATCTGCGCTTCTCTTGTGAACCGGTCGAGCCGATCCGGGTCCTCCGCGAAGGCGTCTGGCAGGATCTTCAGCGCAACTTCGTGGTTGAGCTGCGTGTCGGTGGCCTGCCAGACCTGCCCCATGCCGCCCTCGCCGAGCAGGAAGGTGACATCGTAGTGACCGAGGCGGGTACCGGGGCTGAGGGACATGATGGCCAGCAGGAAACCGGCCCATTATACGGGGGAAGGCGTCCTCCGCACGGTCCTCGTCTCTGGCTGTTCCCCGGATGATTGTTTGCACATCACGTAAGACGGGGCCAACCGCGAGGCCTTCGTGTCACGCTCTTGGCGGAGTCAACCTCAGCGTCGACGACGCCTACGCCCGCCTGGACGCGATCGCCGAGAAGCTCCAGCGTGACGGGGCGCCGCCTGACTACCTGGAGCTCTACGTGGTGGACGCCGACCGGCACCCGGTGGCGCGGCCGGTGGTGCAGTGAGTCGGGTCCTCCGCACCCTGGCTCTCGCGTGCGGATCAAGTCCATCCAGCTTGGGTCGATTTGGAAGGTGTCGGTCGCCTGAATGCTGAGGGGCCAGGTAGCCGCGACGAGGGGCATCGCACAGGGTGCGCCGCCCCTCTTTTCTTGCACCCACCCAGTCGGGCCTGTGACCGGAGTGTCGTCCTGGACAAGGCGGCGCTGGCAGATCGGTACGGGTGGGACGTGCTGCTGGGAAGGAGCTGCGCGCGCGCCGTCACGAGCCGTCGTCACCACAGAGCACCTCGCCCCCTGCCGCCTTGAACACCCGTCCCGCCGTCGCCGGCCTCGTCGACGGCCCGCCATAGATCGAGAGTTTTCCGAAGCGAGACGACAATCTGTATCTTGCCGAAGCGCGCACTCTGCTCGAGGGGGGGTGCAAGCGAACGAAAGGGCCCGCGATTGGAGGACTAACCCACCCTGGCTCTGGGCGGGACCCACCGACCCAGGCCCCTGTGAATTTTCAGTAGAATCTATGCGAGAATCAAGAAGCAACGTCCGTCGTAAACTGGAGTGACGATAGGCGGTATGAGATACCCGCCGCGTGATGTACGCCTCACACCGACGAACCTGCAATGAGACGTTCATGGGCGCCCACCGGCGGGGAGGACGTGGACAACCCGAACCACGCCGTGCCGGGCGCGACCGGTGCCACCCCCAACGCGACGTCGACCACTGCGTATGTGCCACGGGGCGCCCGACAGACGCGTAGGCGCCGTTTGTCTCGGTGTGATGCGGTCCAACCCGGACAGCTTCCGAAGCCGATACTGAGTCCGGCTTACAGGGCACAATACGCATGAGGACAAGTGTGAAATCGACATGGCGCGCGTGGGGCACGGCGACAGCGGTGGTGCTCGGCTGCAGTGCGGTTAGCGTCGATGCGGACGACTGGGAGCAATGGCGAGGCGCCGATCGGTTGGGCGTCTGGCACGAGCGCGGCATCATCGAGTCGTTTCCGGACGAGGGGCTCACGGTGACCTGGCGGGCCCCATTAGGCTCGGGCTATTCAGGTCCGGCGGTGGCCGACGGTCGAGTGTTCGTGCTCGATTGGCGAGAGGACACGGGGTCGCGCACGCTCGACGGCACCGAGCGGGCGGTGGCGCTCGACGAAGAGACCGGAGCGGTCCTCTGGACGCACGAGTGGCAGACCTCTTACCGGATGCTGATGGCGTCCTATGCGGTCGGTCCGCGAGCCACACCGACGGTCGACGGCGACCGCGTCTATGTCGTCGGCTCCACCGGGCGTCTGTTTTGCCTCGATGTCGAGACGGGCGACGTCATCTGGGAGAAAGACTACGTCGCCGACTACGACACCAGCATCCCGACCTGGGGCGTTGCCAGCGCCCCGCTCGTGGACGGCGACAAGCTAATCTCTGTCGTTGGCGGGGAGCCGGATGCGCTCGTCGTGGCGTTCGACAAGCGCACGGGTGCGGAGATCTGGCGTGCCGTCGAGGTGGTCGGCGAGATGGGCTACGGCCAGCCGGTCATCTATGAGGCCGGGGGCGCGCGCCAGTTGATCGTGTGGCACGCGGCGGCGCTCGTGTCGCTCGACCCCGAGACGGGCGAGGCGTACTGGACCCAGGCCTGGGAAGCGCGCTCGGGGCTGTCGGTGGCGACGCCGGTCCGCAGCGGTGACTACCTGCTGGTGACCCAGTTCTACAAAGGCTCGATGATGATGCGTCTCAACCGGGACCGCCCGACGGCTTCGATGCTCTGGCAGGGCACCGGTCGGAGCGAGCTGCCCGACCAGACCGACGGGCTGCACTCGCTGATCACCACCCCGCTGGTCATTGGTGACTACATCTACGGTGTGGGCAGCTACGGGGAGCTGCGCGGTCTGGATGCGCGCACCGGCGAGCGCCTGTGGATGAGTGACCAGATGACGGCGCAGGCACGCTGGGGAGCCGCGTTCTTCGTGCAACACTACGACCGCTACTTCGTCAACAACGACGACGGCGACCTGATCATCGCGCAGTTCACACCAACCGGCTATGTGGAGCTCGATCGGACACGCCTGATCGTCGCCGACGGCAGCTCGGGGGCGGCCACGCGGGGTCGTCCAGCTCGCTTCGAACGTGCCATCAATTGGTCGCATCCGGCCTACGCCAACAAACATATCGTGCATCGGAACAACACCGAAATCATTCGCGCCTCGCTGGATGCGAACGATTACTAGCGAGGAGGGCTCGCCGTTTTCCGAGACCACAATGGACTCCAGGACCTATGCGCGACCGGCACGCGACGCCGCCTTGGATCTCGTGCGCGCACCCGACCTGCCCGAGCTCATGCGCCGGGCGTCGACGCTGCGAGATGCCGGGTTCGGCCACGCCATCAGCTATTCCAGAAAGGTCTTCATCCCGCTGACCCAGCTGTGTCGGGATGTGTGCCACTACTGCACGTTCGCCCAACCGCCCAAGCCGGGCGAGCGTGTCTACCTGACGCTCGACGATGTCGTCGACGTCGCGCGACAGGGCGCCGACGCCGGCTGCCGCGAGGCACTGTTCACGCTCGGAGACAAGCCGGAGCTCCGATATCCGCAGGCCCGCGCCGAGCTGGCCGATCTGGGATATCCGACCACCATCGCCTATCTGCTGGCCGCGGCCAGGGTCGTCTTTGACGCCACCGGTCTGCTGCCGCATGCCAATCCCGGTGTTGTCACGCGCAGCGAGCTGGTCGCGCTACGCGAGGTGTGCCCGTCCCAGGGCCTGATGCTCGAGAGCGTGTCCAGACGCCTGCTCGAGCCGGGCCAGGCCCACCATGGCTCGCCCGACAAGGACCCGGACATGCGCCTGGACACGGTGCGGATGGCCGGGGAGCTCCAGATTCCCTACACGTCCGGCATTCTGATCGGGATCGGCGAGACCCGGGAGGAGCGCATCGCCTCGCTACTGGCGCTGCGTGATCTGCACGACACGTATGGGCATATCCAGGAAATCATCATTCAGAACTTCCGGGCCAAGCCGGACACGCGGATGGTGGATGCGCCGGAGCCGGATCTGGACGACCTGCTGTGGACCATCGCCGCCGCCAGGATCATCTTCGGTCCAGAGATGGCGATTCAGGCTCCACCGAACCTGACACCGGACACGTTCGGCACCTTGATCCGAGCGGGGATCAACGACTGGGGCGGAGTGTCGCCGGTGACGCCTGACCATGTCAATCCGGAGGCCCCCTGGCCACACCTCGAGCGATTGTCGCGTGAGACCGAGACCGAGGGGAAGGTGCTGACCGAGCGGCTCACGGTCTATCCCGCGTATGTGAGACGGCTCGCAACCTGGGTGGCCGACGGGCTCAGGCCCGCCGTCGTGCAGGGATCCGATGCGGAGGGATTCGCACGAGCAGGCGCCTGGTCGCCCGGTGACCCGGATGCGGTGTTACCCGCGAGTCTGTTGCACCGCATCCGGAGCACGACCGCGCTGCACCTGACCTCGAGGACCGAGGCGCTCTGTGCCAAAGCGTCTCACGGCGATGCGCTGGACGAATCGGAGATTGCCGAGCTCTTCGCCGCGCGGGGCGACGACGTCGTCGCGGTCTTGCGGGCGGCCAACGCGGTGCGACGCGAGGTCAATGGCGACGAGGTCACCTATGTGGTCAATCGCAACATCAACTACACCAACGTCTGCTACTTCAAGTGTCAGTTCTGTGCCTTCTCCAAGGGCAAGCTCAGCGAGAACCTGCGGGGGGCGCCCTATGACCTCGCTCTCGATGAGATCGCCCGTCGGAGCGCGGAGGCCTGGGAGCGTGGTGCCACCGAAGTGTGCATGCAAGGCGGCATCCATCCCGAGTACACCGGCGCGACTTATCTGGACATCTGCCGAACGGTCAAGGCGGCCGTGCCGGACATGCATGTGCATGCGTTTTCGCCGCTGGAAATTTGGCAAGGCGCCGCGACCCTCGACCTGTCGCTGGAGGCGTTCCTCAGGCAGCTGAAGACCGCAGGGCTCGGGACCTTGCCCGGGACGGCCGCCGAAGTGCTGCATGACGACGTGAGAGCGGAGTTGTGTCCCGACAAGCTGTTAGCCGGTCAATGGCTGGAGGTGATGGACACGGCCCATCGCGTCGGGTTCAAGACCACCGCCACCATCATGTACGGGCACATCGACCATCCCGTGCACTGGGCCAGGCATTTGACGAGCATCCGGGAGTTGCAGGCGCGCACGGGTGGGTTCACCGAGTTCGTCCCTTTGCCGTTCGTGCACATGGAGGCGCCGATCTATCTGAAGGGCAAGGCGCGCCGCGGGCCGACGTTCCGGGAGTCGCTGCTCATGCATGCCGTCGCGCGATTGGCGCTGCATCCGCTGGTGCCCAATATTCAGGCGTCATGGGTGAAGATGGGACCACGCGGCGTGCACGAGTGCCTCGCCGCCGGGGTGAACGACCTGGGTGGCACGCTGATGAACGAGAGCATCACGCGGGCGGCCGGCGCGGCCTTTGGTGAGGAACTGTCGCCCGCCAGCATGGAGGCCTTGATCGCCGGTGCGGGCCGAACGCCGAGACAGCGCTCCACCGCGTATGGCGAGCCGCCGGGCGGCCAGGTCGAACGATCCTTTCATGCCGCAGACCTGCATCCCATCGTGCAGACGCCCGCCCCGACGTGGGCACGGTCGGTTGCGCGCGAGACGCTGGTCAGACCTGGGTTCGAGGGCTAGTGTCCCATTACAGAGGTTCGTGAAACAATTCCCAGCCGGGGCATCCCGTCTGGCGGTGCACAAATCCGAGCTGTCCCCACGGACATTCTGCACTTTCCCGCGCGAGTTGTCGTCACCGCAGGCGAACGCCCCGCATCGTCGAGGGGTTGAGCGGTGCGAGCGAACGGTCGATGATCATCCCCATGACGATCACGGCCCGCCCTCAACAGCGCTACGACCACCGGCTTCGGAATCTCGTCCACCGCACCGGGGACGTGACCATCGCGACGGATCTCGGCGTTCCTCGCGGGACGGCCCGTGGGGGCGTTGGTGCGCGGAAACGAGTGTTCGTCGCGGCCCTGGCCATCGTGACGGCCGAAGAGGCATGATCTCGACGTGAAGTCGAGAGTTCATCCCAAGCACACAACGAAATACCGCGTCGGCAACTGGCCGGCGTACGATCGAGCGCTGGTTCAGCGGAGCGACGTCACCCTCTGGTTGGCGCCGGAGGCGATCGCCAGGTGGGAGGCCGCAGATGTCGGCAAGCGGGGCGGACAGTTGCAGTACTCGGACGTCGCCATCGAAACCGCCCTTGACAACCACCCGAACATCGCGCAGCTTCACGGCATCGAGGTGTCCGAGGGGACGCGGGCGCTGGTGCTGGAGCTGGTCGAAGGCCCGACGCTCGCTGACCGGATCTCCAAGGGGCCGATCCCGCTGGAGAAGGCGCTCCCTATCGCAAAGCAGATCGCGGAGGCGCTGGAGGCCGCCCACGAGGCCGGGGTGATCCATCGGGATCTGAAGCCCGCGAACATCAAGGTGCGCGAGGACGGGACCGTCAAGGTGTTGGATTTCGGGTTGGCCAAGGCGCTCGACCAAAACCCGGAGAGTGATCCGTCGCAGTCGCCAACGCTCACCGACGTGCGGGAGACGCGTCGGCTCATCGTGGGCCACGAGCAGGCGGCGAGACCATAGCCAGTGAGGCACCGGCAGCGCAGTGTGGTGACGGCAGACCGGCTCAAGCTGGGCTATCATCGTCGGGTCGAAGCATGGCCAATGAACTCCAAGCCCTCAGCGTCTTGCTGGTTTTCCTCGCCGTCGCATTCAATCTCTGGGTCCCCGACGTGTGGTCGTACTTGAATCAATCGGTTCCTCACACAAATGTATGCAAGCTGAGCCGGGCTGAGAGTTGAAGAACATGAGTCTCATCAGGTCGACGTCGCCGTAAGTGCTCGCAGCCAGAGGCGAAAGTGTGCGAAAACCCTAATCAAACAGGGCATTCCTCAACCATATGGGTCTGATAATGGGCTATTACGTTAACGTGGAACCCCGACGGTGCGAGGTCGAGCTCAGCCTGCGAGGGGGATGGGCAACGGGCCACCGTGCAGTGTTTTCGAGGAGCGCGGCCTCGTCTCGATCCCGGTCGGGCTGTTCTCGCTCCCGGCACGCGCCATTTTAGGTTCGGGATTCCAGCCGGGTTCAGCCGGCGATTCGCCATCGGCGGCGAACAGGGAAGCGTGGGCCGATCCACGGAGGCCGCTCGCGATGGCTTGCTGAGGAGGGATTCATGAATCGACGACGCATCTGGGTGCTCGAGTGGTTGCTGGTCGCCGCCGTCGTGGTCTCGCTCTCGTCGGTGCCAGCCGCCGGCCAGGGCCGGGCTGGGGCCTTGGAGGGACCGCGCACGCCCTGGGGCGACCCCGATCTGCAAGGAGTCTGGGACTACTGGACATTTACGCCGTTGGAGCGGCCGGCGGAGCTTGCCGGGAAGGACGTGTTGACCGACGAGGAGGCGGCGGCGGTCGCTCACGCGGCCCGCGACGCAGCGCTCGCGATTGACCGGGACGGCCCCCAAGAGGGGAGCACTGGTGCGTACGGCCAGGCCGTCTGGACCGAGCGCGACCGGGCCACCGCGCTCAACCAGACGTCGCTGATCGTCGACCCTCCGGATGGGACGATGCCGCCCGTGACGCCTGGGGAGATGCGCCGCGTGACGGCGCATCGCGCCGCCGGGGGGCGCCCAGTCAGATCGCGGGCGGCTGGGGTCGCCTCCGACGGGCCGGAGGATCGGGGGCTGGCGGAGCGGTGCATCGTGGGGTTCAGCACCGGTCCGCCCATGCTGCCGGCCGGGTATAACAACAACGTTCAGATCTTCCAGACTCCGGGCTACGTTGTCCTCGCCGTGGAGATGATCCACGACGTGCGCATCATCCCGGTGGACGGCCGCCCGCACCTACCCGGC
>Ga0310122_10002851_pt1 | contig 11009 bp, 8 predicted proteins | sample CB6_Bottom_1051__FD_203503 | JGI IMG/M metagenome (GOLD analysis project Ga0310122, IMG submission 203503) | Marine microbial communities from Western Arctic Ocean, Canada - CB6_Bottom_1051 | ecosystem: Environmental > Aquatic > Marine > Oceanic | place: Canada: Western Arctic Ocean | collected...
TTTCCGCATGGATGACGGTCGTATTCCCCCGCTTTTCCACTCGGGTGATTTTCACCTCGAAATGCATGCGAAGGCCGCTCTCCAGGAGCGCCTCGCGCAAAAGATCGGCCATCTCGGGGTCGAGCCGGGGGAGGAGCTTGGGCATGAGTTCCAGGACCTCCACCTCGGTTCCGAGCTGCTGGAAGGCCTGGGCCAGCTCCAAGCCGATGGGCCCCGCCCCGAGGACGGCCATCCGCCGGGGCTGTTCGCTGAGATCGAAAACGGTTTCGTTGGTGAGATAGAGAACATCCCGGAGGCCCGGGGTATCCGGCACGAAGGGTCCGCTTCCGGTCGCGATGAGAAACCGCCGCGCGCGAATCCTGCGGCCACCCGCCTCGAACGCATCCGGGCCCGTGAACCGCCCCTCGCCGAAGATGACCTCGATGCCCATCCCCTCGAAGCGCTCGGCCTCGTCGTGCTCACCGATGTGGGCCTGAACCTCCTTCATGCGCCGCATGACGCGGGAAAAATCCACCCGCACCTCGCCGGTGTCGATCCCGAACTCGGGCAGCCGCCGCGCACTCGCGGCCAGCCGCGCCGCGTGGATAAGCCCCTTCGAGGGGACGCAGCCGTAATTCAGGCAATCGCCCCCCAGTTTCCCGCGCTCGACGACCGCCGCCCGCGCGCCCAGCAGGGCCGCCCCGGCCGCCGCCACCAGACCGGCCACTCCGCCTCCGATGCAAACGAGATCGAATCGTTCTTCAGGCGATGCGCCCATCTCTCCTCTCTCTCCGGCGGCATTCTGGGCCGCCCCGCGATTTTTGAATTCCAAAATGACAACTCGCCGCTCATGGCAAGATACCCGCCCGCGGCGCGTCGAAGGGGCCAGGCCTTAGGAGAAATCATTCGCCCATAGTTGCCTTAATTTTTTCATGGAATCCCCCGAAAGCCCCTCCGCGCCCGAACAGGACACCGCCTCCTCCAACTGGCCCAAATGGGAAAATCCCACCAGGACGGTGGAGACGCTCTCTTTCATGAGAGCGAACCGGATCGCCGCCCGGGCGAGGGTGAGGCCCTCTTCTTCGGCGAGCCACCCCAATTTCCCCGCGCGCTGGGCGTCCTTGTCGAATTCGGAGCCGACCGAAAGCACCGGCGGAGGCTTGTCCAAAAAACCCAGCAGCCCCGGGTTGTCCGTCAGGGCCCCCAGCGCCAGGACGCGAATTGCCAATATGCCCATCCCCCCGGCCACGGCGCGGTCCAAGAGCAATTCATAGTTCAGGGCGCTGAACGAATCCGGAACCGGGTGTCCGGCGCTCGGGTTCAGGAGGTTGAAGTAGGATTGCATGGTGTGAAATTCGCCGCTCTCGGCCAGCCCGCCGAGAGCGCCGGGGTCGCCCACCCCGGTAAAGCCGAAGAAGCGCACCTTCCCGCGATCCCGGAGCTCCCGAAAACCCGCCAGGACCCCTCCGGGACCGAAAACGTCCGCCTCGTCCAGAACCAAGCCGAAAGGCCACTTCCTCTCCGGCGCGATGTAGTTGTGAATCTGAATCAGGTCCACCGAGTCCCGCTGAAGGCGTTCGAGACTCCGCTCGACCGATGCCACCACCGCGCCCCTGGGGTCGGAAAGATCGTCCGGGCCGAGCCGAATTTTCGTGGCCAGCGTCACCTCCGCCCCGAGCGACTTCAGGGCGCGGCCCAGGTTGGCTTCGGATTTTCCGTTTCCGTACCCCATCGCCGTATCGAAAAACGTGATGCCAAGGTCCAGGGCCCCCTTCACCGCTCGAAGCTGCTCCTCATGGTCATCGCTCACCATGAGCTCGCTGATGCCGCCGGTCCCGAAAGCGATTTCCGAGACGCGGATCCCGGTCCTGCCTAGGTCGCGGTATTGCAAAACGATCCCTCCTGAAGGGGAGTTTCTCGGAAAACGGCCGTAATCACGGGCGCACCGCCGGGGCCGGGGCCTGGGCCTGGGCCCACGACCATATTCCCTGGCGCCCGCATGATATGGAATTATGGCATTTTATCCTGCCCGGCGGGAGAATGGGAACGCCGGGCCGCGGAAACCGGGCGGGCCGCTCGACCCGAAAGAGTACGCGGAAGTTCCTGTTCCCAAGGATTGGTTCTATGAAACCTGCGTGATGGAAGTTCCGGCCGGAGTTTCCGAAGGGGGGCCCTTGCCCGACCTTTGCCAAGCCCCTGGACAACCGCGGTTCAGCGCGAGCAGCGCTTCTGGCGTTTTTCCTCGTACATTTTGAAGTCGGCCTCGTCGATTAGAATCTCGAGGGAGGGGGATTTGACGGGATCGAAGCTGGCCACGCCGATGCTGAAGTAAATCTTCCGGTCGACCCGCTTGCGGGCATTGTGCTCTTCGAGGTTTTTTCTGAGACGCGAGGCGATCTTGATGCTGGAGTCGCTTCTTTCGGTACCCTCAAAAGCCAGGACCGTGAATTCGTCTCCGGCAAACCGGCCGATGATGTCCGGGCCACGAACCGTTTTCCGGAGAATCGTGGCGGTTTCGATCAGAGCCTGATCGCCTTCCAGATGGCCGAATTCATCGTTGATCCATTTCAACCCGTCGAGATCGAGGAAGAAAAGCGTCATTCCCCAGTTCTGGCGCTGGGCCAGGTTGAGCTGCCGTTTGGCCGCTTCGAGAAAACCCCTGCGGTTGAGCAAGCCCGTCAAGGGGTCCACGTCCGATAGGGCGCGAAGCTGCGCTTCCAGGCTGGCGCGCTCGGTGACGTCGCGGAGGGAGACGATGAAAAATTTCTCCTGCCCCATTTTCGTTTCCCTCGCGCGGATCTCGGCCACCGTCTCCTTGTGATCTTCTCCGGAGATTCTCACATCCTGGGACCGGTGGGTGTCCACCGGCAGGCCGAACTTTTGGCCGACCATGTTTCCCGCCGTATCCTTGAGAAGATCCTCGGCGATTGCGTTGACGTACCGGATAATCCCCTTCCGATCGACGGCGACGATGCCATCCGGGGAATGGTCCAAGATCACATCCATGAGACTGCCATTTTCGGATCCGGCGTCTCGGGGGGAGGATTTTTTCATCGTGCGCTTCGCCGGCGGATTCCTGCTCTTGGGCAATTTTTTGCTCTTGGGCGATTTCTTGCTCTTGGCACCGCTTTTACTTCTTGCGGCGCTCTTTTTCGCGCCCGCTTTTTTAGCGGATTTCTTCTTCTTCACCGCGGATTTTTTTTTCGATGCCACCCGAGTCATACCCTTCATTTCCCAAATAAAATTCGTTCCGCCCGGCCATCACCTCCGGGCCAAGCCCAATTCACCGCCCTTGTTCCGAGCGGCAGCATTCGAACCCAAATCTAGCAGGCAGAGGAGAAATTTTTCCTGCAAGCGGCGGGCATGGTTCTCCGAAATTCATTATTTGCATTGTGGATAGTATCTCAAAGTGCCGAATCACAAAATTCCCGGCCCGATTTCTCCCTACTATACATTTTAGAGCGATATAATCAATACCTTAAAGCAATTCCTCCCGGCTGCCCCCGGCTTCCGCATCTTTCCCTGAGAGGGTAAACGCCGTTTCCCGGCCCGGTTCCGCTCCCCGGGCCGCAACTTCTCAATCCACACCCCCCGCCAAAAATTTGGATTCCAAAAAAGCGGGGATCTTGCCAATCGAAGAAAGCACCGCCGGAGCGCCCTCCTCGCGCAGCCTTTCCGCGGAATGGGTCCCGCTCGACACCGCGACCGTCACGGCGCCCGCGGCCAGGCCCTCCCGCACATCGGCGGGCGTATCGCCCACCTTGAGAACCCGGCCATAATCGAAATCCGGCGAGAGACGGCTCCTGTTCACATCCTCGTTCAGCATCCCGAATCTCACGAGCGCATCGTTGATCATCTCGGGTCCGGGCCTTCCTCCCCCCGCCCGCTCGGCCGTGGTGACATAATCGGCGAGGCCGGCGCTGTCCAGGCCCGCCGCGCGCGCCATCGCCGCCGCGATCTCCTGGGGAAGCCCGCTCGCCAGGGAAACCAAAATCCCGCGCCCCTTGAGCCAGCCGATGGCCTCCCGCGCGCCGTCGGCGGGGCGCACCTCATCCAGCAATTCGAGGCAACATTTCCCGAAACGATCCAGGAGGCGCGCCCCTTCGCTATCGAGCGCGCCGCCCTTCAACCCTTTTCGCGCGGCCAGCACATCGCGGACCACCTGTCCCTTGTCGAGCCCCCGGAACTCGTTCAACTCCCCGGGACTCAACTCGATTCCCTCCGGCGCGAACGTCCGGGAATACGCCGACAGGACAAAGGGCCGTCCCCCGATTTCATCGGCAATCGTGGTTCCCGCCATATCCAGTACAGCGGCCTTGATTTTCAAGGAACGATCCTCCCATCCGCGTTTCATGTTGACACTCTTCCATCGATTCTACTCTCGCCCTCCGGCCAGGTGGAAGAAAAAACGGATATTCCTCTTTTCGAAATTTTTTCATGAACGCCTTGCGGCCCGGCCCGGCGGATCGTTTAATGGCGGTCCCGAAGGAGGCGGGTCCCATGGAAAAAGCGTTTGTCACCACCATCATCGGCAGCATGCCCAAGCCCCCGTGGCTCCTGGCCCAAAAAGCCTTGAACGACCCCCAGGCGGACCATCACGGCAAGGGGGCCGAATGGCTCCCGCCTCCGGCGGCGCTGCGCCAGGCCCAGGACGACGCCTGCCGGGTGGCCATCCACGATCAAGAGCGCGCCGGGATCGACATCATCAGCGACGGCGAACAGCGGAGAAAATCCTACCTCACCCACATCACGATGCAGCTCGATGGCATCGACTACGAGAAAACGGTCGCGAAGCTGGCCCGGAACGGGAGGCGCACCATCCAGGCGGGGCGCATCGTCGGCCCCATCCGCAGGAGAGGCTCTATCCTCCGGGAGGATTTACGCTTCCTGATGGCCGAGGCCAGCGGCCCCGTGAAGGTGACCCTCCCGGGGCCCATGACGGTCTGGGACACCCTGGCCGACGAATTTTACGGTGATGAGCGCGCCCTCGCCCTCGACTTCGCGGCGGCCATCAACGAGGAGGCCCGCGAGATCGACGCGCTCGGCCCCGCGGTCATCCAGTTCGACGAGCCGGTCTTCAGCCGCTACCCCGAACGGATGGCCGAATGGGGGATCGAGGCGCTCGACCGCTGCCTCGAAGGCCTCGCCGCCGCCACCGCCGTCCACGTTTGCTACAGCTACCCGATGCCCGGAGTTCCCCGGCCCATCCAGGACAGCTACCCCGTCATTCTCAAGGAACTCGAGCGCTCCAAGGCCGACCAGCTGGCCCTCGAGTTCGAGGCATCCCGGCTCGACCCGGCCCTGCTCCGCCTTTGCCCCTCGAAGACGATCCTCTTCGGCTGCATCGACAACGGAATCGAAGAGCCCGAAACCCCCGGGCATGTGGCCTCCAAGCTCCTGGCCGCCGCCGAGTATCACCCGCCCGAAAAGATTCAGGCGGCCCCCGACTGCGGCCTCGTCCCTCTCAGCCAGAAGGCCGCGCGGGCCAAGCTCGCCGCCATGGCCGAGGGCGCGCGAATCGCCCGCGAGCGCATCGGCGCCCCCGCTGAATAGCCCGGGCGCTGGCCTCGGAAATCCTCCTCCTCCGAAAAATCCCCTCCTTGCCCGGCTTTTATATCGCCGGTACCCTATCGGTGAATGTATTCACGTCATTTCGTTTCGTGAATTGGGGGCCAATCATGCCGCGCGCGCCGATTCGGATTCTTATCGTCGGGCTGGTTCTCGCCCTCTCCTGGATTCAAGCTCCTTTCGCCACCTCGGCGCAGCGGCGGGTGGCGATTCTGGATTTCCGGAACGTTACCCAAGACAAGGAATTCTCCTGCCTCTCGGTCGCCGTCCCCAAATCCCTGACGACCAAGCTCAATGCCGTCCGCTCGATCAGCCTCATCGAGCGCACCCAGATCGACAAGATTTTCAAGGAGCAGGAGTTCGCGGTCCCGGACTTCGCCGACCCTAAAAAAGCCCTCAAGCTGGGCCGCCTCGCCCGGGGCCCAGGTCGTCCTCATCGGTAGCTTCACCCGCTTCCGCAGCCGCATCCTCTTCAACCTCCGCTTCGTGGACGCCGAGACCGGCGCGGTCCTCCACACCGCCCAGTCGCGCGGGGCGACGGAGGACGCCGACAAGCTCTTCGACAGCCTGAATTTTCTCGCCGACGCCGCCATCGAGGCGCTGAACAAGCGCGTTGTTGTTCTCAGGGGTAAAATACGGGTGGCCAGGGCGGCCCCGGCCGAGCGGATCACCCCCACTCCGAGAGAAAGAGAAAGGCTCCACAGAGCTCCCGCCGCGAGCCTCACCGCGTTCGCGCTCTACGGAAAGGGCCTTGAGGCCCAAAAACAGTTCCGGTGGGACGAGGCGATCCGCCTCTTCCGCCGGGCGCTGGAAAAAGACCCGGATTACGCGGCCGCATTGAATGGGCTCGGGATCGTTCTGATGGACAAAGGCCGGTGGGGCGAGGCGCTCCGGAGCTACAAGCGCGCCTTGGCGCATTTGTGGAGGGTTTCTCTCAGGGGGGGCCAAAAACGGGGTGTGCGAATCTGCGCGGCCCTCGGCGCATTTGCCCGAAAATTCTCCCGGGCGGGCCAAAACGGGGATGAACGCAAATGGGCGAGCCTTGGCGCATTTGGCCGAAATTCATGGCGGGTTGGGCGGGAGCGTTTCGAAATATTCGCGGTAGGGGGGACTGCGAAGGGCTAGGCGCCGATGGCGCCCCGGGCGGCGGGGGCCTCCTCGGCATCGGCGGCCCCGATCGAGTGGAGATAAACGCGCACCTCATCCTCCATCGCCGCGGCCCGGCTGTCCTCTCCGGCCCGCCTTAAATATCCCGCGAGGCGGCGGCGCCCGCGCGCCAAGGCCGGCGTCATTTCCATCTCCTCGATTCGGGAAAGGGCCGCTTCATAGTCCCCGATCCGGTCCTCGAGCTCGCCCTCATCCGCTGCCTCGCATTCGATCCGGGCCTCCATCTCGAAAAGCTGCGCCCCCACTAACCCTCCCCCCGATTTTTCCGCGTGTCCGATTCCGGTGCGGCAGGATTCCAGCGCCTCGTCAGGGCGGCCCAGCGTCGAAAGCGCTTCGGCCCGGAACAGATAATCGAGCGCCAGGAAAAGTTTTTGCCCAATTTCGAACCGCTTTTCGATGGCGCTTTCGATCAAGCCAAACCCCTTTTGGGGATCGGCGAGGCGGATATACGCCATCCCCAGGTAACTCGCGAGGGCGGCCTCCGCATGGGGAAACTGGATGCCCGCCAATTCCTCCCGGATGGTTTCGAGGTGTTCCATCATGCGGTTCCACTGGCCGAGGGTTTCAAAAAGAAATACCTTGAAGAATTGTGTGCTTCCCCGAAGACCCATCACAGGCTCTCTTTCGGCAATCCCCTCGGAGCAGCGGAACATTTCTTCCGACCGGGCGATATCGCCGCGCAGGGCGTTCGAAATTCCCAGCCCGCCCATGAGCTCCGCCGCGACGTGGATCAAATCGGGGGTATCGGAATCACTCCCCGCCAGATGCTCCTCGTAGATGGAAATCGCCTCCTCGGCCTCCTCGATCGACTCGGCAAGCCTTCCCATCACCCGGTAGGCGGACGCGAGAGCGAAATGGCCCCGGAACAGGGGCTCATAGGTATCCCGACCCTCCACCGTCTCGATGGCGCGCTTCGCGTAGCCGATGACCGCGCTCTGGTCCCCCATCCGGAAACGCAGGGTGCACATATGGATGAACGACATGGCGACCTGCTCCCTGTCGCCCGCCGCCTCGGCCATCTCGTTCATCTCGCCGAGCAGCGATTCGATGCGCCGCTCTTCGGCGCCGAGGCCCAAAAGCGCCAGCGCCAGATCGCCGCGCACGCGGATGCGCTCGGAGAGAAACTCCCGCCCCTTCTCCTCGCCTTTGGACTCCATGAAAATAAGCCCCTGCTCGAGCTTGGCAGCCGCCTGGGGAAGCGCGAGGAGGGCGTAGGCACGCCGGCCGGCCCGAATGAGGTAGCTGGCTGCGCGATCGAGCGCGTCGCTCCGGGAAAAGTGAAACGCGAGGCGGTCGAGGTTTTCCTCGATGGCCGCCTCGCCCATCCCTTCGATGGCCGTGCCCGCCCGCTCGTGGAGCTGCGCCCGCCGCGATCGGAGCATTTCCTTGTAGGTGAGCTCCTGAATCAGGCGGTCCTTGAAATTCCACTCTCCATCGGGGAGCCCTCCCGCCGGGTAAAGAAGCTCCATCTCCTGGAGCTTGTCCAGGCGCGCTTCGAGGTCCTCGCTGTCCGCCAATATGCCGCCGAGCAGGCCGGACTCGAACCGAAGGCCGATGATCGAGGCCGCCTGAAGAACCTCCCGGAGCCTTCCGGGCAGGGCATCCAGCCGCGCGAGGACGAAATCCTGCACCGTTCGCGGCAAAACGAAATCCATTTCCTGGCTTCGAAGCCGCCATTCGCCTTCTCGTATCACGAGGCCACCCGACTCGCGCACCCCGCGAACCATCTCCTCGGTAAAAAACGGATTCCCCCCCGCCCGGGAATAAACCGCATCCATAACCTCCTCGGACACCGGCCCTGCGAGGAGTTCTTCGATCATCTCCTCGGTGGCCCCCCGGCTCAGCGGCGGGAGCGTGATGTGATGGTAGTTGCTCCTCACCGCCCAGGGATGCTCGAACCCGGGACGGTAGACGGGCAGGAAAAGTATTCGCGCCCCGGCGATTCCCGATGCCAGCGCGTTCAGGAATTCGATCGAAGAGCGGTCGGCGTCGAGTAGGTTGTCGATGGCCAGAACCACTGGGCGCTCCCGGCTCTCCAGGAGAAAAAGCGTTCTCAGCACATCCAGGGCGGGCTGGGGATCGGCCGGGCCGGACCCGCCCTCGCCGCCCTCCATTCGCTCGACCAAGGCAGCGATGGACCGGGCCTTTTCCGCGTCCCGGAGGAGATCTCCGGCGCGCTCGGTCAGCGTTTCCTGCCAGATGGTCTCCCTGCCGGGCGCCTCGACCGAACAGTAGGCGTCGGCTGCCTCGGAGTAATTTCTCAATATCTCGCGAAGGAGCGAGAGCGGCGCGTTCTTGTCATGGCGATTCGCCCCGGCCGATACGAAAAGAGGCGGCTCGATCTCCCCGCTTTCAAACGATTTTTTCAGCTCGTAGACCACCCGGCTCTTTCCTGCGCCCGCCTCGCCGGAAATGGCCGCGATCTGACCCCGGCCGCCCCGGACCTCGGCGAAAATCCCCAGGAGCGATTCGAGCACGCCGTCCCGCTCGCGTAGCCGGAGCAGCCCCCGGAGCGAGGCCGCCTCGAGCCGGGTGCTCACGCCGCTGGGGCCAAGCACCCGGTAGACGCGAACGGGATGCCCTTTTCCCCGAAGCGATAGCTCGCCCATATCCTCAAAGCGAAACCACTCGCCCGTGAGGCGATGAAGGTCTGCGGTGATCAGAATTTCACCCGGCTCGGCCGCCGCCTGGAGGCGGGCCGCTACGTTGGTCGTATCTCCCATCGCGGTGTAATCGAGCCGGAGGTCGTCTCCGATGGCACCCACGACGACTTCGCCCGAGTTGAGTCCGATCCGGACCTTGAAGGTGATGTCCCGCTCTCGCTGCAGGCCCGCGGCATAGCTGTCCAGACGCTCCTGCGCGGCCAGGGCCGCGCCGATGGCGTCGCGCGGGGAGGTCTCCAGCGCCCTCGGCGCCCCGAAAAGGGCCATGATGCCATCACCCGTGTATTGGTTGACCGTTCCGCCGAAGCGGTGGACCTCGCCGGTGAGGATTTCGAAGCAGCCGTTCATGATCGCGTGAACATCCTCGGCGTCGAGCCCTTCGGAAAACCTGGTGAAGCCGCTGACGTCCGCAAACAGAACGGCAACCTCCTTCCGCTCTCCCTGGAGGGCGGCGGCGCCAAGCAGGGCTTGAATGTGGCGAGGCGTGTAGCCGCCGCCCGGCGGCTTCGCCACGGACTCCTGCCCTCCGGCGGCGGTGGCTGCCGATTCACTATCGAGGCGGGTGCCGCAACGATCGCAATAGCGGGCGTCGAGGAGATTCTCCTGCCCGCAGGCGGTGCAGGCCCGGCTCAGCCCGGTCCCGCAATGCCGGCAGAAAAGGGCCTCTTTCCGGTTGTCATATCCGCATTGCGTGCAAACAGCCATGCCAACCCTCCGCATCGGATTGAACCCGAAATTCAATCGCAACTTCACACCGGATCATACCAGTTTCTAAAAAAAGGGGGCGGAGGAGATAGGCACGCGGAGGGGCGCAAAACGAAAAGAGGAGGTCTATTCGTTCATGGACGAAATTTTATTGGCCAGGAGAAGGAAATCGAAGACGGGGGCGAATTTGGGATCGCCGTCACTGAATTCGACCCCGAAGGAGCCGCCGTCGGGAAGCGCCCCGTCCTTTCGAACCAGTGCCCTCAGGTTTTCCACTTTTTCATCGTTCGGCAACTCGAATGTCAGAAAAATGGCGTCAAAAGAATTGTCTTTCAAATCATCGGGAATGGTGATTACGCAACCGTTGACGCTCAGGTTGTGGATCGATGCCTTGATCCCCTTCGTCGATGGGGGCGGACTTTCCATGTCCTCGGAAGCCAGAATCGCCATGGCGGGGAGGTCGAATCCGAGCCGGAAACCCTTCGAACCCGAGAGGTCTTCCATTTCGACCGGGTAGTTCAGAAATAAATATTCAAATGGCTGGGTCATCTGGTGAAGGACGACCGCCTTAAAGCCGAACATCCGCCCTTCCATCGTTCCGCGGCAAACGGCGGCGGCGTCCTTGGGAAGGTTGATAACTTCCCCGTTGAATTTGGGAACCGAGGTGAGAAGATACTCCCACTCGCTCCACCCGAGAACTTTTGCGCTCAGTTTCCTTTTGTCCAGGTAGCCAATGACCTGAATCGTCGATCCAACTGGAAACAAACTTTTTCCCTCACAACACAGGCAAACGGCGAGAGGCCCCGCAAATCAACTATATCCAAAGCCCATGCGCCCGCAACGGATGCCATAGCACAATTCCACCATACTCTACCCCATTTTGGCCAAAAACCGCCATCTCTTGGAAAAATCCTTGAAATTTGGCGA
>Ga0310122_10002855_pt1 | contig 11002 bp, 8 predicted proteins | sample CB6_Bottom_1051__FD_203503 | JGI IMG/M metagenome (GOLD analysis project Ga0310122, IMG submission 203503) | Marine microbial communities from Western Arctic Ocean, Canada - CB6_Bottom_1051 | ecosystem: Environmental > Aquatic > Marine > Oceanic | place: Canada: Western Arctic Ocean | collected...
GCCAACTGCGCCCGCGTCAAGTCCAGCGTGCCGCGCAGGCCGATCGCTTGGCCGCGCTCGGTGAAAAATGGCTTGGCCGACTTGATGCCAAGCGCCCTGCAAAGTTGGGCGTTGTTGCCGAGCCGAGGATGCGCGTCCAGCGGCAGGTGCGAACTGTAAACCGCGACGTTGTTGTCGAGCAGCAGCCGCAACATCTCGTAGCGATTGCCGGTCCACGGATGCGTCGCGCCCCAGAAAAGCCCGTGATGGACGATCAGCAAATCAGCTCCGGCAGCGATGGCCTTGCGGATCGTGGCCGGCGTGGCATCGACCGCAGCGGCGATCCGCGACACGCCGCCGCGATTCTGCACCTGCAAGCCGTTCACTGCGCCGGGCCAGTCCTCGAACGACTCCGGCTTGAGGGTGCGGTTGCAGTGCGCGACGATTTTGGCGAGCGTGACCTTGGCCATGCAGGGGAGGGAACCAACCCCGCCGCCGCAAGCCAAGCTGGAAATGCCGTCCGCGCCGCCAAGCCTTGACTTTATTGGGGTGCTTGCCGTTACTCGCCGCGGTTTTTGGAACCAAATATTTATGCCGACCTACGAGTACATTTGCGAGAAATGCGACCACGAGTTTGAATTGTTTCAATCCATCAAAGTCGATGCGTTGAAAACCTGCCCGAAAGAGGCCTGCCCCAAAAAACGCTGGGCCAAGGGCAAAGTGCGCCGCGCCATCGGCACCGGTGCCGGGATCATCTTCAAGGGCAGCGGCTTTTACGAGACCGACTACCGCAGCGAAAACTACAAAGCCGGCGCCAAGAAGGAATCCGAGTCCAAGAAATCCACCACAAAGAGCGACAGCAAATCGAAGACGGACAAACCCAAGTCAACCAAAGACAAAAGCAAACCGTCTCCCAGCAAGTAACGAGTGTGCTATAATGGGAGTAGCCCATGATGCTTTATTGTCGGCGCGAATATCACGGGAGCGTCTTGGAGTGCGGCCGTCTCTGCCGCTTTTGTGAATCGCTCACGCGAAGCAGCGAAGGCGCGAAGAAGGGAAAATCAGACACGGATTTTCACGGATTGTTTTTTCAGTTCAGCAATCGTGTCAGTCTGAGTCCCATTTCAACCTTCGTGTCTTTCGTGCTTTTCGTGGTTGTAATATCCCACTATGTTGCGGGGTGCCTTTTCCAAGGCGGTGCAGAGAACTGCACTCCAGGATGCTCAGCGAATGCCGAACCTTGGCTGGGCGGTGAGGCGTCAATCCTGATATTTGGTAAGCTGCACAGGAAAATATCGAAGCTGTGTCAAAAAGAATTTGCTCGCAGGCACGGATGTGAATGCGAACAGTTAGCCGAGTGAAGCACCTTTGCATTATAATAGTTAAACCGTTAAATTGATCAACTAAAAACAAGAAAGGTAATTATGAGGTTCATCCAAAACAGAGTTGTTGCACTGCTCTCAAGTGCTGTTCTATTCGTCACGTTGAGCCACGCTGAGCCGAATGTGACGGCAGTCAAACTGCCCTACGGCGGTATCAGGCCGCAGGTCGCTATTGATAAGGCAGGCGTGGTCCACATAATTCAGGCGAACTCAGAAATTAGGGGCGACTTGATGTATGTTAAACATGTGCCCGGCCAGAAGCAGTTTTCCGACCCGGTGAAAGTCCTCCATGAGGCCAGCGGCATGGCGGCGAGTTTCAACATGACAGTCGGTATGGATGGCCGGGTCCATGTGTTTACACGGCCGAACCCTAGATACTCAAAAAAGGAAATGGGCGCCGAGGCGTATGATGCAATGTTCAAATCAAAGGCACGGTTCTTTGTCTTGAGGTATATGTTGCACTCCCGGTTGAATGACGATGGCAGCGCGTTTGAAGATGAAACTAACATAATCGGAAAGACGATTGGATTTGAAGGTGTCGGGGCCATTGTAGCGGATCCAAACAGCGCGAATGTCTACGCCTTTTGGCCCGGTCAAACGGAGCCTGGACCCGAGATGGGGCGTGATATGTACATGGCTGTGTCTGAAGACGAAGGCAAAAATTGGTCAGCGCCAAGAAAATTGGATATTAATATCGAAGGCAACTGCCGATGCTGTCCGATACAGGCCATCATGGATTCAAAGGGCGACATGTATATCGTCTATCGAAACTCCGTAAGGACCTCGCCGGGGAGTTGGGATAAGGATACGTTTCTCATGGTCTCCAGAGACGCCGGGCAGTCTTGGGACAAGAGTCTGGTTCAAAAGTGGGAAAAGTGCGGATGCCCCGGCGCGCTCTATTCCATGGCCAGCGGAGCGGAAGGCGTCTATATGGGATTCAGCACACGCGGGACATCTTCTTTTGCCAAAGTCGGAAAGCAACTGAAGATCAATCCCGCTCCCGGTTCCGGGAAGTCCAGTACTCGGCCAATGGTTGCGACAAACAAGAAAGGGGACGTGCTGTTCTGTTGGGTGGAGGTGCAGGATGTCGTATGGCAGATGTATGACAAGAATGGCAACGCCTTGGCCAATGTCGCGGGGCGGTTGAATGGGGTCGCTGCGAAATGGAGCAACGCCGCAGTCGTCGCCACCGACAGTGGGGATTTCCAGCTGTATTATGACGGGCACACGCCGGTTAAGCGCAAGGGTGGATAAAAACAAACGGCGGGACATGCGACATGTCTAAATCATCCGCGAGAAGGGAGAACGGGGTTTTTGTCCGTGCCATGGTGATGGTTGGATTTTGCGCGTGTGTTTCCGGTTGTGGGGAGTCGAACAGTTCTCCTACTGTTGGCATGGATCCAATTCCAAAACCGACGGATTTTCTGGAGCTTCCAAAGAGCGAATCCGAACGACTGCTGGCTGTTGAGCAGGGGCACAACACTTTTTACACTTATGGTTGTTGGCATTGCCATGCCATCGGGAACGAGGAAGCTCCGGGCATGCGTAACGAATTGGCCATGGGCCCTGACATGGCCGATGTTGGCAGTCGCCTTGGCCTTGGGGAAATTCTTCAGTCGATCTTGGATCCCAGCGCAGTCATTGCTGAACCAAGGGAAAAGCACATGGTCGAAGGCATTTCCAGGATGCCGGCATTCAACGATCCGCTGGCGAAGGATGATATCAGGGATATCGTCCTGTTTTTGCACCAAAGTAAACTTCCGGCTTCTCCCAAGCCAAAGATGATAAAGGTGACCGATGAAAACTTCAGGGACACAGTTGAAAATTCTGAAGGCCTTGTGCTACTCGACTTCTGGGCGGAATGGTGTTTTGCCTGTCTCGTGCTTAGCCCGATACTGGAGGAAATTGCCCCGGAATATCATGACCGCATTAAGTTCTGTAAAATCGAAGTCGACGAGAATCCCGAATTGGTTGAGAAATATGTTCCGGATCGCATGTTCCCATGCCTTGTGATTATGAAGGATGGCAAGGTGCTTGACAGAAAGTACGGTGTGGACACCGACATGGAGCCGAAGCCTTTTTTCAAAGACTGGTTTGATAAGCTGGCGCAATAACGAGTCGAAACGGAACAACTGACGCCCCATTTTATTTCTTCGTGTCTTTCGAGTTTTTCGTGGTTGGAAGGTCCCATTTTGAGGCGGGGTGCCTCTTCCAAAGCGGTGCAGAGAACCGCACTCCAAGACGCTCCCGCGTAAGCCAACCCCATTGGTGTTGAAATGCAGGCTTTATGCCGTTCGGGAAAATGTTCACACTACTCGCCGCTGGATGAATTTGTGTTTAGACAGGATTGCCCGTGTGCCTCGAGCGGGTTGCTGGGCTTGGTTGCTGGCGTTCGTCTTGAGCTTGGCCGGCGTCCCGCAAGCGCTTGGCCAAACGGAGCCGGTTTTGCCCGAGCCGCCGCCAAGCGCGGAGTCGGCGGAGCCGAAGCCCAAGCCGCCCACGCCGGTGTTGCCGCCGCGCACGGTTCGGCCCAAGCCGACGGGCCAAGGGGAGCCTGCGCCGAAGCGGTCGCCGGCGGACATCAATCGGCTTCTGAAACCGCGCGCCGGTTACAAGACGGCCAGCAGCCGGTCGGGACAGTTCCTGGCGCACGGGCCGATGTTGCCGAAGCGCCGCGGCGGCATTCTCGACGCCAATGCCAACACCATCCTGATCGCACCCGATCACGTGGTCGTCACGGCCGAGCGGGTTCGCAACGCGTTGCTGGGCCGGCTGGGGTTGCCGACGCTGCCGGGCAGCAGGGTGAAACTGCGGCTTGAGCCGACGATGTCGTACAAGGCCGCGGTACCGGTGGTGACGGAGCGGCACTTCAACAGTTACACCTACGAGCTAATGCTGTCGAGTGAGATCGAGGCGGACAAACTCGTCCGCGCGCTGGTGCAGGTGACGCTGCTCGACTTGGCCAACCGCAAGCCGCAGTTGCGCGACACGGAGATTCCGCTTTGGCTGACGGTTGGTTTCACGCAGTTGTTGTTGTCACAGCCGGATTTGGTGCTCGTTCTCCGGCAACCGGAACAGGGCGGGAGAGAAATGGCGATGGAGGAGGTTGTCAAAAATGTGCGCCGGTACGACACGCTCGCCGGTGTGCGGGTGAGGTTGCGGCGTCGGCGCGCGTTTGATTTCAGCGAGATCGCAATGCCGTCGTCGGCGCATTTGCGCGGTGAAAACTGGAGGGATTTTCAGGCATGCTCGCATCTGTTGGTGGATCGTTTGCTGGCGGTGCGGGCCGGGAGAGCCCGATTGCAAAACATGATTCGCCAACTGCCCGACAACATGAATTGGCAGACCAGTTTTTTGAAATCTTACGGCGACATTTTCGCCGATATGTTGGGGGTGGAGAAGTGGTGGGCTGTGACGATTGTGCAGTTGACTGGGCAAAACCAATATCAAAACTGGACGCTGAGCGAGGCGGTGGAGAAATTTGAAATCCTGCTAAAACTGCCGGCGGAAGTCCGGTTGAACGATGCCGACTCGCCGCTCGAAGCGGAGGTCACGCTGCAGCAGGCGATTCGCGGCTGGGACTTCGCCGTGCAGAAACAAACGCTCGAGCAAAAGATCAATCAACTGCTGATTGCCCGAATGAAAATGCCGCGTCAACTGCTGCCGTTCGTTAACGAGTACGGCCGCATCCTGCGAAATTACGTGATGACGCGGCAGCGGATCGAGTCGTTCAAACCGCGCCGGGGCCAAGCGCGGCCAAGGCTCTCACCGGTGATCGACGATACCGTGCGGCAACTCGACTCGGTGGATCGTCGGCTGGTTTTGTTCAAGCCAACCCCTCGCTCCACGCAACCGGCTCCGACGACGCTTCCGCAAAACTGATTTTCATGCCACGCGAATCCAACAAGGCCAAGCTCGAGCGAACCGAAAAAATCATCGTTGGCTTGCGCTCGACGTATCCCGATGCTCACTGCGAACTCGACCATCGCAACCCGCTCGAGTTGTTGATCGCGACGATTCTCTCCGCGCAATGCACCGACAAACAGGTCAACATCGTTACAGCGGACTTGTTCAAAAAATATCGCTGCGCCGCCGATTACGCCGCCGTGCCGCTCGAGGAGTTGCAGGAGGACATCAAGCGGATCGGGCTGTTTCGTAACAAGGGCAAGAGCATCCAAAACTGCTGCCGTGCCTTGGACGAGACGCACGGCGGTGAAGTGCCGGCGACGATGGAGTCACTCGTCGCCCTCGCCGGGGTGGGGCGCAAAACGGCCAACGTTGTGTTGGGCAACGCGTTCGGCATCAACGAAGGCATCGTCGTCGATACGCACGTGGGGCGCTTGGCCAAGCGGCTGGGTTTGACGACCGAAAAGACGCCTGAAAAAATCGAACTCGCTCTGCAAAAACTCGTGCCGCGCGACGACTGGATGATGCTCAGTCACTGGTTGATTTTTCACGGTCGCCGCCGCTGCTCTGCGAGAAAACCGGAGTGCACCGAGTGCGAAATCGCCCCACTTTGTCCGTCTGAAAAAGACGGCGAATATCGGGAGTGAAAAGCCAAGCGATAAAAGTTTGGCAAAGCCAAGCCGCGTCGCCGGCGTGGAACATGGCCGCTGATGAGTTGCTGCTGCGCCACGCCAACGCGCTTGGCCAAGCGGTGCTGCGATTTTACTCGTGGGACCGGCTGGCGTCGTCGTTCGGGTATTTTCAGCGATACGCCGAGGTGGAAGCGTTAACCGAACTGCGCCCGCTCATTCGCCGACCGACCGGCGGGGGGCTTGTGCTGCACGATGAGTCGGAGTGGACGTACAGCCTGACTTTCCCGGCGACTCACCCGGCGTGGAAACTCAAAGCCGAAGAGAGTTACTGTTGCGTTCACGAGTGGGTTCGTCGTGCGTTTGAGGTTTGCGGTGTGGCGGTTGAGCTTTGTCCGGAAACGCGCCCGGCCGGGCCGGGGCAATGTTTCGTCGGCGCGGAAAAAAACGACCTCCAGTTTTGCGGAAATAAAATCGCCGGAGCCGCCCAGCGCCGCAACCGCGACGGTCTGCTAATCCAAGGCTCGGTGCAGGCCAAGGCCACCGGCGTAGAACGCGGCGTTTGGGAGATCGCAATGTTGGCGGGCTGCGAATGGAGCGAGTGGCAACCGACCGGATCGTTCACCGCCGAAGCGACCACCTTGGCCAAGCGCAAATACGCCGCCACCGCCCACAACCAAAAACGGTGATTAAGCGCGCTTGACGCGGGGGCCTTTTGGGGTGTCTTCGATGAGCCAGCCTTGGGCGGCGAGTTCGTCGCGGATTTGGTCGGAGCGTGCGAAGTCCTTGGCCTTGCGGGCGTCTTGACGTTCTTCGGCGAGGGCGATGATTTCCGCCGGGGCTTCCTCCTCGACCGACTCGATGCCGAGCACGCTGTTGATGTGTTCCCAGTTGGCCAACTCGGTCGCCGCACTCTCGGCGGTAAACTCGTTGGCGGTGAGTTTGCGGTTGGTGTCGCGCACCCAGTCGAACACCGCGGCCCAGGCGGCGGAGACGTTGAGGTCGTCGTCCATCGCCTCGGTGAAGCGCATGACGAGCGGCGAGTCGGTGGTTGACTCGGCCGCTTGGCCAAGCGCGAGTTCGCGCAGCTTGGCCGTGCATTCGTCGATGCGGCCAAGCGCGGTTTTCGCGCCGGCCAAGTTGTCGAGCGTGAAGTTAAACGTCTCGCGGTAGTGGGCGGAGATCATCAGGTAACGAACCTCGCGCCCGGCGCTGCCCTTGGCCAGAAGATCGCGCAGGGTGAAAAAGTTGCCGAGCGACTTGCTCATCTTTTTGCCCTCGACGAGCAGGTGCGCGCCGTGCATCCAGTACTTGACGAACTTGTGTCCGTCGCACTGCGCGCAGGCGCCTTCGCTCTGGGCGATCTCGTCTTCGTGATGGGGGAACACCAAGTCCTCGCCGCCGAGGTGCAGGTCGAAACTTGGCCCGAGCAATTCCATGCTCATTGCGCTGCACTCGATGTGCCAACCGGGCCGTCCCTCGCCCCACGGGCCGTCCCAAAACACGTCGCCGTCCTCCGGCACGCGGGCCTTCCAAAGGGCGAAATCGGCGATCGATTCCTTTTCGTATTCGTCGTTGCTGACGCGCTCGCCGGGGCGCATTTCGTCGAGGTTGATGTTGAGTAGCTGGCCGTATTTGTTTCCGGCACCGCGATATTTTTCGATGCTGAAATAAACGGAGCCGTCGTTGGCCTTGTAAGCGATGCCGTTGGCCTCGAGCTTTTTAATGAGCTTGATAATCGGGCCGATGAATTCAGTGGCATGCGGACGGTCGTGCGGCAGTTGGCAGCCAAGCGCCTCGAGGTCGGCGAAAAATGCCTGCTCGAATTCGCCGGTGAACTCAGCCAGCGACTTGCCGGACTCGTTGACGCGGCGGATGATTTTGTCCTCCACATCGGTGATGTTCATGACGTGCCGCACGTCGAAGCCGCGAAAGGTGAGGTGGCGGCGGACGATGTCGGCGAAGACAAACGTGCGGAAGTTCCCGATGTGCGCGAAGTCGTGCACGGTCGGGCCGCAGCAATAAAGACCGACCTTTTTTCCTGCTGGATCCAGCGGCACGAACGGCTCGACCGAACGCGATAAAGTGTTGAAGACTCTCAAGCCCATAAAGCGGCGACAGGTTAAACGCCTGCACGCCAAAGTGAAGCTGGAACCGGAATCTTCAACTATGAAAGGCACGAAAACCTCGAAAAAAGAGGGACGCAGATGAACGTTGATTGGCAGAAAAAAAAGGATAAATCCAGTGTATCCTGTTCATCCTGAAAATCTGCGTCCCATTTTCGAACTGAAAACTTTTTGAGACACGGATTTCACGGATGAACGCGGTTACTGGAAACTCTCTTTAAATGCCCATGCTTTCGTAGCGCTTGGCGATGCGTTCGATGCCGCAGACGAAGGCGGCTGTGCGGAGGTCCACGACGTTTTCGCGGGCGTTGAATATGTCGCGGATGTTGTTGTAGGCGTTGCGCATGGTGTCATCGAGGCCGGAGCGGACGAGGGCGAGTTCGTCGGAGCCAGTGACGAGTTGGTCGCGGATTTCCTGCGGCACCTTGGCGTCGAGCATTTTCTCGAGGGCTTCGACGATCATCTGGCCACGGCGCTCTTCGTTACGGCGTTCGAGGTAGCCGAAGCGGATGCGGGCGAGATTTTTCACCCACTCGAAGTAGGAGACGGTGACGCCGCCGGCGTTGAGGTAGGCGTCGGGGATGATGACCGTGCCTTTGTCGCGCAGTATCTCATCGGCGGCGAAGGTGATCGGGCCGTTGGCTGCTTCGGCGATGAGGGGGGCCTGGATTTTGGCGGCGTTTTGGCGGGTGATGACGCTCTCCATGGCGGCGGGGATGAGGATGTCGCAATCGGCCTCGAGCATCGATGCGCCGTCTTCGGTGTAGTCCGCGCCGGGGAATCCTTTCACGCCGCCGTTGGCAATGATGTGTTGCTTGACGGCTTCGACGTCGAGTCCGTCGGCAGAACTGATCGCGCCGTCGCGCTCGATGATGCCGGTGATCTTTGCGCCGTCTTCTTCGCTGAGAAACTTGGCGGCGTGGTAGCCGACGTTGCCGAGGCCTTGCACGACGATGCGTTTGCCCTCGAGTGTGCCGTTGAGTTTGGCGCGGGTGACGTCGTCGGGGTGGCGGAAGAATTCGCGCAGGCCGTACTGCACGCCGCGGCCTGTGGCCTCGATGCGTCCGCTAATGCCGCCGAGGTGTACCGGTTTGCCGGTGACACAGCCCATGCCATTCGCCTGACCGGGGAACAGGGATTGGTACGTGTCGGAAATCCAAGCCATCTCGCGTTCGCCGGTGCCCATGTCGGGTGCTGGCACGTTGAGGCTGGGGTGGATGAGGTCGCGCTTGGCCAATTCCTGCGCGAAGCGGCGGGTGATTTTTTCGAGATCCTTTTCACTGTACTGCCTCGGGTCGATCTTGAGCGCGCCCTTGGAGCCGCCGAACGGGATCATCACGATGGCGCATTTGTACGACATCAACGCTGCCAACGCTTCGACTTCGTCCTGATTAGCGAAGTCGGCGTAGCGGATGCCGCCCTTGACTGGCAGAATGTGCTCGCTGTGAACGGCACGCCAGCCGGTGAATACTTCGTAGCGTTCGCCCAGCTTGACGCCGAACTGCACCTGGTAAACTGAGTTGCAGCTTCGGATTTGTTCGGCGAGGCCAAGCGGCAAATCCATGGTGGCGGTGGCACGGTCGAACATCCGGTCGACACTTTCGCGAAAGGTAATTTCGTTGGGGGCGTTCATATTAAGTCGAGTTGCTTACAGCGTTGTGAAGGGAGAGCTAAGCGATTTGAGACTCGAAAGTAAACAGAATAATTTTGCCAAGACACGATTCGCTTGGCCAAGCGGCGGGACGAAAAGGAGATTGTGAATCATTTCACAATGAAGTTGCCGTGTCTTTTTTCCGGTGCTACGTTTCGCGCGGCCTGAGTCAAAACGGGTTAAAACACCTGTTTTTTGCTGATTTGCTTCGGTTTTTGATGTCTGCACGATCGCAGAATAACCCTTGGTTGCACCGGTTCGCCATTGTCACTGCATTGGCGACGCTCGTTGTCATTGGGTTTGGCGGCTTGGTCACCAGCAAGGGGGTGGGGATGGCCGTGCCAGATTGGCCCAATACCTTCGGATACAACATGTTTTTGGTGCCATTCGACCAGTGGCTCGGGAAATTCGGGATATTTGAGGAGCATTCCCACCGGTTGGTGGCGTCGTTTGTCGGGCTGTTAACGATCGTTTTGGCCGCTTGGCTCTGGGTGAAAGACTCCCGCAAATGGGTTCGTTTGCTCGGGATCGGGGCGGTTGCACTGGTCGTGGCTCAGGGGGTGCTCGGCGGGCTGCGGGTGACTGAGATCAATCAAAACCTGGGGCTGATACACGGTGCCGTGGCGCAGTTGTTCCTGATCTTGGTTTGCGGGATTGCACTGGTGACCAGCGCTTGGTGGCAGCGGGTTAACGGGGGCGACCGGGCCGGTTTTGCAGCGCTCAAGGGCAGCATGGCGGCGGTGATTTGCCTGATTTTTGTCCAATTGCTGCTGGGGGCGACGATGCGGCATCAGCACGCCGGCTTGGCGATTTGGGATTTTCCGTTGGCACACGGGCAGGTTTGGCCGGCGACGGATGAGGCATCGGTCGCCACTTACAACACGAACCGTTACGAATTGCAAAAGAGCCTCCACGCCGCAAATCAGTTGCTCGACGCGGAGGGGAACCCGAAGACGTTCCTCGCCAGTGGACACAAAATTTTATCGTGGCATGTTTGGCTGCAGATGCTGCATCGGTTGGGCGCGGTGGCGACGTTGGCCTTGGTGTTGGCATTGGCCGTGAAGACACGGTGGCGGCTTGGCCAAGCGCACGGGTCTACGAAGGCGACGACTGCGTTGTTGGCGATGGTCGTCGCGCAGGCCGGAATGGGCGTTTGGACGATTTGGAGCAACAAGGCGGCGGACGTGGCCACGGGGCACGTGGTGCTGGGTGCGGCGTGTTTGGCGTTGAGCAGTTTGCTGCTGCTGGCGGCCAAGCGTTGTGAGTTTATCGCCGACAGAGCGGACGAGGCCAAGCGCAGTGACAGTGCTGCGATCGATTCCGGCCAAG
>Ga0310122_10002856_pt1 | contig 10999 bp, 11 predicted proteins | sample CB6_Bottom_1051__FD_203503 | JGI IMG/M metagenome (GOLD analysis project Ga0310122, IMG submission 203503) | Marine microbial communities from Western Arctic Ocean, Canada - CB6_Bottom_1051 | ecosystem: Environmental > Aquatic > Marine > Oceanic | place: Canada: Western Arctic Ocean | collected...
CGAGGCCATGGCGCGCGGCCAGGCCGAAGCTTTGGTGCCGATGATCGAGGCGGTCATGAGCGAGGCCGGCGCCGACTATGGCGATCTGGACGTGATTGCCGTGACCATTGGCCCGGGTGCCTTCACCGGGCTGCGCATCGGACTGGCGACGGCACGGGCCTTGGGCCTCGCCGCTGGGACGCCGCTTTATGGGGTGACCACGTTTGATGCGGTGCTGGCCGGAGCCAGCCAAGGCGAGAACGAGGGCCAGGAGGCGCCGAACCATAATAGTGTGTTGGTCGCCCTGGAAACCAAGCGCGCCGATATCTATGGGCAAATGTTCAGCGCCGCGGCAAGCCCGGTGTCGGACCCGGCGGCCATCGATGAAGACGACCTGCCGGCGTTCGCCGCCGCCGCCCCGCCGCCGGTTCTGGTGATCGGCGATGCCGGCGCGCGCGCCCTTGGGGTTCTGCTGACCGACGGTATCGATGCCCAATTGTCGGCGGCGCCGGCTTACGCCGATGCCCGCACCGTCGCCCGTCTGGCGGCGGAAATATGGCGCCCGGGCGGCGACCAAACGCCGCTGGAACCGCTTTATTTGCGCCCCCCCGATGCCACCCTGCCGGCCAAACCCGGACGCCAAGGCGCATCATGACCAAGGCCTCGTCGCCGCCCGGATTGAGGTCCCATCTGGTGCTTTGTTCCGCGCCCACGCCGGCTTGCTGGCGGAACTGCATGGGGCCTGTTTTCCCCGGCCCTGGCCGGCGGATGAATTTATGAAACTGTTGAGCGCGCCGGGCGTGTCGGCTTTGATCGGCACCGCCGGCGGCACCGGCGAACAACCCTGCGGTTTTATTCTGTGGCGGTGTGCCGCCGACGAGGCCGAGATCATCACCCTCGGCGTCCTTCCCGCCCAGCGCGGCAATAAGATGGGCGCGGTGCTGGTTCAGGGGGCAATGGAGCGGGCCGGGCCCGGCGCCAAGGTCATATTTCTGGAAGTTGCCGAAGATAACGGGCACGCGCGCCGCCTCTATGAGGGGTTGGGATTTGCCGAGACCGGCCGCCGCCGGAAATATTATAAAGCCGGCGCAAGTTCAACGGATGCAATTGTTTATGGTCGAAGCATCGAATAATCCCAAGTATTTGAGATTTACTAATGATAATAGTGAAAAATACTTGAATTCCGCCAATTACTGGTCTATGTAAATAGCGCAATCGAGTAATAGGATTAAATGTTATGGCCGATCAACAAAACAACACCGAACTATTGGAACTGACCACCGAAATCGTGTCCGCCCATGTGAGCAATAATGCGCTGTCCGTTGGCGATTTGCCGCAGCTCATTCAGGACGTTTACCGGACGCTGTCCAATGTGGGCGGGGCGCAAGGCGCCGCCGAGCGCCCGCAGCCGGCGGTTTCGGTGAAGAAATCGGTGGCGCCCGATTATATCGTTTGCCTGGAAGACGGCAAAAAATTGAAGATGCTCAAACGCCATCTCAAGACCTCCTACAATTTGACGCCCGACGAATATCGCGAACGGTGGGGATTGCCTCGGGATTATCCCATGGTTGCGCCCAATTACGCCAAGCACCGAAGCAACCTCGCCAAGAAAATCGGCCTCGGGACCAGGTCGCGGGGGACGCGCGCTTGATCCAGGCCCGCGTCATGGTATCATCGGTTGATACTGAAATTTACTGGGCTTGTTGCCCGATAGCGGGCCGTGGAAACCCGATACCGGAGATTACGTGAGCGACCAGATTGAACCATCGCGCCTGGAACGGGTTTGTGTCGAACGGGGTATGAAGATGACCGGTCAGCGCCGCGTTATCGCCCGCATATTGTCGGAAGCCAACGACCATCCCGATGTGGAGGAATTGTACCGCCGCTCCATGGAGTCCGATTCCAAAATCAGCATCGCCACGGTCTACCGCACGGTGCGCCTGTTCGAAGAGGCCGGCCTTCTCGACCGGCTGGATTTCGGCGACGGCCGCTCCCGATACGAAGAAACGTCGGACGACCATCACGACCATTTGATCGATATGAACTCCGGCAAGGTTTTTGAGTTTCACGACGCCGAAGTCGAAAGGCTGCAAATCAAGATTGCCGAGCGTTACGGCTTCAAATTGATTGGCCACCGGTTGGAGCTATACGGCGTGGCCCTTGGCTCGATACCGCCGGGTGCCGACGATGAATGAGGCTATTTGACGGCGTTATTGCCGGTGATTACCGACATTGGTGAAAAAACTCCACATCAAGACTTTTGGCTGCCAGATGAACGTCTATGACTCGGGGCGCATGGGTGATGTGCTGGGCGCCTGCGGCTATGTGCCGACCGATGATGCGGGCGACGCCGATATGGTCATCCTCAACACCTGTCATATCCGTGCAAAGGCGGCCGAAAAACTTTATTCCGAATTGGGACGCTTTCGCATCTTGAAGGATGCGCGCATGGCCGCCGGCAAACGGACGCTGATCGCCGTCGCCGGTTGCGTTGCCCAGGCCGAGGGCGAGGAGATCATGAACCGGGCGCCCTATGTCGATATCGTGCTTGGGCCGCAAACCTATCACCGGCTGCCACAACTGATCGCCCGCGCCGAACTCCGCGCCGCCGCCAACGATATGGCGCCAGCGGGCGGCATACTCGATATCGAGTTTCCACCCGAATCGAAATTCGATCATCTTCCGGATGTGGCGCCGACTTCCGTTTCGGCGTTTCTGACGATCCAGGAGGGGTGCGATAAATTTTGTACCTTCTGCGTCGTGCCTTATACCAGGGGCGCGGAATATTCGCGCCCGGTGGCCGATATTGTGGACGAGGCGCGGCGCCTGGCGGCGGGCGGGGTTCGCGAAATTACGCTCTTGGGCCAGAACGTGAATGCCTACCGGGACACCGATGCGGTTGCCGGACTTGGCGCCTTGATCCGCGCCTTGGCGGACATCGATGGCCTGGCGCGCATCCGCTATACCACATCCCATCCCATCGATATGGACGACCATCTGATCGCGGCGCACGGCGATGTCAGCCAGTTGATGCCGTTCCTGCATCTGCCGGTGCAGTCCGGCTCCGATGCGGTCCTGGCGCGCATGAACCGCCGTCACCGCATCGCTGACTACCGGGACGTCGTCGATCGCCTGGTCCGGGCGCGCCCGGATTTGAAACTGTCGAGCGATTTCATCGTCGGCTTTCCCGGCGAAAGCGACAAGGATTTCGGCGCCACCCTGGCCCTGGCATCCGAGTTTGGCTTTATCCAGGCCTATTCCTTCAAATACAGCCCCAGGCCCGGCACGCCGGCGGCGGCGATGGCGGACCAGGTGCCGGACGCGGTCAAAGCGGAACGTTTGGCGGCGCTGCAGGATATCCTGAACGCCAGCCAGCGCGCCTTTAACAAAGCCTCCGAAGGGCGCGTCATGACGGTCCTGTTTGACCGCGCCGGGCGCAAACCAGGGCAGCTTGTTGGGCGCAGTCCCTATATGCAGCCGGTGCACGCGATGGCGCCCGACAGCCTGATGGGCTGGGTTGCCGATGTTGCAATAACCGAGGCCCACGCCAATAGTCTCGGCGGCGAACTTGTGGGCGGAACTGCTGGCGCCGCGAACCAATCCGCGGCCGGAGAAATTCAAAGAAGGATTAGCGCTTGAACACGCCGAATACGGCCCAGGACGCGGAAAACCTGCTGCTCGCTTTTGACGACAACAGCCTGCTGCCACTTTTGTTCGGCAGCCATAATAGCCATTTGGCGCAAATCGAACAGCGTCTCGATGTGTCGCTGAATTCGCGCGGCAACGAAGTTGTCATCTCCGGGGCCAAGGAACAGGCCGAAACCGCGGCGACGGTGCTGACCGATCTTTATCAGCGGCTGAAGGATGGCCAGGATGTTGACCCGGCCGAAATTGACGGCGCCATCCGCATGATATCGGGCGGCGCCAGAGACGATCTCAACGCCGACGATCTGGCCGTGCATACGCGCAAACGGCATATCCAGCCGCGCTCGCCGCAACAGGCGAATTATTTGCGCGCCATTGCCCGGCACAACCTGGTCTTTGGTCTCGGCCCGGCGGGAACCGGGAAAACCTATCTCGCCGTCGCCAAGGCGGTGGAAAGTCTGATCAATGGCCAAGTCGACCGCATCATCTTGTCGCGCCCGGCGGTCGAAGCCGGCGAGCGACTGGGATTCCTGCCCGGCGATTTGCGCGATAAGGTCGATCCCTATCTGCGCCCTCTCTACGATGCCTTGAACGACATGCTGCCGGCCAATCAGGTGGCCAAAAAAATAGACAGCGGCGAGATCGAGATCGCACCGCTGGCATTCATGCGCGGGCGCACCCTGGCGGGCGCCTTTGTTATCCTTGACGAGGCCCAGAACACCACGCCGGTGCAAATGAAAATGTTTCTGACCCGGTTGGGCGCCGATGCGCGCATGGTGGTGACCGGCGATTTGACCCAGGTCGATTTGCCCCAGGGGGTACGCTCCGGGCTGACCGACGCCATCGCGATCCTGACCGGTGTCGAAGGCATTTCTTTCGTCGAATTTACCGATGCCGACGTGGTTCGCCATGCGCTGGTTGCCCGCATCGTCCGCGCCTATGACCGCCAGGCGGCCGCCGACAAAGATTAGACCGGCAAGGACAAGAATTGAGCCGCCGCCATGAACGCCATGCACTGCATCAAAATATCCATTGACAGCGCCGATTGGGCCGGCGCCCTGCCGGACGCCCGGAGCATCGCGGCGGCGGCGGCGGAAACCGCGCTTGCAAGCCAAACCCAGGCCATCGAGCTGAGCCTGGTTTTGACCGGCGATGATATTGTGCGCGCTCTCAACCGGGATTACCGGGGCCGCGATGAAACCACCAATGTTCTGTCGTTTGCCGGCGATTCGCCGGTCCCTGCGGACCGGCTTTCCGGCGCCCGGGCGCCGGACCATCCGATCCTGCTTGGTGACGTGGTCGTCGCCTTCGGCACCACCCAAAGGCAAGCCGAAGCCGATGAACGGGGCCCATCCCTCGCCGATCATCTGAGCCATCTGATTATCCACGGCGTCCTGCACCTGTTGGGCTTTGATCATCAGACCGACGCCGCGGCCGCGGCCATGGAGGGTCTCGAAACCCAGCTTCTTTCGCGCCTCGGCATCAATGATCCCTACCGGGATTTGGTGGCCGCCGGCGCCCCCGATTTGGATCCAGGGTCCGGTCAGAAATCCGGCCGGAAACGCGAGGAGCGAGATGAACGAAGACCCGCCTAGATTGCCGGCGTCCAGAAACGGCACCGAGGCGATCCCGCGCGCCCGTTCCTGGCGCGGTCTTGTGGGTTGGATATTCGGCGCCCGCAATGGCGATGTTTCGGTGCGCGAAGCGATCGAGGAGTTGATCGAGGAATCGCCGGACGCGGTCACGGCCATTGAAACCGAGGAACGAACCCTGCTGGCCAATATCTTGAGCCTCCGGGGACGCACCGTCGATGATGTCATGGTGCCGCGCGCCGATATCATCGCCATCGATGAAAAGGCGGCGCTCTCCGATTTGATCGACCTGATCAACCGGGAATCCCATTCCCGCGTGCCGATCTACCGCGACACCCTGGATGATGCCATCGGCATGGTGCACATCAAGGACGTCCTGGTCGCGCAAAACGCCAGCGCCGGTAACCCAGCAAGCCTCGATTTGAGCAGCATCCTCCGCGATGTGCTGTTTGTTTCGCCGTCCATGCAGGTGCTGGAGCTGCTTTTGGAAATGCGTGTGAAGCGCATCCATATGGCCCTGGTGGTCGATGAGTTCGGCGGCGTCGACGGGTTGGCGACGATCGAGGATCTGGTCGAGGAGATCGTCGGCGAGATCGAGGACGAGCACGACCGCGATGTGGAGCCGGCGATGTATCCCAAGCCCGATGGATCGTTCGAAGCCGACGCCCGGGTCGCGCTGGAGGTCTTCGAGAAAATGGTCGGCCCGGTGTTGACCGAGGAAGAGCGCGAAGAGATCGATACCTTGGGCGGCTTGGTGTTCACCCTGGCCGGGCGCATCCCGATCCGCGGCGAATTGGTCACCCATCCGTCGGGGCTGGAGTTTGAAATTTTGGATGCCGACCCGCGCCGGGTTAAGCGCCTGCGCATTTCGGTGACCGATGGCAGCGCCGCCAGCGCCGCCATCGGCGAAGCGCCGGACGGCGATTGAACGGGCGATCCGGCTGGTCGGAATGCCGAGCCAAACATCCCCCCAAATTTCTCCTATGATCCGGTGGCGGGATACGATCGTCGCGCTGACCGGGTGGCGGCGCCGTGCGGCGGCCTTTATTTTCGGCGCCGTGGCGGTGCTGGCCCTGCCGCCGATCCATTTTGTGCCGGCGCTGGTTCCGGCCTTTGTCGGGCTTTCCTGGTTGATCGATGGATCGCGCCCGAGGGCGCCGGCCGGGCGCCGCCAATTCAAATGGCTGGCCTGGTATTCCGGCGGCGGGCCTAAGCGCGATGCCTACCGATGCGGCTGGTGGTTCGGCGCCGGCTTTTTCCTGTTTGGGCTCTATTGGATTGCCGGCGCGCTTTTGGTGGATGCGGCAAAGTTCGCCTGGCTGATCCCCTTGGCCTTGGCCGGCATTGCCGGTATTTTCTCGGTCTATATCGGTCTCGCCGCCGTCGCTACCTTTGGGCTGAGCCCGCAAGGTCCGGCGCGCATTGTCATGCTGGCCCTCTGGTGGGTGGCGTTCGAATGGCTGCGTGGCTGGCTGTTCACCGGATTTCCCTGGAACCTGATGGGCACCGTCTGGACCTTTTCCGACGCCATGATCCAGTTTACCGCCATCGCCGGCGTGTTCGGGCTTTCGCTGGTCACCGTCATGGCGGCGGTATCGCCGGCGGTGTTCGGCTTGACGGGCGCGCGCCGGCTGCACAAATGGTGGCTGGTGGGTTTGTCTTTCGGCGTGCTGGGGTTGCTGTGGGCGGGCGGCGCCACCCGCCTGGCCAGCGCCTCCGATGCCATGGCCGAGGGCGTGCGCCTGCGCCTGGTGCAGCCGAACATCGCCCAGCGCGATAAATGGCGGCGTCAATTGCGCCCCAGGCATATTCAAATTCTGCTCAGCCTCAGCCGCGCCGGGAGCGGCCAGGGATCAACCGGCGAGAAGCCAACCCATATCATCTGGCCGGAAACGGCGGTGCCTTTGTTTCTGGAAAGCGGCAGCCCGGCCGCCCGCGCCATCGCCGCCGCGATTCCGGACGGCGGCGCCTTGCTGACCGGCGCCCCCCGTTATATTGGGCGCGCCGCCGGCGGTCCATTTTTGTGGAACAGCGTGCATATCATCGATGCCGACGCCGCCTTTTCAGGAACCTATGACAAGCATCATCTGGTTCCCTTTGGCGAATATGTGCCGCTCAAAGCCTATCTGCCGATTACAAAATTTACCGCCGGGCGCACCGATTTTTCCGCCGGTCCGGGGGCGGTATCGCTTTCGGTGCCGGGCGCCCCCCGGGTCAGCCCGCTGATTTGTTTTGAAGCCATGTTTCCGGGACGGGTGGTGGCCCCGGGCCAAGAGCGGCCGGGCTGGCTGCTCAATGTCACCAACGACGCCTGGTTTGGCAATTCGCCGGGCCCCTATCAGCATTTCGCCGGCGTGCGCCTGCGCGCCGCCGAAGAGGGCATCCCACTGGTGCGCGTCGCAAATACCGGTATTTCGGCGGTGATCGATGCGTACGGCCGGGTGCTGGTCCAATCCCGGCTGGGGGAGCGCATTGCACTCAATAGCGCATTACCAACAACTTTGTCGAGTAAAACTATTTATTCCCTTATTGGTAATATTTCCTTACTGATTTTAATTTTATTATATATAGCGGTATTCGCTAAGTTTTATTACTTGTATAACAGGTGTTGGTTACGATAATAAGTAACCCACGAATAATTCCATTGGCCATGGCCGGAGGACGTAGAGGTAAAAATCCGTGTCAATGTGGCGGCAGGCGGTTGCTAACAAGCGTTGTAATTTGGCAAGTTATAGAATGAGGTAGTTTGATGAATTCCGACATCGTTAAACCGAAGAGACGGCGGTCCAGATTTCCATCTATTCCGGTTCGAAAAATCATGCGCCGGCGGGTTCCGGGGATTGCCGATCCGGTGGACATTCACGTCGGCGGCCGCGTTCGATTGCGCCGGACCTTGATGGGCTTGAGCCAGGAAAAGCTCGGTGAAGCCGTTGGGCTGACCTTTCAGCAGATACAAAAATACGAGCGCGGCGCCAACCGCATCGGCGCCAGCCGCATGTTTGATTTGTCCAAGGTGCTCGATGTACCGGTTTCGTTTTTCTTCGACGATATGTCCGAAGAGATCAAAAAACGCGAGACCGAGCCGGTCGGGTTTCATGAACAGAAGCAGGTCGAGCTGGAAAAAGATCCGCTCACCCGGCGCGAAACGCTGGAACTGGTGCGCGCCTATTACCGCATCGAAACGACGGCGGTGCGCAAACGTATTTTCGAATTGGTCAAATCACTGGCTCGGACCAGCGACGAAGACTAACCGGATTTACTTCCGCCAGCTTGCATTGGGGGGGGCGTCCCTGGCGTGGCCGTGCCGCCGAATGGTGCGTCGCATTTCCGCGATTTATCTTGACGGTATACGATCCCGTTGCCACAAGGTTGCGGTGATTATCCTGGCCGCCAGGCGCGTATCGATAGGCGCCCGCCGCCAAAGGAGCGAAGGACACCATGAATTCCAATTATTTATTTACCTCGGAGTCGGTATCGGAAGGCCATCCGGACAAGGTGTGCGACCGCATCTCGGACGCGGTTGTCGACACCTACCTGGCCGCCGCCGCCGATTCCCGCGTCGCGGTTGAGACCCTGTGCACCACCAACCGGATTGTTTTGGCCGGCGAAGTGCGCGGCCCGGGCTCGATCAGCGCCGATGATCTGGAAGAAGTGGCGCGCCACGCGGTCCGCGATATCGGCTATGAGCAGGACGGCTTTCATTGGCAAAAGGCCAGCGTCGAGGTGCACGTCCATTCCCAGTCCACCGACATCGCGCAAGGCGTGGATGCGTCCGGCAACAAAGACGAGGGGGCCGGCGATCAGGGCATCATGTTCGGCTATGCCTGCCGGGAAACCGATGTCTTGATGCCGGCGCCGATCTATTATTCCCACGAGATATTGCGCTCCCTGGCGGAAGCCCGCCATTCCGGCGCGGCGCCAGGCCTGGGCCCGGATTCGAAGAGCCAGGTAACGCTTGCCTATGAGAACGGCGTGCCGGTGCGCGCCACCTCGATCGTGGTCTCCACCCAGCACGCGGCGGAGCTGGATCAGGCGGCGGTGAAAGAGATCGTGCGCCCGCATGTGGAGACGGTCCTGCCCGAGGGCTGGATGTGCCCGGAAGATGAGTTTTACGTCAACCCGACCGGGCGTTTTGTGATCGGCGGGCCGGACGGCGACGCCGGCCTCACCGGGCGCAAGATCATTGTCGACACCTATGGCGGCTCGGCGCCCCATGGCGGCGGCGCGTTCTCGGGCAAAGACCCATCCAAGGTGGACCGCTCGGCGGCCTATGCGGCGCGCTACGTCGCCAAGAACGTGGTGGCGGCGGGGCTGGCCGACAAATGCACGATCCAGTTGGCCTATGCCATCGGGGTCTCGAAGCCGCTCTCGGTTTATGTGGATCTGGCGGGCACCGGCGAGATCGGCGAGGCGGCATTGTCGGCGGCGATCCAGGAGGTTATGGATTTGAGCCCGCGCGGCATCCGCGAGCATCTGCAATTGTCGCGGCCCATTTATGCGCGCTCGGCGGCCTACGGCCATTTCGGCCGCCACCCGGACCCGGACGGCGGCTTTTCCTGGGAGAAGACCGACATCACCGAGGCGCTGCGCACTGCGGCGGGCGGAGGCTAGCCATAAATACCGGCGACGGACGCGGGCCAACCGGTCAAGGGAACCCCCAGGGAATTCTGAGGTTTTACGGCCGGCGCAAGGGCCATCAACTGGGCGATGCGCGCCGGCGTCTGGTCGAAGACGTGTTGCCCAGGCTGCGCCTGCCGGCCGCGCCGGTGATGAATCTGAAATCATTGTTCCCGGGGAAAATTTCCGATGTCTGGCTGGAGATCGGTTTCGGCGCCGGCGAGCATCTGATCCATCAGGCCGAGGCCAATCCCCATATCGGGTTCATCGGCGCCGAGCCTTATATCAACGGCGTGGCGTGCGTGCTGGCCGAGGCCGAGGCCAAGGGGCTGAAGAATATCCGCATCCATGACGACGATGCCCGCCCGCTGATCGGGCGCCTTCCGGCGGCCTCCATCGGCCGTGTCTTTTTGCTGTTCTCCGATCCCTGGCCCAAGCGGCGCCATCACAAACGGCGCTTCGTCAACCCTGGTACCCTCGATGCGTTGGCCCGTATCCTGAAGCCCGGCGGCGAATTCCGGTTTGCGTCCGATGATGCCGGCTTCGTGCGCTGGACTTTGGTGGCCACCCTGGCCCACGCCGGATTTCATTGGACCGCGAAGGGCCCCGCCGATTGGCGCACCCGGCCGGCGGATGCCATTACGACTCGTTACGAGACCAAGGCGCTGGCCAATCACCGGCGATGCATCTTTTTGCGTTTCGAGAGGAACGGCGCCAGCCCCGGCTGATCCCCGTCTGATCAACGGAAAAAGCTTGAAATAAAGGGCAAAGTGTTGATTATAGGGCCTTCATTCTTGGATTAGCTGTTTGAGACAGCGCTCTGGGAGTGGGCCTGGGGCCCACTTTTTTTGTTTGTGGGTCCCGCAAGTGCGCCATCAATCGGCCCGGACCCAGGTGCTTCGGCACCAAAGGCCGGGCTAACAACCAACCTGAGAGCGGACAACCGGGACTATGCAGACAGAAGAGCGCATCGAAACGCTGATCGAGCCGGTGCTTGAAGCCATGGGCTACGCGTTGGTGCGCGTGCAGATTTCGGACGTCCCGAACGCGGTCCTGCAGGTGATGGCCGAACGGGACGACGGCAAGGGCATGACCGTCGACGATTGCGCCAGGATTAGCCGGGAAATTTCCACCATCCTGGATGTGGAAGATCCCATCGAACTTGC
>Ga0310122_10002858_pt1 | contig 10997 bp, 10 predicted proteins | sample CB6_Bottom_1051__FD_203503 | JGI IMG/M metagenome (GOLD analysis project Ga0310122, IMG submission 203503) | Marine microbial communities from Western Arctic Ocean, Canada - CB6_Bottom_1051 | ecosystem: Environmental > Aquatic > Marine > Oceanic | place: Canada: Western Arctic Ocean | collected...
TAGAAATTGCCTGGCTCTAAGCCATGCCCACCAAAGCGGTGTTGCACCTCCCCATCCAGGGTGAGCACGGTGACACAGGCGTGAGGCTCATGCGGGGGGACGGCTGCTCCCATATCATTCGGCATGCGGGCGACTTTGAAGCCGAGCTCCGCCACAAAGAGGTTTTCATCCTCGTCGATATACAGATCGTCCGGGCGGTTTACATGCGTCCACTCGGTGACATACTCGCCCGCGCCGGTAAAAATCTGAATGCGCGAGTTCTCGCGGTCGGCGACATAGACTTGCCCGCGCCGGTCGACTGCAATCGCATGCGGTATTTTGAATTGTCCCGGGCCACTGCCGGGCTCACCCCAGGAGAATTGTAGAGTTCCATCCGCAGAGAACTTATGTATGCGCGCGTTCCCGTAGCCATCGGCGATATACATATCGCCCTCTGGTGACAACGCAACATTCGTGACCATATTGAACGGACCCGCTGCCTGTTGGACAGGCGTTGTCCACGCTTTAAAGCCAGTGTCGGCTGGTTTATCTTTCTCGCCGAGTGTTTTGATGAGCGTGCCATCCGGCTTGAAGATGCGGACGGTGTGATCAAAGTTATCGGCGCAGTAGATGCTGTCATCCGGACCGATAAAGATGCCGTGCGCGTTGGTAAAGACGTCTTCTCCCCAGGCGTCTAAAAATTTGCCGTCACGGTCAAAGACGATCATGGGATGTGCGCCGCGATTAAACGCATACACCCGGTCTTGTGAATCGGTTGCCACTCCGGCGACCTCGACAAACGACCAGCCTTCCGGCAATTGTTCCCAGCCTTGGATGACTTCGTATTCGACCTTGTTTTGTCCTAGGGCCATGCTTGAATCCCTCCTATTTCTTGCTACAAGAAATTTATGGTACCCGTTGGTCGAGCTGTAGCACGATGCCGTCCGGATCTTTAAACAAGGTTGTCATGACCTTACCCCCCGCCTCTTCGCCATACGCAACGCTATCAAAAGTCGTGGGCGGCATGACGATAGGCACGCCGGCTGCTTGTATTTTCTGGAACGTCTGCTCCAAATCGTCGACCCAAAAGGCAAAGTGGTGAATGCCGACTTGATTGAGGCTAATCGCTTCACCGGAAATGGGCTGATTCTCGGACAGCACAATGAAGGTGGCATCCGGCCCGTCTTCCCAACGCAGATAAACACCGTGGCGCGACTTGGCGAGCGTGCCGCCGGGATTCTCGGTGGGATCGTCCAGTGTAACCTTGAGGCCCAACAGGTCGCGGTAAAATCTGAGTGACTGCTCCATATTGCTGACCCCGATAGCAATATGTGAAGTGCTGCGGATTTTCATGTTTCCCCTCCTTATAGTGCGACAATCTTGGAACGAAAAGATGGTTGTGTTTACGCACGGGTGAGCTGTTGCGCTTGCTGAATCAATGCTCTTTTCCGCTCGTGCAGACTACGCTCTAGACCAATACGATAGTCATGCGGATTATTTAATTTCTTAACCGCAGCCGGAAGTTGGGCGAGTTGCGCTTGGGTACGTCCCCGTATCTGTTCTAAGGTTGGCTCCGCGTAAACGGCTTTGCCGTTGCGAAATACGGGCACAAGCAGGTCGGTCCAGGCGGCCTGTGCTGAGATAGTATGGCGCTGGGTTGGATCTTCAAGATTCACCGCGGAACAGGAAGCCGAAATCCCGTGCTCCTCGTCATAGATAACGTCCTCTAGGAATTCTTCAGCATGATACCGGCGGACCTGCAGAATACCGGGATTGTTCACTTTCTCCGGATCTTCGGAGAGTTTGATCTTTTCTTGCCACTTCCCGTGAGAATCGCGAATGGCAGTCAATTTATACACACCACCCAAGGCGGGCTGGTCAAATGCGGTGACTAAGTGTGTCCCCACGCCCCAGACATTGATGCTCGTGCCCTGGGCTTTTAACTGTTCGATTGCGCGCTCGTCCAGATCATTGCTCCCAACGATATTGGCATTCGGAAAGCCCGCCTCGTCCAAAATCTTGCGTACCTGGGTACTGAGCTGAGAAAAATCGCCCGAGTCGAGCCGTATCCCGACCATTTCATGGCCTTGCTTGCGCAGCCAGTGTCCGACCTGAGCAGCTTTGCGTACGCCTTCGAGCGTGTTGTACGTATCGACTAAAAAAATACAGTTATTCGGCATGGCCTCAGCGTAGGCTTGAAATGATTCAAGTTCATCTGCAAAGGCCATAACCCAACTATGAGCGTGCGTTCCGCGCACGGGAATGCCGAATAGCTTCCCGGCCAGGACATTCGACGTCGCCGCACACCCGCCGATATAGGCGGCACGACTTGCGGCTAAGGCTCCGTCAATACCTTGGGCACGCCGCAGGCCGAATTCGAGGATGGGGTCGCCTTTGGTGGCTAAGCACACGCGGGCGGCCTTGGTCGCAATCAAGGTTTGAAAATTGATGACGTTCAGCAGGACGGTCTCGATAAGCTGGCACTGGAGAAGCGGACCTTGGACCCGAATCAGAGGCTCTTGGGCAAAAACTACAGTGCCTTCAGGGATCGCATCGACATGACAGGTGAATCGCAGGGCTTGCAGATAGTCGAGAAAGGCAGGGTCAAATAATGACTTGTCATCCACTCCTGTGAGATCAGCCAGGTAGGCCGTGTCTTCCGCGTCAAAACGAAAATGCTCAAGCAGATCGAGCGCGTAACTCAGTCCACACGCGATACTAAATCCGCCCTGAAAAGGGTTCTGGCGAAAGAAGAGATGAAACACGGCCTCTGTGTCCGCCATGTCTGACTTCCAGTAGCCGTACGCCATGGTGAGCTGGTAGAGATCGGTCAGCAAAGCCAGGGAGTGGTTGTACAGCTCAGACGGGATACGCATACGATTGCTCTTATGAGTCAGAGTGTAGGGCAGAGTGTATGGAAAGTCATGCAGGACGGAAAGAGGGCGAGCGGGCTGAGGCCGAGACGCTACGGATAGAAAGGCCCTCAGGACGGAAGCCTCTCTCTTGTATATCCAGCGCTATTCGAGATTGGCCTCAATCAGTATAGGTCCGGGGGTCCTGAACGCATACTGGAGCGCATCGTTCAGCTCGTCCGCGGTATGCACCGCGCGCCCTTCGACACCAAAGCCTTCGGCCAGCTTCACAAAGTCGAATTCCGGTTTGTCCAAACTTGTCAGCGACAGACTGGCATCACCCGGTGTCATCTTGGCACGTTCCAGCTCCCAACGCAGGATGGAGTAAGCACGATTCTTACAGATAATAGTCGTCAGGTTTTGTTTCTCACGCGCCATGGTCCACAAAGACTGTATCGTATAGAGCGCTGAGCCATCGCCTTCGAGACAAATTGTTGGACGATCCGGTTCTGCCGCCGCTGCTCCGACTGCACACGGTAGACCCTGGCCGATCGAACCACCGGTGAGGGCCATATACGTAAACGGCGGCGCCCCACCTGCCATACCGTGGTAGGCAAACCCCGCTGTCGCGCCTTCATCCATCACAATCGCCCCTTCGGGTTGGGCAGCCGCAAGTGCCTGACACATATGAGCCGCAGTCAGTGGGCCGGTCGGGGACTCCGGACGTGGCTGGGCCGGAGCCTGGCGGACCGGCGGCGCATCCAGGGCGTCTGCTACAGTCATGAGCGCTGTAGCCGGATCAACGTTGGGGCTACACAGCTGGATGATGTCTGCGTCTTCCGCACACAGGCTGCTGCGCGTATCGGGATAACCAAAAAACGCAACCGGCTCATGCGCGCCGGCCAGAATGATTTTTTTGTATGGCTCTAAAAGCTGGCAGGCCGGCTCGGGCGGGTAGGGGATTTTATCCGGAGAAATCAAGCCTATGCCGCGATCCTGAATGGGCGGAAACGTCGGCGTGAGGACACGGCAGCCGGTTGCCCTCTCAATGCGGTCCGCCGCCTGTAGGCCGGCGGTTCGGAGTGCACTGCCACTCAGTACCAGAGCCGCCTGGCCGGAACGCAGCGCCTTGGCTGCTCGCTCGGTTTCGTCAACACTCGGAGGTACGGGCTCAGCAATCGTGGGCTTCTCCGGTTTGGCTCTGACCGTGGCCCATTGCATATCCCCTGGCAGAATCAGCGTGGTTGGTCCGGTCGGCAATTGCGCCGCCCGGGCGATAACCTCAGCCATATCTTGGCCGACCGTCTCCGGGCTTTTTGAGGTAAGTACGAACTGCGACATGGGCTGGGCCAGCGTAGCAATATCCGCTGTCAGCGGTGCGTTGGCTGCAATATGCCACGTAGCATGTTCACCCACGATGGAGACCACGGGCGAGTGTGCTTTGCGCGCGTTGTGCAGATTCGCCTGCCCGTTGGCTAAGCCTGGCGCTAGATGCAGCAAAGCGAGCGCCGGTCGTCCGCTGACGCGCGCATAGCCGTCCGCCGCACCCGTACACACGCCCTCAAACACAGCCAAGATTGAACGGATGCTTGGGCAACGGTCAAGCGCCTGAACCAGATAGAGTTCGGTTGTGCCCGGATTCGCAAAGCACACGTCGATGCCGGCGGCAGCGGCGGTCTGAATGGCGAGTTCCGCGCCGGTCAGTGGTTCGGCGGCTGTTTGTGACTCCAGCGTCATACGGTGTCCTCTCCTTGTTTACGTCTGCACACTGCTCTAGGGGCGAGTTTCCCGGATCTCATTCAGAATGGGCTCTACAAACTCGACGCAGCGCTCGGGATCTTCACTCATCGGAAAGTGGCCTAACCCCTGCATGGTTTGGTATTTGGCGCCTTTGATCCGTTCGGCCAACTCTTTCGACTGCGCAGGCGTACTGGCCCAGTCATATTCGCCGGTCAGCAGATAGACGCCCACTTTGGAAGTATCGATTTGCTCGGCTGTTTCCCGCAAGTCATGATCGACCGAGTAGTAGTATAAGTCGCCTTTAAAAACTGGCGGTGCGCCTTGGCTATACACCCACACGGTCTCGCGGCGGTATTTCTCCGGAGCCGTTGGAGCCATAAGCCCGTACATCGACATGGACTTGAAAGCATTGCTGACCCTGGGGTGATTCCACACATCCCGCCAACCACCGGGAGTATAGAGCGCGGCCTCAAGACCGATGACGGCGCGGAATTCATCCGGATAGTGCAACGCCAGATCTGTGGCCAGATGTCCGCCGATCGAGCTGCCCATATATATAGGACGATCCAGTTCGAGCGCCTTACTCAGGCTGACGGGAACCTGCATCAGAAAATCTTTGGTTAGTTTGTACTCTTCTTTCCACCATTCTTTTTCTATGGGAGGGAGAGACTTGGCATGATACGGCAGGTCATACGAGATCATCCGAAAGTTTTGTGTCAGGCGTTCGTGTTCCAGAAAATGCCGCCACTGCCTGCCGTCCGCCCCTGCTGTGTGCTGACACAGGACGGGTATGCCTGAGCCGCTCTCTTCAAAGTACACACGATATTCAAACTCATCGATACTGAGATACACATAGCGTCCAACTGCTTGATCAAAACGTGCCATGCTCCAGTCCTCCGTTAGGCGGTATGCGTCTAGACGTTATGCGTCACTGCGCGCATGACATCAAAAAAGCGGCGGATGGCCGGGTAATAGGCGTACACCTTTTCTAGGTCGCCACCCACTTTAAACCCGTGATGGACCGTTGCTCCCCACAAATCGAGATAGAACGGTTTCGGCACAAGTTCGAGGAATTTATCCCATTGCTCAGCCGGGGCGTGGATCTGAATGTCAGATGGCACGAGTAGATCAAAATCCTGATAGCCGCGCTCAATTTCCGTCACCTGGCCGTTTTGAATCCGAATGAGGAGGGCGCTATTGCCCATATCGAGTTTCAGGTTGGTATTCCAAAACCGGGATGCCAGCTGAAACTCCGGGTCGTTGTTGAGTGCCTCTTGCAGGCGCGTGGTACGGCTCGCGTCCATATCCGGCTCTCCTCTTCTTATGGCTACTTGCGGCTAGTCGTGTAGATATCGAAGTCGCGTGCTCCGAGCCTCTGTGTCATACCACAACGTGAGACGGTAGTCAGCCAAGTTCCGTAAACACTACGAACTCGTTGTCAGGCATAGACAAATGGCAGGATAGGCTGTCTTTGTGTTGCTCTGTACTTCTCATAATTTTCCATGCAAGTCTCGCGAATTTTTACAACAGTGGTAGCATGCGTTTATGGATCAGGCTGAGGAACAGCGCCGCTGGGAAACTGCCCAAGAGCTGTCCCAAGCTGCGGATGCTGCGTTTACGCAGAAACTGTACAGAGCGAGTATAGGACATGCCTATTATGCTTGCTTCCAGGCTATGTGGATGGGGCTAGGAGATCCCCCACAAGGGCAATGGCGGCATGTCGGAATTACCCGCAGCTTTTGTCATGGCAGGTGGGCAGATCCTCCCGTTGTGACAACAAGCCTGGCTACGCTTCATCAGCGCTTATTAGCACTCTACGAGTTACGTTTGGATGCCCATTATCGAGCACGGCTCATTTCTCTTCAGCAGGCCCATCAGGGGCTGGATACGGTAACAGAGATGATGCAGCTCGTGCAGCAGTACAAAGGAAAACGCTGAGAGGAGAAAGTATGAGCCTTCAGGCCATGAAATATCCAGCCTTAAATGTCTCTGCCGCCACGGCAGAACTGGTTAAAGGAGTACTGGCGCTTTATCCGCAGGCACAAATTGTTCCCCGTGCCACTCCGCTGGAAGACGAAGATATCAGTGTAGAGGTTCGACTTCCCCTGAACACAGAAGAAATCTACCAGGCCCGGGATCGAGTCCACGAACTCGTCATTCGACTGCAGGAGCAGTATGAGGTGCTGATCCTAGCGTCGGCAGTTCCTGCGTGACGGGTGGTTTCTCCTGTGCATGCTGAGGCGGAGTTTATAATCAAGCCTTTTTTTCATGGACTACTCGACCGCCTCTTCGCTGAAGAGGGCGGCGTGTTCAAAGGACCCTATCTCTCTCATCGTGGCGACAGGCGTAGGCTTGGGAAAAACCGAGTACTTCCTCCATCCCATCCTCGACTATTGCTACACGCATCGTGGTGAGCCGAGTCGGTTTCTTCACAACCTGTAGCTGGTGGGACGGCTGGGGCGCAGAAGTTTATTCTTGATCTTTCCCGATAAGCAGATTATGACAGGCATCGAGAAGTCATTGAGCTGAAGACTGCTGAATGGCTCAGGCAGAGTGAACACCCTGGTCACGAAAAGAGGGCAACGATGAAATCTCCAGTTTGCGACATGCTTGGTATTGAGTTCCCGCTTATCGCTTTTACTCATTGTCGAGACGTTGTTGTGGCCGTATCCAAAGCCGGTGGGATGGGCGTATTTGGGGCCGTATCGCATCCGCCCGAAAGTCTGGAAGAAGAACTGTGCTGGATAGACGAGCACATTGATGGCAAGCCCTACGGCATCGACCTGATAGTTCCAAATAAGATTGCAACAGAGAGTCTCGGCGGACTGACCAGCGAAAAGGTCCGGGCCGCTATTCCTAAAGAGTATTTTCAGTTCGCGGCTGAGATTCTGGCGCAACATGACATCCCATCGGAAGGTCTGTATACCTTCCGGGATGAATCGTACCGGACGAGTCAGAACATGCAAGCCAGCGGGGCTGCAGAAGTACTAGAGGTGGCCTTTTCCCATCCAATCAAGTTAGTCGCGAATGCGTTGGGGGTGCCGCCCAAGGTCATGCTGGAGCTGGGCAAGCAACACGGTGTGCCGGTCGCGGCATTAGTGGGCGCGAAAAAGCACGCCATCCGGCAGGTGAAAGCTGGGGTTGACCTGCTTGTTGCCGCTGGCGGGGAGGCGGGCGGACATACCGGGGAGGTCTCGACCTTGGTGCTGATCCCGGAAATCTATGAGGCCATACAACCCTTTGGGAATGTGCCGATTTTGGCGGCAGGCGGAATTGTGACCGGCCGCCAAATGGCGGCGTGTATGGCCATGGGTGCGGCCGGCGCATGGACAGGGTCGGTATGGCTCACGACAAGCGAAGCGGAAACAAACCCGATCGTCAAGGAAAAAATGATCCAGGCGACCTCGGGCGATACGGTCCGCTCCAAAGCCCGAACCGGCAAGTTTTCACGACAACTGAAGTCGCCCTGGACGGCAGCCTGGGAGGCTGAGGGCAGCCCGACGCCCCTGGCCATGCCGCTCCAGTCTTTGGTGACCGAACCCGCCCTGCGTGAAATTGACAAGCTGTCCCAGCGCGGCCACGCGGGCGCTAAAGAATTGGCGACGTATTGGGTGGGACAGGGCGTTGGACTCATGAACCGCCAGATGTCCGCTGGCGCGGTGGTCCAGGAGTTCAAGGAAGATTTCTTGAATGCCTTCGTGCGTCTGTCTGATGCCCTGGATGCCGAATAATCGGCACCTGGGTAAGCGGGACAGGGCGCATCACTCACGTGTGGTGAGATAGGATGGAGGAGGGGAGATGCCCCACATCTCCCAAGAGGGGACGGGTCACATCCGGTACATGCTCTCTGTACAAGCCTAGCCTGGCCCTGTGGCAATGCGTTCTCGTATTTCCCTTACTCGGCTTGACTCTCGTCCCAAAATCACATGAACTGTCACAAGTTCTATCTCTATTCTACCTGTATATAAGGAGACCAGCATGCAACTAGGTGTAGTGATGTTTGCGACCGATTACGCCATTCGGCCGGACGACTTTGCGAAAGAGTGTGAGGAGCGGGGGTTCGAGTCGGTGTGGTTTCCGGAACACACCCATATTCCCGCTAGCCGTAAGAGCCCGTTTCCGGGTGGCGGCGATTTGCCTAAAGATTATTGGCATACGCATGACTTGTTTACCTCGCTCATGGCCGCCGCGGCCGCGACCAAGACGATTAAAGTTGGCAGCGGCATTTGCCTGGTCATTGAGCACGATCCCATTAAGCTGGCCAAGGAAGTCGCCACCGTGGATCAACTGTCCAACGGCCGGTTGCTGTTCGGTATCGGTGGGGGCTGGAACGCAGAGGAGATGGAGAACCACGGCACGCCGTTTAACCGCCGCTGGAGAGTCCTGCGCGAAAAGATCGAGGCCATGAAGGTTATTTGGTCGGAAGAAGAGGCCGAATATCATGGCGAGTTTGTTAATTTCGATCCCATCTGGTCCCATCCCAAACCGCTCCAAAAACCGCATCCGCCGATTCTGCTCGGCTCGCATACTGAGAGCGGCTTGAATCGCGTTGCCAAGTATTGTGACGGCTGGCTTCCCATTGGCGTGATGATGCCCGACTTCAAAGCCTCGATCGGCGACCTGCGCGCACGCGTGGAAAAGGTCGGTCGCAAGGGGGCGGACATTGGGGTGTCAAGCTTTATGGCCCCTGCCGAGGAACCCGTGCTCCAACAGTATCAGGAGATGGGCGTTGAACGTGCCATCTTTGGCGTACCGTCCGAGGGCCGCGACAAGGTTCTGCCCATTCTGGATAACTACGCGAAGCTGATTCCCAAGATGGCCTAGCCACGGAGTCGCTGAACCAGGCCGTGGGCTTGTCGGCCTTAGTGGCAAGCCCACGCTAGATTGCATGCTTAACTCGTTGGCATTACCCAGGCGCGAGGAAGCGGAGAGACGATGCGTGATATCCATCCTGCCCTCCGTCTCGTTCCCGCCCTTCAAGCCATCAAACAAAGGCGCGTTAGGCCAGCCCCAACAGCTTGGCCGTGTTGTCCCGCATGACCGCCCGCACCACATCAGGTGATACCCCTGAGAGTCCGTCCAGGTAATCAATCGGTTCTGCGCAGCCCTCAGGATGGGGCCAGTCGGAGCCCGCCAGCACGTTGTCTGCACCCAGCAAGTCCACTAAGGCTGGGATATCGTCTTCAGGGAACGGCGAGATTTTAATGTGCTGTTTGAAGATGTCGCTCGGACGGCCTGGACAGTGCCCATACGTCCAGTCGCGCGGGCCGGATAGGCGCGCGACGTGATCCATGTCCCGCAGCAAGGGGGCAACCCAACCCGAGCCGTTCTCGATGCTGATCACTTGGAGGTCGGGAAACCGGCCAAACAGGTTGTGAAACACGAGGGCACATAGCGTGTCGGCTGTCGCGCGTTCTGTCGAGGCCGTAACGCGCTGGAACGGGCTGAGGCGGTGGCTGGGCGGCGTCGGATTCTCGCCCCACTGCGCCGAGTATAACTCGGTCAGACCATCGTTGCCTAGGTGGAACACTACCGGAATGCCGGCCTCTTGGCAGCGCGCCCAAAACGGATCGAACAGCGGATCGGCTGGCGAGTGGCCATTGACCGGACCAGGGGTAAGATTCACACTCCGTGCGCTCTCGGCCAAGACTCGGTCGAGTTCGGCCACGGCCAAGTCGACATCGACCAGCGACAGCACCGGCAGGCTATAGATGTGGCCGTCCGTGCCAAAGCCCCAGTCCTCCTGCAGCCAACGGTTAAACGCCCGCAGATTCGCAAACAATGCCGGCGGTTCGTGGCGTAACTCGTGCGCCACCCCAACGCCCAGGGTCGGTATCATGATTACCGCCTCCACGCCCTGCGCATCCATCTTTTGCAACCGAGCTGTTCGGTCCATGGCTTCTGGAAAGTCGTGCGCGGCGACGGTCTCGTCATGGATAAGCGAGTTACCCTCACCGGCATGGTCCTTCAGGTAGGCTTGCAGCGCGCCCGGCACACCGGTGTGATCGCCCGGAATAACGCTAAAAAACCGCATGCGTTCGTCGCCGATGTAGACCCGACCGAACGGGGCTTCGCCCCGGCGAATGTTCACCGCCCGATCGGCATACGCCGATTCCATGTAGCGCGTAAAGCAGTCATCCGGCTCATAGTAATGGTGGTCTGCATCAATCATCAAAAAGTCCAGTGGGGGCGCAGGCCGCGTCACGTCATGCTGTCCAGCGGTTGCAGTCATAGCTTCCTCCTGTGTGTTCCAGTCCGTGCGGAAGTATACGACACCGAGGCATCCACTTACAACGTGGTATGGCAGGGGACGTTGCCGGGAAGTTAGTGTTAGTGTTTGAGCAGCAGCAGCTGCTGCCAACAGGTGGCCGCTGTCCGGCCGTGACGGACGAGGGCATAAATCGTCGCGGGATGGACCCCGACGGC
>Ga0310122_10002859_pt1 | contig 10993 bp, 8 predicted proteins | sample CB6_Bottom_1051__FD_203503 | JGI IMG/M metagenome (GOLD analysis project Ga0310122, IMG submission 203503) | Marine microbial communities from Western Arctic Ocean, Canada - CB6_Bottom_1051 | ecosystem: Environmental > Aquatic > Marine > Oceanic | place: Canada: Western Arctic Ocean | collected...
GCTCTCCACCGGTTCGAAGTGGCCGTCGAGCTCCTGTCCGCCCTTTTCCTGGCTTGGCACTGACGCGACGGTCGGGCCGTCCGTGGCCACCCGGTCTTCAGCGGTCCCGCACGCAGACACGGCCAAAAGACCGCGACTACAACGACTGACTGGACTGCCTGCACGTTCGCATCGTCACCCTCCTTGGTTCCTGGCCCGAAGCTGAAGCAGAAGGCGGCGAAGGCCTCCGACTTTCTCCTGACTTCCGACTTCTGACGCCTGGGCATCCTTTCAATTCAGTCCCGCAACCCGGACGGCAACCGCGGCGACGCCAGTAGATCGGCGAAGGCCGTCCATCGATGCTCCGGCCGGCCGAGGCTCTGCGCCTCGACGAACGCGGCGACGAGGTCCTTGCCGAGGTTGTAGTTGATGACGTAGCTCCGGTACTGGTCGAAGAATCGGGTGCGTTGCTCGGCCCGCTCCGGCGCCATGATCGCGTATCGCGTCAGCCAGTCGACGGCGGCGGCTCGGTCGATCTCGCCGTTCAGATACCGACGCGCCGCTTCGTTGCCCGCGTAGTCGAGGTGTCCGACGAGTGCCTGCACCTGGTAGTACTCGGTCGCCCGCGACGCGTCCAGACCCGCGGCCGGAAACAGCACCTCACGTTCGAATGCCAGCCGTTCCTCGCTCGGGAACGCGACCTCGATCCCGTAGTTGGCGGTGCCCTCCGCAATCAGCGACTGTGGCGAGAAGAGCGCGTAGACGGAGAACTCGGGCCACCCCCGTTCGCGGACCAGGTGCTGCTCGAGCAGCACGTTGTAGACATGATGTCCGGGGTAGCCCTCGTGACACGCCAGGTCGACCGCGCGGTCGATGTAGATCGGCAGGTCGGTGTTGACCTGGATGAGACTGCGGAAGTTGCCCTGATACCAGTTGTAGCCGCTCCACGACTTGTCGGTGACGTACTCGACGGTGAAACTCTCGTCGGCCGGGAGATCCACATGCACCAGTGTCCGCCGCCGGCATTCGGCGATGGCTGTCTCGAACACCTGGTCGAGCCGGTCCGATGGGATGACGAAGTCCACGCGGAATGCGCCGTACCGATCGCCCAGCGTGCCCTGCCCCGGGAGCGCCCGTGCGAGTCGGGTCAGGGTGTCCTCGAAGTGCGATTCGGGGTGGCGCGGCGCGACCGCGTCGTACAGGGCGCTCGACTCGTCGTCGAACGCGAGCGACCGTCCACCCAGCATCCTGACCCGTGCCTGCAGCGCCTCGAGCTGCCGACGCAGATACTGGTGCCGCAGCTGCACCAGTTCCTCCTGGTCCGGGGCGGTCGCGGTCCGGTCCAGCTCCGTGATCAGCGCACCGGCCTCGGCGCCGATCTGGTCGAGCGTCAGCGGCCGCGCTTCGGCGTCGGCGCGCCACGCCTCCGGACCGTAGTACGCGTCGACATAGTCGCTGTCGTGCTGCCCCATCGCCAGCACCAGCTTCACGTAGCGTTTGGCGAGGTCGTTCATGGCGGTGTCCGATTGTGTCTGTCCGGCCACGACCATGGCCACGATCATGACGGCGAGCACGAGATGGCGCGGGTGGGTCATGGCGTTATTGTCCTACGTGACGAGTTGCGCCGCCATCCGTCCGAGCCACACGCCGCCGACCGCCAGCAGACAACGGGTCACCGACTCGAGAAAACCGCCAACGCCGACACAGAGGATCTGTGTCATTTCCTGTTTGGACCTATGTTGCTGAGCGCGATGAGGTTAGGGGAGCCATGCTGACGCGGGCCGACGGTCGCGCGCGGCTTGATGCCAACCCGGCTGTTTGGCTATGCTCTGTGTTTGTTGCGTTGTGTGGGGCTGGGTGCTGCCGGGTTCATCCGGCCTGTTGTGGCTTCCGTGCGTTTCTAAGACAGGAAGGCAGGCGGGAGTCCGAAGAAGGCGAATAGACGTGGAACACGATACCGCGGTGAGTACGGATCCGGAAGTCCAGCCGGCGCCTGCCCCATCGGCGCCGGTGGCGATGATCGAGGCACACGGCCTCAGCAAGTACTTCGGCCCGTTCGTCGCGGTGCAGGACGCCTCGTTCTCGATACCACAGGGGGAGGTCGTCGCGTTTCTCGGGCCGAACGGGGCCGGGAAGACCACGCTGATGCGGATGCTCACCGGGTTCCTGGCGCCCAGCGCCGGCCGGGCGGTGATTGCTGGCTTCGACGTCCGCGAGCAGCGCATCGAGGCCTCGATGCGGCTCGGCTACCTGCCGGAGAGTGGTCCGCTCTATCCCGACATGACCCCGCTCGAGCTGCTGCGGTTCTTCGGCGAGGCGCGGGAGCTGCCGCCGGGCATCCTGAAACGGCGCATCGACGCGGTGGTCGAGATCTGTGCGCTGGAGCAGGTGCTCGAGAAACCGATCGGGAAGCTCTCCAGGGGCTACAAGCAGCGGGTCGGGCTGGCGCAGGCGTTGCTGCACGACCCCGAGGTGTTGATTATGGACGAGCCGACCGCCGGGCTCGACCCGAACCAGATCAAGCAGTTCCGCGAGAACATCAGGCGGCTGGGGCGGACCAAGACCCTGTTGATCTCGACCCACATTCTGCAGGAGGTCGAGGCGGTGGCCGACCGGGTCCTGCTGATTCACGCCGGGCGTCTGCTCTACGACGGTCCCCGCGCCGACCTCGAGGAAAACGGGTCGCTCGAGGAGCCGTTCTACCGGTTGACACGCGAGCCGGCGGACGCTGCGCCGGACGGCGATGACGCCAATGCGCCGCCAGCCGCGCCGAGCGAGGCGACGCCACCGGCCAGCCCGGTGGTGTGACGGGAGGCGACGAACAGACGATGGGCACCACGGTCAACTTCGCGTTCGTGCGGGCGCTGGCCAAACGGGATCTGCGGCTGTATTTCAGCAGCCCGTCCGGCTACGTCTTTATCACGCTGTTCATCTTCCTGAGCGCCGCCGCCGCGTTCTGGCAGGACCGGTTCTTTCTCGACAACCTGGCCAACCTCGACCAGCTCAACCGGGTGTTTCCGTTCCTGCTGCTGCTGTTCATCCCGGCGCTGACGATGTCGGTCTGGTCGGAAGAGCAGCGACTCGGCACCGACGAACTGCTCTTCACGCTGCCGGCCACCGACCTCGAGATCGTGCTCGGCAAGTACGCCGCGACGCTCGGCATCTACACCGTGTCCCTCCTGCTGTCGCTGAGCCACGTGCTCGTCCTGTTCTTCCTCGGCAGCCCCGACCTCGGGCTGATGTTCGGCAACTACGCCGGCTACTGGCTGGTGGGCGCCGCGCTGGTGCCGGTCGGGATGCTGGCCTCGATGTTGACGGCGAACATGACGGTAGCGTTCATCCTGGGCGCCGTGTTCTGCGGCGCCGTCATTTTCATCGACATCGTCGTGGGCTCGTTTGGTGTCGACGCCGGCCGACTGGTGGCGCCGCTCAGCGTCTTCAGTCCGTTCTGGGACTTTTCGAAAGGCGTCCTGACCGTGTCGGGGCTGCTCGCTTTTTTCTCGGTGGCCGGGTTCTTCCTCTACCTGAACACCCTGATGGCCGGCCGCCGCCACTGGCCGCGCGAGGCCGACGGCTTCCCGATGTGGCTGCACCACACGGTGCGCGCGGTGGCGCTGGGGGTGGCACTGGTGGCGGCCAATGCCGTGATGGCGCGCGCCACGAGCCTGCGGCTCGACGTGACCGCCGAGCGGTTGTCGTCGGTCAGCGACGAGACCCGCCGGCTGATCGCCGCGCTGCCGGACGACCGGGCGGTGTTCATCCAGGCGTTCCTGAGCCCGGTGGTGCCGGAGCCGTTCGTGCAGGCGCGGTCGAACCTCATCGGCATCCTCCAGGAGATCGACGCACTGGCGGGCCCCAAGGTCGAGGTGCTGATCCAGGACACCGAGCCGTTCACCGACGCTGCCGTCAGCGCGCGCGAGAAGTTCGGGATCCTGCCGCGCGCGATGCGCGACCTCAGCGGTGGGCAGTCGTCGATCGTCGAGGTGTTTCTCGGGCTGGCGTTCACCTCCGGCGCCGAGCAGCAGGTGATCCCGTTCTTCGACCGCGGACTGTCGACCGAGTACGAGATCGTCCGCACGATCCGGGTCGTTGCCGGCAGCGAGCGGAAACGGGTGGGCGTGGTCGACACGATGGTGAAGATCTTCGGTGGCCAGAATCTGACCAGCCCGCAGCAGCTGCCGCAGTGGTCGGTGGTCAACGAGCTGCGCAAGCAGTACGAGGTCGTGGAGGTCAACGCCGAGTTCCCGATCCCCCCCGACATCGACGCCATTCTGGTGGCGCTGCCCTCGTCGATGCAGACCGACCAGATGTCCAACGTCGCCGAGTACATCCGTCAGGGGAAGCCGGCGATGATCCTGGTCGACCCGATTCCGGCCGTGAATCCGACGCTGTCGCCGACCGAGTGGGTGGGCGACGGCAACCCGTTTACCTACCCGCCCGGTAGCCCGCGCCCGGGCCCGCGCGGCAACGTGCGGCAGTGGATGCGCGATCTGGGTGTCGACTGGGAGCCGACCCGGATCGTCTGGGACAGCTACAACCCGCATCCAGACCTGTCGACGATGCCGTTCGAGGTGGTGTTCCTCGGTGCCGGAAACGAGAACGAGGCGACGTTCAACCCGGACGTGGACGTCACCAAGGACCTGCAGGAGCTGGTGTTTCTGTATCCGGGGTTTCTGCTGCCGGTGGATGACGCCGACGGCGGCGCGGATGTCGAGTTCGAGCCGCTGCTGCGTTCCGGTGTCGTCTCGGGACAGAGCGGCTACTTCACACTGGTCCAACAGACCTTCTTCGGGCCGTCGATGGTGCGCAACCCGACACGGCAGCAAGACGAGCAGGACTTCATTCTCGCTGCGCGGGTCCGCTCGGCTGGCCCGGCCAGTAGTGACGCGTCACCGACCGAATCGGATGAGACTGAATCAGACGAGCCTGCCGACGAGCAGATCGCAGACGAAGAGACCGCAGACGAAGAGACCCAGGACGAAGAGTCCCCAGAGGGTGAGGACGACACCCCCGAGTCGCCCTGGGCCACCGAGGGCCCGCTCAATCTGGTGGTCGTGGCCGACATCGACTTCATCAGCGAGCAGTTCTTCCAGATTCGCGAGGTGGCGCCCGCCAACCTGAACTTCGACAACGTAACCTTTTTCCTCAACGCGATGGACTCGCTGCTCGAAGACGACTCGTTCATCGGGCTCCGCAGTCGCCGTGCCCGTCACCGGACCCTCGAGCGCGTCGAGGCTCAGACCGCCGAGTTCGTCGAGCAGCGGACGCTCGAGGAGCAGCAGGCGGAGGACGATGCCGAGCAGGCGCTGATGGACGCACAGGAACGGCTGAACGAGCGTGTCGCGGAGGTGCAGACCCGCACCGACATCGACGCGCAGGCCAAGCAGATCATGGCGCGCAACCTCGAAGAGGTCGAGAACCGGCGCCTCGCCGTGCTGTCGGCCAACATCGAGACCGAGAAGGACACGACGATTCGGGCCAGTCTCGAGCGGATGGAGACACAGACCCGGCGGATTCAGAACAACATCAAGACCTTCGCGATCCTGTTGCCGCCGGTCCCGGTGTTCGCGCTGGGTGTGTGGACCTTCGTGCGACGGCAGCGGCGGGAACGCGAAGGCGCCGCCGCGGCTCGACGGTTGCGGGAATAGGGACGACCCAAGGAAAGCCGAAGTACGGACGGGAATACCAGAGATGAGCGAACTGAAGAAGACCTCGGTGTTCGGTGGCGCAGCGGCGCTGCTGGTCGTGCTGGCGTTGTTGACCGCACCGCGACGCGCGGTCCCGGATGCCTTCTTCGATGTCGGCGAGACTTTCTTCCCGGAGTTCACCAACCCGGAGACCGCCACCAGTCTCGAGGTGGTCGAGTTCGACGAAGACACCGCGGCGGCCGCGATCTTCCGCGTGGCCAACCGGAACGGCTTGTGGGCGATCCCAACGCACCACGACTATCCGGCCGACGGCGAGGAGCGGCTCGCGAATACCGCCGCCGGCGTCATCGCGATCATCAAGGACGACTTCCGCTCGGACAACGTGACCGACCACGAGTCGTTCGGGGTGATCGACCCGCTTGACCAGAGCGTCAGCACGCTGCGCGGCCGCGGTCGGCGGGTGACCTTCAAGGGCGCGAGCGAGCAGGTGCTGGCCGACCTGATTATCGGCAACCGCGTGGAAGGGCGACCAGGCTACAACTTCGTGCGCGTGTCGGACCAGAACCGGGTCTACGCCGCGCGCACCGACATCGACATCTCCACCCGGTTCAACGACTGGATCGAGACCAACCTGCTCGGGGTCGAACGCGACGACGTGAAGCGCACCGTGCTCAACGAGTATCAGATCGATGAGCGGACCGGTGCCGTACGGCGCCGTGGCGAGTTCATCGTCGATTGGGTCGAGGACTATGTGTGGACCGCCAACGACGTGCCGGCCGGCATGGAGGTCGACTACGTCCAGATGAACCTGCTGGTCGGCGGCATCATGGGGCTCGAGATCGTCGGTGTGCGGCCGAAGCCGGAAGGGCTGTCCGGCAACTTGCGGCAGGCGTTTCAGGAGCGGACGATCACCAACGCCGACCTGCAGACGATGCAGTCACGCGGGTTCTACCCGACCCAGGCCGGCGACATGCTCTCGAACGAGGGCGAGCTGCTGGTCCGGACCGAGGAGGCGGTGCTCTACACGCTCCGGTTCGGCGAGATCGTCTATGGCAGTGGCAACGCGGTGGCGATCGGCGACGAGACCAGCGACGACGAGGAGGCCGGGGTCGGCGAAAACCGCTACGTGCTGATTACCGCCGAGTTCGACCCGTCCGGTCTGCCCGAGCCGCCACAGCCGTCCAACCGCGACTTCGAGAATAAGGCGGAGGGGCAGTGGACCGACGCCGACCGGGAGAACAACGAACGGGCGGACCTCTATGCCCAGTGGGAGCGTCGCACCGAGACCGGCCAGCGCCGAGCGGAGGAGCTTGCCACCCGGTTCGCCAAGTGGTACTACGTCATCTCCGCCGGCAGCTACAACCGCGTCCACAAGACGCGCGACGATTTCCTGAAGGAGATCGAGGACGACGACGAGGAGGAGGAGCTTCTCGATCCCCCCGCATAGCCGGCCGTGATTACTCCGGAGCGGGCGTGGCGCGCAGGTGTAACTCGCGTCACCACTCTGGTACATTAGTGCTCGCATGGGCAAGACACTGCTCCAGAAAGTCTGGGACCTCCACACCGTGCGCCGGCTGCCGACCGGGCAGACACAGCTCTTTATCGGCTTGCACCTGGTCCACGAGGTGACGACCCCGCAGGCGTTCGACATGCTCCGGGCGCGGGGGATCACGGTGGCGTTTCCGGACCGGACGTTCGCGACGACCGACCACATCGTTCCGACCCTCGACCAGGGGCGGCCGTTCCAGGACCCGTTGGCCGAGGCGATGCTGTCGGCGCTTGAGCGGAACTGCGCGGAGTTCGGCATCCCGTTGTGGAACCTCGACAGCGACAAGCAGGGCATCGTGCATGTCATCGGGCCGGAGCTTGGGCTGACACAGCCGGGGATGACGATCGCCTGTGGCGACAGCCACACCTCGACCCACGGCGCGCTGGGCGCGGTGGCGATCGGCATTGGCACCTCGCAGGTCCGGGACGTGCTGGCGTCGCAGTGTCTCCCGATCGACCCGCTCAAGGTGCGGCGGATCGCGGTGAACGGCGAGCTGGGCGCCGGGGTGTTCGCCAAGGACGTCGTGCTGGAGATCATCTACCGCCTCGGGGTGCAGGGCGGGGTGGGCCACGCGTACGAGTACTGCGGCTCGGCGGTCGACCGGATGAGCATCGACGAACGGCTGACCATCTGCAACATGTCGATCGAGGGCGGCGCGCGGGTCGGCTATGTGAATCCGGACCAGACCACGTTCGACTATCTGCGCGGGCGTCCGTTCGCGCCGGCCGGCGACGCATTCGACCGGGCGGTCCCGTGGTGGCGGTCGATCGCGTCGGATGCGGATGCGAACTACGACGATGTGGTCGAGATCGACGCGGCGGCGATCGAGCCGCGGGTGACCTGGGGCATCAACCCCGGGCAGTCGGTCGGCGTCAGTGAACGGATCCCGTCGGCCGGGGCCGCCGGGTCGACCGGCGCGGTCGCCGAGGCGCTGGAGTTCATGGGGCTCGCCGGTGGCGCGCCAATCAAGGGGACGAAGATCGACGTCGCGTTCCTCGGCTCCTGTACGAACTCCCGGTTGTCGGACCTGCGCGAGGCGGCGCGGATTGCGAAGGGGCAGCGGGTGGCGCCGCACGTGAAAGCGCTTGTGGTACCGGGGTCCCGGGCGGTGCGGGCGGTGGCCGAGCGCGAGGGGCTCGACCAGGTGTTTCGCGACGCCGGGTTCGAGTGGCGCGGCGCCGGCTGCTCGATGTGTCTGGCGATGAACCCAGACCGGCTCGAGGGCCGCGAGGTGTGCGCCTCCTCCTCGAACCGCAACTTCAAGGGGCGCCAGGGCAGCCCGACCGGACGCACGCTCTTGATGAGCCCGGCGATGGTCGCCGCGGCCGCCATCGCCGGCGAAGTGACTGATGTCCGCGAGGTGCTCACGACGGTGAGCTCCTGAGCACCTCGGCATTCAGGAGGCAGGAGACAGGAGGGGACCGGAAGATGGCATTCCGTTCAGCTGAAGAACAGCAGGCGAAGCCTTCAAGCGTCTCCTGCCTCCTGTCCCCTCTAGCGAACGAAGCGAGGCAAGCGTGGTGCCGAGCTGCATAGATCGAATTCAAGGCACCGGGATCCCCGTGCGCGGGGACAACATCGACACCGATCGGATCATCCCGGCGCGGTTTCTGAAGGCGATTACCTTCGACGGTCTCGGCGATCACCTGTTCGAAGACGAACGGGCGGTGATGGCCGAGCATCCGTTCTCGAATCTGGCGTATCAGCGCGCGCACGTGCTGCTGGTGAACGAGAACTTCGGGTCCGGTTCATCGCGCGAGCATGCCCCGCAGGCGCTGAAGCGCTGGGGCATCGAGGCGTGTGTCGGCGAGTCGTTCTCCGAGATCTTCAGAGGCAACTCGCTGGCCATCGGGCTAGCGTGTGTCACCGTCGCGCACGAGGAGGTCGATCGGCTGATGGCGGCGGTCGAGCGCACGCCGTCGACGCGCCTGGTGCTCTCCCTGCGGGACCGGACGCTCGAGGTGGCGGCGGGTCGGCAGGTGCCGGTCGACATCGAGGACTCCGTTCGTGACGCGCTCCTCACCGGCACTTGGGACGCCACCGGCATGCTGGTCGACGATTTCGACGTCGTTCGTGGCGTGGCGTCGCGTATCCCCTATATCAGCGGGTTCTAGTACCTAGACGGGGCTGCGCCCCGAACCCCACGCCGCGCCCGCGGCCAGCCTTCGACGGTCTGTGTGGCGGAAGCCCCGAATCCCGAATCCCAGATCCCGATCTCACCCCTCCTTTACAGTGTGCCCCTGCGCCGCCTCGAGGAAGGCGCTTGCGGCGTGCGACGACTCGCCCGTTTGACGATAGAGGAGCCGCAGGGTGCGCGGTACCCGCAGCTGCGGGACCCGGACGGCGGCGAGCTGTTTGCGGGCGATCTCCGAGAGCGCGCAGCGACGCGGGAGCAGCGCCACCCCAAGGTTCATCTCCACCGCCCGCTTGATGCCGTCGAGACTCGGCAGCGACATCTGGATGTTGATCGGCGCATGCTTCTGCTCGAACAGCCGCAGCACCCGCTCTCGTCTCGGCGACGGATCGTTGTGCGCAATGATGGTCTGCCGGCCGAATTCCTCCATCGTGATCTGGCGCCGGCGAGCGAGCGGGTGCGTCGGGTGTGTCAACATGACCAGCTCGTCCACGCCGAGCGGCACCGACAGCAGACCGCGCTCGCCGGGCGGAAACGTCACCAGCCCGAAGTCGAGACTGCGGTTGAGCACCTCACCGGGGATCTGCCGCGAATGCACGCGTCGCATCTCGACCTGGGCGTGAGGATGCGCCTCGCGGAATCGCACGACGATCGGCAGCAACACGTGCACCGCCGCCTCGTTCACGCCGATGACCACGCAGCCGCGTCGCAGCTCCTGCAGCTCGCGCACCGCGCCCTCGGCTTCATCCTTCAGCCGCGTCAACCGTTCCGCGTAGTCGAGCAGGATTGTGCCCGCTTCGGTCAGCCGTCCCCCCTTCGACGACCGGTCGAACAACCGCTCGCCAAGCTCATCTTCCAGCCGTCGGATCGCCTGGCTGACGGCCGGCTGCGTGCGGTGCAGCCGGGTAGCGGCCCGTGAGAAGCTACGCTCCGCCGCGACCGCCTGTAATACCTGTAGCTCGTTCAACTCCATGGCGATGCGTGACTATAACAATTGTTTATCAAGTTGTAATAATTATAATCTTGACTCGATACTCAGCTGGTCGCGAGAGTAGGGAAGAGAATGATGGCGGCCAACGAGAAGTCGTTCGAAACGGTGGATGACGACAGAGGCGCGCACGTGCGCGCCTCGCGGGTGCGGAGTGGGGCTTTGGGGGTCCCCGCGGAGCGCCAGCGTGGGGTCAGGGGCGGAGCCCCGGCTAGATACGACGACGGAGAGACACCGTGGCTGACGACAGGCTGATCATCTTCGACACGACCTTGCGGGACGGCGAACAGGCGCCCGGCTTCTCGATGAATACCCCGGAGAAACTGCGGCTTGCGCGTCAGCTCCAGACGCTCGGGGTGGATGTGCTCGAGGCCGGTTTCCCGATCGCGTCGCATGACGACGCCGAGGCCGTGCGGCTGATCGCGGACGAGATCACGGGACCGGTCGTCGCGGCGCTTGCACGGTGTCACCAGGCCGACGTCGAGTGCGCCGGCGAGTCGGTGAAGTCGGCCGATCGCGCTCGCATCCATACCTTCATCGCCACGTCCGACCTGCATCTCGAACGGAAATTGCGGATCTCCCGTGAGGACTGTCTGCAGTCGGTCGTCGACAACGTGACGCTGGCCCGCGGCTACACCGACGACGTCGAGTTCTCGGCCGAGGATGCGACCCGGACCGACGTCGACTTCCTGTGT
>Ga0310122_10002861_pt1 | contig 10987 bp, 9 predicted proteins | sample CB6_Bottom_1051__FD_203503 | JGI IMG/M metagenome (GOLD analysis project Ga0310122, IMG submission 203503) | Marine microbial communities from Western Arctic Ocean, Canada - CB6_Bottom_1051 | ecosystem: Environmental > Aquatic > Marine > Oceanic | place: Canada: Western Arctic Ocean | collected...
TGCTCTATGCGACCGATACGTCGAGCCCGTTTCACCAGCCGGCGTCCGCGTTTCTGGATCGGTGCATCCAGGGAAGCGAACTGTTCTATCTCGGCTGGCCGACGGTCATGGGATTCCTCCGCATCGCGACCCATGGCTCCGTCTTTTCCCAGCCGCTGACCCCGGCTCAGGCGATGTCCAACGTCGAGGCGCTGCTCGACCTCCCGCACACTCGCTTCCTGACCGAGGGTGATCGGTTCTGGGAGGTCTATCGGCTCACCGTTGGAACGGCGCCGGCACGGGGCAACCTCGTTCCCGATGCCCACCTGGCGGCGTTGCTGCGGGAACACGGCGTCAAGACGCTCTATACCCACGACCGCGACTTTCGGCGATTCGACTTCCTCGATGTACGCGATCCGTTCGTCTGACGCCGCATTGCCCTCCCTGACGCGCCCGTGCCACGTTTCGTGTTGGAGGGTTCACGTCCGCGTGTGATCAGCTGGCTACGAGGAGCCTTGCCATCTCCGAATGACCGCACTTCACACGGCGCCCACTGAGGCGCTCCCGGCGTTGCTGCGACAAGAGATCCGAGCGCTTCTCGACGCCGCGTTTGACGGTGACTTCAGCGACCACGACTGGCACCACGCTGTCGGTGGCACTCGCGTGTGGGTGACGACCGCTGATGGAGGAGTCACCCACGGGGCGCTGGTCGAACGTCGGCTCGTCTGCGCCGGCACGCCGCTGCGGGTGGGCTACGTGGAAGCGGTGGCCACCAGCACGTCGGCTCGGCGACGCGGTCACGGCGCGCGTGTCATGCGGCGCATCGGAGAACTGATTGTCGAGCGCTACCCGCTGGGAGTGCTGTCAACCGGGACCCATGCGTTCTACGAGACGCAGGGCTGGGAGCGCTGGCGCGGAGCGACCTTCGTCGATGGTTCCGACGGCCGAACCGCGACACCGGCCGACGGCGACGACATCATGGTCTTCCGAACGCCGCGGTCACCCGATTCGGGCCTGGTCCGCCCCATCGTGTGCGACTGGCGCCACGGCGACGTCTGGTAGGCCGCAGAGGTCGATGGACCCTCGGTTTCCGAGCGAGGCGTCCGTCTGACGTCGTTGCTTCGTCTTCTTCAGACGGGGCTGCGCCCCGAACCCCACGCGGGCCCTCGCAGGGTCCCACAGCCCCACTTGCCAGCCCGTCACACGCGGGGCGTGAAGCCTTGGACCGGAAACGGGGGTGCCACCAACGTTGCGTCCCGCCGCCCGACGCACCTGACCAGCCCTCCGGCCGGGTGTCGACACTGGGTAGCTCCGCTGCGGCCGAGTCGTTTCGAACGCCTCGCCCGGCAACCACCCACAATCGTTTGTGAGCGACCCGCTAAGGCGTCGTCGGTCCAGCCGTCTCGAGCCACTGTCCGAGCCATTCCAAGACCGTGTCGTGCCACTGCAAGCTGTTGTGCGGCTTGAGCACCCAGTGGTTCTCGTCCGGGAAAAAGAGGAGGCGGCTGGGGATTCCGCGTCGTTGGAGCGCATTGAAGGTACTGAGGCCTTGCTCCAGGGGCACCCGGTGGTCCTGCTGGCTGTGGATGACCAGCATGGGGGTGCGCCACGCTTCGACCTGATGCGCGGGGTTGTGTTTCTCGTGGGCCTCAGGGTTCTTGAAGTACGGGCCGCCGTGCTCCCACTCGGGAAACCATAGTTCTTCGGTCGAGTAATACATGGACCGCATGTCGAAGAGGCCGTCGTGGTTCACCAGGCACTTGAACCGGTCGGGCCAGTTCCCGGCGATCCAGTTGACCATGTACCCGCCGTATGAGGCGCCGAGCGCGCAGGCGTTGTCGCCATCCATCCAGGCATAACGGTCGAGGGCGGCGGCCAGGCCGAGTTGCAGGTCTTCGAGTGGCTTCCCGCCCCAATCGCCGGTGATCGCGTCGGTAAAGGCCTGCCCGTACCCCACCGACCCATGGAAGTCGACCATGACCACGGCATAGCCCGCCGCGGCATAGCTTTGAGGATTCCATCGATAGTGGAAATGGTTACCGAATGAGCCTTGTGGTCCGCCGTGAATCAGAAACGCCACGGGATAGGTCTGGGCGGCGTTGAAGCCGGCCGGTCTCACGATCTGGGCGTAGACAGTGTCGCCGCCGGCGCCGGTGAAGCTGAACTGCTCGTGGTCGCCCAAAGACAGCGCTAACAACCGCTGGTCGTTGAACCGGGTGATCTGCCGCATGTCGTCGCCGCTGGTCGTGGCGCTGAAGAATTCGACCGGCGATCGGAGGTGGTCCAGCCCGAAGACCAGCCGGTCGTCGGCCAACGCCGGGGCGCCGACATAGCCGAGGTCGTCGAGGACCGTCGTGACCTCGCCGGTCGATACGTCGATGGCAAACAGCGAGACGTGCCCGAGGTTCTGCGCCGTGGCATACAACGTGTCGCCGTCGGCCGACCAGAGCAGGCCACTCGGCGAGCGATCCCAGTCAGGCGCGAGCGGCCTCGTGGTGCCACTGGGCCACTCTCGTAGCATGATGCGCAGTCGGTCGGCCTCGAAGTCCGGGCGCTCCATGGCCAGATAGGCCAGGGTGCCGCCATCGGGTGAGAACATCGGGGTGGTGTCCCAGGCTGTGTTCCCGTCGGTCAGCGCACGAGGCGGTCGCGACCCGTCAATCGGGCTGACAAACAGGTCGAAGTTCGTCGACCAGGGTTCACCGGCCCCGGCGACCCGTGCCGTCAGCACGATCGCCTGACCGTCTGGCGTGAAGGCGAACTCTTCAGCGCCGCCGAATGGTATCGACGGCGAGTCGGCGTCGAGGTTGGCCATGACATCCCTCGGCGTCCCACCCTCGGCCGGCATCACGAACACATGCGACCGGCGTCCGTCCTCCCACGTGTCCCAGTGCCGAACGAACACCCCGTCGTAAACCTGGCCGGTGGCCGCGCTCTGTTCACGCGCGAAGAGACGCGCGGCCGTACAGGCCAACGTGCCGCAGTCCACGAACACTTCGATCGAGACCGCCAGGTGCGAGCCGTCTGGAGACACGGTGAGGTTGGCCACATCCAGCGGCAGATCGGTGACTTGGCTTGTTCGTGTGTCGCCCACGTCGAGACGCCAGACCTGTGACGAGCCGGAGCGGGTCGACAGGAAGTAGAGATGCTCACCATCGGGAGACCAGCGCGGATTGAAGTCGCTGCCCGGGTCGGTGGTGATGCGACGCGGCTCGCCGCCGCTGACGGCGACCGTCCAGATGTCCGTACGCCGTCGGTCATTCGGCAGGTCGAGTTCGCTGACGACAAACGTGATCTGCTGCGCGTCGGGAGAAATCTGAGGATCTGACAGGCGGTCCATGGCAAGGAGATCGCCGGTCGTCATCGGTCGCGCTGGTTGAGCGAGAATCGGGGCCGTCCCGACGAGCGCGACGATCATCGCAGCCAGTGCGATCGCCGTCACATCCGTAGAAGCGGCCGAGGATGTCCGGGTCAGAATCATCGATACCCTCCGTGCTACTGCGGACACCTCCAGGAAACCTATTGGTCGCTGGCGCGTTCGGCTATGAACTCGCGGGCCATGCGGCGCGCGCTTTCGCGGATGGCGCGTACGGCGGAATTGTTGGTGATGGTCGCGCGTGAGACGGCGTCGATGTCATTGCCCACGGTCATCGGCGCCAGCACGCTCTTGCCCCGGAACTGCGCGAGAAATTTCGGGAGGTCTACCGAAAAATAACCAAATGGCTCGTTGTGGTACACCATGCTGATGTCGATCAGCGCGCCAGCTGGGTCCATCCCCACGAGCATCCAGATCTCACCTTTGTACCCGCGGACCTTCGGCGCGAAGTCCACGGTAAAGAACCCAAGACCGACCAATTCCTCTTCACCGTTCGGCCCGGTTTTGTACCCGCGGTAGTGGGGCGTGCCGCGGTTGATCCAGCGGAAGGTCTCGGCGCCAGGGAGCGCTTGCTTCAGATAGTCCTCGTAGCGGGGAATGTCGTCGGTTGCGCGCCACCGCTGGGCGAACGCGGGTGCCGAGGTGATGGCGATCAACAGGGTCAAGGTCGCGATGACGAGGTCCCTCCTCAGTCGGGCGGTGGTCGTCGCTCTGCGTCTCATCCGTGCGCTCATCCCTTCACAGTCCCCAGCCACGCCTTCGGGTTGAACCCCATGCGGCGCATTGTATCCGACGTAGAGGCTCGAGGCGGCCGCTGTCTGACGCAGCGCTGGGGTGGACGAGGGGTCGGGGTGATGACGGAACGATCACTCCCGATTGCACAGGTTCGTCGCCGGAGGTGTGGGTAGGTCCGATAGTGGATCTTCCGTTAACAGGGGTGGTCTAATGCTTCCTATCGTCACACCACACACTGCGGCCCCAACCGCCATGGCACTCCAGTTCACCGAGCGTCAGTCCCGCACGATCGCCGCCGCGATCACGACCCTGTCGACGCTGGTGATCCTGGTGGTCATCGGCCTGCTGGGCTGGCTGGCCGCGCTGTTCCTCCGCACCTTCTCCGGCGTCTTCCTGCCGCTGGCGGTCGGTGCGGTGGCGGCGCTGGTGTTCCGCCCATATTACGAGTGGCTGCACACCACCGCGCGGCTCGGGGTCGCGCTGGCCGTGACGGCCGTCTTCCTGTCGGTGCTGATTCCGCTGGGACTGTTCGCGCTGTTCTTCGGACAACTGGCGCTTGACCAGCTGGTGGGTCTGGCCGCGCAAGCGCCGTCCTGGTGGGAGAGCGGTCGCGTCTGGCTGGAAGAGCAATTGCCACGCGCCACCGAGCTACTCGACGAGTCACGATTCGGAATGCAGCTCCGTCAGACGGTCGCGTCGCAGCAGGACGCGATCCTGGCCTGGCTCCAGACCGTCGGTACCCAGGCGCTGACCGCCAGCCTCGGCTTCGCGCGCGGCATCGGCGCCCTCCTCTCTTGGTTCATCGTCCCGGTCTACTTCGCCTATTTCCTGACCGCCACCGGCGTCAATCTCGACGCCGCCAAGGTACTCCCGTTCCTCAAACAGGAGACCCGCGACGACGTCACCCATCTCGTACAGAAGTTCATCGAGATCATCGTCGTGTTCTTCCGCGGCCAGATGCTGATCGCGCTCCTGCAAGGGCTGCTGTTCGCGGCCGGCTTCAGCGCGGTCGGCCTGCGCTACGGCTTCGTCATCGGCCTGCTGCTCGGCTTTCTCAACGTCATCCCCTACCTGGGCAGCATCATCGGGCTGGCCATCGCCATCCCGCTCGCGCTGTTCCAGCCCGACGGCGGCGTGACCACGCTCGTCCTGACGCTGGTGGTGTTCGTCGTCGTCCAGCAGATTGAAGGCTGGTTCCTCACCCCGAAGATCATGGGCGACCGCACCGGGCTCCACTTCATGGCGATCATCGTCGCCATCTTCTTCTGGGGCACCGCCCTGGGCGGCATCCTGGGGATGATCTTGGCGATCCCGCTGACGGCGTTCCTGGCGTCGCTGTGGCGCCTGGCGCGTCAGAAATACATCGCCGAGATTCTCTAGTTAGGTGGGGCTCCGCCCCAACCCGGCTCGATCCCCGCCGTGGTGACCTTGCCCGTCCCGGTCCCGGTGACTGTTGCGGGAAGGTGCAGGGCGGGTCGGACAATGGATCTTCCGTTAACAGGGGTGGTCTATAATGCTCCCTCTCGTCCTGATCCGCATGAATCAACTTGACGGAAATAGGAAGGACTTCAGTATTTCTGGCGATTATGAAAAGAACTGACAGATGGGTTGCCGCGCTCGTGACACCAGCCCTGTGTCTCGGATTTGTCGCCGATAGCCGGGCAGAGCTGATCAACCGGGGCACGTACGATGGCGTGATGCTCGTCTACGATAGCGTTCAAAGAATCACTTGGCTAGGCGACGCGAACTGGGCCAAGACGTCCGGCTTTGACGAAGATGGAGAAATGACGTGGGCTGAAGCTCGCGCGTGGACGGGACGCCTGACGATTGGCGGCTTTTCCGACTGGCGGCTTCCCATCACGTCTGACGAAACCTGCAGGGGCGCTGGTTGCACGAACAGCGAGATGGGCCACCTGTTCGACGTCGAAGGTGTGTCGTCCGCCAACCCTGGTCTGTTTTTCAACGTCCAAGAGCGTCAATACTGGTCGCGCAGAAGTGACTCTTCGGAGCCCGACCTCGCTTGGTATGTGCACTTCGGCACTGGCGGCCAGGGGGTGACCGGCAAGAGCGACAGTCACATTCCCTGGGCCGTACGCGACGGAGATGTGGGCGCGGAGGTTTCTATCGAGACCCAGCCGGGTAGTTTTCTTGTCAGGGCGAATCGCGGTTCGCAGGGGGCGACGCCTGTGACGGTTCTGGGCTCGGTGCTCCTGCACGAAGGTGACATCGACGTCAACACGCTGACCCTGGCTCTCTGGTCGGGCTCGGGCGCGTGCCCGCGAGCGGGTTCGTGCCACACCGAGGCGCTCTGTGCGTATAATGAGGCCTCCTGGGGCAGCCGCACAGGCGCTGCGACACCATGACACGGAGGTCTAGATGACGCGTTTACGCATTGGCCGTTCGGCCCTGATCGTGGTTTGTGCAGCGCTTCTCGCGGCGCCGGCCGCGGCGCAGAGTGTGAAGAAGCTCGATTCCTACGACGGGGTGGCCGTCCGCATCCTGCAGAGCAACAACGCCGGCACCATACAACACGTGATCGATCCGGAGATCAACGAGGTGGTCGGCATCATCAGGGGCTGTCCGAACCCGCACAATTTCACGGTCCACCCCGAAGCGCTCTATTACTACTGCTCAAACGAGCTGGACCAGGCGGTCGACGTGTTCGACACGAAGACGCTCGAGTTCGTCACGCGCATTCCCTTGTCGGCGCGACCCAACAAGATTGCGGTGAACAAGAAGCATCGGAAGCTCTATGCGGGCATCGCCCAGCGGACCGACAGTCCCGGGCCGGGGGTCGAGGTCGACCCCAACGGGCGGTTTCCGGCGGTGGTCGACGTGATCGACATCGACACCCACACGCTCATCAAGAGCATCGAAGTGTTCAGCACCATCCACAACGTCTTCATGACCCCGGACGAGAACCACGTGGTGCTCGGTCTCCGTGGGCGGGTCGAACCGGGTGACCCCACCATCCAGGTGATCGACCCCGCGACCGACACCGTGGCCTTTGGCATCGAGCTGACCGGCTACGAGCAGTATGGCCGGACCCACCACGAGGTGCGGCCGATGACGTTTCTGGCCGACGACGACGGCTCGACCAAGTGGCTGTTCGCCCAGGCCACCGCCATCAACCGTGCCTGGGTGATCGACTGGGACACGCGAGAGATGGTGGACATGCTCGTCCCACCGGAGTTGCCGCTGTGGGAGAAGAACGCCGACGGGATCCAGGCCGGCGACATGCACGGCCTCGAGGTGCTCCCGGACAAGTCGGCGGTGTGGGCGTCGAGCCGACTCGACAGCCGCATCTATGGCTGGAGCCTGCCCGACCTGGAGTACATCGGAAGCGTGAAGGTCGGCCCCAGCGCCAACTGGATGACCTCGACCCCCGACAGCCGTTACATGTACGTGGCGGTGTCCGGGAGCGATCACACCCTGGCCATCGATCTCGAGTCGCTCGAGATCGTGGCCAAAATCAAGACCGGCGCTCGCCCCGCGCGGAACACCACCGTGGTCCTGCCGCTGGACCGCGTGAATCCCAAAGGGACCGGGATGCGGACGGGGGACAACGAATGACCGCCCGGCGTTTGGGGAGCCTGACGCGGGCCGGTGTGGGGCTGGTGCTTGGTGCGGCGGCGGTAGCGGTGAGCACGTCCCAGGCGCCGGCCGAGGCCCAGACCTTCCCGACGTCCACGGACGTCGAGACCTACCGCGACACCGTCGAGAGCGTCTTCATGGAGGACCGGGGCGGCACCACCGGCGGCATGGCCTCGTGCGTGATGTGCCACACCTGGCAGACCAGCATCCGCTTCAGCCTGGAGACGCCCGAGACCGAGGCCGGGTGGACTGCCGAGCAGTCGCGGAGCAACCTCGACGTGGTGGGCCAGCTGATCAATACCCAGGACCCCGAGAGCAGCCGCCTCCTGCTGAAGCCGCTCTCGACCCAGTCTGGTGGCCTGCCGCATACCGGGGGCAACTTCTGGACGTCGACCGACGACCCCGAGTATGGACGGCTGCTCCAGTGGATCCAGCGTCTGCCGGACGACCAGTTCATCCCGGCGCCCGAACCGGAGATCGACTTCGCTTTCTTTCGCGCGTGTGTCCAGGAGGTGTTCGCCAATCCTCGGGATGGTCAGCTCCCTTGTAGCCGGTGCCACTCGGGTGGTCTGAATGGATTCGCGCCGGCACCAGGACGGGGCGATCGGTGGAGCGACGAGGAAGCGCAACGGGCCTTCCAGTTGATCTCCCGGGTGATCACGCCGGGCAACGCCGAGCAGAGCCGGTTTCTGCTGAAGCCGCTGCACCCGGACGGTGGCGGGGCCTACACCCACAACGGGCCGCGCCGGTGGGAGAGCCGCAGCGACCCCGAGTGGCAGATGCTCGCCGGCTGGGTGCGGGGACAGCGCTCAGGGTCCAGCTGTTCGTGAGTCACGACCCGGTCGGGGTCGGCGGTTGGGTTTCCTGGCGATCCGTCCGCCTGGCGGTGTTGCTTCGTCGGTCACATGCCGCCTGCATGCTCCCTCCTCGCGCCTAGCCAGACGAACGGCTTGCCAGGAAACCGCTCTCGCGTTTTCCGTACCCTGCGAGTGTGACACCGTCTGGTGGACTCACCGAACCGGGCAGGCTTCGTGCCGGGTGACGACATGACTATTGACCGACGTCGGTTCATCAAGGTGACAACGGCCGCGGGTTTTGCCCTCGGGGCGGGGTCGGAAACCGCGACCGGCACCGGTCGACGACGCTCCGCCGCGGTGCAGACAACCTCGTCCCCCGATGTCGTCATCGTCGGAGCGGGCGTCTTTGGTATGTGGACCGCCCTCAACCTGCAGCGGTTGGGCGCCACCGTCAGAGTCGTCGACGCCTACGGCGCCGGGAATTCCAGACAGACATCCGGTGGGGAGACGCGGGGCGTCCGGACCTCGTATGGCGACCGGCCCCACGGCCGGCTCTGGACCCGCTGGGCAGGTGAGGCAATTCGCAAGTGGATTGAGTGGGACGAGATGGGCAGTGAGCGTTTGCTGCCGCGGCTGTTCTTCAACACCGGCGATCTGATTCTGCGGGCCGAGACCAGTCAGTACATCCAGGACACCCGGTCGCACTGGGACGCGCTGGGGACGCCCTACGAGTCGTTGACGCCCGACGAGGTGGCCTATCGCTGGCCGTGGATCCGTTTCGAGGATCTCAGCGTCGCGCTCTTCGAACCGGCGGCCGGCGTCGTGCGCGCCCGTCGTGCCATCGAATCGGTGGCCCGGGTGTTCGAGGAAGAAGGGGGCACGATTCAGATCGGTCGAGCCTCGTTTGGCGAGCGCGCCGGGTCGACGCTACGCAGTGTGGCCATCGACGGGGGGGAATCGCTGTCGGGCGGCACGACGATCTTTGCCTGCGGACCGTGGTTTCCCACGTTCATGCCCGAGTTGATGGGCAACCGGATCCGGACCTCGATCGGGCATACGTTCTACTTCGCCGTGCCTCCGGGCGACACACGTTTCTCATTCCCCAACATGCCCAGCTTCGGCGTGCCGGGGTGTACCGGATGGCCGGCGCTGCCGCCAGACCACCGCGGGTTCCGCGTGCGTACCGGCGGGCGACCCGGGTCAGACCCTGACACGAGCGATCGCTGGATTCCACTGGAAGCGCACGCGCGTCCGCGTCAGATTCTCGAGCGTCACTTTCCCGACCTGGTCGGCGCCGCCATCAACGAGACCCGCGCCTGCCACTACGAGAGCAGTGTCGACGGGAACTTCATCGTCGACCATCATCCCGACTTCGATAACGTCTGGCTGCTTGGGGGCGGGTCCGCCGAGGCGTTCAAGTTCGGTCCGGTCCTGGGCGAATACATCGCCCGCCGAGTGCTCGGCATCGAAGACGATCCGGTCCTCGCCGACGGGTTTCGCCTGAAAGACGAAGAGTTCGGGTCCCGCGGTCGATGAGCGGCGTCCACCGACGACACTCACCCCGCTATAATCGTCGCGCCGCACAAGGGCAGCAGCCATATTCCGGAGATGACGTATATCGAAGCCGTCGACCACATCGACGGCGACGGTTCGGAGCCGCTGGTGTCATGAGCCGGTGTTCGCGGCGTTCCGCCCGCACGCTCGCGCTGGCGGCGGTGTGTCTGGGCGTCTGCACCGCGAGCGGCTGGGCTCAGCCCAGTGCGGTGACGGCGGCGGACGAGGCGGCGTTGCGCCGGTTGATTCCCAAGGCCGATGTCTTTGAAGTGGTCGAAACGGAGTCGCGTCACTTCCGCGCCTACGCGCGTCCAGACCAGGGCGGCGAGCCGCGGTTGATCGGACTGGCGTTCTTTACCACCGACCTCACCCCACGCGTCTACGCCTACAAAGGGCGCATTACAATGCTGGTCGCCCTCGACCTGGTCGGCACCGTGACCGGCGTCCGCGTCGTACATCATTACGAGCCGTTTGGATATTTTTCGATCGATATGCCCAAGTTTCCCAGACAGTTCAAGGGGAAACGCGTGCTCGAGCCTCTGGCCGTGGGCGAAGATATCGACGGCGTGTCCCGCGCCACCATCACGGTGGAGGCGGCGACCCGCGCCATTCGGCAGGGCGCCCGTCGGTTGACCCGCGAGTTTCTCACCGAACAGGCCGTCCAACAATGACGTCGACGTCTTCTCGTTTCGTGCTCGCGGTGGGCGCGGTGCTGCTTCTGTGCCTGGCCGCCGGGGCGGCGGTCGCCGTGCAGGCGCAGCAACCCGAGACCCCACCGCCGCTGTCGCTCGACGACCTGGCCGCGCTCGACGCGCTCATCGACGCAGACGAAGACACCGACAACGCGGTGGCCCAGTTCGATTCGGGCGCCGTGATCGACGTGGCGCTGTTGAGTGCGGTACTGGCGTTCGCTCTGTTCAGTTTCAAGAAACGGAGTGAGCCGCTGAAGATG
>Ga0310122_10002862_pt1 | contig 10986 bp, 10 predicted proteins | sample CB6_Bottom_1051__FD_203503 | JGI IMG/M metagenome (GOLD analysis project Ga0310122, IMG submission 203503) | Marine microbial communities from Western Arctic Ocean, Canada - CB6_Bottom_1051 | ecosystem: Environmental > Aquatic > Marine > Oceanic | place: Canada: Western Arctic Ocean | collected...
TAATAAGATATTCACCAAGCCACGCATAACTCAGCGCAGCCCCGCTCTGAGAAAAAGAGACGTACCGTGCAGACTGACCGGCAAGCCCACCATCCTTCCACGTACCGCCGTCACCGGCGCCGGTAAGGTATAGGTTACCGAGCTCCGCGACAGGAAGAGATTCAAGAGCTGCGGCAGCCGTCTCGGCATCAGAAGCGGAAACACCATCCGCGCGCTTCAATACATACACCGGCCAGCTACCCGCGCTGTCGGTATAAACAGCAAGCGTGAAATCGTCGAGGAAGAAAGCGTGTAGTGCATCGGTAAAAAACGATGGAAGAAGTCCGGGGCCAAACTGGGCCAACGTCAGCGCAGCGCCGCTCGAATCTTTCGCGACCGCTTCTTGTAAGGATGGTTGGGAGGCAGTGGTGAAAGCAAACGCACCCCGAAACGAAGCGACGTCAACCGTGTCGAGAATAACATCGGAAGTAATATCGGCAGGAGTGGTAAAGAAAGACGTATGAACAGGAATAACAACAGGCGGTACGACGGGAACCACCTCATCATCACCTTCATCATCCGCGGGAGGAACACCAGGAAGTCCCGGTGCTTCGTCAGTGGGAACCGCTTCCGTTCCGGGTTCTTCGGACACCGCCGGCGGTATCTCCGGAACATCTACCGTCTCGGAAGGAGGCGGAGGAGCGGGTACCGGATTTGGAGGAGAAGAAAAGAAGAGCGGGAACACAACGAAGTAACCGATTCCACCGGCAGCAACGACAACGAGCGCGGCAATAATCAAAGAAATGAGACCGTTTTGAGACCGCTTTTTAAGGGGAACATGAATACCGCGTGGCGCCGCAGGAGGCGCGCCACCCTTTCCTTGTGAAGGAAGCGGAGACGGAGCAGGCGTAGGCGGTACGCGCGGCGGCGTAAAGGGAGACGGAGCGGCTGACTGCTTCGGGCGAGGTACCGTAGGCGGCGCCGCAGGAGCAGGAGAGGGAGCCGGAGCAATAGCAGATGGCGTATACGCAGGAGCGGTCGGGAGATGTGACGGCGGCGGCGGAGACTTTCGCGGCGGCGGAGCAATAGGGCGCTGCGGCTGCTTCTGGGACATATCAGGACGTGGCCTCGGCGCCGCAGGAGGCGGCACGGGAGGACGAGATGAACGCGGTGGCGGAGGAGGGACAGAAGAGCCCTGTTTAAAGGACGATGGTGAAGACGGGGGCGATGCCGGAGGACGTTGCGGAGCGGGCGGCGTCGATGTACGAAAAGAAGGCAACGGCACGGGAGGCTTCGCCGGAGGGCCTTGGGGAGAGGAAGGTAGAGGCGACGAAGAAAGCGGCGACGGAAGCGGAGCTTTCGGTTGCGGAACAGGAGAAGAAGCACGTGCAGGCTTCGAGGCCGCAGGAGGCGGCGACGGAAACGACGAAAGCGGAGCTGCAGGAGGCGTACCACTCTGCCCAGATTTCGATTGTGGAGTATCCATTGCATTTATTATACCGTATGCCGCAAAGACACACGACACATCTGTGGATAAAGTAATCTACGGAGACGGTGCAGGTGTATAAGAATGAGGGGGGCCGCCGCCGCCCTCCTGAATTGATTGGATATCAGAAGCCATAGTACGCACATGTATCGTACCAAGCGGAGCGAGAGGCGGAGCAGCGGCATCGGAGGGCGCACCCCCTGCTGTACCAGGCGTACCGGCCGTCGGCGCTTGCGGAGAGGACGCAGAAGATTTTTTAGAAAAAAAACGGAGGAAGCTCATAACCATAATCATATCACTTTTCATAAAGCGTGTCCCAAATAAAAAAGCGCAGAGAGTAATAATACTTCTACGCCTTATGTCTTATGAGGTAAGGTCTACTGAAAGACAAGTACCCCATCTTTCGCGCCAACCTGTCGTTCGTCAACTTCCGCTCCCTGCACATGGGGCCTGATATGAAGACACCGATGGATGTTGTCTCAGAGTGTTTCCAAGGTATTGATGAGAGAGCATACATATACAGGTGCAAGATAATAAAAAAACACAGTCAAAAAACTGTATCTTCTCCACGGTCAAAACCCAACGCACCCGAATCCCGACCGCTACCCCACCGTCACCTTCACTCCGCGCGCACGCTTCTTCTTGCCGAGCTTCGGCATGGTGATGGTGAGGACGCCGTTCTTGAACGCCGCCGCGGATGCGTCGGAATCAACCTCTTGCGGCAGTACGATAGATCGAGAAAACGAACCCCAAAAGCACTCCTGATAAAAGAAATCATTTTCAGCAACAGTATGCGCACGCTCCCGACTGCCGCGTATGGTGACAGACTCCTTGGTGATATGTATCTCAAGATCATCCGGACTCACACCTGCAACGGCAGACTGCACATAAATGTTATCGGCATCCTGAAACACATCAACCGTAAGCTGACCCTCGGCCTCATCAGTCTCATCATCAGTCTCTATCGACGGAGGCACATCGCCGCGCACTTTTGGCTTGGGGGCAGAAGCCGCCTTCGACTTCACAAGCTCCGCAAAAATATCCCGCTCCTCTTCGACTGCATATTCTTCCATACAACAATAGTACCATACAAGGACACGTGCCGCTATCCCCTAAATCATTTCTGTGCCAAAAATGATCGGGTCATAGCCCTAAACTGCAACACATTGACTTGCAAGAGAAAATAGATAAAAATAAAAACCTAGAGTGTCGAGATAAAAAGACGACACAAAACCCCAAGCTGAATAAGGAGAAATATCAATGCACCACGTGCTTGAGTCACAGCAATTCGATAGACCTCTATTAGAGGATCTTTTTAAAAGAGCGGATGAATTGCGAGGAATGATGGAAGCCGGGGAAAGAGCAAAGCTTCAACAAGTCCTTCAGGGGAAACTGCTATTCAATGTATTCTACGAACCCTCCACGCGAACTCGATTCTCCTTCGCTGCCGGAGCTTCGCACATGGGCATGAACGTCGTAGCCACCGAGAACGCGAGCCAGTTCTCCTCGGCCATCAAAGGGGAAACGCTGGAAGATTCAATTCGCGTTCTCTGTCAGTGTCTTCCCGACATTATTGTCCTCCGTCACCCTGAAAAAGGTGCCGCAAAACGAGCAGCCTCAGTAAGCACCGTCCCGATCATTAACGCGGGAGATGGGGCAGGGCAACACCCCACCCAGGCCCTCTTGGATATCTACACTATAAAACGAGAGTTGAGTAGAACTGATGATATAACCATCATCATCGGAGGAGATCTCGCCCATGGCCGCACCGCACGTTCACTCGCCTACCTACTGACAAAGTTCGAAAGTGTGAAGGTAATCTTCGTCTCACCTCCCCAGCTAAAGATAGGAGACGATATAAAAGAGTACCTACACAAAAAAGGCACCTACTTTGAGGAACAAGAAAATCTCGAAAGCACGATCTCAAAAGCAGACGTCGTCTATTGGACTCGAGTTCAGAAAGAACGCATTAAAGACGACAAGCTCTACCGAAAAGTTTGCAATCTATACACGATAGGCGCCAGCCACATGGAGAGAATGAAGGGGAAGGCAGCACTTTTACATCCCCTGCCCCGGATAAACGAGATCGAACGGTGCGTAGATAACGACCCGCGAGCCGCCTATTTCCGCCAAGCCGCCAACGGTGTGTTCATTCGCATGGCGCTTCTAGAATGGATCGTAAGATGAAAGTGTCTCATCGCAAAAAGGAGAGTTGAATCTCTCCTTTTCTAATTCCCAAAATATGTGCCCACCAATGTATTAAACTGCTCTCCCCTATCAAACTCATTTTTAAACATCCCGAAGCTCGTTGCTCCGGGTGAAAACAAAACCAGTGAACCCTCGCCCATTCGTAAATTATCATCGGTGCCAATCGTCCTCATGACATCTTCCAAGCTTTTGAATATCTGAAAATCCTGAGTATATCCAAGATGTTTTAGCTCACTAACCATCTTCTCCGTAGCATCGCCCTCCAACAAAAACAAGTCCTCGGGGCGCACACATCGCTCGACTTCTTTTGCCCAGCTATCAAATCTAAGTTTTTTATCAGACCCTCCGGCAATCAAAATTATTCTCTTATCGGAAAACCTGCGAAGCGCGACAACAGTCGCCAACGGCATCGTAGATGTAGAGTCATTCATGAAAGAGGACCCATCACTCTGGAACACCACCTCCTCACGATATGGGATAGCAGATAACGTCTTTATTCGTTCCCTGATAACTTCCGGATCAACTCCGTAGATAAGACTAACCAAAATTGCCGCCAAAAGATTTGAAACATTATGTACCCCCCACAGTTCAATACATTCCGTCAACTCGGCCTGGCTAAGTATTCTTTTCAAATAACCTCGGTCTTTAAAGTACAACCCCCTGCCCTTATCAGCAAAAAGCCCATCAAATTCCCCAGGGAGCGGCTCACCAGAAAAGGTAAATAAGTGTACTCTTCCTTTCAAATCCCTTTCACGAAAATCCCTTAACCCCTCGCTGACATTCAACACAAGATGCTGATCCTCCGTCTGGCCCAAAAATATATTCGCCTTCGCATTCGCATACTCCTCCATCGAGCCATATCGGTTCATATGATCTTCGTAGAGGTTGGTGATTACGGCAATGTCCGGCCCGCGAACGCCCTCGCCCAAAAATTCCAACTGCCAAGAAGAAAGCTCCACGACGACGGGGGTAGTGGGATTCGAACCAAGAGCATCAATCGCCTTCAAAAGCGGATTGTCCGGCGTATTCCCTGTAACTTGAATATCCGGCCATCGGGATTGTAACAAGTGCGCGATCCAATTCGTCGTCGTCGTCTTTCCGCGCGTGCCGGTGACGGCGATAATCGGATTTGTAACGAGATCGAAAAAAATACGCGCGTCATTCGTAATCTCCGCACCACTCTCACGTGCGATATCCAAAAACGTGCTCTCCCGAGGCACGCCCGGGTTCACCACCACCACATCCGCCCCGCGGAAATCGCTCTCATCATGTCGTCCTAAAACAAAATGCACCTTACGTGCGTCGTTACCAAGCGCAAGAATAGAATCTCTAAGCTCCTCTTCGGTTTTGAGGTCGGTCACCGTCACACGTGCCCCATGACGAAGAAACCATACAGTAGTCGCCACTCCCCCGCCAAGAAGCCCGAGACCCATAACAAGGACTTTTTTATCACGAAAATGGTCCATATACATAGAAAAAACTCAAAAAAAGGCGAAATGAAGCCGCATGTCGAAAAAAGCCCGAGATTTATACACAATTATGTGGATAAGGTGGGGAAAATACAAAAAACCCTTTATTTTTGGGAAGAATAGGCCGCTTGAGCTCGCTTAATCTCCTCTTTTGCGCGTACCTCGTCCTCCCAACCAAGGACTTTTACCTCCTTTTTCTCAAGATCCTTGTATACCGTGAAGAAATGGGCAATTTCATCCAATAAGTGAGGATTAAATGTTTTTACATCGCTCAGCTTCTTTATAGTGGTAAGTCGTGGATTATCATCCTGCACCCCCAAAATCTTAAAATCCTCATCTCCGCCGTCAATCATCTTAAAAAGCCCTATCGGCCGCACCCGAACAACGCATCCGGTGAACGTAGGATCGCCCCCTATCACGAGGACGTCAAGATGATCTCCATCCTCGGAATGCGTGCTGGGAATAAGCCCGTAGTCCAGAGGATAGTGCATGGGAGAATACAGGACGCGATCAAGCGCAAAGACGCCAAGCTTCTCGTCAAACTCATACTTATTATGGCTCCCCTTCGGAACCTCGATAACTGCATTGAAAATTTCCGGCGCCTCGTCGCCGATAGGAAGATTATCTATATCCATTGTAGTGGTGCAACAACACACGGACTCACCCATACCGCCTACGGTATGAGAAAGTCTCTATGCATCATCAGTAGTTTTAGTATCGCTTTTATCAGCCTCCCCCTCGCCCGTGCGGACACTGTCCGCATTAGGGTTCTTCTTTCGCGGCTTTTTGTCGGCCGCCTCTGACGCCTTCTCGGCGGTATCGTCGGTAGTATCGGTGGATTCCTTAGCGTCGTCGCTTGGTGTGTCAGGAGCATCCGGCACTGAAGCATCGGAAGAATCGCTCGCTCCCTTATCGCCCTCCTCCCCATCCGCCTCCTCCTTCTCAACCTCAGCAATGCCGCCCTCCTGTACCTCATCAGGCCGTGATTGCGAACGCACGTCTATCTTCCACCCCGTAAGCTTCGCCGCCAAGCGCACATTCTGCCCCGACCGGCCGATGGCGAGACTCAACTGATCTTCGGGGACGAGCACGCGCGCCTCGCGCCGAGGCAGTGCCTCAACAAACTTAACCTTTGCGGGGGACAGTGCGTTCGCGATGAACTCTTCTGACTCCTCCGACCATTCTATCACATCAATCTTCTCATTACCGAGCTCGTTGGTCACTGCCATCACCCGTGTTCCACGCTGTCCCACGACAGCACCGATGGGGTCGATCCCGTCCTGGTAAGAAACCACAGCAATCTTTGCGCGGCTGCCCGGCTCGCGCGCAATATGTTTTATCTCAACCTGCCCTTCCGCAATTTCTGGCACCTCAAGTTCAAACAGCTTCAACACAAAGCTCGGATGCGAGCGCGACAAGATGATACCGGGGCGCCGCCGCTCTTCCTCCTGCACCGCAAGCACCAAAAAACGCATACGCTGGCCAACGCGGTAATGCTCACCGGGGACACTCTCGTTATGAAACATAACCCCAATCGCGCGGCCGAGATCAATGTACACACTGCCGCGCTCAAATCGCTGGATCACCCCGCTGATAATCTCACCCTCTTTATTTGAAAATTCATCTCGAATGGAATCCTTCTCGGCCTCCCGAAGACCCTGTAAGATAACCTGTTTTGCGGTCTGTGCGGCAATACGCCCAAAATCATCCTGTGTCTCAAGCGGAAAGTCGAGCTCATCACCGGACACTGCGTCCGAGCGGATCGCAATTGCCTCCTCGAGAAAGATATGCCGGTCGGGATTATAACGAGGAAGAAGGTCTTCATCATCTTCCGTACTCGGATGCGGGGCGCCCTCCCCCACCCGCGACCGGTACGCCGCTTGGTCGGCATCTTCTCCTTCTTCATCTTCCTCAACAATGCGCACCTCATCGGGCGCAACCACCGTCTTCACCTGCCAAAACTTAAGCTCACCACTGCGCACGTCGAGCTTTGCTTTTATCACCTCCGCGCGCTTGCGGTATTCCTTCTTATAGGCGGCGGCAAGAGCCGACTCAACAGCGTCGAGCGCACGCTCCTGCGGAATCCCTTTCTCCTCGGCGACATATTCAATTGCGGATACAAGATCTTTTACGTCCATATAGTAACCATTGCATATAAAAACACGAAACCAATAAACACCAACTCCGCCCAAGATGAGCGGAACCACCATCATACTACCCCCCCACGCCCCCAAAGTCAACGGAGAAAAAATAGACGCCCCATACTGGATGGGGCGTTGAAGCTAGGTTGCAGCATAAGAGATTGAGTAAATAACTTCCCTACTTGTGAGGGCGTTATGGGCGTCTCGCATCGTGCGTATAAATCGCTTGTTAAAAGCCACGGCGAGAAAGTAATTTTATATCCCCACACTAAGGAAGGCTATATATATTATAGAAGAAAGAGAAAATATATAAGAAGACAAAAATATAAATCTGTCAACCATCAGACATTCTCATAATGACGAATCTTAAAATCGTCTGTATTCCCTGTATGGACAAAAAAGCGAAGTAAACGAGAAAAAAATGAATATGTAGACGACGTTTGTCGAATGACATCGACTGCAATAAGATCGATACGCCAACCACGATTATCGTCAATGAGGTTATCGTGATTATTTGCGTAGAGCGAAGCAGTACGCTTCACCTTGCGAGACTTTGCAGACGTCATATGGTCCTCCGGTTTCAAACCGCCCGGAAAATAGCGCATTGTCTTAACCTCAACAAACACAAGCGTATTGTCAGGAGCGACTGCGATAATATCAATCTCCCCCCACGGTTTCCAAAAATTCCGCTCAATAATTCGATATCCCTTCTTCTTGAGATACTTACACGCAAGTTTTTCACCATATTCTCCTAATTCGGATTTTTTTGTCATGGATGTAAGTGATGTAATTCGGCAAACAATGAGAACAGAATATATGATATTAATTATACAAGAGAAAACAAAACAGCGAAGAATAAAAAAAGAAATAAAGGGCAATGTTTGCCGATTTACAGAGAGGACGGGATAAGTGAAAGGGGAAAATAGAATTAAAATGAACATATAAAGGGAAGGGATACAAAAAATGAAAATCAAAATGTTTTACGCGAAACATTTTGTCAGAAGAAAATGAGGAGGAAGAAGTAAAGATTGTTTCACGTGAAACATTGTATGCAAAAAACTGTGGAAAACTTGTTTCACGTGAAACACTTTGGACGAATAGAAAGAGAAAAAACAAGAAAAATGTTTCACGTGAAACATTGTATGCAAAAAACTGTGGAAAACTTGTTTCACGTGAAACAATTTAAGACAAAAAAGGCCTTGAATGATAAAAAAGAGACAATGTTTCACATGTTCCACACTAATCTGTCAAGTTTTTGTGTAGACACTTTTGTCTACACACGTAGTTAAGCTAAAAAATTGAAAAACCAGGTTTTCCTGGTTTTTAATTTTTTTAACGATAATTGGAAAACCTGATAAATCAATATTTGGGAGGAGCGGGAGCAAAAAGGTTGGGGAGGCGGAAAGGGAGAACAATATCAAGAAAGGGTCAAGTCGACGCAAAAGCGGAAGTGTGATAATCTAGGAAAGTCGAATTAACTCGCAGAGGCATATACATCATGAAAGAGATCAAAAAATCAATATTTCGTCACTATGACATACGAGGCATCTATCCGGAAGAGGTCAACGAGGAGGTCGCATGCAAACTTGGAAGGGCACTTGCACGAGAGCGGAGGCCAAAACGAGTCGTCGTAGGCCGCGACATGCGCATCGGATCACCGGAATTACACAAAGGGCTTCTGCGCGGATTTGTGGAAGAAGGAGTGGATGTCGATGACATCGGGATGATGCCGATCGACGCAATGTACTTTGCCGTAGGGGAGTATGCGTATGATCTGGGGGTTATGATAACCGCATCGCACAACCCGAAGGAATACAACGGATTCAAGACGGTCGAGGGTGGCATGAAGTGGATCCGCGGTGATGAGGTGTTCCAATATGTCATCCGAAGCGGCGACGCCACGCCGGAAAAAGGAACACGAGAAGGAACAGTGACAGAAAAGGACATGCTCGCCGAATATATCGCACACGTGAAATCATTCATTGATGTGGGAAAGATGCGCCCGTTGAAAATAGTTATCGACGCGGGAAACGGTATGGCAGGAAAAGTAGTCCCTCCGATTTTCAAGGATCTTCCGTTTGAAGTAATCCCGCTCTTTTTTGAACTCGACGGACAATTTCCAAACCACCCCTCAAACCCGCTGGATCTGAAAGCACAAATTGCAGCACGGAAGAAAGTACTGGAAACGAAAGCGGATGTAGGGGTAATAATCGACGGCGATGCCGATAGGATATTTTTCATTGACGAACAAGGAACATTTACACGAGCGGACATGACACTACTCGTGATCGCAAAGCACATGCTCCAAAAAAACCCGGGAGCAGGGATCGCATACAACCTCATCTGCAGCAGGGCGGTACCGGAGTTTATAAAAAAAATGGGAGGCAGACCAATACGGACGGAAGTCGGATATGCGAATGTGAGTGATGGGATGAGAGATAATGATGGCGTGATGGGAGGGGAGCTCTCCGGACACTATGCGTTTAGCAAGAACCACTACGCCGACTCAGGAATGATCTCACTGCTCACCATACTGCAAGTACTTTCAGAGACAGGAAAGAAATTCAGCGAACTCATAGGCGAGTTTTCGGTATATACAAAGGCAGACGAAAAAAACTTGAAGATTGAAGATAAAGAAGGGGTGATCAAGAAAATCAAAGAGACATATACGGATGGCGAGCAAGACGAACTCGACGGTATTACTGTCGAGTATCCGGATTGGTGGTTCAATGTGCGCCCTTCGAACACCGAGCCGCTCTTGCGCGTTACCGTCGAAGCAGACTCGGAAGAGCTCATGAAGAAAAAGAGCGATGAGCTCGTCGAATTCATCAATAAAAACGCATAAAATAATGGCACCCCAATATGAAGCACTACTCAAAGAAATCCAACGCATCGCCGTCGAAGAAGGGGGGATAGTGAGCCGCGCCTTCCACGATCCCGCATCGATTGATTTCATCATGAAGGGAGACGACGTGCACAATGACACCGAGCCGGTCACCGCGCTCGATCTCCACGTCGAAGACGCATTCCACACACAACTCAAAAAGAAATTCCCCGAGCTCGGCTTTTATCTCGAAGAACGCCCCGAGAACAACGACGACTCAAAAGAACTGACGTGCTACATAGACCCTATAGACGGCACAAAGTATTTTTCAAAGAACATCCCGATGTTCTCGATGATGGTGGGAATAATGCGCGGGGATGAGCCCGTGCTGGGAGTCGTCTACAACCCACTCACAAAACAGCTCTATGCAGGCGCGGAGGGCATTCCCACAACTATGAACGGAAAGCCGGTGTCGGTCAGCACAACAGAAACATTGGAAGCGGCAATAATATCCCTCGACATGTCGAGTCACAAAGAACACTGGGAAGAAGAAAAAAACTGGATGAATAAAAAAATAACGGAGTTAAACACACAGGCAAAGCGCATCCGCCTCTGGGGGCTCGGGGGACTCTCGCTTGCGTGGGTAGCGACGGGGGGAATTGATGCCTACGTAGACATGTGGGGCCACAAAGGGAAGATCTTCGACATAGTCGCCGGTAAGGCGCTCGTAAAATATGCGGCGGGCGGCACCGTAATCGATCTCGAAGTTCCCGGCATCGCCGAGCCGCGGTGTGTGGCGGGGAACAAAAAGCTCGTCGAGAAGATACGCGAGGTACTCATGTCATAGAGCGTGTCTGAAAAGTCGCTGCACGCATTGAA
>Ga0310122_10002863_pt1 | contig 10986 bp, 7 predicted proteins | sample CB6_Bottom_1051__FD_203503 | JGI IMG/M metagenome (GOLD analysis project Ga0310122, IMG submission 203503) | Marine microbial communities from Western Arctic Ocean, Canada - CB6_Bottom_1051 | ecosystem: Environmental > Aquatic > Marine > Oceanic | place: Canada: Western Arctic Ocean | collected...
AGGAAGTCTCTTCGTTTCTAATTCGTGTTAAGAAAATTGTATTCTTAGGCACGCCTCATACGGGGTCATCGCTAGCAACTCTCAGTGATAAAGCTAGGTTCATATTGACTAGCTCAGGAGTAACGCAAAGTCTAAAGAAAAACGATCCGCATCTTGTAGGGTTAAAAACTTGGTACAAACACTGGTCAGCTGAACATGGTGTTCAAAACTTAGCTTTGATGGAGGATCGTCCCACAACATATAGTTGGTGGATATTCAAAAAATCTGTTTGGGTAGTAGAGCCTGAGAGCGCAGACCCTGGCGTGAAAGAAGATCCAATCATGGTTGACGCAGACCATTACTCGATATGCAAACCTGACACAAAAGAATCTGAAGTATATAAGCATGTAAGTAGCTTCCTTGAAAAAAAAAATGAGTTTATTTCTCAACAAGAGAAGATAGAAATAAAGGTAGAAGGACTTGCTGGTGAACTAAAAAAAGTTAACAGAGCAGTAACGGAACTAGACCATTTTTCGAGCACTCAAGTTTTTCCTACAGAAATCTTAGATACTGAGCTAAGTCAGCAGTTAGACAGAATTGTTAAATATAGATTTTTTAATGTATTTCCAACAATAGAACTATCTATAGAGTTGGGTAGAAAGCTGTTAGATGATGGTACTTTTGCTAGAACATCGGTTGAGCTACGAAGCAAAGCTTGCGCATGGATAGCGCGCATACTGAGCTTTGAAAAATCTGAATCAGCTTTGGTATCTGAGCTGATCAAAAAGTCTAAGCAATTATATTCTCTCGATGAACTAAATATTGCTCATGCTTTCATAAATTCCAATGAAGAAAACGTACAAGAGTGTGTTGCTAGTCTTCTTAAAAACACTTCCCCTGAACGTTTGTCAGCAGCGTTTATGCTACTAAATAAGTATGATTCGAATGTAGCGTTTTCTTGGTATGAAGATACCAATATGACGATAAGTGAACTGTTTGTTGATGGACAGATATCTATTCTGATGTTGCTCATTAACCAACAGCGTTGGGAGCAAGCTTTAATTGAAGTTAACAAATTAACCCAAGAGAGCTTACCTTCAGCTACTACTTTAAAGTATTTTTCTGCTTTAATATTATTGTGTTCGTCGGTTGTAGAGTCAGCCCGAAATCAATTGTTAGCAGGTGTTCCTATCCTTGCTCGTAATTTTCCGTTTAAATCAGATGTAAACTCGATAAAATTAAGGAAAAGAGCTGTAAGTCTTTTTCGAAGCGCTCAAAATGATCTAGAAGGTAATGATCTAGAAATTGTGAGAAACACAGCATCTGACTATGTGCTATGGATAGAGTTAAATGATAGAGAATCATTCCCTAATGCAAAAGTTACGGTGGATAAGATTTTTAGTGATGAGAATAATATAGATGATGCAATTAGAATTCTTCCTCTAATTGGTGATTTGAATTTAGACTTTAGTTTTGTTGAATCAGAAATAAACAAACGAGTTACGATTACACTTGGTAATGATTATCATGCTGTTATAGCAAAGTATGCTTTACTTTTAAGAATTAATGAGCCGCAAAAAGTTGTTGAAGAAATTGAAAAGAATATGGATATATTCTTGAAATACATAGAGTTGCACTCTATTTATGGGTTAAAATTTCAAGCATATAACTTCATGGGGAAAGATGACTTAGCTCAAAATGAATGTAACTATTTATACGAAGAAGGAAAGATTACTAAAGAAAAATATGATTACTTCGTGTCTATTGTTGGACTTGGTGAAAATTCTGAAAAATTATCCATTCTAGAAGAAAAATATAATAAAAATGGTAGGTTAGATGACTTATCGATACTGATCTCCTCGTTAAACAAATTTAAAGATAGTAGACTAGAGAAATATCAAGAAAAATACTTCAAATTAACCAGGAATATTAGTGCTTCTGAAGAGCTGATCGGTACCTATAGCTCCAATGGAAATTTTGAGAAGATTTCAATTTTTATGTCGGAAAACTCGGAACTAATTGAACAATCTATTCAACTACAAATCCATGCAGCATGGAATTTATATAGACAGGGCGAAGTTATTCAATGTCGAGAAATGCTATCAAAATACTTTGGAAAAGAAGGTGGAGCTCATCATCTGATAGATGATCTTGAAGATAATCTAAATCTATGCACAGGAGATTGGGATGCACTTGTTCGAAACATAGAGTTAGCGTGGGAAAATCGTAATTCATTGAGTACACAAGAGCTATTTAGAAAATCTTATTTAGCAGAAGCTGTATTACCAAATAGAGCAAGAAAATTCATTACAGAAGCAGTAAATAAAAATCCAGACAACCCAGATATATTAACATCAGCATATTCTATAGCGACTAATCTAGGGCTAGATGATAAAGAAGAAGTTAGAGATTGGCTTCAAAAAGCAGTTGAGTTATCGCAAGATGATGGACCCATTAGAAGAGTTTCTTTAGACGATATTGGTGATATCATTGGTTCAAATAAAGAAAGGCCGAATAAAGCTTGGGAGTTGTTTTTTTCTGGAGATGCACCAACTACTCTTGTAGCTTCAATATTAAATCGCACAATATCAAGCTTTTATATTACACCTTGGATAGTTAATACAAGTGGAATTGAAGTGAATAAAAAATGCTTGATACCAGCGTATAGCTTAAATCGTGAAGAGGTGGAGCTTTCTCCTGAAATAATTGCGCTAGATCTGTCATCTATATTTAGTCTATCAAATATTAGACTTTTAGAACGAACACTTGAGTCCTTCAAAAATGTAATAATACCGCATTCAACGCTACTATCTATATTTAATGATAGAAAGAAAACAGCATTTCATCAACCAAGTCAAATTGCTTTAGCAAAATCTTTGAAAGAAGAGACTAAGTCATTTTCAATATTTAAATATAATTCAGTCAAGGATATTGAACTTAGAACTAAGTTGAATGATGAAGCCGCAGATTTCGTATCTCATGCTATGGAAAATGGCATAGATGCTGTTCGATTAGTCTGTATTTCTACACCTGTGTACGTTGCTGGCAGTTTGATGAGAGAGGAGTTTGATTTAACTCCTTATCGAGAGTGTATTATTTCATGTGAGCAGATTGTTAAGTTCCTTTATCTGCGTGGAATGATCATGCAGGTTGAGGCTCAAGAGATGCTCGAATCAATAGCGTCTCCTTTAATCATCGATGATATTGATGCTAGTTTCGAAGCTGACAGTGAGTTATATATTGATAGGTTGACTTGCCAGAAGCTTCATCGTTTAGGGGTTCTTTCAATACTAGGTCAGAGTTCATTAAAGTGTTATATAAGCGAGTCTCATGATATCGAAAATCAGAATCTTATTAAATTCGAAGATACTAATAATAGAGTAATATCAGAGCTAGATTATATTCGTAAGACTCTTAATAAATACATTATTAATGGGAAAATTAAACTAACTGCTATCAACAACAAAGATGTCCATGATGAATCTAATGTAAGTTGCGTTGAGATCATAACCTCTAATACCCCCATGGATGCAATAGTTACAGACGAAAGGTTTCTCAATAAGTATAGAAATATAAAAACTAGATTTGGCGAAATTCCAACCATTAGTACATGGGATTTATTACATATTCTACATGGAAATAGAGTTCTCAACGATAACGACTTATTCGTTACAAAATTCAAGCTTATTAATAAAGGTTACATATTTTGTAATGTCAATCATAATGAGTTAGATCGGATATTCGATGCATCAACAAACAAGGTCAATGGTTTAGTAGAAAGTGCAGAGCTCAAAGCTATTAGAGAAAACATGATTTTGATTAAATCGTCAGGATTTGTCTCTTTACCAAGAGATGCAGAATGGTTGATAAAACTCATGTCATCTTTTTCTCATTACTTAAAGTCAATATGGGACAGGTACGAAGATGACTCTAAATGCAAAGCAATATCAAATTGGATCTATCATCTAATAGATTATAAAACATGGGCTGAATGCTACACTATTGAAGCAGGTGAAGGCTTTGCTCAAAATGCAGATATGTTACGTATCAACTCCCTTTTACATAGCCATGATATAACACGTATTGAAAGGAAAAAGTCATATCATAACTGGCTTTCTACAGATATATTGGGAGATGTAAAAAACACCAACCCTAAATTATACAGAGAGCTTTTGAATAATGCTAGAAATATGACTTTCGAGGGTGCAAGTCAAATATCTGATCAAATTGAAGGTGAATATCATGAATAGAAAAAAGATAATGAAAAGCTCTCTCATTAGTTTGTTGAACGAGTATCCTAATTCATTTGTCGATGATATTTTAAATGATGAAGATTTTATTAGCAAAACTGGAGTCAGATTTAGCTACAGCATTAATCTGTCGGATGCAAATATACAGTTTAAAGATGAGACCTTCTATTTATCCATTATAAGTTTATATAAAGATGGATACGCTAGTGTTAAGGATGAAGATGATAAAGTTTGGGAATTAATTTTAGATGACGAACCTAAAGATGCACCAATAAAAAATGTTCTGTTAAGAAGTGGTGATTCTAGCTTCTCAGTTTCGGAATTTTGGCCTGCACACCCAGATAAAAAGTTAAGACTTGCATACCTTGAATATATTAAAGGTGATTTATTACTTGGACAAACTAGCGTAGAAAAAATGGCTGATATTCTTGGCGCGAATACGGCTGTAAGCGAAAGAATGACGTATGTTAAAGATATAATCAACGCTTCTCCAGGAGTTTTCTATTCAAGTTTAACTTCAAGGTTAATGGATCTAAGTTTATTAAGGTTGGATCAGCTTGTTCCAGACAGCTTATCTTATTATCAGGATTTAATTGGAGAGCTTGATACTAGTACAGATGTTATTGAATATTTTGATAGCGAAGGCTTTGAACATGTAAAATATTTGATTGGTTCATATGGTGATAAATGCTTACCAAATATACTAAGCTTAAACTGGCACCCGAGTTTTTCAAACGAAAAGGTTATTAACGTTTTTAACAGTGATATCCTATATAGCGCACATAAAATAGTTAGTTCGAAAAATTGTTCTTTTTTGGATTTCTCTTTTTCTGATATTCTTCTTAAAGCTCAATGTACTGACGATGACAGCATTAAAATAACTTCTAGGATTATTGATTTTTTACAAAACGATGATGCTGACAAAAAATTAAGCCTATTATCTTTATTCTTTATATTGACAGATGCAGTACTTATTAGGAATAAGTTGTTTGACAGTTATCCTGTTTTTTATCGTAGGCTAGCATCTTTATCCCACGCATCTTTGCTTTATAGGTGCTTCTGCGCTAATGGTGTTGGAGAAGACGTGAAGCTGTGTGAATGGATCGCTCGCAATTTCGGCCAAGATTTTTACATAGGTAACTTGCTGGACTTGATGACTGATAGCCGATGGCTTCCTGATTATGCAGAACCTACACAATTAAGAAACGAGCTATTTGGGAGGTTGTTGAATTCTATTTCATTGATAGATGAGGCAGAACGTTATAAATATGTGCAAGCAGATGCTCATTCCTTGAGTAACTTACCATTTAGTATCGATATGTTTCTACCTGGTCCTCTAGAAGGCAGGATAGAACCAAAAGAAATGCCAACCCGTATTGAAGAAATCGTCAACGATGGTTTAGCTGCTTCAGGCAATGCTGCTGATTCGTTCACTGCTTTTATGAACTCATCAAGGTATTGGAAGCTCGACAAACAGTATTTGGCCGCTGTTGCCGACAAGATTAGGTCGTCGGGTCATATGTTTGAAAAGATTGAGTCTATCGAGGTTCTGTATAGCTGTTTACATGGACTTGCTGTCGCAGCATCTGTCACAAAGTCTGAACTTCTAGCTGATGAACTATTGATTTTAACAAGAGTCTACAGAAAAGAGTTTTTGAATGAGCAGAAGTTACAGGAGCTGGTTTTCATCGGTGTTCTTGCAAGTGGTTCTTTTAGTAAAACGACATCGTGGTGTAAGTACCTAGGGCAGTATTTATCGGAATTAACTTATTTAAATTTAGAGTATGACGAACAACAAAAACTATACTATCTCATTAAGGCTATATGTAATTTAGAGCCTCGGCTTTTTACTACAGTTTCAAAAGCGTATGTGATCCTTGAAGAGCGATGTGTATAGCTCTGGCTCTCCGAGCAATAGGGGAGCTTGGAGAGGATATTTGTTAAGAGTAAGTAGTCACAATGACAAAATATTAACTGTAATACTCTTCAGCTAATTCATATAGAAATTATGAGCTGGCCTTGGTTGGCCTCATTTTTTCTTGCGCATCACAGTCGTTAATACCCTCTCCAGTAGGTGAATTATGAGTAAGGCTTAAAAGTTGAAACAGTAAAAAGTGGCAGGGGGCATAGCGATTGTTCCTTCTACGATCGCTCAGGTGGATTATTACGGGTTCAAAAAATCGACATACGTACTCACTGTAAGCAAACTTGTATATCGACTTTATTTTTATTGTTAAGGTCGTTAGATAAAAACGTAAATTGCGTACAATGTTAGTATTTCATCATTCGTAGTCCATGTATAGGAACATAAAAAATTCTTGTTTTAATTAACTTTCAATAATATTTTTATATATCCTACGATAAATCACCATATTTAATTCTATTAATCATAGTTAATACTGATTTTTTGCCATTTGGTGTCTTTAGAACCTCTAATGGCGTTAAATCACTCCAAAACCACTTTTTAGTGTTTAGCCATTCATCGACTAGTTCGTCTCGCACAAGTAATTCTAAAAGCGCTTCTTTTATTTCTTTGTCACTATCCATTTTTTAGTGTCTAGAACGATATCGAATACCTAATTTATTTGATAAGTGCTGTGCAAACCCTTTTCGGCTTGTAGAGCCACCAGTGTTAACTATGTACGTTCCATTTTCATTTAAGCTCACGCAACTACAATCAGACCAGTGGGTTGCTAATCGCGAGTAATCAATGTTTCCGAGTTTTTTTGCTGCCTGGTAAATATGGTTAGTTCGTTCAATAGGAGGGAGACTTTCATATGTTACCCAAAGGTTATAGAACACCAAGCCTAAACCTTGAATGAGTGTCGCAACTAACTGAAACCCCGTTCTGTCTTGTGAATAGGTATCACCTTGACTATCAATCCAAGTTTCAAAAAATAGTATGAGATCGCTTTTAATAGGGGATAGATGTTTTTTGGAAAGAATAGCGCCATCAGCCATTTCACGGACACCCCGCACTTTCCCTTGCATGCGCTCACCACCTAAAGCACCAAGAATAAAGCGAGTAACGGAATTCAACGTTAATATGAAGTCACTGTTCGTAGTTACTGTATTACTATCAAAGCTCATGCCACCATGTGAATTGACAATTGGTAGCATGCTAATTTCGCGGGCAAGCATAACCACATCGTCGGTTCTTGCTAGTTTCATTAGCTTATTTGTACTCATAGGAGTTGCTTGACCATTCACATCTGCAAAAATTTGAGAAAAATCTGCCTCAGAAAGCGCTTTGTCCTTTCTGAATATAAATAAGACTTGGACACTTAACTCATTCAGTAAAGCAGACAACTCGACCCTACGCTTAAGCCTTGCATCGGACTCCTTGATAATCTTAATCAGAGACTTATCGTATCCACCTAAAATCGTCGCGATAGTGGATAACCGATTTACACCATCAACGACAAAATTTTTGTCAGGTTGAATGACTAATACATCATTTAGCCTTGGATCTTCACTAAATTGTGTTTCAACTTCCGACATACAACCGATTAGAACTGGTGGAATAACACCACTTATTTCGGTAGATGAGGTTAGGTGTTGGTAACAATAATCCTCAAAGCCCTGTCTTCTACTTGGACTTGCAACTCTCTGAATCTCTTTGTAGAGGACTTTTAGGTGTGGTGGAATCAGATCAAATGAGCACGCCCTCAATAGATCTGCCACGGTCATGACAGTGGACATCGTATATACGCCGTTGAATGAAGCGTGAGTTATGCATCCAAACACTTTCTTAGTCGTTGCTCCAAAACGTTGCTTTTCATTAATATATTTATTCATCAAATATGCCTCATTTATTAATTTCGGCGTGCATAATTGATCGGGGCATCGCCCCGATCAAGAGTTTTTTTTGTTTTTTCTTTATCATTTATATAAATCAATGTGTTAAAAAATTAACTAAATGAAAAGCACTGACGAAAGAACACTAGTTGGATACCAAAGCACAAAGCTCCTTGGTGGTTTAGCATTACTACAAAGCAGTTCAAGTATTGAACACCTATATGGGCTTCTCCCTAATGAGCACCTTATGTGGGAGCATCTTTCTGCCAGTTATGAGCGTTCGGTTAACAAGGAAAGATTGAGCAAACTTGTAAGCTACTTCCAAAGAGGTGTTGTCAATAACGTGCCTTTTGACATTCCTCACATAGCTTTAGTTGCTTATGGTAATTCTCGAGAAGAACTACTGAGTAGTAAATTTGTTGCTCTACAGTATGAGAAAGACAGCTCGGTTGTGGTAGATGGGTTTTTGACGATAAGTGCGCTAAGCATCCTATTGGGACGAAATGATCCATTAACAGGAAAGCAACTAGGTAAAAGTATTCTTAATGAAGAGCAAAAGGCGACACTTAGCTCTCTAGATGTACGTATCAATATTTACTATGGTCAAGATACACAAACTGATATTGAAGCAATCTCGAGGTTGTTTTTTGACATCAACGCTATCGATTCAAAAGTCTATTCTCAGCACATCATTACTCATGTCCAGGAGTCGCCACTAAATATAGGCGCAAAAACCCTTGCTAAGGGACTTAACCTCGAGTCTCTTGGTGGAGTGTCAGAACTAAATAAAATCACAAAATCAGATAGTTATGTGACAAATCATAGTACATTGACTAGTATTATCCTTACTTGTATCGCTGGTAAAGGAGCCCGAATTACCAAAAAATTACCAACACATTTACCTAATAAAGCTCCGATTACAAAGCAAGTTGTTGAAAATGGATTAAGCAAAGTAACACCATTAATGAAAGGATGGCTTTTCTCTTTAGAAAATGAGTTCAAAAAAAACAGCAATGGTCTTCATCGCTCAATGCAAGTCTGGCAAGCGCTGGGTGTTGTAGCATACGAATTGACGCTAAACGACAAACTCTCAGATTCGGAATTATTCTCAATGGGGGAGGAACTTGGGCAGTTAGATTATGATAAAAGTGCTGCTCACTGGGGTAACAGTAAAGCGTTTAAGAAAGATTCGAGTGGCAAGGGGTGGGTCAATGCCACTGGTGGTGGTCGTACTTTCAGGGATAAAGTGGCTGAATATTTTATAGCAATTTTGCGATCATAACATTCCCTATTTTAGCTAAGGCTTCTTACAAAAGTGAGCGTGATGGTATATCTCTAGGTAGAAATCGTTTAGTGGTCTAGATCCAAACGATTTCCGCTAGATTATAAAAAAGTATCTTGATCCTTTAAGCAATTGTATGCTTATTTTGCACCCACGTACAAACCACTAGTAAATGACTTTCCATCAAACCGTTTAATGTTCTGAAGAATTTTGACCGAGGCATGACTTGTTGTTTCGCTTTTAGAAGCAATAGCGTTCATGAAAAATGCTATTCTGACCCAAGATTTAAAGTGATCGTTTGTTAGATCTGCCGCAACTGGTATTAAGTTATTGAATATTTCCTTTTCACTTTCGCAGTAGCTTTGAACTTGAAGAACGACATTTTCTTGTAGCCCTTTCTGTTCAATTTCATTAATCAAATTTGACAAGCACTCTTGATTTTGTTTGTGGTCTTTACCATAGAAAGTGCCTGATTGACAAGAAGGTGGATAATCTTTGAAGTTGTGTTTCAAGAAAAATATCAGAAACTCTCGAAGTCGTCTTTCAACTTTTATTTTCTTGTTCTTCTCCTCATTCTTTTGCCATACATCAAAAACAAAAATTATAATTAATAATTCTACGCATACACCAATAAGTTCTGGAATAATATTTCCGACTAAAAAACCAGGTTCCGCCTTAAAGTAGGCAACAACTGACATAATTACTATGCTGCCAACTAACAATGCAGAAAATAAATTCTTACGCACAAACACCTCTTTTATATATTGCCAGAGTCAATGATCTCACCGTCTGCACTGTATTTTACATATGAGACTATGACCGATTGGGGAGGGTAAATACTCATACTGTCGCGTACAACATATTTTGCAATTATGTCACCATCTGTATCCTTTTCGTCATAACAATAAATATCTGTATCGCGACCTTTTCTCTGCTCGTTTTTACTGCTGGTTCTCGCGAATTCGTGCTCTTCGGGGATACCTAACTTTTCTTTATACATGACTCTCTCCAACACTGCGTTAGGTAGGGAAAACGTCACCACCTAACCTAAATCAATACACTATAAACATGAAACCCGATTTGAAGAAAAATGCTCAGTCGCAGGGAATCACTCATAAATGTCTTTAACAGCTAACTCTAGTTTGCCAAACTCTAATTGGCTCACCTGTAGCTTCATCCACGCTGTCTATAGCAGGCTCGCCAAACAATTTTTCAGCAACCGCAAGAGATGCTTCGTTAGATATATCAACACTAGTCTCAATGTAAAACTCAGAGAGCTTCTTTGGCAGGCTTTTTGTGAATTCAACAAGTACCTTTTGAATATACGGGATCGTGACACCGCAGCCTCTTAATGCTTCTAGAGTCCCGTAATACAAACCGAAACAAGGGAGTCCGTCAATTTCTTCTTTTCCATTTAAAACAACAGTTTGTAATACTTTCAGTTTATCTAGACGTGCGTAAGTGTAGCGGTAATATCCAAGAGCTCGATCTCTAAAGAAATAAATATCTTCCGTGAAAGGCACACGCTTCATTCGAAACCCTTCAGAAAATGCCATCTCAAGAGTCTTAAAACTTGTCATCGGATCTTGTTCGTAATTCATTGTAAATTCTCAACATTGCAAATAAGCAGTATACAATGTTAATTATCATTACCCCTAGAATAAAGTGTCTAGTTGC
>Ga0310122_10002865_pt1 | contig 10984 bp, 5 predicted proteins | sample CB6_Bottom_1051__FD_203503 | JGI IMG/M metagenome (GOLD analysis project Ga0310122, IMG submission 203503) | Marine microbial communities from Western Arctic Ocean, Canada - CB6_Bottom_1051 | ecosystem: Environmental > Aquatic > Marine > Oceanic | place: Canada: Western Arctic Ocean | collected...
CATCTGCGCCCGGCTCTCGATCTGGAACACCCCCACCGTATCGGCACGGCTGATCATCTCGTAGACCTCCGGGTCCTCGGCCGGCACCGAGGCCATCGCCTCGTCGATCGTCTGCCGGGGCCCTCGAGCCCCAATCGTCTCCAGGCAACGGTGGATCGCCGTCAACATGCCCAGCGACAGGCAGTCGACCTTCAGGATCCCCAACGCGTCCAGGTCGTTCTTGTCCCACTGGATCACCGTGCGGCCCTGCATCGCCGCATTTTCGATCGGGACCAGTTCCGAGAGCCGGCCGCGGGTGATCACCATCCCGCCCACGTGCTGCGAGAGGTGGCGGGGAAATCCGAGTATTTCGCGGACCAGCCCGATCAATTGTCCGCCCAGTCGCGACGTGGGGTCGAGACCCGCGTCGCGAATTCGTCCGGCGAACCGTTCGTCATCGTGGACCCCGTCGACCATCCGCGCGAGGCGATCCACCCGGTCCAGAGACAATCCCAACGCCTTGCCCACATCCCGCAACGCCGATTTGGGCCGGTAGGTGATCACCACGCCGGTCATCCCGGCCCGGTCCCTCCCATACTTACTATAAAGGTACTGCAAAACCTCCTCGCGACGTTCGTGTTCGAAATCGACATCGATGTCGGGTGCCTCGTCCCGCTCGCGACTCACGAATCGCTCGAAGAGGACGTCGATCCGCGAGGGATCCACCGAGGTGATTCCCAGGCAGTAGCACACGGCCGAATTGGCCGCCGAACCGCGGCCCTGACACAAAATCTCGCGGCTGCGGGCAAACCGGACCAGGTCCCACACGGTCAGAAAATAGGGTTCGTATCCCAGCTCGGCGATCAGTTCGAGCTCGTGCTCCACCAGGCGTCGCACCGGCTCGGGCACCCCCGAGGGATACCTCCGGGCCGCACCCTCCCAGGTCAGTCGACCCAGGTACTCGCCCACCGATGTCCCCTCGGGACACAGCTCCTCGGGATACTCGTACTTCAATTCGTCCAAGGAAAACCGACACCGCCGTGCGACTTCCAGGCTACGGAGCACCGCCGCCCGGTCCCCACCCACCAGCTCGACCATCTCCTGATACCCCTTCAGAGCCCGCTCGGCGTTGGTCTGACGATGGAACCCCAGACGCTGGACCGGACATCTCTGGCGGATCGCCGAGAGCACGTCGGCCAGGGGCTGTCGTGCCGGATCGTGGTACAGCACATCGGAGGTAGCGACCAGGGGCAGTCCGGCGGCCTGGGCCCAAGCGGTCATGCGTCGCCAGCTGCCGGCATCGTCGGGACCCCGGAACAGGCCGCCCAGCGCGTACCCCCGGTCCCCGAACGTCGCGGCGAACCGTTCCAGGAACGACATCGCCTGCTCTCGATCCTCAACACTGACAGGCCCCCGTGGCATCAGGCGGTGCAACAACACTCCCGCCAGCAAACCACCCCCGCCCCCGCTCCCACCTCCGGCTCCGGCCAGGTCGCTCCACCACAGGCGACATTCCCCCTTGGGAGCCCGGCGACGACCGGTTGTCAGCAAGCGACACAGCACCGCGTACGATTCGCGATCCGGCACCCAGACCACCACCGGCGGTGCGTCCTGAAAACGCAGCCTCGCCCCGCAGACGATATTCCAGGGCGGGTCCCGATCGATTTCGCGAGCGGCCACGTGGGCCCGCACGACCCCGGCCAGGCTGTTCACGTCGGTAATGGCCAGAGACTCATGCCCCAACTCCACGGCCCGGGTCACCAGTTCGTCGGGGTGAGACGCGGCCTCGAGGAACGAGTAGTTCGTGCGGCAACTCAACTCGACATATCCGGCCCCGCCGCGACGACCCGCCCGGCGGGACCTCGAGCCGGACCGATCTCTGGCGACCGGTGGTCGACGGCTGGGTGGGGTCTGGTCGGGCACTATTCGAACACTCCATGCACGAACCACCGGGCATCGCCGCGACGTCGGAACAGCCAGTACCACTCTCCCGCATCGGTCTCGACCCGGTAGTAGTCCCGAGCCACCCCGCTGTCGGCCCACCAGCCGGTTTCGATCCGCTCGGGGCCCCAGTACCGCACCACGCGTCGATCGCGGCCCTCCCAGGCGAACCGGATCGGCGGTCCTTCCGGCACCACCGCCATCACCTCGATCGCACGCGGGCCCTCAAGCAGCCGCAGTGGCCGCGTGAGAGGTCCGAACCCCAGCTCCAGCCCCGGCCCCGCTCCCAACCCACTCTCCTGAGACGCCTCACGACCCACCGGCACAAGTACCACGGCCGATTCGGGGACCACCGCTTCAGAGAGCACCGGTCGAGACACCGACCTCTCGCCCAATCGGCTCGAAAGTCTCTCGACCAATCGAGCCATCCCCCGCCGCAACCTCCCGTCGTGGGCTGCGGTCTCGTATTCGGTTCCCGACTCGAACAGAGTCTGCTGAGGCCGCTCGGGAACCACCACTCCCTCGGCCGACACCTGCAGCTCGACCACCTGCGCAGGCCAGCGACGCCGCTCACTCTGCAAACTCACCAACTCCCACAGGTGATCCGCCTGCCGACTGGGCTCGACCAGTCCCGTCACCCACTCGACCCATTCCGGCTCGACCTTCGAAGCCTCGCTCCGCACCCGGCAGACCAGCCGCCAGGCCACGCGACCCCGTCGCTGGAGACCACAGGCCACCTCGAGTACCAGTTCCCGCAGAGCCTGCTGCAACCAGTCGGCCCGGCTGATCGGGTCGTCGAAAGTCCGGCAAGCCACCACCGGGTCGGGCATCGGCAGGCACTCCAACGGCTCCTGCCACCGCCCCAACGCCCGATCAATCCTCCACAGTGTCTGCTCGCCGAAACGCCGCTTGATTTCCGAGAGCGGCAGCCCGAGCAAGTCCTCGACCTTCACCACGTCCAGTTCCCTCAAGGCCCTCACCACCCTCGGCTGCAACGCCAACGCCTCGATCGGCAGCCGACGCATCCACAACTCGTCACGACCCGCCGAGGCCAGCAGCGGGACCCACGGCTGGCCGGTCCAGTGGGCCGCATGAGCGATCGCCCAGGCCGTACCCGGCGATCCCGCCACCGCAACCCGCACAGCAAAGCCCCGCCCGCTCCACTCCTGATGCATCGCTGTGGCCAGGCCCCGCTCGTCGCCAAACAGGTGGCCGCAGCCGGTGATGTTGGCCAGCAGCGATTCGGGTCGGCTGCGAGGGTCCTGGTCGGGTGGTTGTCCGGAGCGAGCCGTGGGAGTCAATGAGACCAGGGGTGTGAAACGCCAGCCACGCCGACCCTCCTCGGCCAGGACCCTCAGATCCGACTCCTCGTCCGCCTCGACCACCTCCAGCCCCTCGCCCGCCTCAGTTGGGACACCCACCGGCCCCAGCAACACCGCGCGGGCCTCGGCCAGCGGCATGCCCGGCCGTACACCTCCGGTAGCCGCGCCAGGACAACAGGCCACCACCCGCTCACCTCGGTCACCGGCCGTCGTCGACACCACCAGCAGCCGACGGTCACCCGGTTGCCGAGACGCCAGGTGGTACTGCACGCTCCAGTCGGGGAAGTAAACGCAGGCCACCCGTCTCATCGCTCAACTCCAGCAACACGTCACGCTCTTGGTACCCGGCTCTCCATGCCCCACGACCCACTCCGCCAGTCAGCACTCGAACACTCCATCGCCGCCCCGTTGCCGACTCCTCACCCACACATCCCCGTACCATCAACCTGACCGAAGCCCACGAGGCCTCCCGCACCACCTCGGCCGATCGCACCAGCATCCCCACACCACCTCCCAACTCCGCCGCCAACTGCCAGCGACGAAAGACCCGGTCATCCAGCGAATCGGCCCAGGTCAACGCCACGTCGATCGCCGAACTCCGCAACACCTGCTCCACGGCCCACTTCCACTCATCCTCGGTCCCGGCCTGCACCAACAGGATCCGCTCTGGAGACAACCCCAATCCGGCCGCGGCCGCGGTGTAGAACCCGCCAGCTCTGTCGACCACCGCCAGGGTTCCTGCGGGACCGGACTCCTGCTGACGCATGAGTCCACCGGCGGCCAGCAACGCCAGCGTCGCAGCCCCACTTCCCGGACCCTCGCCGTTGATCCACTCCAGCAGCGTACCCCGCCTCAGACCTCCCGCCGGCAACACGCTGTCCAACGCCGCGTGGCCGGTGCCGATTGATTGCTCGCGTTCGGCTGCCGGAGCAGCCCGTCGCTCAATCCGACGGAGTCGGGCTGTGAGGTCCTTGATCGTGTCCTGGCGTGACATGAGGCGGATCGGTGGCGGGGGAATGAGAAAGGGGAGAGGAGAGAAAAGGGGGAGGGGCGGGGTCAGGGGATCTGCCGGACGACTCCTGCGACCACTCCGAGGATCTTGACGTCCTGGGCGTAAATCGGTTCGAGCTTCGCGTTGGCTGGTTGCAACCGGATGCGGTCCGGCTCGCGGTAGAACCGTTTCAGAGTGGCCGTTCCGTCCTCGAGCAACGCCACCACCGTGTCGCCCTCGCGGCAGCGTTCGGTCTGACGTACCACCACCAGGTCGCCGTCGTCGATGTGGTCCTCGATCATCGAATCACCCCTCACCCGCAGCACGAAGTGACCGTCGCGGTTGAACAGAGCATCAAAATCGATCCGTTCATCCTGCTCGATCGCCTCGATCGGACTCCCCGCCGCGATCACGCCGGCCAGGGGCAACCCGGCCTGAGCCGGACTTTGTCCCCAATCGGCCTGTCCCGGCTCCGGGCCCACCATCCGGATCGAGCGACTCTTCTTGGCATCCCGCACGATCAGGCCGTGTCGCTCGAGCGTCTTCAAGTGACGATGCACACTCGTGGGCGAACGGTCTCCCACGTGACGAACGATGTCACGGACAGTCGGAGCATATCCGCGGACCTGCAACTCGGTCCGGATGAACTCGAGGATCTGCTGCTGACGCTCCGAAAGTGGCCGCAACGGAGGATCTGCGAATCCCGACCCGCCCGCCCGGGACGTTTCATCACTGTGAGATTGTGGCGACCGGCTGCGTTTTGCGTTCATGGCCCTGCCCATGTTTTGAGACTGGAGTGCCATTCCATCGTCTGTATACGAGTGTATACATGAGTGAACAGGTGTTTACAATGTCGTTTTTTCAAGGAAATCTTCTCCGCTGAGCCCTGGCGACGCTGTCGCATGTCCCACGACTGATCTGCTATCGTGTCGGTTCCCGGCTGGCTCGGGCCCGCCTCGCAACCGTCCTGCAGGACCGCTTGGATGAGCCGTCGCTCGTTTCCCTTTCGGCTGCTGCTGCTCGTCGTGTCGATGACGATGGGCACGATGGTTGAGGCTGCCGAGGGACTGCTCGCGGAACCGCTCCCGGAAACGGTTCAATTCAACCGCGACATCCGCCCGATCCTCTCCAACCTCTGCTACCACTGCCACGGTCCGGACAAGACGAAGCGTCAGGCCAAGCTCCGCTTCGACACCCGTGATGGCCTCTTCGCCCGCCGCGACGATCACCACCTGGTGCTCCCCGGCAAGCCGGCCACCAGTGCCCTCTACCAGAGAATCACTTCAAAAGACGCCGACGAGCGGATGCCTCCGGCCGATTCGGGCCTCACACTCACCCCCCGCCAAGCCCAACTGATCCAGAAGTGGATCGCCCAGGGCGCCTCCTGGCAGCCTCACTGGTCCTTCATCCCTGCGACCCGCCCGCCGCTCCCGCGGGTGAGTCGCCCCGAATGGCCTCGCAATGCGATCGATCACTTCATCCTCTCGCGTCTGGACCGCGAGGGCCTGGATCCTTCCCCCGAGGCGAACCGCAGCACGCTGTTGCGGCGTCTGCACCTGGACCTCACCGGCCTGCCCCCCACCCCAGAGCGTGTCCTCGCCTTCCTGGCCGACACCACCCCGGCGGCCTACCCGCGTGAAGTCGACCGCCTGCTCGCCTCACCCCGCACCGGCGAACACCTCGCCGTCAACTGGCTCGATGCTGCCCGTTACGCCGACACCAGCGGTTACCAGAACGACGGACCCCGCTCGATGTGGCGATGGCGAGACTGGGTGCTGGGTGCGCTCAACGGCAACATGCCCTTTGACCGTTTCACCATCGAACAACTCGCCGGCGACCTGCTGCCCGATCCCACTCTCGATCAACTGATCGCCACCGGGTTCAACCGCAACCATCGCGGCAACAGCGAGGGCGGTGTGATTCCCGAGGAGTTCCAGGTCGAATACGTCGTCGACCGAGTCGACACCACCGCCACGGTCTGGCTGGGCCTGACGATGAAGTGTGCTCGCTGTCACGAACACAAGTACGACCCGATCCCTCAGCAGGAGTTCTACCGGGTCTATGCCTACTTCAACAACATCCCGGAGAACGGGCGGGCCATCAAGGAGGGCAACTCGCCCCCCTACATCAAGGCGCCCACTCCCGCCCAGCAGCAGCGTCAGCAGCAACTCGCCACCGCACTCGCCGAATCCCGCCGAACCTCCCTCAAACTCCAGCCCCTGCTCGGCATGGCCCAGCGGAGTTGGGAAGCCTCACCGGCCGCCCTCCTGCCCGCCGACACCGACTGGTCGCTGACCGACTCACTGCTGCTCCATTTCCCGCTCGACGGCACGCTGACCAACACCGTCGACGCCAAGCAGCCGGCGATGCCGCTGCCGGCCGAGGCCGACTATGCCGACGGACAGGTCGGCAAGGCCGCCCGGCTGAGCAAGGGTTCTCACCTGGCCACCGACAAGGCACTGGCCAGCTTCACCTACTACGACCAGCTGACGCTGGCCACCTGGCTCAAGGCCGATCGCGTCGACCGCGGCACGCTGATCTCCAAGATGACCGACGAGCCCCGCGCCAAGGGCTACTACGTCGACCTGGCCGACGGGCACATCCGCATCAACCTGATCACCCGTTGGCTCGACGACTCGATCCGGGTCCGCTCGGCCCAACCGATCACCTCAGGCCGCTGGTACCACCTGGGTGTCAGCTACGACGGCAGCCGGCTCGCCTCCGGCATCAGGCTCTACCTCGACGGCAAGTCGGTCCCGCTGTTGGTCGACCACGACTTCATCAACCAGTCATTCGACATCGACGAGCCGGTCCGGATCGGCGCCGGTGGCGGCCCCGAGGGGTTCTTCAGCGGTCTGCTCGACGACGTCCGCATCTACTCCCGAGACCTCTCGGCGACGGAGGTCGCGATCCTCGCCACCCCCCAGAACATCCCGCAACTGCTCAAGGTCCCCCAGGCCAAGCGGACATCCGCCCAGGCCGCCAAGCTCCGCCAGTACTTCATCGCCAAGCACGCCACCGGGGCCCATCGCAACTCGGTCGCCCGCCACATCGCACTCACTCGTGAAGCTCGAGCCTTCCTCGCGTCGGTGCCCACCGTGATGGTCATGCAGGAGCTCACCCAGCCACGCAAGACCCACCTCTTGCTGCGTGGCCAATACGATCGTCCCGGTGCCCTTGTCCAACCCGGCACTCCCTCCATCCTGCCCGCCCTTCCCCAGGGCAGCCCCACAAATCGGCTCGGACTTGCCCGCTGGCTGGTCAACAAGCAGAACCCGCTCACAGCCCGGGTGACCACCAACCGGCTCTGGCAGGGACTCTTCGGAGCCGGGCTGGTCCGGACCACCGAGGACTTCGGTTCGCAGGGCGAACTGCCCTCCCACCCCCAACTGCTCGACTGGATCGCGACCGAATTCCACCGAAACGACTGGGACGTCAAGGCGCTGGTTCGGCTGATCGTCACCAGCAGCACCTACCGCCAATCGTCGAGGGTCGTGCCCGCGCTGCTGGACCGCGACCCGGACAACCGCCTGCTCTCGCGGGCCCCCCGCTATCGGCTCTCTGCCGAGGTGATCCGCGACCAGGCGCTGTACTCCTCGGGGCTGCTCAACGAGCAGATCGGAGGCCCCTCGGTGCGGCCCTACCAGCCCGAAGGTCTCTGGAAGGAAATCGCCTCGACCACCGACTACGACCAGTCGACCGGAGGCGGCCTGTATCGCCGCAGTCTCTACACCTACTCCAAGCGAACCGTTACCAACCCCACGATGCTCGCCTTCGACGCCAGCACGCGTGAAGCGTGCATCGTGAGACCGTCGCGGACCAACACTCCGCTGCAGGCGTTGACCTTGATGAACGACGTGACCTTCACCGAGGCCGCTCGCTGCCTGGCCGAACGGGTGCTCTCCGGCACGGCCAAGAGCGACCCCGCTCGACTCGAGCAGGCCTTCCTGCTGACCGTCTCACGCCCACCCAGCCCCGCCGAATCGGCCATCCTGCTGGCCAATCTCAAGCACCAGCGAGCCGCATTTGCCAGGCTGCCCGGTGCTGCGGCCCAACTGGCGGCCACCGGCGACACGCCCCGCCGCAAGGGTCTCGACGACGTCGACGTCGCCACCTGGACCGCCCTGGCCAGCCTGCTGCTCAATCTCGACGAAGCCATCAGCCGCGAGTAACCCAAGGACACCCCGGTGCCCACCACCCCGCAACCGATCACCGAACACCTCGCGCTGGCGCGCCGTGCCTTCCTGGGTCGCTCGGCCGCCGGACTGGCCGCCGTCTCGTCACTGCTGCAGGAAGATGGCCTCGCCCAGGCCCCCGCTCCCGCCCAAGCACCTGCCCAAGCACCTGCCCAAGCACCTGCCCAAGCACCTGCCCAAGCACCTGCCCAGCCAGGCGCAGCCGGGTCCGCCCCCATCCCGCCGCACTTTGCCGGCAAGGCCAAGCGGGTGATCTACCTGTTCCAGTCCGGAGCCCCCTCGCAACTGGATCTCTTCGACCACAAGCCCGGCCTCGAAAAACACCGCGACGCCGACCTGCCCGACTCGATCCGCAAGGGGCAACGCCTGACCGGGATGACCTCCAAGCAGGAACGCTTCCCGATCGCCCCCTCGAGCTTCGCCTTCGCACGTCACGGAGAAAGTGGCCAGTCGCTCAGCGAACTGCTGCCCGAAACCGCCCGCATCGCCGACCGGATCACCATTCTCAAGACCGTGCACACCGAGGCAATCAACCACGACCCGGCGATCACGTTCATCCAGACCGGAGCCCAACTGGCCGGCCGACCCAGCTTCGGCTCCTGGCTCTCCTACGGCCTGGGCAGCCTCAACTCCGATCTCCCCGCCTTCGTCGCCATGGTCTCAGGCTCGGGCGGACAACCGCTCTACGATCGACTCTGGGGAAGCGGGTTCCTGCCCAGCAAGTTCCAGGGCGTCAAGTTCCGCTCGATCGGTGACCCCGTGCTGTTCCTCTCGAACCCCGGCGGCCTGGACCAGTCCATCCGACGCCGCTTCCTCGACGACCTCGCCCGACTCAACCAGCTCAAGCTCAATCAGCAGGGCGACCCCGAAATCAGCACCCGGATGGCTCAGTACGAACTCGCCTTCCGCATGCAGACCTCCGTCCCGGAACTCACCGACACGTCGTCGGAGCCCGATCACATCTTCAAGCTCTACGGAGAAGACTCGCGCAAGGCCGGCACATTTGCCTCCAACTGCCTGCTCGCCCGCCGGCTGTGCGAACGAGGTGTTCGTTTCGTGCAGCTGTTCCATCGAGGCTGGGACCAGCACGCCACGCTGCCCAAGAAGATCGCCGAACAGTGTGCCGCCACCGACCGTGCCAGCGCAGCGCTGGTGCTCGACCTCGCCCAACGTGGCTTGCTCAAGGATACGCTGGTGGTCTGGGGCGGAGAATTCGGGCGAACGGTCTACTGCCAGGGCCGGCTGACCAAGACCGACTACGGCCGAGACCACCACCCGAGGTGTTTCTCGATCTGGGTGGCCGGAGCCGGCATCAAGTCCGGCCTGACCTACGGCACCACCGACGACTATTCGTACAACATCGTCGAGAACCCGGTCCACGTACACGATCTCAACGCCACGCTTTTGCATTGCCTGGGCATCGACCACCAGCGTCTGACGTTCAAGTACCAGGGACGTCGTCACCGCCTGACCGACGTCCACGGCAAGCTGGTCAAGGACATCCTGGCGTAGGCGAAGAGAACCCAGCGTGGCGCCCGCCTGACGGCGGGCTGACACTGGGCTATGGAGTGAAACCCCGTTGGGGTTTTCAGGGGATCGGTATCTTCTTCGCTCCGCCGGGCTTGGGCTTCCGACTGCGTGGCCCGAGTAGCGTCGCGAGCACTTTCTGAGCCTTGCCCAGTTCCCCGAGCACCTCCAGCAATTGCTCCGGCTTGGCCTGAGGCTGCTTGGCCAGGGCCTGCAGCTTGGCCACCGCCGCGTCGATGCTCTTCTGAGCCGTCTCGACCTGCTGATGCCATGTCGAGAGGCGTGGTAGTGGCAACACCGGCCGAGGCCGTCTCAAGGGCAGAGGCAGCGGAACGGCTGGGCGGATGGGCGCCACCTGGATCCGGATCTGCAGTGCATTGTTGACCGTGTACTTCCTGTACAGCTTGTACGCCTCCGGATCAGCCTTCTTCAAAGCCTCCTCGGTCGCCGCCTTCACCTTGCGGATCTGCGGCTTCCCTTTGACCTTCGACGTGATCTCCATCTCGATCTGCTTGCCGTTGTTGTCCCGGATCAGGATCTTCCCAGTCCCCTCCTTCACCTCGATCGTCCGCCGGCCATTGACAATGCTTATCGAGATCCGGTTGGCCGCCTGCAGTCCCACGATCCGAAACCCCTGCAGTGTGCTCGTTCGGGCCGCCGGCTTCGGATCGGCCTTGGGCAACGCTGCTTCGGCGCGTCGAGCCACCGTCGGGTTCTTGCTCCCGGCCAACTTCTTCAACGCCGCCCCGGCGGCCGCCTTCGTCGCTTGATCTTCAGACCCCTGCAGCTTCTTCAGCACGTACAGGCAGCGAGTGGTCCGCTCGAGATCGGTGCCGTCGGCCGCGTCGGTCAACTGGCCGATCACCGCCCCCCCGGCGGCCAGCAGTCGCTTCGACGCGGCACGCCGGGCCTGGAAATTGCGGCTGGTCAATTCCTTGACCCACCCGGCAATCTGTTCGGCACTCGCCCGACTTGTGGCGGCAGCCTTTGCGGGGGGCCTGGCATCCGGCTTGGGTTCCTCAATGGTC
>Ga0310122_10002867_pt1 | contig 10981 bp, 10 predicted proteins | sample CB6_Bottom_1051__FD_203503 | JGI IMG/M metagenome (GOLD analysis project Ga0310122, IMG submission 203503) | Marine microbial communities from Western Arctic Ocean, Canada - CB6_Bottom_1051 | ecosystem: Environmental > Aquatic > Marine > Oceanic | place: Canada: Western Arctic Ocean | collected...
AAACCTGGCCACCGGGCACTCGCTGCATTTTGGCGAAATCGGTCGACACACGGTCTGGCCGAAAGCCACCAGCAGGTCGTTGTACTCGTGCCAGTAGCGCCGGGGTAGTTTTGCCCGCAGCGCCATCTCGGTCTGCTCGGGCGTGCGCGTTGACACGTAGCCCCAGATATTAGAGATGCGGTGCACGTGGGTGTCCACGCACATGGCCGGCTTGCCGTAACCCGAGGTCAGAACCAGGTTGGCCGTCTTGCGGCCCACCCCCTTGAAGGTGAGCAGCGTGTCGATGTCGTCGGGCACGCGGCCGCCGTGATCCTCGACTATCTGTCGGCACATCTCTACCAGTTGCGGGGCCTTGGTCTTGTAAAATCCAACCGGGTAGATCGCCTCGCGCACTTCGGCCGGGTCGGCCCGCGCGAGACTTTCTATGTCGGGGGCCAACGCGAACAGTCGCCGACTGGCCTCCGACGTGACCCCGTCCTGGGTGCGCAGGCTCAGGATGCAGGAAGCCAGTACGCGGTACGGGTCGCGCGTGGTCTCGGCTATGAGCGTGACCACTGGAGCGTTCCACCCCACGTAGGCGTCGCGCAAACGCTTGAGGACGTGGGGCATGCGCCGTGTGGTCAGCGGCTCGATAGTCGCCCCCGTAGTTGCTGCAGCGGTCACCTGGGACGAATAAGTTCGCGCACCAACGATTGCAAGCCCCCACAAGGGGGGGTCGCGCGTTAAATCACTGGACAAAACACCCGCGTCCTTTCTATAGTCTGCAGTGGCCCTGCCCTCGCAGGTACCCCGGGAGACTGTACCGCATGAAGACCGCCCGCCCCAATAACGTCGCCACCCTTCTGGGCCTTTTTGTTTTTGTTACCCTGGCCACCGCGCCCGCCGCCTTTGCGGGGCCGAACTCTGAGACCAAGTGTAAGATGAACAAGCTCAAGCAGGCCGGTAAGGCCGGCCTGTGCAGGCTCAAGGCCGAGGCCAAGGCCGAGATCAAGGGCACCACCGCCGACGTGTCCAAGTGCGCGAGCAAGCTGGCCGCAGCTTTTGCCAAGGTCGAAGCCAAGGAGCAGTGCCGCGCGGGTGGCACGGTGGCCGCGGTGGAGCCCAGGCTCGAGTTGGTCGCTTCGCAGGTTACGCTCGAGTTGGTCGGAAACGGCGACTCGACCAAGACCGCCTCAAAGTGCCGGGCGGCCAAGCTCAAGGCCTCCGGTAAACAGCTGGCTTGCGTTCTCAAGGCCCAGGCCAAGGCCGAAGCCAAGGGTACCGCGCCCGATTTTACCAAGTGTGACTCCAAGTTCGCGACCGGTTTCCAGAAAGCCGAAACCAAGGCCGGCGGCCAGTGCCCTTCAACAGGAGACACCGCCGCCGTGTCGGCCCACGTTGACGACGCCTACATCGAGATCGAAGCCGACCTGGCCGACCTCGGCGTAGAAGACTTCGCCGAGCTGCGTGAATACGGCGTGGGCAACAAGTCGCTCACGCTGGTCGACAGCAGCAGGACGGTGCCCGCCAACGGGGTTTTTCCCGGCGCCGCCGTACGCAGCCTGGAAGTACAGATCTGGTACCCGTCCACACGTTTGCCGGTGCTCGGACAGGGTGTGAACGCGCCCCTGCAGACCTCCGGTACTCCCTGGCCGGTGGTGGTGCGCGCGCACGGTTTCGGTGGAGTCAACACTGATTCGGCCGGCCTCACCCGCCACCTGGCCAGCCGTGGCTACATAGTAATAGCCCCCAACTTTCCGCTGTCGTGGTTGTTTGCCCCCGGTGGTCCGACGCTTCTCGACCTGGCGAACCAGGCGCTGGACCTTTCCTTCCTGCTCGACAGCCTCGAGGCCATGAACGCCGACCCCGTTGATTTCTTCTACGGGGCGATAGACACCAGCCGCGTGGGTGCAACCGGTCACTCGCTGGGCGGAGCCACCGTGCTGCTGTCGGGCTACCACGTGGATCTCGTAGACCCGCGCATAGACGCCGTGGTGGCGCTCGCTCCCTTTGCCTGCGCGTTTACCGAGACCTTTTACGACGGCGGCAGTGCACCGCTGATGATACTGGGCGGCGACGTGGACCTGATCACGCCCTACAACAGCAACCAGGCCGTGCCCTACACGCTGGCCGACCCGAGCAAGTTCCTGGTGACGCTGGACGGCGGCACCCACATGAGCTTCGCCGACAGGCTCACCTTCGGCCCCGAAGAAAACGGCGACGAGGCAATCTGCACCGGCGTATTTCTCCAACCCGGTGACCCGAGACCCCTGCCGGCCAGTGGCAGCTTCGACCCGGGTTTTCTCGGCGGCGCGGCTGCCGGCATAGACACCACGGTATCGGCCTGCGAGCCGATCTGCCCTCTGCCCCCGCCCACGCACATGTTTTTTGACCGCCAGCACGAACTCACGCGCGCGGCGACGCTGGCATTCTTTGAGATGCAGATCCGCGGTGGGGTTTCGGCCGCTCGCCTGGTGCGCACCGGCCTCGACAGCGCCCCGGACGTCACGGTGCTTTCGGCCGAGTAGCGTAGAGGCTTCCAGGTCGAACGCATGTCCTTTGACTCAGACTGGTAGGCGTGGGATTCGTCGCGACAGGGGAAACTGCCTTGTCCAACGAAGCCAACAGCTACCAGAACATAAACTACCAGGTCTCAGAGGGAATCGCGCGGCTAACGCTCGACCGCCCCGAAGCGATGAACTCGCTTGACCTGCCAACCTGCCGCGAACTGTCAGACGTAGCCATACGCATAGACGAAGACCCCACCGCGAGGTGCGTGCTCATAAGCGGCACGGGCAAGGCCTTCTGCGCGGGCGGAGACGTGGCCGCCTTCGCGTCTGCAGGCGACGGGGCCCCTGCCCTGCTCAAGAAGATGACCGGCTTCATGCACTCGGCCTGGTCGCGACTGCTGCGGGGTAACGCCCCGGTGGTTACCGCGGTCAACGGCGTGGCAGCCGGTGCCGGCCTGGCCCTGGCCGCGCTGTCCGACCTCGTCGTGGCCGCGCGCTCGGCACGCTTCACCATGGCCTACACGGGCATAGGACTGACGCCCGATGGCAGCTCCACCTACTTCTTGAGCCGCCTGGTTGGCCTGCGACGGGCCCAGGAGCTGGTGCTTACCAACCGCGTGCTGTCGGCCGACGAGGCGCTAGACTGGGGATTGGTCACACGCGTGGTCGACGACGAAGAACTCGCGCAGGAAGCCGACAAGCTCGCTGCAAAACTCGCTGCCGGACCCACCCTGGCCTACGGCCGCAGCAGGGCACTGCTGCTGTCAGGACTGCAGGAATCGCTCGAGACACAGATGGAGCTGGAGGCGAGGGCCATCGCCGACTCGGGCCGCACGGCCGACTTTCGCGCGGGCCTGGACGCCTTCGTCAACAAGAAACGACCAACCTTCACGGGAAACTGATATGGCGGATTGGAAACAACGCAAGACCTTCACCGACATCAACGGCCTGGCCATGGCCCACGTGGAGCAGGGCGAGGGCGACCCCATAGTGCTGCTGCACGGCAACCCGACGTCTTCTTACCTGTGGCGTGACGTCATGCCTCCGCTCGAGGGACTCGGTCGCTTGATAGCGCCCGACCTCGTAGGCATGGGCGACTCCGACAAGCTGCCCGAGAGCGGACCCGACCACTACACCTTCGTGGAACACCGCGAATACCTCGACGCATTACTCGAGACCCTGGGCGTGACCGAGAACGTGACGCTGGTGGTCCACGACTGGGGTTCGGCTCTGGGTTTTGACTGGGCCCGCCGCCACCCCGAAGCAGTGAAGGGCATCGCCTACATGGAAGCCATAGTAATGCCTCTCACCTGGGACGAGTGGCCCGACGCGGCCCGCGGCGTCTTCCAGGGCTTCCGCTCGGAAGCGGGCGAAGACATGGTGCTCGAACAAAACGTCTTCGTTGAGCAGGTGCTGCCCGGCTCCATACTGCGCGACCTCAGCGATGAAGAAATGGCCGAGTACCGTCGACCTTTTGCCCAGGCGGGTGAAAGCCGGAGGCCAACTCTGACCTGGCCACGACAGATTCCGCTCGAAGGCGAACCCACCGACGTGGTCGAAATCGCCGCCAACTACGGCCAGTGGCTCACCACTTGCGACATCCCCAAGCTCTTCGTCAACGCCGAGCCGGGGGCCATCCTGGTCGGTGCGGCGCGCGATTTCTGCCGCGGCTGGAATAACCAGGAAGAAGTCACCGTCAAGGGCTCGCACTTCGTGCAGGAAGACTCGGGCGAAGAAATAGGCAGCGCCGTGGCCGACTGGATCAAGCGCCGGGCCTGACCACCCATGCAGCCCACCAAGCTTGGAATCATCGGACTGGGCCGCCACGGCAGCCGCTACGCGCGCCACGCGGCGCAAGACGTGGCGGATCTCGATCTCACCGTGGTGTGCCGACGCGACGCGGCAGCCGGCCAGTCGTTGGCCCGCCAATACGATTGCCGCTGGACCGATGACGCGCAGGAGCTGATAGAAAGTAGCGACGTCGAAGCGGTGGTGCTTGTCACGGTGCCCTCGTTGTTACCCGACCTGGTCACGCGCGTGGCCGAACTGGGAAAACCACTGCTCGTAGAAAAGCCCGTGGCCCCTACGCTGGACGACGGCCGTCGCATGCTGGCGAGCATCGAATCAGCGGACCTCCACTGCCTGGCCGGCCACACGCTGCGCTTCAACTCAGTGTGCCGGGCAATGCGCGAAGCGATCTACAAGGTGGGCCGCCTCGACACGCTCACCTTCAGCCAGCGTTTTCCGCCGCAGCTGCAACTCGATTGGCTCGATGATCCGGCGAGATCGGGCGGCGGCAACATCATGCACACCGGTGTTCACTGCTTCGACCTGCTGCGCTGGTTCACCGGCCTCGAGGTATCCTCGGTGGCCTGCTCAATGCGCAGCGCAGTGACCAATGACACCGAGGACAACTTCGTCGCCTCGCTGCGGCTCTCAAACGGCAGCACCCTGGCCCAGGTCAACTGTTCGCGAAGCAGCAACAGTCGCAGCGGCCTGGTCGAAATATCGGGCGAGCACGGCCAGCTCGTGGGCGACCACGTGCTGGGCACACTCCACTTCCTGGGCCCGGATGGCCCGAGCGAGCTCACGCCAGACGCGCCGGTGATGACCGTGCCCGCCATACTCGAGGCCTTTGCCGCCGGCGTGGGGGGCAAGCAGGGTGCCACGGCCGCCGCCAGTTACCGTGACGGGCTGGCCGCGGTGGCCGTGGCCGAGGCCTGCTACCGCTCGGTGTCCAGCGGCCGTTTTGAAAACGTAACCGCGATCTGAAACCTGCGGCCGCCGGTTGGAGTTTCTGCAAAACGACCGCGAGTCTTACCCCGGCGCCTGTGCTCGTGTATCATTCGTGTCACGGCTCGCGGGGGACCCCGGTAGAAGCGTGGACAAGCAACTCGAACATCTCTCCAGTAAGTACGGCGCACCCAGGCAGCTTACACTGGAGCTGCCTTCGCTGGATTTCCCGCCGGTTTCGCGTCGCCGCCACGGCGAAGTCTGCATGGCGATCCTGCGGCCCAGCGGGGGCTTCCTGCTGCAGACCAAGGCCAGCTACCCTGGCTCGGTCATGCGCCTGCCCACCGGCGGTATACAGAAAGGCGAGGCGATAGAAGACGCACTGCTGCGAGAAATATGGGAAGAGACCAACCTCGAGGTAGACGTGGCCCGCTTCGTGGCCGCCATTCGTTACAGCGACAGCAAGCGCGTGTCGAGGTTCTGCACCTACCTGTTCTTCACCCGCGAAACCTCGGGCGTACTGCAGAGCAACGACCCCGGCGAGAAAATAACCGAGTGGGTGGAGGCCAAGCCGGCCGAGCTGCCCGACTACGCCGGCAAGCTGCGAGACATCGTCCCGTCCTGGTCAAACTGGGGCAGGTTCAGGGCCATGGCCATGGACGTACTGCTCGAAGACTGCAACAACCACGGCCTGTAACCGCTGGCGGCCAGGTTTTACCGTCCAGGGAAACCGGCCCGAAGAAGTCAGTTCAGGCGCGCGGAAACATCGGAATTGGCGTCCAGCGGTAACTCCTCGAGCAGTTGCCTGGAGAAAGCGCGGTAGCCACTGTGCAGTTCGGACAGTTTTGACCCCATCAGCAAGTTGCCGACCGCGGTGAGAAAGCGATTGGCAATGTAGCGCCACAGCGGCATGACCACTATGATTTTATTTTCCCGGTACACCGACGCTCCCCTGTCCCCAACGAGTATACCAAGTACGCCAACGTGTACCGACATCGCGTAAAACATCAGTCGGCGCCTGCCTGGACGGCCGGTACGGCCACGAACTCATGGTAGCGCAGGTCGGCGCGGTCGGCCTCCCGCACGGACCTCAGATCGTGGCCCGGCACCACCAGCACGCCGCCCTCGTCTTCAAGCAAACCCACAAAACGGTTTATGCGCCATGCCTGTTGCCACCAGTCGTCCATGTTATGGGCGAAGGCCGGCTGTGCCACGTGGCGCCAGCTGGCCTCGGTGTAGGCCGCGTCGCCGGTGAGCAGTATCACCCCGCCGCGGCCCCTCAGTACCAGCCCTTGCGTGCCCGCGGTGTGGCCGTGCAGGTCTACGAGCACGGCACTGCCATCGCCGAATACGTCGTAGTGCCCGTCAAAAGTTGCCCAGGGCTCGGTGGCCGCGTAGTCGATTACCGTGCGCTGCTCTATGTCGTCCCAGTCCTGCTCGAAGAAAAAATCCTCGAACCAGCGGGCACCCCACGCGCCCTCTTCCTCGCGGCGCGGCAACAGCAGGGTGGCCCCGGCAAAGGCCTCCACGCTTCCCGCGTGGTCAAAATGCAAGTGCGAGACCGCCACGTAGCCAACGTCAGCCGGGTCCAGCCCCGCCGCCGACATCTGCTCGGGCAAGGACTGCCCGGGCTCGGTATGACAGAGATCGAGCGCCGCCAGCAGTGGGCCCAGGTACTGCTCCGGGCTATCCCTTACTGCAGGTGAGTAACCGGTGTCGAACACCAGCAGGCCCTTGCTCTCGTGCTCGACCACGAAGGCGGGGACAGGGATTTCGCTGGCCTCCTGCCAACTTCCGCCCCTGGCCATGGCGCCGGGCAGGATACGCATGGTGCCGGTGTTGAACGCGTGCAGCAGCAGGTCTACCGGCTCGTGGGCCTGCTCCCAACCCCACAGCACGGGCTCTATTCGCGGCACCCGTCGCTGATCTGCGCAGCCCGGCAGCAGGGTAGCGATCAACAGGCAACACGAAAGAAGACGCGGAAGCGCACAGAAAGGAGAGGTCATTTTACAGCGACTGACTGTAACGAGGTCGGTCAGGAATTCCAGTAGCAGCCGAAGGGGTCGCGGGAGATCTCGCCGACGCAGTCGGCAAGCGAACCCTCGACTGCGTCTCCGCGATCGTCGTAGTAAGACGCCCAGCGCCCGTTTCCCTTTTTCCAGAAGAGCTTGTAGCCGCTTTCTTTCTCCGGCCTCAACTGGGCAATGCGGTGATCGACGATGTCGCCATTGCACCCATCGCGAAAGCGATGCACCACCGTGATGACTCCCGCCGCCGAACACCTGGCCGTGAGTATTCCCCTGGGTCCTACTCTCCAGCCGAGTACGCGTCGGACGAAGGGGGCCATAAACTCGTGCACCGATGCTATGCGTTGGGTTTTCTTGCGAGCGGAGGAACGTGCCATACACAATGACAGTAGCCCCGGCGGCCGTAGCGGGCAAGTTCACCCCCCCTTTCGCACACAGCGCATGTGGCTGGATCACTTCACGATCGTTCAAACAACGAGGGTTGCCCACGCAAGCCGCAACTGGTTTCAATCCCCTGCAGGTGCGCGTAAACTCTGTCACTTACGAGTGAGACAGGAATGAGAAAAATGAAGGTAGCCATTGTCGGAGCCACGGGTATTGCCGGGCAGCAATTCGTCGCGGCCCTGGCCGAACACCCCTGGTTCAGAATCGCGCGCTTGGGGGCTTCCCCCCGTTCGGCGGGGAAAAAATACGGTGACGCGCTGCGTGATGAATCCAGTGGTTCACTGCGCTGGTGGGCTGGCGGCAGTCCCCCGGAATCTGTGCTCGGCATGACGGTGGAGAACGGGGAAGACCTGAAACTGGACAACGTCGACCTCGTGTTCTCGGCAGTGGAATCCGACGTCGCCGCCGAGCTCGAGCCGATGTACGCGCGGACCACCCCGGTGGTGAGCACCGCCTCCGCCTTTCGCTACGAAGACGACGTGCCGCTGTTGCTACCCGGTGTCAGCCTGCAACAGGCCACCTTGCTACGCCGCCAACAGAAGAACCGTGGCTGGAAAGGATTCATCCTGCCCCAGCCCAACTGCACCGTTACCGGCCTGGCCATAACCCTGAAGCCGCTGGACGAACGCTTCGGAGTCAAGAAAGTATCGATGGTTTCCATGCAGGGCATTTCGGGAGCCGGCCGGTCGCCGGGAGTAGCCGCGCTGGACGCCATAGACAACGTCATTCCCTACATTCCCTCGGAAGAAGAAAAGGTGACGGCCGAGGCCCGCAAGCTACTGGGCAAGGTCGTCGCCGGCAAGCTCGTGGAATCGTCGGTGAAGGTGTCGTGCACCTGCACGCGGGCGGCGGTGCTCGAAGGCCACACCGAGGCCGTATCGCTGGAACTCGAACGACCTGCGACACCTGCCCAGGCGGCCGCGGCCCTGCGCACGGCGGGCAAGCGGGCGGCGCGGCTCAAGCTGCCTTCGATGCCCGAAACGCTGATATACGTGCACGACGACCCCTTCAGGCCCCAGCCCAGGCTCGACCGCGACGCCGGTGACGGCATGACCACCTCGGTGGGTCGAATCCGCGAAGAGCCGCTGTACCGGCACGGCCTGCGCTACATGCTGGTGTCACACAACACCAAGATGGGCGCGGCCAAGGGAGCCCTGCTCATAGCCGAGTACCTGCTCGACCGCGGTATGCTCTGAAGAGCAAAGCAGCGGATTCGACTCAGCCGATGTCTGTTTCGCCTCCCCCGCTACGCCCCGCCCTGCTCCCGGACAAGCCGCGCGGCTTCACCCGCCTGCTCGGCCCCGGCATCATGCTCGTCGGCCTGGCCATTGGCGCGGGCGAGCTGGTCATCTGGCCCGTTACCACGGCACGCTTCGGCGCCACGGTGGCTTGGGCCGCCGTGCTCGGCGTGAGCCTGCAACTGATCATCAACCTGGAGATAGGCCGCTACACCCTGGCCACGGGCGAAAGCGCTTACGGGGCCCTGGCCCGCCGGGGGCGCGGCTGGGTGCCGGTGTTCCTGCTGCTCAACGTCGTGTCGTGGATACTGCCGGGCTGGGCGCGCACCTGCGCAGGCGCCGTCAAGGTGATCGTGGTCGGGCTCGATGGCCCCGGCGATCCCTGGGTCTGGACGGCGCTCACCTTCGCCATCGTGGCGCTGGTCATGTTCGGGCCGCGCAACGTCTACGGGTGGATGGAAAAAATCGTCACCGCCCTGGTCGTCTTCATGCTGCTGGGCCTGCTGGTGATAGTGGCCAGGCTGGGCAACGGCGAGACCGTCGCCGAGCTCGCCCGCGGCATAGCCTCGGTGGGCGTAAAGCCACCCGACATGCCGCCCTACCAACTGCTGTCAGCCATCGTCTTTGCCGGCGCCGGGGGAACCGCCAACCTGTTGTTCTCGTATTACCTGCGCGACAAGGGCTGGGGAATGTGCGGGCGCCTGGCCAACTCCGGCGAATCAAACGAAGCCTGGATCCCCAACGATAACAGCGTAAACGCCGACCGCTGGAGCCGCTGGTTCAGACACATGGCCCGTGACCAGGTGATCTTTTTCTGGCTCACCAACCTCGTGACGATACTGTTGTTTATCTTTGCCGCACTGGCGGTGCTGCACCCGGCCGGCATAGTCCCGTCCAACGAGGCCCTGCTCTACGAAGAGGCGGTGATGTTGGACACGGTGTGGGGGCCGGGAGGAAAAATCCTCTTCATGGTCATAGGCATCGCCTGCCTGTTCACCACCCAGCTCACCCTGCTCGACGGCGTCGCCCGCAGCTGCGCAGACCTGCTGCACAACAACTACCGCTGGAGCCGCCGCTGGAGCCTCAAGGACTGGTACCGGGGCATAGCCCTGGGCTGGATGGTGGTGGGAACCGCGCTCACCTGGGCATGGGGAGCGCTCCCCCCGTTTGTCTTCCTGCTCTCGGCCGGCTTCTTCGGCGGCATAGCCATGGCGGTCTACTGCCCCCTGCTGCTGTGGAGCAACATCCGCGAATTGCCCGAGTTGTGCCGGCCATCGATGACCGCGCGACTGGCCATGTCGGGCGTGAGCCTGTTCTACATCGCGTTTGCCACCATTTCGGTGGGCGTGGTCGTTCAACAGTTCTTCGTGGGCTGACCCCCACAAGGGGGCGCCATTGACGCGCAGCGCCGCCGCGGCCGCAGACCAGCTGAGCGGGAAAAGCCGCCACCCGGTAGGGGAAAAATTGTCCCGGCAGACGAAAACGCATTCCCAGCGGGCCCTCCGGGCGCTAGAATGTAAGACTGCGGACAGATCCGCGAGCACATGTACCAGCGCCTGAAACAGTTCATCATCCGCCGACTGACGGCCACCCTTGTCAGGGAACGCATGGGTTACCGGCAGCTGTTGCCCAGTGACATGGGTCGCCTGCGCGATGTCATACAGCCCGGCGACGTCCTGCTGGTGGACGGAAGCCAGCGCATAAGCGAAGTCATCAAGTACCTGACGCAGAGTTCGTGGTCGCACTCGGCGCTCTACGTCGGCGACGCGCTGCTCAAGCGAGGTGGGCCCCAGGCCGACGAGCTTCACCGCTTGTACGGCGACGAAGCCTCGACACTACTCGTCGAGGCCACGGTCGAGAACGGCGTCGCTTCTGCTCCGCTGTCAAAATACCGCAACCACAACGTGAGAATATGCCGCCCCTTCAAGCTGCGACCCGGTGACCTCAACACGGTGCTCGCCACTGTCATCGACCAGATAGGCTCGAAGTACAACATAGAGCAGATATTTGACCTGCTTCGTTACTTCTTTCCGGTGACCCTGGTCCCCAA
>Ga0310122_10002869_pt1 | contig 10973 bp, 7 predicted proteins | sample CB6_Bottom_1051__FD_203503 | JGI IMG/M metagenome (GOLD analysis project Ga0310122, IMG submission 203503) | Marine microbial communities from Western Arctic Ocean, Canada - CB6_Bottom_1051 | ecosystem: Environmental > Aquatic > Marine > Oceanic | place: Canada: Western Arctic Ocean | collected...
GGGATGATTTTGAAGATTTGGAGAGTTTTATTTTAGAAAAAGAACACAAATTTCCTGGCTCATATGTATTGCGTGCAATGGCAGGTTTGGATACCGCTCTGTGGGATATGAAAGGTAGAATTGAAAAGAAACCTGTAGTTTCTTTGCTAGGCGGTGATCCGGGTAGATTAAAAATATATGGATCGTCCATGAAACGAGATATTACACCACAAGCTGAGGCTGATCGTTTTAGGAGACTTCAAGATTCATTAGGTATAAAAGCATTCAAATACCGCATAGGATCAGAGTGTGGGAGAAATGAAGATGAATGGCCTGGTAGATCCGAGGAGATAATTAGAACAATAAATAAAAATCTAGATCCTAACACAAGTAAACTAGTTGATGCCAACAGTTGTTTTGCACCGAAAAGAGCAATTGAATTAGGTCATATACTTGAGGATAATGGAGTGAGCCACTATGAAGAGCCATGCCCTTATTGGAAACCTGAACAAACACTTGAAGTAACAAATGCTTTGAATATTGATGTGGCAGGAGGAGAACAGGACTGTGATCTGCGTGTTTGGAAGGATATGATTGATCGCGGGATAGTTAATATTATTCAACCTGACATTATGTACTTGGGAGGGCTTACAAGAAGTTTAAAAGTAGCGAAAATGGCTGCAGATGAAGGTATATCATGCACACCCCATGCTGCTAACTTATCACTGGTAACAGTTTGTACCATGCATTTTTTAAAAGCTATTCCTAATGCCGGTAAATATCTTGAATTTTCCATTGAAGGAGAGGATTACTATCCATGGCAACAAAATTTATTTTTGGATGATCCCTTTTCGGTGAAAGAAGGCAGTGTAACAATAACGGATATGCCTGGTTGGGGTGTAATCATTAATCCAGAATGGTTAGAAAACTCTGAGTATGCCGTTTCAGAAATGCAATGAATAAATTTTTTCTTTTGTAAAATACATATATTATTTAATTTTAAATATTTTTAAACCAAGAGATTTCATTTTATAATTTACAATTAATAAGAACATAATTACTGACAAATAATTTATTAAAAGTATTGCAAACCAAATGCCTTGTAATTGATAGTTAAAATAAAAACAAATTAACCAAATAATAATTACTGCTCCTATCACCTCCTTAAATAGGCTAATAAATACTGTAAAGCTGGGCTTTTTAACTCCTTGCAGCAAGGCAATAGAGATGTTTAAAACCGCGATGATTGGTGTAAATAATGCTGCTATTTGTAAATAATTAATACCAATTTTTATTACTTTTTCGTCATTCGTAAATATACTCATGAAATAACCAGCGCCAAAAAAAAGTAATAAGCTCCCAAAGAATAATAATATTAATCCATATTTTAAACACACCAAATACCCTTCTCGAATTCGGTCATATTTAGCGGCACCATAATTTTGACCCGTTAAAGAAAGGCAAGCAAAATTTAGGCCAATAGCAGGTAATAAAATAATTTGTTCTATACGAATAGCTATTCCGTATGCTGCAATAGAAACATTGCTCGTATCTGTGGTAGGGAAAAAAGAAACAAAAAAAGTAATAATAAAAAAACCAGCAGCCACACAAAACATATTTAGGGATGCAGGAAAGGCTTGTTTAGCAATAGCAAGTTGTAATTTTATTTGTGGCAAAAAATCTTTAATTGTAACTTGATCAAAAAAATTAGTCATTTTTTTAATCCTATAAAATACATAAATGGTTGCAGCAAACTCTGCAAAAACAGTGGCATAAGCTATACCTTTAATCCCCATTGAAGGTATAGGACCATATCCATAAATAAATAAAGGATCTAAAATTAAATTTAAAAAAAAACCAATAATAAAAACACGGGCATAAGTCTTAGTATCTCCCACAGCATTCAAACCTGCTGTCGGTGTTGAATCCAAAATAATAAATAAACATCCGTACAAAAGAATATTTGTATATTGAATTGCAAAATTAAAATACTCTCCTTCTGCATGCATTATTCTAAATAAATACGGTGCTGATACCAAACCAACAATCATGATAAAAATAGCTGCTATAATAGAGAAACTAATAGTTTGAACTAGGTATTGCTTTGCCAATGCTTTATCATTAGCCCCTTCTGCATTCGCTATTAAGGCAGTGGCGCCTTGACGTGTGCCGGATGAAATAGCGATAATCATAAAGAAAATTGGAAATGTAATTGTGATAGCGGCAACAGCTACTGAATTAATTTGTGACGCAAAATACGTATCAACCACATTAAACATTGTATGAAAGAAAAATCCAATACTGACAGGCACTGCCATTTTTATTATAAGTTGAGGGACAGGATCCTCTGTTAAATTTAATTTTTGATTTTTCATAAATTTAATAAAGTCCTGATAAGGATAAAAAAACAGTCAATAATAAATTATTTCTCAAAAAAAAATCAAATTTCGTTAATGCGCAAACATGATACTTGATGATCACTTCCATTTAATTTTTCTAATTGAGGGACAGTTTTTTTACAATTTTCATTTACATATTGACAACGTGTATGGAATACACAGCCTGAAGGAGGATTCATTGAGCTTGGAATTTCACCTTTTAATTCTATTGCTTTGTTTTGTTTATCAGGGTCAATGGAAGGAATAGAGGATAAAAGTGCTTTCGTATAGGGGTGTTTAGGATTTGAAAAAAGCTCTCTTGTAGGAGCATGCTCAACTATACGACCAAGATACATAACTGCTACCTCATCACATGTGTGGGCAACAACACTTAAATCATGACTAATAAATAAATACGTTAAGTTTAAATCTTTTTGAAGAGCTTTTAACAAATTTAAAATATCTGCTTGGATAGAAACATCTAAAGCTGCTACACTTTCATCTGCCACAATAAATTGAGGATTACTAACAAGTGCTCTTGCAATTGAGATACGCTGTCGTTGTCCTCCCGAAAAAGCATGGGGATATCTTCTTAGATGTTCTAAATTTAATCGGCATTTTGATGCAATCACCCTAACTCTTTCATCTGTTTCTTCACGTGTTTTTGTAATTTTCATGACTTCTAGAGGTTCAGCTAGAATATCTCTTACTGTCATACGAGGGCTTAAAGCTGCATAAGGATCTTGAAATATTAATTGTGCTTTTTTTCGATAATCCTTTAAATCTTTTTTTGAAATATTAGCTAAATCATAATCATTTTGTTCATCATGAAAAATTACCTGACCCGAGCTAATGTGATTGGCAGCCAAAATAGCCCTTCCTAAAGTTGTTTTTCCAGATCCAGATTCTCCAACCAAGCCCATGAATGATCCTTTTTTTATATTTAGATTAACATTTTTAACTGCTTGAATTTTTTGTTTTTTCGAAAAAAAATTTTCCTGATAATCAAATTCAACAGAAACATCTTTAACGCTTATCAAATTATTATTCATTATTATTAACTTTCAAACAAGCAACCTGGTGATTGACACTGTAATTTTTTAATTCAGGAAATTCAATATTACACTTACCTTCCTCATATAGATTACAGCGTGTATGAAAAACACAACCTGAAGGTCTCTCTAATGGACTAGGAATATTTCCTGGTACTGGCTTTAGAGGCACATCAAGATTGTTTACATCCGGAAGTGCTTCTAATAAGCCAATTGTATAGGGATGTTTAGGATTTTTAATTATTTCTCGAACTGGACCACTTTCTACAATACAGCCTAAATACATAACGGCAACATAATCAGCTGTTTGGGCAATAACACCTAAATCATGAGTGATAAAAATAACTCCCATTTTATATTCTTTTACTATACTTTTTATCAGGTCCAATACTTGAGCTTGGATAGTTACATCCAGAGCAGTCGTTGGTTCATCGGCTAATAAAAGTTTTGGCATTGTAGATAAAGCCATGGCAATCATTGCTCGTTGTCGCATACCTCCCGATAACTCAAAAGCATACTGATTAAATCTTTTATCTGCATCGGCAATACCAACACGATTTAGCATATCAATAGATATATTTTTTGCTTCTTTCTTATCGATAGATTTATGCAATAAAAGCTGCTCTACCATTTGATGACCTATTTTAATTGCAGGAGCAAAACTTGCCATTGGTTCTTGAAAAATCATCGATACTTTTCCACCGCGAATTTTTTTTAAATCTTTTGTAGAATTAAACTTTAAAGCATTCTCATCATCAATTATTATCTCTCCACCATCCTTGTAATGAGTGTTTCCAGGATTAAGTTGCATGATTGATTTTGCTGTTACTGATTTACCAGATCCAGACTCACCTACTATTCCTAAAACTTCCCCTTCTTTTAAGGAAAGAGATAAATTATTAACAGCTAATATCCGCCCTTCATCTGTATCAAATTCTACATTTAAATTTTTAATTTCTAATAAATTTGTCATATAACTATTTGTTTCTATGAGGATCAGCCGCATCGCGGAGACCATCTCCAACAAAAACAAATGATAAAATTAATATCATTAAAAATAATACAGGAAGAAAATACCATTGGTAATTCAATAAAACATCTGCCTTTGTTGCACTTTGCAATAATACTCCTAGTGAATTAACTGGCTCTCTCAAACCTAAACCAATAAAACTAAGGGCTGTTTCTGATAAAAGCATGTAAGGAAAGCTAATAACCAAATCAACGATGATATAGCTAGTAAAGCTTGGTAATAAATGACGAATAATAATATGCGTGGGTGATGCACCACAAAGTTTTGCCGCCAAAATATATTCTTGACTTCTCTCAGTTAACAAATGTGTTCGAACACGTCTTGCAAGAGTTGGCCACCCAATAAATCCTAAAAGCGATGCTATAAAGAAAAATCGGAGTTCTGAACTCCATGTATCAGGTGCAAAAGCTGCCAAGCACATAAACAAAGGGATTGGCGGAATTGTCCGCACAGCATCGGTAAACATTTGACAAACTCCATCTATCCAACCTCCATAATAACCAGCAATACCACCTATAATTAATGAAAGGACAAATGAAATAAAAACACCTAATGTTCCGACAGCCAGAGAAATATATATTGCACTAAGTGTTCGACTAAATAAATCTTTTCCAGGTTTATCAGTTCCAAATAAGTGAATACCTCCAGAGTCAATACCGAACAAATGCCGATCGAATGCAAAGCCAGAAATTTTAAAATCAAGATTTTTCCCAGGAAGATTTACTTTAAAAGCAAATACTTTGTACTCCCAGCCTTTTGGAAAAAATGTAATATAGCGTCTTTTTTCAGTATCTACTTTGTACACCCATCTAAAATTAGTATCAGCACCTCTATATTTTGTTTTTGAATGAAGAAAGGGTCTAAATGAAAATCCATTATGATCCCAAAACATAGGCATTTGTGGTGAACCGTTCTCATATTCTTTATCACGACCAGCAATTGTAGGATCATAAGGGGATAAAAAATCAGCAAAAAGACTAATGACGATCATGAACAAAAGAATTGAGCCCGCTATCATTGCTGCACGATTTGCAAAAAAGCGAGTAGTTACTAACTGCATTTGTGTTGCAGTAAAATAAGCTTCTTTTTGTTGAGAACTAACTGCCACCCATGACTCCTTTGCGAATTCTTGGATCCATTATCGCTAACATAATGTCTGTAACAAAATTAACAAAAACAATAGTGGCTGTTAATAAAAATATGATAGCGCCAGCTAGTTGCTGATCATTAGATCTTGCTAAAGCTTCAATTAATAACGCCCCCGCTTCTGTTAAGACTAAAATAAGTGCCACAACGGGAAGCGCACTAAAAATTCTATTTAAATCAAACCCCAATGAATTAATTACTGGACCTAATGAATGTCTTGCAGGATAGCGCCATAACAATGACATTCCTGAAATACCTCTAGCTTTTGCAGCCATAACATAGAGTTTGCCATGTTCATCAAGAATTAATGCTCTCACCGTCTGAAGAGCAAAAGCTGTGGCATTCCAGCCTAAAACAAATATTGGCAACCAAGCCCTACTTATAAAATCTTTCACACGTGCTGCTGACCAAGGAGCATTTTGAAATTTTTCTGAAAACAATCCTGTCATTGTGTCACCATAATAAATTGTCATAAAAAGCATGATGCAGAGGGCAACTAGAAAATTAGGTAAGGCTATTCCTAGATAACTTATGAATTTAAGCACAGTATCTAAAGAACGATATCTGGTTGTGGCGGATATAATGCCTACCGGAATAGCTATGAGATAAGAGAAGATTAATGCCGTTAAACAAATTACCAAAGAAATATAAAATCGTTCTTTGAGTAAATCATTAATGCTAACTCGAAGAATACAACTGTCTCCAAAATCCCTATTAACAACAATATTTTTAATCCAAGTCCCAAAACGAACGGGAAAGGGCCTATCTAATCCTAAACGTCTTTTTTCAGCTTCAATATCTTCTACGGATATACCTGATCCTTGCGTATTTTTAAAAGCTAAATATCTTTCAGCACAAGTTCCTGGGACTAACTCCATTAAGGTAAAAACTATTAAGCTCACAATCAATAGTGTGATGACTGCCATAACAGCTCTTGTTATTGTAAATTGTATGAAATTTATCATTATGTTTTTATAAATCTATAATGTGAAATTAGTACAAAAAAACAAAAGCGGCAATAAAAATTGCCGCTTTAAAAGTAATTTAAATATTGAAACTAATCAGCAAAATACCACTGCTGTGGTAAATATGGAAAAGTTCTGTAATAATTATAGGATGCAACTTTGAACTCTGTAAAGTTCTTAAGAGCATTCCTATGATATACAGGATAAGGTTTATTAATCGTTCCTATAAACAAGAGATTTTCAACTAGGTTTTGAACCATGTTGTTTCCTGCAGTAATAAATTCTTCACTTCCAGCCACAGCTGATTGAAAAGTATTTACAGCATCAATCATATCATAAGCATACTTTGGTGGTTTAACTCCTGATGCACCATCACTGTCAATATACTCTGCCCATAAAATCGCAGTTGTATGTCCAAAGTAATTTTCATAAGGTGGAACAAATAGCTCATTTTCACCAAGTATAACTGCAATAGGTTGGTTTTTTTGCCAAGCGCCAACATCTAACTGATTAGATGATTGAGCACCACGATACTCATCTGGAGTCACTTCTTTAAATAAAGTTTTTACTCCAACTTCAGTCCAATATCGAGCCACTAACTCAACCTCACCACCACCTATGCCTTGAGTGGAAAAATCAATGTTAATAACTAACGGATCTCCATTTGGAAGTTCTCTCATTCCATCACCATCTCTATCAGTTGCACCTGTTTGATCTAACAAAGCATTTGCTTGCGCTGTATCATATTGTGCATAATGAGAAGACCATTTAGCGTCAATAAAGTCTGGTTTTGGAGCAAATCCAATATATTGACCTGGAATTCCTAAACCATAACTAATAACCTCATTAATCTCATCCCTGTTAATTGCTAATGACATAGCTTGACGGAAACGAAGATCACGGAAAAGACCTCTGTAGGCCTCGTCTTCATGAGTTACATTAAAACTTAACGCACCCATCTCAACGCCTGGTCTGATATCAACTGTATATCCGCCACTTTCTGCTCCATCCAACAATTGTGGGACAGATTCCATATTAAGGGACTGCGCTTTGTAATCTACTTCACCATTTACCATTTTAAGAATACGTATCTCATTCTCATTAATATATCTCTCATTTTGGTAATCGATATAAGGTAATTGATTTCCTGCAGTGTCAACCATGAAGAAGTAAGGGTTAGCTGCATAGACACGGCCTTCTGTTGTATCTTCAATAGTAATAAATGATTCTAAAGAAGGATAAACAGCTGATGGAAGATTTGCAACTTTATCAGGTGTAGCTAATAAAGGAGAAGGTGAGTCAGTCCAACAAGTGTTACCATAGTAAGCTGTTAAAACAGCATAACCATTTTCAAAATCCATAGCTTGTGCAAGTGCATCAGCATCAGGGTTTAGATCTGGATGATATTGAGCAAATAGATGTTTAGGTGCAAACCCTTGACAATATGATGTTGCAAACATTGCTAACACTCCAGGTTTAGAAGCTGGTAAGTTAAAACGAACTGTTACATCATCAATCGCATCAACAGTCATTCTTTCATCTGCAACTAATAAGTATGAATAAGGTTTTTCACGAATATTCGGATCAAACATTAAATTATCATACCAGAACTTTACATCAGCAGAAGTAAACGGCGCACCGTCAGACCACTTATGTCCTTTTCTTAATGAAAAAGTTAATTGAGTATAATCATCATTCCACTCATAATCTTTTGCAATATTTGGCACAATAGTTGTCAAGTCATCACTGTAACGTACTAAGTTTACGTGACGAGTTGATAACAAGTCAGACGTTCCTGCTTCTGTTGCGTTTGAAAGCATTCTGAAAGTTCCACCATATGTTCCAACTGAATCATAAGGAACAACTACCAATGGTTCATCGGGTAGGCGATCATTAACACTTCCTAAAGCACCGTTACCAATAATGGTAGCATTGATGCTTGCAATATTCGGATTTTCTGAAAAACTCATTGTGCATCCAGCTGCACTTTCATATTCTGAAAGTTCATACTGACCTGGATACTTTCCTGCAGCAGCACTTTCGCCAGAACAGTCTGCAGCAAAAGAACTTGAGCTCCACACTACAGCTGAAAAAGAAAATACTAGTGTTAAAATAAATTTTTTAACCATATTTATTCCTCCTATAAGAAATTATTTATATTTAAAAAACCTATATCTTATGTGATAAGAAAACAAAAATTTATTTATAAAAGTTTAATGTATATTGTGTCTCAAAGGTAAATAATGGCTAAATATGGTATTATTTAACAATTAAATTATCTGTCTATGAAAAAATCTATTCTTTTTATTTGCGCCGATCAATGGAGATGGGACTGTTTTGGCTTCATGAAGCACAAGAACGCTCTCACACCTAATATAGACAAACTAGTGGCAAGAAGTACTGCATTCACTTCTCATTTTACAGGAATCGTTCCTTGCGGCCCTGCAAGAGCAACAATGTTAACTGGTTTATATCCTTTCATACATCGCTCGGTTACGAACGGTGCACCTCTTGATAAACGTTTCACAAACATAGCGAAAGAAGCAAGAAAGATTGGGGGTGATCCAAAATTATATGGATACACTGACACCTCTTGGGATCCAAGATATCTTGATCCTCAAGATGAAAAAAATTTCACATACGAATCACCTATGGAAGGTTTTGATCCTGTTTGTCATTTGACAGAAAGTAATTCTGTTACTTGGACAAACTATTTAAATAAAAATGGTTTTGAAATTAAAAATGCAAAAGATCTTTATCAAGGTCGAAAACCAAAAAAAGGACAAGGTTTTATTTATGAACCTTTTGAAATACCAACTGAACATTCTGATACTTCTTTTTTAGCAAATCGAGTAATTCAAGATTTAAAAAAAATAACTGATCCATTTTTTATGCATGTTTCTTTTTTGCGACCTCATCCTCCTCTATTTGTATCCCAACCTTGGCACAGTTTGATTAGTCCAGATGATATTGATCTGCCAGTTGTGAATAAAACATATGAAGAGTTGGCAAAAGATCATCCATTTCTAAAAGAAATTATTCGTAGATATACTCTTGAAAAATATTTTTCAGAAATACGTTTTTCGGATTTAACAGATCAAGACATCAAAAATATTATTGCTGTTTACCTTGGTATGTGTGCTGAAGTTGATTTCAATATTGGCAAAATTATAAACGCTTTAGAAGAAACTGGACAAGCTGAGAACACGATGATAATTTTTACAAGTGATCATGGTGAAATGCTGGGCGAACAGAGACTTTGGGGCAAATTAGGATGGTGGGATTCCTCCTATCGCATACCCTTAATTGTGCATGTACCTGAACAAAGTCCTAAAATAGTTGAAGAAATGACAGAGTCGGTTGATGTATCTCCAACTATTCTTGATTGGTTAGGTGCAAAGATTCCAATAAATTGGAATGGGCGTTCCCTACTTCCAATAGTTGAAAATAAACATAAAAAATTAGAACCACGTGATTTTGTTGTTTTTGAATTTGACTTTCGTGAAAATCATTACTCAAGCTTTGTTGAAAATAAACTGCTAGCTCCGGAAGAATGCTCTTTGGCAGTTATTAGAACACAAAAATGGAAATATGTTCACTTCCCTTCTCTTCCCTGCATGTTATTTGATTTAAAGAACGATCCTCATGAACAAGTAAATTTAGCCAATCAAGATCAGTATATGAGTATACAACATGATCTCCTGTCAAAATTATTAAGTCACCGTATGCGTCATTCAGAAAGACAATTATCGAATATTAAACTCTCATCTAAAGCTATTCTGATGGAAACCGGACCAGCAGATAGAAAAATGAAAATCCAATAATATGTTAACAACAGTTATCGGCGCCTACCCAAAACCTGATTATCTTAAAATTACTGATTGGTTTAACGCAAATGGTGGAACGGATACAGCAAACCCAACAAAACATTATGCTCAAGAAGTAAATCAAATGGGTGAAAAAGCAGAGGAGTTGTTTTTGAATGCCGCTGATGAAGTTATCAAAGATCAGATAGAGTGCGGCATTGATGTTGTTACTGACGGTGAAGTAAGAAGGGAAAACTATATTCACTATCATTGTCGCCATATTGCTGGAGTAGACTTTAACACATTAACGGAAAAAGCTGCCCGGACAGGAAATTACAAATGCTGGCTTCCAACGATCGTAGCAAAAGTAGAGGCTCAGGATTCTTTTTTAGTTCATGATTGGGAAAAAAGTCAAAAACTCTCATCAAAACCCGTTAAAATAACTATCCCTGGTCCGATGACTATAGCAGATACAATTGCAAATACTTACTACAAGTCAGATGATAAAATGGGTTTTGATTTATCGGAAGTCATTAATGTAGAAATCAAAAGATTGCAAAAAGCGGGATGCAAATACATTCAAGTTGATGAACCTCTTTTTGCACGCAAACCGCAGC
>Ga0310122_10002871_pt1 | contig 10968 bp, 9 predicted proteins | sample CB6_Bottom_1051__FD_203503 | JGI IMG/M metagenome (GOLD analysis project Ga0310122, IMG submission 203503) | Marine microbial communities from Western Arctic Ocean, Canada - CB6_Bottom_1051 | ecosystem: Environmental > Aquatic > Marine > Oceanic | place: Canada: Western Arctic Ocean | collected...
ATCCAGGAAGGCAAATTAATGGACCAGCTGCAAAATTATCTTTTTATCGCTGCTGCGCTTTTTTCACTGGGACTTTTTGCCGTTATTACCCGTCGAAACGCTGTGGCAGTTCTCATGGGAGTGGAACTCATTTTGAACTCAGCCAATGTAAACTTTCTTGCTTTTTCCCGGTTCGGCGGTATGAATTTTAACGGGCATGTTTTTGCTCTTTTTGTAATCATTATGGCGGCGGTGGAAGCTGCAGTAGCCTTGGCAATAATTATTAATTTATATAACAATTATAATTCCATTAATGTGGATGAAGCGAGTCAATTAAAACGATGAATATTTTTATTGAATATTCTCTGTTCATATTTTTCCTTCCCCTCGCAGCTTTCCTGATTAATATTTTCTTTGGAAAACGGCTTCCCCGTCAAGGTGATTGGGTGTCCATCGGGGCTGTACTTTTCACACTGGCTCTTTCCATGGCGATGTTTGCCGGGATGATTTTCAGTTACGATCCGGATTTTCAAGTGGAATCATCCTTCACTTGGATCAACCTCGGTGATTTTAATATTCAGTTAGGATTTTTGGTAGACAATATTACTATCACCATGCTGTTAGTGGTGGCACTTATCTCCAGTATGAGTCACATTTTCTCCATTAAATATATGGCCGGAGATCCGCTCTATTCTCGCTATTACGCCTATCTTTCCTTATTTACTTTTAGTATGAACGGGATTGTCCTTTCAAATAATCTCATGCTTTTGTACATGAGTTGGGAATTGGTTGGGCTTAGTTCCTACCTTCTGATCGGATTCTGGTTTGCGAAAAAATCTGCAGCGGATGCTGGTATGAAGGCATTTCTAACTAATAGAGTAGGAGACATCGGTTTTTTTATTGGAATCATGCTTTTATTTACTGCGGTTGGTTCAGTAGTCTATTCCGATATATTTACAAGTGTGGCTGATGGTAATTTGGCTGGCACTTTGCTCACCATGGCAGGGATTGGCCTGTTTATAGGCGCAATGGGTAAATCTTCCCAATTCCCTTTGCATATCTGGCTTCCGGATGCCATGGAGGGTCCCACTCCCGTTTCTGCTTTGATGCATGCTGCAACCATGGTTGCAGCGGGGGTTTTTATGATGGTTCGGCTGTTTCCAATTATGACACCGGACGCTCTCGTTTTTGTCGCTTACATTGGCGGGTTTACAGCCCTGTTTGCATCCACGATTGCAATTACCCAGAATGATATCAAAAAAGTTTTGGCTTATTCAACGGTGAGCCAGCTTGGATTTATGATCATGTCTGTGGGAACAGGTGCATATGTAGCGGCATTTTTCCATCTTGTGACTCATGCTGCTTTCAAGGCAAATCTCTTTTATGGTTCTGGAAGTGTGATTTATGCTATGCATCATGCTCTTCATAAAAAGAACGATCATGAAACAGACCCGCAGGACATGCGCAACATGGGTGGATTCAAAAGCCGGATGCCAACAACCTACAGGGCTATGTTGGTAAGTACATTGGCGATTGCAGGAGTTCCGTTTTTTTCCGGGTTTCTCTCCAAAGATGCTATCCTTTCCGGCAGTTTATCGTTTGCAAACCACCATCCTGAACATTTCCTTCTGCCAATCTTTGGATTCAGCGCAGCTTTGTTGACAGCTTTTTATATGTTTCGATTAATGTATATGACATTCCATAATGAACCTCGAATGCCGGAACTCATTGAGGAAATTCATGAATCCCCGAAGGAAATGACCTTTCCCCTGGTACTGCTAGCCACATTAAGTTTTTTTATTTTTTACACGCTTCCATATTTCAATCCATTTTCTGACCAGGGGTGGTTTACCTATGTCATTGAAGCAAAAACTTCCCTCGTTCATGGAGCTCCATCTGCTCATGCTATTGCTGAAGGGATTCACCACAGTCATCTTCCAGCTATGATAATATCAGTGCTGGTGGCCGGACTTGGATTTTTTTTAGCATGGCAAATGTATCTCAAGAGAAAGCTGTCTGCGGAGCGTTATGCAAATAAATTTTCCACATTACATCGTTTATCATTAAACAAATTTTATGTGGATGAACTATATGCACGGTTTATCTATACTCCGGTTTTGAAGTTAGCAGATAAAATTGCATTTTTGGATTGGGATCTTTATGATAAATATGTTGTTGATGGATTTGGAAAATTTACAGAATGGTTCGCAGATTTAATTGGAAAGGTGGATTATGATGGTCTTGATCAGGGCATAGTGGATGGAACAGGACGTACTGCCAATCGGTTAGGGGATATCTTGAGAAATCTGCAGACTGGACGGCTTCAAAATTATATTCTATTCGCTCTGTTTGGAGTAATTCTGATTGTGATTGTTCAAACAATGGTTTAGACCTTTGAGACAAAATGTGTAAAGGATAAAAAATGGTATCAAACATACTTAGTTGGCTCATTTGGCTACCTGTAGCAGGGATGGTGGCCATTCTATTAATTCCGAGGAATAAAGTAGAGGTTATTAAAATTGTAGCAGCGGTATCTACGGGACTTCAGCTCTGGCTGGCAATTATGCTTTGGTTGAACTTTGATTCCGCAACCGGATCTTTCCAGTTTATGGAAAATGTTGCATGGATCCCGTCTTTTAATATTTCCTATGCTCTGGGTGTAGATGGATTAAGCCTTCCTATGGTTATTCTTACTCCGTTGCTCTCATTTTTATGCATTTTTGTAAGTTGGAAAATTGATAGAGGCGTAAAAGGATATTTTGCTTTGTTCCTGCTTCTTGATACGGGAATGATCGGTGTATTTCTGGCTTTAGATTTCTTCTTATTCTTTGTCTTTTGGGAACTAATGCTTTTGCCCATGTATTTCCTCATTGGTATGTGGGGCGGCCCCCAGAGGGAATACGCCGCTATAAAGTTTTTCTTGTACACTTTAGTGGGATCTGTACTCATGCTGATAGCAATTTTATCTCTGTATTTCACATGCGGATATACATTCAGTATCCCCGAGCTTATAGAGTCAGCTCCAAGCGCTTTGGATGGTTCATTATGGTGGGGCATGAGTGCCATCAAGGTAATTTGGGTTCTTCTTTTTGTAGGATTTGCAATAAAAATACCGGTGTTTCCATTCCATACCTGGCTCCCCTTGGTGCATGTGGAAGCTCCAACTGCTGTTTCTGTAATTCTTGCTGGTGTCCTGTTGAAAATGGGAATTTATGGTATTCTTCGAATCAACTATCCCATGCTTCCGGATGCGGTTTTCTGGTTTGCTGGTGCTTTAGCAGTTCTGGGGTTGATCAATATAATCTGGGGCGCTATGTGTGCATTGGCACAAAAGGATTTAAAGAAACTGGTCGCTTACTCAAGTATCAATCATATGGGGTTTGCAATGCTGGGAATGGCCGCAGTCATCGCCGCTTCCGGTCTTCATGGAGAGAATTACATTGCTGCTCAAGCCGGAATCACTGGTGCAGTTTTCCAAATGTTTAACCATGGTACCATTTCAGCTATGTTGTTCATCCTGGTGGGAGTTATTTATGATCGCGCACATCATCGTGATATCGACGGGTTTGGTGGATTGGCGAAGCAGATGCCTGTTTACGCTGGTGTAACTATGGTAGCTTTTATGGCTGGGCTTGGGCTTCCGGGGCTGTCTGGTTTTATCAGTGAATTCATGTGTTTTATGGGTGCATTCCCTGTTTTCAGGGTGATTGTGATAATTTCTACTCTGGGAATTGTGTTAAACGCTGCTTATTTCCTGTCCGCCTACAAACGGATATTCTTTGGTGAATTAAATGAAAAATATTCCGGTCTGTCTGAAATTGACGGACGTGAACTGTTTACCCTGATTCCTTTAGCGGTAATTACTTTGATTCTGGGAGTGTATCCGGGTCCGTTCCTGAATATGATCAAGGAGACTATGTCGGTTTTAATTGATCAGGTTGTGCTGATAGGAAACTTTGCTGTTATCCCTTAATCTGGAGAATATGCTTTTATGAATAACCTGCAAAGTTTAAGCTATTACTGGCCGGAACTCCTTCTTGTAACTATCATTTTAACTGCTGTTATCTATGATCTTCTAACAAAACCGTCTGAGAGTCAGAGAGTTGGTCTTTTGGTTTTTGCAGGTTTAATTTTAACTCTATTCGCAAATTGGTTCACAAGTGCGGAAAGGAACATAACTCTATTTTTAGATTCACTTGCACTGGATCCATTCGCTCAGTTTTTTAAAACGATTATAATTTTTTCAACCCTGTTTGTTATTCTTATTAGTCGTAAAAGCAATGAGTTAAGGAATTACCGAACCGGAGAATATTACACATTAATTGCCATAATGGTCTTTGGTATGTTTCTCATGGTTTCCGCTATCGATCTAATCATGGTATATCTTTCTATTGAAGTTGTCTCTATTTCATCCTTCATTTTGGCAGGGTATTTGAAAAAGGATCAGCGCTCCAATGAATCTTCACTCAAATATGTAATCTATGGAGCTTTTTCTTCTGGTTTGATGCTTTTTGGTTTGAGCATCTTATTTGGTCTCACAGGGACCACAAAATTCTTCGAGATACAAAATGCACTCGCTGGGTTGGATACTTCTTCCCATTTTGCTTTGATTATAGCTTCGATTTTTATTCTTGCCGGGTTTGGATATAAAATTTCTGCTGTACCTTTCCATTTTTGGACACCGGATGTGTACGAAGGTGCTCCAACTCCGGTAACAGCGTATCTCTCTGTAGCTCCAAAGGCGGCTGGCTTTGCCTTGGCAATTCGTTTCTTTCATGTGCTATTCACTGATGCTGGATTACTTCTCGACTCTGGGAATGGAATTTCAACCATACCCTGGCCACAGGTTTTGGCTGGTATATCGGTAGCGACCATGACCCTTGGGAATCTGGTGGCGATTCAGCAGTCAAGCGTAAAGAGAATGCTTGCATACTCCAGCATCGCCCATGCGGGATACATGCTCATGGCGATGCCTATTCTTTCTGGGAACGGCGTTTTTGCAATAATGATTTATTTAGTAATGTATCTCTTTATGAACCTTGGTGCTTTTTTTGTTGTAATTATTGTAAAGAATAAGACGGGGGGGGAGACCTTTGAGGATTTTCGCGGTTTAGGGTGGGAGATGCCTATGGTAGGCATCGTTATGGCGTTATTTATGCTTTCTCTGACGGGGATTCCTCCTACCGCAGGATTCATTGGAAAATTTTATCTCTTTGCTGCGGTGATAAAAGCAGGTCCGGGTTTTTACTGGCTTGTATTTGCTGGTGCAGTGAATAGTGTGATCTCTTTGTATTACTATATGCATGTGGTGAAAGTGATGTTTTTTGAAGGAGAATCAAAAAAGAAACTCTTGTTCCCTTCTGTCCTTGAATCCACTCTGATAATCACTTTAGCTGTTCCCACTCTGCTTTTAGGAATTTATTGGACACCAATTGCAGAATGGATAACAAATTCTTTGAGATTTTATTACCAGAGTATTTAATTATAAAAAGAAAAATACGGGTTTTGTCATTAACTATTTATCACTGTTCAATATTTTTTTATAGTTTGCCTGAAGGTATTGAAGATAGATCAAATTTGGGTTGAAAATTGTAGGTCTGATTCTTAGGAACAAGTAAATTTAACTCTTATCATGATTGAAAATTACTTACCTATTCTCATTGTTTTTATCCTTGTTTCAGGGTTCGTTTTCGTGAGTCTCATTGTAACGCATTTAGTGGGTCCCCGAATCTACAACCCCATTAAGATGATGCCCTATGAGTCTGGAGTGGATCAGGTTGGTGAAACAAGAATCCGATTTTCAATCCGGTTTTTTCTAATTGCTCTCCTTTTCATTATTTTTGACATTGAAATTATTTTTTTATACCCTTGGGCTGTTGTGTTCAAAGATTTTCTTTCTATGGGACCCTTCATTTTTTTTGAAATGGTTATTTTCCTTGTTATCCTTACTTTTGGTTTTGTATATGCTTGGCGGAATGGGGTTCTAGAATGGGAATAGTTGGAAAAAAATTGGGGAATCCAAAGATTGGCAAAAGCAGGGAAATGCTCCGAATATTTGTTTTTGAAACCATATAATTTTAGATAACCATGGTTCAAGATGATATCAAATCGAATGTTCTGACTACGACCTTGGAGAGTGCCATAAACTGGGGCAGGAAAAATTCGCTTTGGCCCATGCCCTTTGGTACTGCCTGTTGTGGGATTGAATTCATGGCTGTTTTAGCTGCCCGTACAGACTTAGCCCGTTTTGGTGCTGAAGCAATTCGTTTTTCGCCCCGGCAATCAGATCTTCTTATTGTCGCCGGTAGAATTTCTATCAAGATGATGCCAGTCCTCATTCGCATATACGAGCAAATTCCGGAACCGAAATGGGTTATGTCCATGGGTGCCTGCGCTTCTACCGGAGGAGTATTTGATACCTATAGCGTGATCCAAGGTATTGATCAATTTATTCCAGTGGATGTCTATGTTCCGGGATGCCCACCGCGGCCAGAGGGTGTTGTTGAAGGGTTTATAAAACTTCAGGATTTGGTGGGCAAGGAAAAATTGGCTGATTACGCCCCTGCACCAGCCAAATAAATGACGGCAGCGAATATACTGTCCAAGATAAAAGAAAAATTCCCTGAGGCGGTTTTGGATATGACAGAATTCGCGGGGGAACAGATCTTGCATGTGAGAGGCCCGGATATTTTGACGTTGCTGACCAAATTAAAAGCCGATGGTTTCAATTTCTTGGCTGACCTCACCGCAATTGATAATCTAACTCTGGGTGGATATGAGCGCTTTGCTGTGTCTTACCATTTATTATGTCACCAGACAGGGGAGAGATTAACAGTAAAAGCCTATATCCCTGAGGAAAAACCGTCATTACCTTCCGTAGAATCTTTGTGGAAAACGGCAGACTGGCAGGAGAGGGAAGTGTTTGATTTATACGGTATAAAATTTGAAGGACATCCTAATTTAATCCGTATCATGAATCCGGATGATTTTGAGGGATACCCTTTGAGAAAGGATTATCCCAGATTGGGACGCAAAGAGAGAAGTGATTTTCCTGTGGTAGACCGGGGCATACAAAAAAAGAAAAGTTAAGAATGACCAGAGTAACTGAACTGCCACTCGAAACTGATAAAATGGTTCTAAATTTTGGACCTCAACATCCCTCGACCCATGGAACACTGAGAATAATTATGGAATTGGATGGTGAAACTGTTACAAAAGCAACACCAGAAATCGGTTATCTCCATTCTGGCTTTGAAAAACTGGGAGAAGACCTGGATTTCAATCAATATATTACTATTACAGACCGCATGAACTACCTGTCTCCTCTCTGTAACAATGTTGCATATGCCTTAGCAGCTGAAAAATTAATTGGAATAGAAGTCTCCAAACGTACTGAATATATCCGAGTACTTATGTGTGAATTGAGCCGCATAGCTGATCATCTGTTAAATGTAGGTATGCTGGCCGTAGATTTGGGTGCACTGACAGCATTCCTTTATGGCTTCAAACTGAGGGAGGATATATACGATCTTTTTGAAATAGCCACAGGAACTCGCCTTACAACCAGTTACACCCTTGTGGGTGGTTTGATGAGGGATATCCCCGATGGATATGACAAGGCAGTCTTAAAAGTTCTCGATGAAGTTGATAAAGTAGCCAATGATATTGAAACATTATTGAATAAGAACCGAATATGGCAAGATCGGACCAAAAAAATTGGTATCATTTCCAAGGAGGATGCAATCTCGTATGGTATCTCTGGTCCAATGGCGAGAGCAACAGGTATAGAGTGGGATATTAGAGTGAACGAGCCATATTCTAGCTATGAAGATTTTGAATTTGATGTAGCCATTGCTTTAAATGGTGATGTATTTGATCGATATTTGGTGCGGATGGAGGAAATTCGCCAGAGTATAAAGATATGTCGTCAGTCGTTGGAGAAAATGCCTTCAGGTGATGTAATTGTAGATCCGGGCTTAGGATATAGCCTTCCACCCAAGGATGAAGTATACAACTCCATCGAAGGCCTGATCTATCATTTTGAAGTGACCATGCCCAACAGAGGCATGACACCGCCAGTTGGTGAAGCTTATGTACCAACTGAATCGCCTAATGGTGAACTAGGTTTTTATATTGTGAGCGATGGAAATCGAACTCCCTATCGTGTTCGCACACGACCTCCCTCATTGATGAACTATTCAATTTTTTCAAAACTTATTGAAGGACATATGCTTTCGGATGCTCCGGCAATCATCGGCAGTATAAATGTTATCGCTGGAGAATTAGATCGATGAACTCCAATGGCACTCCCAAGCAAAAATTTATTTTCACTGATTCGGGTAGAATGGAAAAAATACTTTCCCAATATCCTGATAAACGATCGGCAACACTGCCTCTGCTTCACCTGGCGCAAACACAGGAGGGATTTATTACGGGCGCAATCATTGATGCAGTGGCGCAATATACTGAGATACATCCGGCTGAGGTTATGGATTGCGTATCTTTTTATACCATGTTTTTTCGCCGTCCTCTGGGTACTAATAAACTTCAGGTATGTCAGACACTCTCATGCAGTTTAAATGGGGCTGATGACTTTGTTGATCATATCACTCAAAAGTATGGGACAAAGCCGGGAGAGACAACATCTGATGGTAAATTTACTTTATTGAAAGTTGAATGCCTCGGTTCATGCGGGACTGCTCCTGTGATTCAAATCAACAACGACTACCACGAAGGACTTTCAATTAATGAATTAGATAAATTGTTGGATTCTATCCCATGAGTGATTTTGAACCAGTTCTGACTGAACATATTCATCAGAAAGATTGCCATACACTTTCATTTTACAAAAGTGTCGGGGGATACACTGCTCTTGAGAAAGTCTTAAAAATGAATCCTGCTGAAGTTACTCAAGAAGTAAAAGATTCAAATCTTCGGGGCAGAGGCGGTGCAGGCTTTCCAGCGGGTATAAAATGGGGATTTATCCCAAAGGATACGGATAAACCAAAATACTTAATTAATAATGCAGATGAAAGTGAGCCAGGTACATTTAAAGATAGATTACTCATGAATAAAGTACCTCATCAAATGCTGGAGGGGATGATAATTGCTGCCTATGCCATCGGCTGTCAGACATCATTCATTTATATTCGAGGAGAATTTTACAAAGAATTTAAAATGCTGGAGATGGCTGTAGATGAAGCATATGAGAGTAATCTTTTGGGTCAAAATATTCTTGGTTCAAATTATAATCTTGATGTTGTCATCCACCGTGGAGCAGGCGCTTATATCTGTGGTGAAGAAACTGGATTAATTGAATCCCTTGAAGGAAAACGAGGGTGGCCTAGGATAAAGCCTCCTTTTCCAGCAATCGAGGGTTATTTGCAAAGCCCTACGATTGTGAATAATGTTGAAACTCTTTCCTGCATTCCCCATATTATCACTCGTGGGGCAAGTTGGTTTAAATCTATCGGTCCTGAAAAAGGACCGGGGCCGAGATTATTTTGTATTTCGGGCCGGGTTAACAATCCTGGCGTTTTTGAAGAACCTATGGGTATTGCTCTTAAAGACCTGATTTTTGAAAGGGCAGGTGGTATACCTGATGGCAAGAAATTAAAAGCTGTTTTTCCTGGCGGTTCTTCTTCCGCGATCTTGACGGCTGAAGAAGCCTTGGACGTGAACATGGATTTTGACGAATTGGTAGAAAAGAAAACCATGCTGGGATCGGCTGGCGTCATTGTTATGGATGAAACAGTAGATATGGTCCAGGCCTGTCTCAATATCGCCCGGTTTTATGCTCATGAGTCCTGTGGCCAATGTACTCCTTGTAGAGAGGGTACTGGATGGTTGGTGAAAATGCTTACACGTTTAGTTAATGGTGGTGGCACACCAAAAGATATTGACATGATTTTTGAGATCACGGATAACATCGGGGGCCTTATTGATTTTTCAAAGGGAAGTTTTGGCAAGACCATCTGTCCGTTTGGTGAAGCAGTAGCCTGGCCTGTAAGAAGTTTTGTGGAAAAGTTTAAGGATGAATTCCTTGCATATTTGCCCAAAGAAAAGGTAGTTGCCTGATGCCCCTATTGAAAATAGATGATAAAGAAATTCAGGTTGAAAGTGGTACCACGATTCTGGAAACAGCTATCGCCAGTGGGATAGAAATACCTTACTACTGTTACCACCCAGCTCTAGAAGTTGTGGGAAGTTGCAGGATGTGTCTTGTGCAGGTAGAAGGAATGTCCAAACTGCAAGTATCATGCAACACATTTGTTGGGGAAGTACATTCGGACCGCAAAGTAAACGGTAAGTATGATATGGTGGTTTATACGCAGAATGAACTCGTGGTCAAAGAGAGAAAAAATATACTGGAATTTCTACTTTTAAATCATCCACTCGATTGTCCTGTATGTGACCAGGCCGGTGAATGCTATCTTCAAGATTACTCTTTCAAATTTGGCAATGCCCACAGCCGATTCGAGGAAGAAAAAAGAGTACGTCCAAATGAATATCTTGGCTCCCAGATTGTTATTAACCACAATCGCTGTATTCTATGTAGTCGTTGTGTTCGTTTCACACAGGAAATTTCAGGTACCAGTGAATTATTTGTTGAAGCCCGTGGATACAACTCAAAAATCGCAGCGCTTGAAGACAAGCCTTTAGATAATCTATTAGCAGGTAATGTGGCTGATATTTGTCCTGTTGGAGCGTTACTAAGCACAGATTACATCCATAAAAACCGTATTTGGAATCTGGAGCAAAAACCTTCAATTTGCCAGGATTGTAGTGTCGGTTGTAATGTAGATGTATTTTCTCAACAAGATCAGATTTTTCGATTGACTGCAAGAGAGAATCAAGATGTGAATGGTTACTTCATGTGCGATATTGGACGGTATGGCTTTCATCGCTTTGAAAAAATTGAACGGATTATTCACCCTATGGTGCGAAATGGTAAATCTTTTAATGTGCTTGATTGGGATGAAGCGATAA
>Ga0310122_10002872_pt1 | contig 10965 bp, 12 predicted proteins | sample CB6_Bottom_1051__FD_203503 | JGI IMG/M metagenome (GOLD analysis project Ga0310122, IMG submission 203503) | Marine microbial communities from Western Arctic Ocean, Canada - CB6_Bottom_1051 | ecosystem: Environmental > Aquatic > Marine > Oceanic | place: Canada: Western Arctic Ocean | collected...
ATCCCTAGTTCTTTCAATACGCAGAGTTCTGAGCATCAGAAATTTTAAAAAATAAATCGAGCAGACTTTTTACGAGACCATCAATTTTGATGGACTCGTAAAAAGTACTTCGCAAGAAAATGTTGGCATAATTTGGGGGTCAAAAATCATTAGACATCCCTAGTTCTTTCAACACGCCGAGTTCTGAGCATCCGAAATTTTATAAAATAAATCGACCAGACTTTTTACGAGACCATCATGTTTAGGTGATTATTTAGAAAGTTGTTTTGTTTCAAAAACTTGCGTAACTTTCAAAGCAGGTGTAACATGCCGCAAGAATTTGAATAACAGCCAGTCCATCAATTTTGCCCCTCAGGCAGAGTCATTGTTGAAGTGAACACACGTACAAATATTAAGGAGAAATAATGTCAGAAAAACCATTTATGCTGAACCAGAAAGGTTCAATTTTGGAAGTTACACTTTGCAAAGGAAAAGCAAATGTTATCAGTGCAGAAGACAGCCGAGAACTAAATCAGATGTGGGAAGAATTCCGCGACAATCCGGAGCAGCGCTTCGCCATAATCACGGGTAAAGGCGAAAAGTTTTTTTGCGCGGGCTGGGACTTGAAGAATGTTGCGGAATCCGGAGAAGCTTCGAATTCAGACTATGGTTCCGGAGGTTTTGGTGGACTGAACTATCCACGAAATTTCAACAAACCGGTAATTTGCGCTGTCAATGGAATTGCCTGCGGCGGAGGTTTTGAAGTCATGCTGGGCTGCGATATCATCGTTGCCGAAGAACATGCCACTTTCGCTCTTCCGGAAATCAAAGTCGGAGTGCTTCCTGACTCCGGAGTTGTTAAATTGCGCCGCCGGATTCCATACCATGTTGCAGTCGAATTTATGATGACCGGACGCTGGATGGATGCAGAAGAAGCAAAACACTGGGGACTGGTAAATCACATTGTGCCCAAAGGACAAGGACTGGCCAAAGCCCGTGAAATTGCGGAAACGCTTGCTGCTGGACCACCCTTGCTTTATCCGGCGATCAAGCAGGTTTTACGGATGACCGAAACGGTTTCGGAACACGAAGCTTTCATTGTTCATGACGCTTGCGCCACAGTAGAAGCCGTAAACCGTTCTGAAGATATGAAGGAAGGCGCACTTGCCTTTACCGAAAAACGTTCACCTGTCTGGAAAGGAAAATGAAATATGAAAGCCGCGATTTGCCGTGAGTTTGGAAAATCTCTTGTTATTGAGGAAGTTGAACTTTTACCACCGAGAACCGGAGAAGTGCAGGTAAAACTCGCCGCTTGCGCCATTTGTCACAGCGACATTCTTTATGCAGAAGGAGCATGGGGCGGAGAACTTCCCGCAATTTATGGACACGAAGCCGCAGGAGTTGTGGAAACAGTGGGGGCTGGAGTGACAACTGTTAAGCCCGGAGATCACGTGCTAGTCACGCTGATTCGTTCCTGCGGAACATGTCACTACTGTTCCCAGGGAGAAAAAGTCCGTTGCGAAACCACCTTTCCGCTGGATGAACAATCTCCGCTGCGGACTTTAGATGGCAAGCCGATCGCACAGGGACTTCGCACGGGAGCATTTGCGGAATCGGTGGTGGTCGATGCTTCCCAACTTGCTCCAATTCCCAAAGACATTCCGTTGGACAGTGCCGCTGTTTTAAGCTGCGGTGTCATCACGGGTTTTGGCGCGGTGGTAAATACTGCACAGATTGCGTCCGGAAGCAGCGTGGTGGTTATCGGAACGGGAGGAGTCGGACTCAACAGCGTTCAGGGAGCAGCAATCGCGGGTGCGGAAAGCGTCATCGCACTTGATCTTTCAGATGCAAAACTGGAAGCAGCCAAGAAATTCGGTGCCACGCACACGGTCAATGTAGGACGCGAAAACGCGAGAAAATCAGTCAAAAGCATGACAGGTGGACGCGGCGCGGATTATGTGTTTGTCACTGTGGGAGCCAAAAGTGCGCTTGAACAAGGTTTCAAATTACTCTGTAAAGGCGGAACATTGGTCATCGTAGGAATGACTGCGGACGGAGTGAAAATAGAATTCGACTCCTGTAAATTTGCTTCAGTCGAACAACGACTGCTCGGCAGCAAAATGGGCTCAACGAGGCTGACAATTGATATTCCAAGGTACATTTCTCTTTATCAACAAAAACGTCTCAAACTGGATGAATTAATTTCCGGTCGTTTTCCCCTCGAAAAAATAAACGAAGCCATTGCTGACGTTAGTCAGGGGGATGCGCTTCGTAATGTGATTATTTTTGACACATAAATTCATGAACTTAAAAGATTTAGACATTTACAGTATTGAGACTTTCAGTAACAACGATGTGGGTCTGGTGCGGGTTCGTACAAAAGACGGATCGGAAGGCTGGGGGCAGGTTTCGCCATACAATGCGGATATTACCTCACTTGTGGTACATCGCCAAATCGCGCCTTATGCGTTGGGAAAGGACGCGCTGGATATCGAAAGTCTCGTGAAGGAAATTCCAGAGCGTGAACATAAATTTCCCGGATCATATTTGCGGCGGGCACTCGCAGGACTTGACACAGCACTTTGGGATTTGCGTGGAAAACTGGAGGAGAAAAGTGTCTGCGAACTGCTTGGCGGGACTCCAAAACCGCTACGGGTTTATGCTTCCAGTATGAAACGTGACATAGCGCCACAAGCCGAGGCCGAACGTTTTTTACGATTAAGAGACGAATTCGGTTTTGATGCCTTCAAGTTCCGTGTTGGCAAAGAATGCGGACACGATGAGGATGAGTGGCCCGGACGTACAGAAGAAATTGTTCCGGCAATCCGTAAATCACTTGGAGATGAGGTGGCCTTGCTCGTAGATGGAAACAGTGCTTACACACCGGAAAAAGCGATTTCAGTTGGTCGATTTTTGGAAGAAAATGGAATTTGCCACTTTGAGGAGCCGTGTCCTTATTGGGAACTGGATTGGACAAAACAGGTTACAGACGCGCTCAAGTTGGACGTGACCGGCGGTGAGCAGGATTGTGATTTGTCAACCTGGAAAAGAATGATTGAAATGAGGGCGGTTAATGTGGTTCAGCCGGATGTGTGTTACCTCGGAGGTCTGACACGCACACTCAAGGTGGCGGAAATGGCACGTCAAGCCGGACTAATCTGCACTCCACATTCGGCAAATCTCTCGATGATTACGGTTTTCACACTGCACCTGATGGGTGCCTTGGAAAACGCCGGGCCTTATGTGGAATTTTCAATTGAGGGCGCGGATTATTATCCGTGGCAGTACAACATTTACGAGCCAGCCTTAGTTGCTGAAAATGGAAAAGTACAGATTTCCGACGCACCGGGCTGGGGAGTTGAGATCAATCCGGATTTTCTGAAAAAAACAAAACATCAAATAAGCAGGGTTTGATGCAGTAGCAATAATTATGAAATCGTCTATTTGTCATTTCGACCGTAGGGAGAAATCTTATTGATATTAGTTTGATCGCTTAGACAAGATTTCTCGCTTCATAAGCAATGACATGTTTCAGGACTTTTTACAGGTTTATCAAGGTTTGATGGAAAAGTAAAAAATTCTGAATTGGAATAAAATATCCACTAAGCCACAGAGGTCACCGGGAAAATATAATAAGAACATTTCTCTGTGTTCTCTGTGGCTCTGTGGTTAAATACTTTTTGCGCAGTTTTTAATTTTTTCAGGTTTTTCAAGGTTTAAGCAAAATTATTTTTTATGTCATCCCGGACTTGATCCGGGATCCAGATTACAGTTCAGGCTGAGTACAAGCTTTGAAATATTTCAACCGCTACCATGAAAACGCCGTTCTTTGTTCGAGATGATAATGAAAACATTTAACGATTGCAATTTATGATAGCAATGATATCATGAGTCGTGATTGTAAAACTAAAAACTAAAGGAGAAAAGCAATGCCAAATTTATTAGTGCGAAATATTGATGAGGGAGTTGTCAGTGCGCTTAAAATAAGGGCAGGACAACATGGGATCAGTGCTGAGGCGGAACATCGCGCTATTTTGGAAAGTGCGCTGATGAAGCCTCGAAAAAAAAGCTTTGTAGAAATACTCGGCACTATTCCCAATGTAGGAAATGACGCGGATTTTGAGCGTATTCAAGACGACAAAACAAATCATGTTTTTGATTGATACAAATGTTATCAGTGAGTATCGTAAAAAAAACAACGCAAATCACGGTGTAAACAAATTCTTTAATAATGCACAACTACGGGGAACCGACTTGTTTATCAGCGTTATCACGATTGGAGAACTTCGCAGGGGTGTTGAACTCATTCGGTCTCGTGGTGACAATAAACAGGCGGACAAACTGGAAGAATGGTTAGCAAAGATCATAAATGAATATACAGAAAACATTCTTGATTTTACCGAAACAGAATCTCAGGTTTGGGGACGATTGAGAGTCCCTAATTACAAAAACGCAGTTGACAAACAAATTGCCGCTACCGCACTCACCTATGGATTAACACTGGTTACAAGAAATTTCGATGATTTTGCCGACTGTGGAGTAGAACTCTTTAATCCGTTTGAAAAATGATATTTCCCTGGATATGTAGAATTATTGCCTATTCAATTTTGTTTTTTTCAATCATCACGACTATGGTAATATATGCACTTTTATTTGTGAGCATTCCCTATATTCTTTTACCCTTATTTGCCTTGTTAGCCTTGCGTCTACAAGATCGTCTAGTCGTATTCCCTCCTCGTTACAAAGTAAGACAATCCTCAAATACTAAAATTGACAGATTCATTGTATTTTTATTGTATTGCTACATGTTTCCGCTTGCACTCTGGGTGGTCTTGATTGGGCCAATTGTTTATCTTGCTAAGAAAATCAATAGTATGTTTCCTGTTTCAAAAAAGATATTGAATTTTGTACAAATCAATTAATGATTCCGCTCCGAGAAGTAAGTCATGAATTCTCATGTTACTGATATTGTGGTATTATATGTTAGATGACACAAAACAATAAAGTATGAAATATCAAAAGGATAAAGTTTTAAGAAGACTTATAGGAGTGGAGTCACTAATAATAGTTTTTTCAACGTTGATGGTCTTATTAACAATCTAAAATACTCAATTTATCACTTGTAAGTCTTTGAAATAATTAGTAACGAAAATCTTGATTTCGAATTTTTACGTATGTTGTTCCATCAGATGATGATACAGGTTTTCAATTAAATTTTGACTGGGAAAGATAAACCTTACTTCAAAGTCGAATGTCATATTGTTCGTTAAATCATGAGATCGAAACATAACAAGACACTGCACCGGACAGCAATTCCGCTGCGCTCCATTTCCGCCGGAAAGCTTGGTCGTTATGCATAAAAGGTCAGACATTGTATGAAGGTAGGTGAGAAAGTAGAACATAGATCTAGGTCTGATGTTGGCATTGGCATGCTCGTAGAGATATCAGGTGAAACGTGTACTGTTGAATTTCAGGGTTCAAGATTCTCAGGTATTTCTCTTGATGCAATTTGGTCAGTTGAAGAGAGAATACAAAAACAACAGAAATTAGAAATAAAGAGACTTCAGATATTAGAAGATGAAAAGGAAAGAAGAGAGGCCGAAGAAAAAAGACATCAAATCATAAAACAAAAAATAACAGACTTAAAAAACCTGTTTCAAGAAGATTTTTTATCAGCCGATAATTATTACGAAACAGAATGTTCTGAATACATCACTCAAGAAGAATATGAAATAGAAAAAACAGCATTTGTCAAGGCGTGGGTTGAATCGATTTATTCTACAAAATTAGACGACGAGCAAGCCCTTGCAATCTCAGAATTTCATTCAAATATCCAACTTGTGGCTCGTGCCGGAAGCGGAAAAACTACCACTTTGGTAAATCGGGCTATTTTTTTACAGAAGCATTGCGGCATCCCTCCAAATAAAATCCTCATTTTAGCCTTCAATAGAAAAGCCTCAGAAGAAATTGCTGATCGTCTTGGCAATGCCATTGAAGGTGCAACTCCCCATGTGATGACATTTCATGCATTGGCTTATGCTATCGTACATCCAGAAGAAAGTATTCTCTTCGACGATTTGGAGGGGAAAGTACATTCATTAAGTCGTACTCACCAAAGTGTTATAGATAATCTTTTGAAAAGTCCTGATTTTTACGAAAATATTAGGGGAGTGATGCTGGAACATTTCCGCAAGGATTGGGAAATAATTGCCAGAGGGCGTTATGAAAAAAGTCAAGAGGAGTTGCTCAAATTTCGTCGTTCATTACCTCGCGAAAGTATGCGGGGAGAATTTGTTAAATCCTTTGGAGAGAAAATCATTGCAGACTTTTTGTTGGAACATAACATCGCCTACAAGTACGAAAGAAATCATCGGTGGAGCGGTATCAATTACCGTCCTGATTTCACAATCTTCAAGACTGAAAAATCTGGTCTCATAATCGAATATTTTGGATTGGAAGGTGATCCTGACTATGACCAAATGTCGGGGGAGAAGAGAAATTATTGGAAGAAAAATGAAAATTGGCATTTACTTGAATTTACCCCAAGAGATATTACAAGTGCCGGAGTCGATGCATTCAGGGAAAGGTTGAAAAATAGTTTGTCAAAAAATGACATTTCAGTTCGAAAATTATCAGAGGATGAAATATGGAACATAGTTCGCGTTAGAGCAATTGATCGTTTTACAAAAGCTACAGTAAATTTTATTGGTCGTTGCAGACAACTTTTCATTAGTCCTGTAGATTTAGGAAACATGATTACTCAGTATGAAAATGGCAGTAGTATTGAAATGGAATTTCTTGGTATTGCAAGAGACATTTATTTGGCTTATTTGGAACGATTGAAAAATACTGGGGATGAGGATTTTAACGGGCTTATGCAACGGGCAGTTGAAGCTGTAGAGCAGGGAATAACAGAATTTAAAAGGAAAAATGGAGATGGAGACTTCAAAGAATTGAAGTATATTTGTATTGATGAGTTTCAAGATTTTTCCGAGTTATTTTTTAGGTTGGTTTCAGGAATCCGCAAAGCAAACGAAAAAATTGAATTGTTTTGTGTAGGTGACGATTGGCAGGCTATCAATGGTTTTGCCGGTTCTGATCTAAAATTCTTTCAGGATTTTTCACAATATTTTGCTCCATCCAAAAAACTCTATATTTCGGCAAATTATCGTTCACATCATTCAATTGTCAATATTGGAAATGAAATCATGAAGGATTTTGGTAAGCCTGCTGTTTCAAAAAAGTCTATCAAGGGAGGCGTTGCCTTGGTTGATTTGTCCGAATTTACTCCAACTATTGTAGAAAGAAAAAGGCATTCCGGTGATGAGGTTACACCGGCATTGCTTAGGTTGATTTCTGGAATCATCAAAAGAGGGCGTTCAGTTGTAATGCTTAATCGAAGAAATAAATTGTCGCGGTACATTGATTATAAAAATCAAAAATATATTTCTGGACGAGGATTAGAGAGATATCTAAAACTGATCCAATCTTATTTCCCAAAGAAGTTACATTCTAAAATATCAATATCTACTACTCACAAATACAAAGGACTTGAGAAAGATGCTGTTATTGTTCTTGATGCGGTAGTGAGAAGTTATCCATTGATGCATCCTGATTGGGTGTTCGCACAGATTTTAGGGGAAACTCCAGAAAAAATAATTGATGAAAATAGACGACTGTTTTATGTCGCTATGACTCGTGGTATAGAGGGACTATTTATTGTTACTGAAAAAAATGAAAAGACACCATTCTTGGATGGTATTGATGTCCAACCCGTGAATTGGGAACATTATCCACCAATCAAAAGAGAATTTAATGAGTTGGTTGTAACAATAGGTAACCAAGCCGGGAAAGGAAGCTCGCCAACAGTTCAAATTAAAGAGCTGCTTTTAGCTCAAAATTATGAATATCAAGGTGTTGGCATGAAGTGTTGGAATAGAATTTATCCATTAGAAAATTTCAGTATTTCTATTTTACAAAATGAGGTATGGGCTAAAACTGCAGATGGAGTTGAAGTACAGATTTGTGATGAGCAAGATTTTGAATTAGCGAAATATTTCGTTAATGATGAAAAGTGGGAATGTGATTTCGATAAAATAGCAAGTATTCAACAACAGGAGGAAGATATTATATAATAGTTGGGAAATTGTTAAAAACACAAATCCTTGACACTTGATAGCACTTGTCATACAATTGTATGACATAAATTACAAAGGATAAAATATGCGACTAAATGCCAGACTCGATGCCATTCAAGAGGCACAACTGATCAAGATTCAAGAACAAACACAGGCTTCTGTTTCAGAAATTGTTCGTCGTGCTTTAGAGAATTATTATCAAACGGTTTGTGAACACCCTGCCTCCGCAAAAGATGCGCTTTTTGCTACCGGATTCGTGGGGTGTGCGGAAGCGGAAGCGGATTTAAGCACATCTTATAAATCCAAGTTAGCTTCTTCGTTGAGCAAAAAACATGATTCTGGTTGACACCGGATTTTGGTTGGCATTAGCTAATTCCAAAGATGCCCACCACAAGATTGCCCAGTCTAAGCTCAATAAATTGAAAGAGCCAATGATAACAACTTGGCCTGTCCTTACAGAAACCTGCCACCTTCTTCTCAACCGCATGGGCGTTGATGCCCAACAGCGTTTTTTGTTGAGTTGGGAAACAGGGGCTTTTCAAGTTCATGCGGTTCCCGATAAACAAATTCCAAGAATCAGGGCCTTGATGGAAAAATATTCTGATTTGCCAATGGATTTAGCAGATGCATCATTGGTTTTACTGGCAGAACATCTTGGTCATGGGAGAATCCTCTCGACTGACCAAAGAGATTTTCAAACCTATCGCTGGAAAAATCATCATCCGTTTGAAAATATTTTATTGAGGTGAATTGAAATAATGGGTACAGATTTTACAAGAGTGGAAGGTGCGTTTTGAACTTTTAAATAAAATTATTTGCTTGATATTTTCTAAATACGATATATATTTATAATATATACTTTAATAGAGAGGGAACAATGGATACAGCAAAACTTTTTGTCAATGGCCGTTCTCAGGCAGTACGTTTGCCAAAAGCATATCGGTTACCCGGAAATGAAGTGAAAATTTCGAGAAGCGGAAAGCGAGTCATTTTGGAGCCGCTTGAATCCAATTGGGATGATATTTTTGAGGCATTGGCTCAATTTTCTGATGATTTCATGGAAGGCGGACGTGATCAGCCGAAGATGCCGGAGGAGCGTGATCGATTATGAAGCGTTACCTTTTGGACACAGACACCTGTATTTATCTCATCAAAAAACAATCTCCAGAAATTATAGAGCGTTTCAAATCCCATAAAATATCAGCTGTTGCCGTTTCAATAATCAGTTACTTCGAACTGGAGTACGGTGTACAGAACAGCACGAATGTCCGCCAAAATAAAACAGCTCTTAATCAATTTGTAAACTCAATTCACTTAATTGGGATGGATCAAAAGGCTGCGGATTCCTCAGCTTTGATTAGGGAAGACTTGAAAAAGGAAGGCACTTCCATTGGACCGTATGACACACTTATTGCCGGAATTGCACTCTCGCAAAATTTGATATTAGTAAGCAACAACCTGCGAGAATTTGAGAGGGTCGAGGGACTTAAAATTGAAAATTGGCTTGAGGGATAATCAAATAAATCAGCAAATAAGCATCTAAATTGATTAGAAAAAATGAAGATTAAAGATTTAAAAACTTTTGTAGTAGGAAATCCACCACCACACTTTGGGGGACGCTATTTCATTTTCTTAAAACTCATTACAGATGATGGAATTGAAGGTGTGGGTGAAGTTTACTGTGCGACTTTCGCACCGCATGTGATTGTGAAAATGATCGAAGATGTGTTCGAGCGTCACGTCGAAGGAAGCGATCCGTTTCACATTGAAAAACTATGGCGAAATGTTTATGGACGCGGCTACACTTTGCGTCCGGATGTTTCGCTGATGGGAGTTTTGAGCGGACTTGAAATCGCGCTTTGGGACATTTGCGGAAAATCTGTCGGCAAACCGGTTTATGAGTTGCTCGGAGGACGTGTGCACGAAAAATTACGGACATACACTTACCTCTATCCAAAAGACGGAGCCGTTTTCACGGAGGATGAGCCGCATGTTTACAATGATTCTGATCTTGCCGCGGAAGCCGCAGCCGAATATGTGGCACAAGGCTTCACCGCAATTAAATTTGATCCGGCAGGAGGGTATTCCGTTTTTGACCCACGTCAACCTTCGCTGGAAACATTGGAGCGTTCCGAATTATTTTGCAGGAAGATTCGTGAAGCGGTTGGTTCAAAAGCAGATTTGCTTTTTGGCACACATGGTCAGTTCACTCCATCCGGAGCAATTCGGTTAGCACGACGTCTGGAGGCTTTCGATCCGCTCTGGTTTGAGGAACCGATTCCGCCGGAACGTCCGGAAGAAATGGCTAAGGTCGCCCGTCAAACAAGTATTCCTATTGCCACTGGAGAACGGCTGACAACAAAATACGAATTTGCCCGTGTGTTGGAAACCGGTGCGGCGTCTATTTTACAACCGGCACTCGGACGAGTCGGAGGAATTCTGGAAGCCAAGAAAATCGCAGGCATGGCCGAAGCATCTTATGCTCAAATCGCACCTCACCTTTATTGCGGTCCTATCGAAGGCGCCGCCAACATCCAACTCAGCACATGCTCTCCCAACTTTCTGATATTAGAAGGTATTCAACGCTGGGATGGTTTTCATGCGGAAATTCTCAAGAAACCAATCCGCTGGGATTCCGGATTCGTAATTCCTCCAACGGAACCTGGACTGGGTGTGGAACTTGATGAAGAAGTTGCACTGGCAAATCCTTACAACGAAACGGCTTTGCATCTGGAAATGTCGGACAAGCCTATTTTTTAAATTAAACTCTATTTCTAATTGAGACGGGTTAACAATGTAGGCGGTATCAGGCAAAGCCGTAATCCGGCATTTGCATGACATCACACAA
>Ga0310122_10002873_pt1 | contig 10959 bp, 9 predicted proteins | sample CB6_Bottom_1051__FD_203503 | JGI IMG/M metagenome (GOLD analysis project Ga0310122, IMG submission 203503) | Marine microbial communities from Western Arctic Ocean, Canada - CB6_Bottom_1051 | ecosystem: Environmental > Aquatic > Marine > Oceanic | place: Canada: Western Arctic Ocean | collected...
CGTTTCTGCTCACCCTCCCCCTGGTCGAGCGTCGGCGGTGGCTCATCGACGTGCAGCTGGCGACTGACGCCGTCGTGATCTCGGCCGTCGTGCTGCTCACCGGCGGGGTGTCCAGCTACTTCTCGACGCTGTACGCATTGCCGATCATCGGTGCCAGCATTTTGCAGTTCCGCCGCGGCGGGCTGCTAGTCGGGACGTTGAGCGCGTGCCTGTATGCGGGAGTGGTGATGGGCCAGTACCAGGGGTTCTTCGAGCTTCTCGACACGCGGTGGCCCGAGATCGGCCAACGCATCAGACCGCCGGCGACGTTTGCGTTCTATATGGCCGGTCTCGACATCTTTGGGTTTCTTGCGGTGGCGGTGTTCAGCGGCTATCTCGCCGAGCGTCTACGGACCGCCGATGCCAGTCTGGCCCGCGCCTCCACCGAAATCGCCGACCTGCAGGCATTCAACCAGCATGTCATTGAGAGCCTGACCAGTGGGCTCGCGACCACGGATCGGCATGGCCTGGTGCTGACCTTCAATAGTGCGGCCGAGCACATCACCGGTCTTCGAGTGGTGGATGTTCTCGGCCGGCGTATCTTCGATCTACTCCAGCTCTCCCCGGCATTCGAGGCGTCGCTCGACACGGAGATTGAGGGCAGCCGGAGGGTGGACCTGGAATTCACGACACCCGGCGGGCGGCGGATCGAGATCGGTCTCAGCGCCGCGCCGCTGATCACCACGGGCGGTCGGGCCGGGTTCTTGTTCATGTTTCAGGACATCACCGAGACCAAACGGCTGCACCGTAAGTCCGCCGTGCAGGCACGGCTCGCGGCTGTCGGTGAGATGGCCGCCGGCATTGCCCACGAGATCCGCAACCCGCTGGCCTCGATGTCAGGGTCGATCCAGATTCTGCGTCAGGAGCTGCCGTTGAACACCGAGCAGTCGCAGTTGATGGACATCGTGCTGCGGGAGTCCGAGCGGCTGAATGACACCATCAAGTCGTTCCTCGCCTACGCTCGTCCGCAAACGAATGCCAGCCGGCGTTTTGACTTTCGCCGAGCCGTCGACGATACCGCCCTCCTCCTGCGCCACAGCCCAGAATCGGTGGATGGCCATCAGATCCGGGTAGACCTCCCGGGGGCGCCGGTCTGGTTCGAAGCGGACGAAAGCCAGATCCGCCAGGTCGTCTGGAACCTTGCGACAAACGGGCTCAGGGCCATGCCGGATGGCGGTGCGTTGGTGCTCGCGGTTCAGGCCGAGGAGGCGGGCGGGGTGACGCTCAGCGTGCGCGATGAGGGTGTGGGGATTCCGGCCGAGGAGCTCGACACGATGCTGCAGCCGTTCCACGGGACGTTCGCGCAGGGGTCTGGTCTGGGACTCGCGATCGTGCACCGCATCGTGAGCGACTATGGTGGCGAGATCCAAGTCACGTCGGCCCCCGACGTTGGCACAACAGTGTGTGTCCGGCTCCCGGTGTCGACCGTGGCGGTGTCCCCGGCCGGGCGGCCGCCGGCCCGGGTGTAGCTCGGCGCTCGGGTGGTGTCGACTGAGACCCAGCGTCGTAGCAAGGCCGTCAGGCCCGTTGAGCTCCGCAGCACGAGTGAGCGCCGCGGGTATGAGTAGGCAAGGAGTTTCGCGATGGCGACCAAGACAACCCTCGAAGCGAAGCCGGTGACCGGTACGGTTTTGGTAGTCGACGACGAACCGTCGATGCGCGAGATGCTCTTCATCATGCTCAAGCGGGAGGGCTACGACGTCGTGCTGGCCGACTGCGGCAAGGCGGCCGTGGAGATTCTGCGACGTCGCCCGGTCGACCTACTCATCTCGGACATCAAGATGCCGGACATGAGCGGGGTCGACGTGCTGCGCGCCGCGAGGCAGATCGATGACGCCATCGTGTGCATCATGATCACGGCGTTCAAGTCCACCGAGTCGGCCGTCGAGGCGCTCCGGCTCGGCGCGCACGACTATCTCGACAAGCCGTTCGATGTCGAGCTGCTCAAGAAGAAAGTGCGCCAAGCGCTGGAGCAGCGACGGCTCCGCGACTACACCATCCTCGGCGACAGCTCGCAGATCCGGGACGTCAGGGACCGGATCAAGCGTGTGGCGCCAACGAACAGCACGATTCTGATCACCGGGGAATCGGGCACCGGCAAGGAACTGGTCGCGCGCGCCATTCACTCGCAGTCCAAGCGGTCTGCGCGGCCGTTCGTTCCGCTCAACTGCGGCGCCTTGCCGGAGGCACTGCTGGAGTCGGAGCTGTTCGGTCACGAGAAAGGGGCCTTCACCAGCGCTGACAGTACCAAGAAGGGGCTGGTCGAGGCGGCCGAGCGGGGCAGCCTCTTCCTGGATGAGATCGGCGAGATGAGCTTGATGATGCAGGTCAAGCTGCTGCGGTTTCTGCAAGAGCGGCGGTTCCGGCGGGTCGGCGGCACCGAGGAAATGGACGCTGACGTGCGGGTGATCGCGGCCACGAATCAGGACCTAACGCAGATGGTGGAGACTGGTGACTTTCGTCGTGATCTGTTCTATCGGGTCAACGTCATCAAGGTCGATGTACCGCCGCTCCGAGAGCGGAAGGAGGACATCCTGCCGCTGGCGCAGCACTTCATCGAGAAGTTCAACCGACAGATGGGGAAGCAGCTCAAGGGGCTCGCACCCAGCGCCAGACGGACTCTCAAGAGCTATACCTGGCGCGGCAACGTGCGGGAGCTCGAGAACGTCATCGAGCGAGCCGTTGCGCTTGAAGATCGCGAGATGGTGCAGGCGGAGAGTCTCGACCTGGGTGACATCCCGGGGTTGGACCGACGTACCGCCCCGCATGTCTTCGGGGAGCCGTCGTCATCTGTCAGTCGCGCATCCGAGGGGCCGGAACGGCTGCCCGAGTCGGGGTTCGTGCTCGAGCAGCACGTCCAGAACATCGAGCGCGAGTATCTCGCCCAGGCGCTCCAGCAGGCCGGGGGTGTCAAGGTGCGGGCTGCCGGCTTGCTCGGCATGACCTTTCGCTCGTTCCGCTACTACCTGAAGAAGTATCATCTGAGCTAAACAGGCCAGTGGTGACAACTGCTGGGTGCTATTTATTGCCGGTGCCAATATTTGTCATACGCCACAGCGTTCATGGAGCGATTCGTTTTACCAAGTAACACCTGTATCTACAACTAATTAGATACAACTGTGGACCCGTATCCATGACTTGGCGATATGCTTGCCAGAGGGCTAAGCACTAGGATACGTACGCCTGTCGGCGGTTGTGAACGGTCCCGCGTCTGGCGGGTGTCTGGGCCGGCGCCGCTGGAGAGAGATCGAGTGCCGGCCGATAAGTGGACGACGATGGAGGAGAACCACCATGTTTGTGAGAGACCGCAAGGGCTTTACGCTGATCGAGTTGCTCATCGTCGTGGCGATTATCGGAATCATCGCCGCGATCGCTGTGCCCGGTCTGCTTCGGGCCCGCATGTCCGCTAACGAGACGTCCGCGATCGCGTCGTTGCGTGCCATCAACAGCGCTCAGGCGACATACGCCGCGAGCTGCGGCTTCGGGTTCTATTCGCCGAATCTCCTGAACCTGAGCACACCACCCTCCGTCGGCGGTGGTGACGGGTTCATCGGCACCGATCTGGCCGGCGACCCTGTGACCAAGAGCAGCTACACGATGACGTTGGCTCCCGGGCCAACCGCGGCCGGCGCGCCCGACTCATGCAACGGCAGCGCCGTGATCGTGACCTACTTCGTCGGCGCCTCCCCGGAGGCCGGCGGCGGTGTGCGTTTCTTCGGCACCAATCAGGGGGCCACGATCTACCAGTCGACCGCAGCCGTTGTGGTGACCCTGAACGGCGCGCCGGCCGGTAGCAACCCGATCCAGTAGTATCAACGGGGGGGGGGGGAGCGACGACGCCGCGGGTCGCCGGACGTCGCCGCGGGCGACGGACGTCCCCTGCTGCGCGCGGGCCGCGGGTTCTACGTCGTCGCCTGCGTCGGGCCGCCTCGCGTGCTGCCGTTCGACACAGGAGTCACCCTATGAGCCGGATTGTTCGTCGCGCCATCATCGCGCTCGCACTTGTGGGGCTCGCGTCGGCGGCGACCTCCACCTACGTGCACTATCAGCTGATCCAGGACCCAGCCTATACAAGCTTCTGCGACATCAACGCACGCGTCAGCTGCACCCAGGTCTACCTCAGCCGTTTCGGGTCGTTGGGCGGCGTGCCTGTCGCGTTGCTCGGTGCCTTCTGGTGTGGTCTGGTCGTGCTGCTCACGGTCGCGGCTGGGCGCGGGTCGAGCAAGGTCGCCGAGAACGTTGGTGGCTACTTGCTGGTGCTGTCGACGCTCGGGCTCGCCATGGTGCTGTTTCTCGGCTACGCCTCCTTCATGGTGCTCGGCACCGTGTGTGTGTTGTGCGGCGTCATGTATGTCGCAGTTGTGGGGATCTTCCTGCTGTCGGGCTCGGCGGCGTCGGTTCCGCTCTTGTCGATCCCTCGCCGTGCGGTCGCCGACCTGGGTCGGTTGGTGCGGACCCCGGTGGCGGTGGGTGTCACGGTCGTGTGGCTGGGGTTGACGGCGGTTGTGGCGCTGGCGTTTTCCGCCGAGCATGGTGCGCCGGCGTCGGCGACCCCCTTGGTCGCCGCGTCCGAGCCGGCGGCCAGTGACGCGGCGGCTGGCTCGGAGTTCGAGAAGTACTGGGACGCACAGCCGCGGGTCGAGTTGCCGGTGGCCCGCGACGGCGCGCAGGTCCTGGTGCTGAAATTCAACGACTACCAGTGTCCGTCGTGCGCTCAGACCTATCTCGCATACGAGCCGATCTTCGCCCGCTACGAGTCCAGCCACCCCGGGGCCGTACGGCACCTCAGTCTCGACTATCCGCTGGACCCCGAGTGCAACGAGCAGGCACAGAGGGGCGGCCACATGGGTGCCTGCGAAGCGGCGGTGGCGGTCCGGCTGGCGCGCGGTGAGGGCCGCGACGAGCAGATGGCGCGCTGGCTCTACGAGAACCAGCAGGACCTGTCGCGCGACACGATCCGCGCGGCGCTGGTCGAGGTGGCCGGTGTGACGGATTTCGATGCCAGGTATGACGCGACGCTCGAGGACGTGAAGGCGGACATCGCGCTCGGCGGTTCGGTCGAGATCGAGGCAACACCCACGTTCGTCATCAACGGCGTGATGATCAAGGGTGGGTTATCACCACAGTTCTTCGAGGCGGCGATCGCGCTGGAGCTCGAACGCGCGGCGGAACCGGCGCTGTAGTCGGGTCGTGTGCTGTCATGTCGGTTTACGCCATCAGACTCCACACGCTCACAAAGGACTACACAGCTGGTTTCTGGCGCCCGCGTCCAATACGGGCACTCGACGGGGTCTCGCTCGATGTCGAGACCGGAGAGGTCCTCGGGTTTCTCGGGCCCAACGGAGCGGGCAAGACCACGACGCTGAAGCTGTTGATGCAGCTGATCTATCCGACGTCGGGTTACGCCGAGATTCTCGGCCGGCCGGCCGGCGACGTGGCGGCTCGGCGCCGGCTGGGCTATCTGCCCGAGCTGCCCTACTTCTACGACAACCTGACGGCTGAAGAGCTGCTCGTGTATTTTGGAGGACTGTTCGGGCTGTCGGCGGCCGACGCGAGGAACCGGTCCGCGATGTTGCTCGACCGCGTCGGGCTGGGCGCCGAGCGGCGTCGTCAGCTACGGAAGTACTCGAAGGGCATGTTGCAGCGCGTTGGCATCGCTCAGGCGCTGGTCAACGATCCGGAGGTGGTATTTCTCGACGAGCCGATGTCCGGTTTGGATCCTGTGGGCCGTCGCGACACACGCGAGCTCATTGGCGAGTTGCGGGACGAGGGTCGCACCGTCTTTTTTAGCTCGCACATCCTATCCGACGCCGAGACGCTGTGCAGTCGCGTGGCGATCTTGGTGAAGGGGCGGTTGGTCGCCACCGGCCGTCTGGCCGATCTGGCATTCGAGATTCAGGGGTGGGAGCTCGTTGTCACCGGTGCGAACACGGAGGCATTGACGGCACTCGGGCTGGACGATGTGACGACGGTCGCCGATGGACGTGTCGTCATCAACCTGCCGGTCGACCGTGCGCCGGGCCAGCTGCTGCCAGAGCTCGGCCGGCACGGGTTCAGTGTCGTCTCGCTGACACCGCGGCACGAGTCGCTGGAAACGTTCTTCATGCGGCTGGTTGAGCAGCCGACGCGAACGGGCTCCTAGACACCGATGGCCGTGATTTCGCAGATCGCGCTGCACGTATTCAAGGAGTCGGTACGTGACAAGGTGTTGTACAACCTGGTCTTGTTCGCGGTCTTGCTGATTTCCGCGTCCTATCTCATCGGGCAGCTCACGGCCGGTCAGGAGGTCAAGATCATCAAGGACCTCGGGCTGGGCGCGACCCAGATGTTCGGGTTGCTCATCGCGGTCTTCATCGGGATCGGGCTGGTATCGAAGGAGGTCGAGCGGCGCAGCATCTACAGCTTGCTGGCGAAGCCGGTTCGACGGCACGAGCTCATTCTCGGTAAATACGCTGGGCTCGTGCTCACCCTGGCGGTCAACATCTTGGTGATGGCGGCCGCGATGTACGCGGTGCTTGGCTATATGTCCTGGGTGGAGAGCGAGGAGTACCGCCAGTCGTGGGAAGCCCCGGCGACCGACCCGGCGTTGCTGCTGGCGATCTTCCTGATCTTCGCACAGTTGATGTTGGTGACCGCGATTGCCCTGTTCTTTTCCACCTTTTCGAGCCCCATTCTGTCGGCCGTACTGACGTTCGGGTTGTTTGCCATAGGGCACTTCAACACCGATCTCCGGAACTTCGAGAACGTGGTCGACTCGCGCGCGGCCGCGTATCTGGCCAGGGCCCTGTATTACCTGCTTCCCAACCTCGAACCGTTCGACGTCAGCGCCGCGGTGGTGCATGGGCAACCGGTGTCGCTCGGGTACGTCGTGTTGACGACCGGGTATGCGGCTGCCTACATCGGGGCGCTGCTGCTGGCGGCATGCTTCATCTTCTCGCGGCGGGACTTCAAATGACCAGTGGAGGGCGCGGGCGGCCTGGCGATCGCGGCACGGGGCGGTCTGTCGATCGCAACACGGGGCGGTCTGTCGATCGCAACACGGAGCGGTCTGTCGACCGCAACACGGGGCGGTCTGTCGACCGCAACACGGGGTGGTGGGAGCGACCCGCGCCGTTCGCGGTCGCTATGGTGATGCTGGTCGCAATGTTCGCGTCGTCGGCGGAGGTGCGTGATCGGGTGTATGCCGCCTCGCGCGTCGAGACCCAACTGCTCTACATCCCGGACGGCGAGGTGCTTGGCCGGATGGCACTGTCGTTCGATGCGTTGCTGGCCGACGTCTACTGGATACGTGCACTCCAGCACTACGGCGGCACCAAGCGGTCTGAGGGTCCGGACAAGAACTACGAGCTGCTCGGTCCGCTGCTCGACATCGCCACGACCCTCGACCCGCGGTTCAACGCGGCGTATCGGTTCGGAGCGATTTTTCTGACCGAGGGTTACCCGAACGGACCCGGTCGCCCCGATTTGGCCATTGCGTTGCTGCAGAAGGGCATCGAGGAGATGCCCGACAAGTGGGAATACTACATGGACATCGGGTTCATCTACTACTGGTGGCTCCAGGACTACGACACCTCGGCCGCCTGGTTCGAACAGGCGGCGGATGTCCCCGGCGCCTCTCCGTGGCTGCGGTCGCTGGCGGCCAACACGCTAGCCGCGGGGGGGAGCCGCCAGTCGTCCCGCACGCTGTGGCAGCAGATATATGACACGGCTGATCACGACTGGCTCCGCGACGAGTCGGCGCGGCGGCTGACGCAGCTGCAAGCGCTCGACGATATCGACCAACTGATCAGCGCGGCGCAGCGTTTCATCGACCAGAGTGGGCGGCCGCCGCGGTCATGGGCGGAGCTGATCGATGCCGAGCTCCTGTCTGCGGTCCCGGTCGATCCGACCGGTCGGCCGTATGTCATGGACTTCAACAGCAACACGATCAATGTGTCGTCCGATTCGGCGCTGTTTCCCTTACCAGGGGAGACGTTGGCGCCGCCATGAGTGGGCTATCCGCGGTCGGGTTGGTGGGTGCGCTCGGACTCGCGATCGGCAGCTTCCTCAACGTGTGCATCTATCGTCTGCCACGGGGCGAATCGGTGGTCAGCCCGCCGTCGCGATGTCCGTCGTGTGGCCGCGAGCTCCGCTGGTTCGAGAACGTGCCGGTGCTGGGCTATCTGTTGCTGGGCGGGCGATGCCGGACCTGCCGCACCGTCGTGTCGCCGATGTATCCCATTGTCGAGGCAGGAACCGCGCTGCTGTTCGTGCTGCAGTACTGGCAGCTCGGTTGGCAGCCGTTGCTCGGGGTGCGGTTGGTCTTCGTGGCCGCGATGATCGTGCTGTTCGTGATAGATCTCCAGCATCGTATTCTGCCCAACGTCATCACGCTGCCCGGGGTGGTCGTCGGGGTGGCCGCCAGCTTCCTGTTCGAACCGGGCTGGCTGGCGTCGCTCATCGGTGTCGCGGCGGGCGGCGGCGTCCTGTGGGTGGTCGGCGAGGCGTATTTTCGGATCCGGGGTGAGGAAGGTATGGGCATGGGCGACGTCAAGATGCTCGCCATGATCGGCGCCTTCCTGGGCTGGCAGCTCATGCTCGTCACACTGCTGATCGCGTCGCTGACCGGGTCGATCTTCGGTGGAGGCATGATCCTGTTGAATCGGGGCGGCATGAAATACGCGTTGCCGCTCGGGTCGTTTCTGGCGGCCGGCGCCCTGATCGCCACGCACGTCGGTCAGCCGCTGCTGTCCTGGTACCTGGGGTTCTACTGACCGGCGGCGAGGCCCGGGTCGCCGCCTGGGCTTCGGCCTCCAGACTTCGGACTTCAGGCGCTCTGAGTCCTGATGCTCGCACCATACAGTTCTTGCAGTTTCTGCCCGCAGCCACCTGACCCCGGACTGCGGAAACTGCGACTCGCGAGCACTCTCTGTCTCAACGCAATCGGATAGGGCGCATTCCACGCGGGTCGTCGGGCTCCCGGCCGGTTTGGACCAGACGTTGCACCGACCGGTGCCATGTGTCCTGTCACGCCCCGTCGCCACCCGGATGCCAGCGGCCGACCGCGCCGAGACTCGCGGTTGGGTATGGGCCTCGTCGAGGTCGTTATCGCCGTGGGTCTCCTCGTGACCCTGGCCGGCGGCGTCGTACACCTGTTCGCGATGTCGGCACGTTCGGTCGTGCGCTCCCGCCACCGGACATCGTCGCTCATGCTGGCGGTCGACAAGCTCGAGCAGCTCCGCGCCGGTGTCGGGACAACGGAAACGGCCGCCGGGTCAGGTACGCAGACGGAGTATCTCGATATCGACGGCCGTCTGCAGGGCCGTGCCGGGGCGCCGCCCTTAGGATCAATCTACGCGCGGGTCTGGTCGGTCGGTGAGCGGCCCGGTTCGAACGATGTACTGGTCGTCAGGGTGGCGGTCGCCCCGATCCGAGCTGGCGCCAACGGGCGTGCCTCGGCGGTTGCGCCGGACGGTGCGCGGCTGGTCACGCTGCTGCGGGTGCCGTGATCGCTGGACTGTGTGGCGTGCGGCGTCGGTCGAACGGGCGGGGACTCGCGGCATGGGAGGGTCTAGCAGCCCGTGGTGAGAGTCCAGCTGCCGTCGACCGGCGCTGCATCTCGAAGCTGCCTGCGTTGCGCCATTCCTTCCTCGGGTCGAGTACTGCCGGGTTTTCGCTGCTCGAGACCGTGGTCGCGCTGGCGTTGACCCTGCTGGTGCTCGGGGCGCTCTTTGAGCTGGCGAGTCCGGCCGCGTCTCTCCATCGGTCCCTACCCGAGACCGCCAATGTACAGCAACGTCTGCGTCATGCGTTCGATCGCCTGCACACCGACCTGTTGACTGCGGGTCGAGGTACCGCTCTGGTCTCGCCCGGACCCCTTGGTCGGTTCTTGCCGCCGGTGGTGCCGTATCGGCTCGGCCTATGGACCACTGGCGGGGAGCATCGGCGCGCGCGATCGAGCGCCGTGATCACGCTGTCGGTGTCCCGGATCAATGGCTCCGAGGCCACGCTCCTGAGCCCGATCGTTGGGTTGACCCCGGTGGTGCAGATCGCGCCAGGGCCCGGCTGCGCGCCGACTGTCTGTGGGTATCGCACGCGGGACCTCGTGCTGGTGTTCGATGGGGACGGAGTCTGGGAGCTCTTCCGGGTAAGGGGCACGGGCGCGATGACACTGTCGCTGGAACGTATGCACGCTACCGCCACCGGATTCGCGCCCGGTGCCGTCGTCGCGCCCGTCGAGCTCCATCACTACTACCTTGACGCCGAGCACGCGCAGCTGCGGCACTACGATGGCTGGCAGGGTGATTTCCCCGTGGTGGACGACCTCGTCGATCTGCGGTTCCGTTTCTTCGGCGACGCGTCGACGGGCGTGTCGGCGTGTCTAGGCGCGGCACCCGCGGCCACGAGCGGTCCGCCTGTCGAGATCGGACTGGACGAACTGAAGGATGGGCCCTGGTGCGGGCCGGCCGGGTTGCCCTTCGATGCCGACTTGCTGCGCATCACTGCGGTCGCGGTCGATCTCCGCGTGCAGAGCGCGGTCGAGGCGTTGCGTGGCGCCGATCCTCGGTTCTTCGGTCGGCCCGGTTCTGCACCAGGGGGGCGGGGCTTGGTGCCGGACCACGTCGTCAGTTTCACGGTCGCGCCACGCAACATGAGCCACCGATGAGAGATGCTGAGAGATGTCGAGAGATGCCGAGAAATTGATCGCGCGCGGGAGCTGACCTCCGCGCCCGAGGCGGGTGGCAGCGACCAGCGCGGTAGCGCCTTGCTCGTCACCATGCTGACCGCGGTGCTGGTCTCCGGTCTGGCGGCAGTGCTGGTCGTCGTCCTGTCGACCGAGGAGGCGATCGAGGCGAATCATCGGCGAGGCGTGGTGGCGTTGTATGCGGCGGACGGTGTGCTGACAGAGGTGGTGGCCGAGCTGGCGGACGTTCCCGACTG
>Ga0310122_10002878_pt1 | contig 10945 bp, 9 predicted proteins | sample CB6_Bottom_1051__FD_203503 | JGI IMG/M metagenome (GOLD analysis project Ga0310122, IMG submission 203503) | Marine microbial communities from Western Arctic Ocean, Canada - CB6_Bottom_1051 | ecosystem: Environmental > Aquatic > Marine > Oceanic | place: Canada: Western Arctic Ocean | collected...
AATACTAAGGTTAATGAAACAAACACTGATAAAAATGAAAATAATGTTTCTTTAATAGATTCAAGCTCAATTATAAAAGAAAATAAACCTAATAAAATTGACGAAAGAGCTTTATTTAATTCAAAATCAAGCCCAGGAGAAGAGGGATCATCTTTAGAAATACAAGGATGGATATGGGATTTTCTTCCTAATCCAAAAGATAATAGTTCTGAAAGTGGTAAAATAGTTTTTGAATTAATAGTAGATTATTATGGTGATATTATAGGTTTAAAGACTTTAGAAACAACATTAAGCCCTAAAGTAGAAAAAATATATAGAGAAGAAGTATTAAAATTAACATTTAGTCCAACTAATAATAATAATCCTGCAGAGATTTCTAAAGGAAAAATTACATTTATTATTAAAAATAATTAGATGAACTATAAAGAGACTATAAAGTTTCTATACAATAATCTGACAGTTTATTATATTCATGGCAAAAGAGCTTATAAGCCTGGGTTAAAAAATATATTAAAACTAGATTTAGCATTAAATAATCCACATAAAAATTATAGAATTGTTCATATTGGTGGAACAAATGGAAAGGGAACAACAGCACATGGTATTTCTAGAATAACAAATAGTAATAATATTAAAACTGGGTTATACACATCACCACACATTAAAGATTTTAGAGAAAGAATTAGGGTTAATGAAAAAAAAATAAGTAAAAAATATATTATATCATTTATTAAATCAAACATTGATTTAATTAAAAATATAAGACCATCTTTTTTTGAAATTACAACTATGATGGCACTAAGTTATTTTAAATATAAAAAAGTAGATTTAGCTATTATTGAAGTCGGTTTAGGGGGTAGACTTGATTCGACTAATATTATAAATTCTTTCATAAGCATAATAACAAATATCAGCTATGATCATCAAAATATACTAGGAAATAAATTAATAAATATTGCAAATGAAAAATCGGGTATAATCAAAAAAAATTCCATTTTCATTAAAGGAGAAAAGCAAAATAATATTGATAGTATTTTTGTAAAAAAATGCAATAAATTAAAAACAAAATACATTAAAAGTTATGAAAATGTTGAAATAACATCTTTAAACAAAAATATTTTTACAAGAAAAATAAATGTTAAAACTAATAATTTACAATTTATACTAAATATAAAACCTCCAACCAATTATTATTTAAAAAACATTCCTTCAATAATAAATGCATCTAATATTATTTTAAAAAAATTTAAAATTAAAATAACAAAAAATTCATTCTCCGGATTAGAAAATTTGATAAACAAATCAAGGCTTAGAGGTAGATGGCAAATCCATTCAAAAAAACCATTAATAATTTCTGACGGATGTCATAACATAGAATCAATTAATAATGTTATTAATGAATTAAATTCATATAAATATGAAAAAGTTTATTTTATTATAGGTGGAGTAAAAGATAAAAAATGGGAAAAAATAATTAAAATATTACCTAATAATTTTAATTATATTATATCGGAACCTAATAATAAAAGAGCGATTGATTCAAATAAATTGAGTGTTTATTTTAAAAAAAATCAATTAAATCATATTGTAATTAAAGAAGTAAATGATGCAATATTTTATTGTAAAAATAAGCTAAAATCTAATAAAGAATTAATTTTTATTGGTGGTAGCTTTTTTCTAATTTCAGATATAAATGAAAAATAAATTAAAAAGATATCTACAAAACAAACAGAATAATTATATAATAGAAGAAGGAAAATTTACATACAATAAATTAAAAGGTAATTGGAATAAAATTTTTAAAAACAATAATCCAATATTTTTAGAGTTAGCATGTGGTAATGGGGAATATACAATTAACAATTCCATAAAATTTCAAAATAATAATTATATAGGAATCGATATTAAAGGATCTCGATTGTGGAAAGGTGGTCAAAAATTAAAAGAAATAAAATCTAAAAACGCATTTTTTCTTAGAGTGCAAATTGAAAATATTTTAGACTTTTTTGACAATAATGAAGTGTCTGAAATTTTAATAGTATTTCCTGACCCAAGACCAAAAAAAAGAGATATTAAAAAAAGACTAACAAGTCAAAATTTTATTTCTAAATATTACAAAATATTAAAAAATAATGGAAAATTAAAACTAAAAACAGATGATACAGTTTTATTTAAATTTAGTAATCAAATAATCAATAAATCAATGTTTTCTTATCTTAAAAGAACAAATAATTTATATAAAAGTAAAAAATTTGAATCTATTAAAAAGATTAAAACAAAATATGAAAATATCTTTTTGAAAGAAGGAAAAAATATTAAATATCTAGAATGTAAAAAAAGTTAATTTTGAATTAAATCTAATATATCGGATATTGAACTATAATCTTTAAATCCTGCTTTGATTTCCTCAGAACCAAATAAATTAAATCCTAATAAAGAATATTTATTAATTAAATCTTCATTTTTAATAAAACTAAGTGTTGGGTTTATTAAAATTTTAAAATTATTTGAAAATTTATATAGCTGACTACTAGTAAATAATTCTACATTTTCTATTATCAAATAACTAATCTCTGAAAATTTTTTAATAAAATCATCAATAAAAAATTCATTAAATTCATCATTATGATTAATTGAAATAATAATCTTTTTAGGATCAATATTAATATCATTGAGATGAATTTTATGATTTAGTTGTATAAAATCAAATAATTCCATTTTTATAATTGAATTTATAAATTCAACATCATTATTATCAAACTCAGCTACTATATCAACACCATTAATCCACCTGATTATTTCTTTAATATTATCTATTGTAGAATCATTATTACCAAAGTCACTCAATTTAAAACCTAATTGATTAACCCCCATTGCAGAACAATACCTAGCATCACTTAAATTATTTACATTACCTACTTTAACAAAATACTTTAATGACATTTTTTAATTCTAATTATAAAAAAAAGTAATTTTACTTAATATATAGTAAAAGATAAAAATAATGAGTAAACATGGTAAAATTTTAGTTGCAATGAGTGGAGGAATTGATAGTTCAGTCTCGGCTATACTTTTAAATGAGATGGGCTATGAAGTAATTGGTTTAACTATGAAGACATGGGATTATGTTTCTTCAAAATTTTCTACTAAAGAAACTGGATGTTGTAGTTTAGACTCTATTAATGATGCTAGAAATATTGCTGTAGATTTAGGTTTTCATCATAATATTTTAGACATAAGAAGTGAATTCGGAGACTATGTAATCGATTATTTTACTGATGAATACATGAGCGGAAGAACTCCTAACCCATGTGTTTTATGTAACACTCATATTAAATGGGAGGCTCTTTTAAAGAGAGCAGACAAATTGGGGTGTGAATTTATAGCTACAGGTCATTATGCTAAAATTAACTCATTAAATGATAGGTATTACATTTCTAAAGGAAAAGATAGAAATAAAGATCAGTCTTATGCTCTATGGGGTATTAACCAAACTAATTTATCTAGGACTATATTCCCATTAGGGAATTTAAAGAAAACTGAGATTAGAAAAATAGCTAAGGAATATGGATATGAAAATCTAGTTAAAAAATCAGAATCATATGAAATTTGTTTTATTCCTGATAATGATTATAGAGGGTTTTTAAAAAATAGAGTAAAAAATATTGATAAAAGACTGAAGAAAGGTAATTTCATTGATAGTAATGGTAATGTTTTAGGTATTCATGAAGGATATCCATTTTATACCATTGGACAAAGAAAAGGCCTTGGATTAGCTACAGGTTACCCTATTTATGTAACTGAAATAAACAAAGATAAAAATGAAGTGATGGTTGGAACTTTTGATGAACTTGAAAGGGATGGAATGTATGTAGATAAACTAAATTTTATGAAATATGATAATATTGAAGGGAAAATAGACGCTAATGTTAAAATCAGATATAATGATAGTGGAAGTCCAGCAATTATAGAAAAAATTGAAGATACTATAAAAGTTTTTTTTGGTAATGGTGTAAATGCCATTGCTCCTGGTCAAGCTGCAGTTTTTTATGAAAAGGATGATGTTATAGGGGGTGGTTGGATAAAATCAAGTTTTAAACAGAATAAAATAAAACATTTAAAAAAAATAATTAATGAGTGATATAGCTATATCAATTTTAAACTGTGATTTTAATAATATAAAATTTGAATTAAACAGAATTAATGATTCAAGAATTAAATATGTTCATATTGATATTATGGATGGATATTTTGTTAAAAAAAATACTGAAAATTTATTTAATATGAAGACGATAAGTAAGTATACAAATAAGAAAATTGATATACATTTTATGGTAAAAAAACCTAAAATATTTATAACTAATTTTTTAAAATACAATCCAGATATCATTTCATTTCATATTGAAAGTGAAGAAAACATAAGTGAAAACATATCATTAATTAAATCACATGGAATAAAATGTGGAATTGCTATAAATCCTGAAACAGATATACATACTTTAAATAATTATCTAAAAGATATAGATATAATATTAATCATGTCAGTAGTACCAGGAAAAGGGGGACAAAAATTTGTAAATTCAACATTTAAAAAAATCAAATTAATAAAAGAAAAATTATTAAAAATAAATCCAAAAATAAAGTTAGAAATTGATGGGGGAGTAAATAATTTGAATTCAAAATCATTAAATAAATCAGGTGCAGATATATTAGTTTCTGGAAGTTATTTAATAAATCAAAAAAACATCAAAAAAGCTGCAATTTCTTTATTAAAAGTATAAAAAAACAATAATCTTAAAAGCAAATTATTGTATATTTACACGTCATTTTAATCGTCAAAAATAATCATATATATTTTCTATGATCGAAGATAAAAGTCAGAATATTATATCTGTTAATATTGAAGATGAAATGAAGAGTGCTTACATTGATTATTCAATGTCTGTGATTGTATCAAGAGCACTACCAGATGTAAGAGATGGTTTAAAACCTGTGCATAGAAGAGTTTTATTTGGTATGTTAGGTTTAGGGGTTAGTTATAATAAATCTTTTAAAAAATGTGCTAGAATAGTAGGGGAGGTTATGGGTAAATATCACCCTCATGGTGACTCATCTGTATACGATACCATGGTAAGAATGGCCCAGGAATGGTCTTTAAGATATACCCTTGTTGATGGACAAGGTAATTTTGGATCAATCGATGGTGATTCACCAGCAGCAATGAGGTATACTGAAGCTAAACTTAAAAAAATATCAGATGAATTATTATCAGATATAAACAAAGAAACTGTAGACTTTCAACCAAATTTTGATGATACTCTTAATGAACCTACTGTTTTACCAGCTAAATTTCCAAATCTTCTCGTTAATGGATCGAGTGGCATTGCTGTTGGAATGGCTACTAACATGGCTCCTCATAATCTTTCTGAAGTAATTGATGGAACTATTCACTATATAGATAATAATGATTGTTCTATTGATGATTTAGTTAAATACATTAAAGCACCAGATTTTCCTACCGGGGGTATTATTTACGGTTATCAAGGTGTTAAATCTGCATTTGAGACTGGAAAAGGTAGAATAGTTATGAGAGCAAAAGCTACAATTAACATTAACGAAAATGAAAAAAATAATATTATTGTTACAGAAATTCCTTATATGGTAAATAAGGCCAATATGATTGAAAAAACTGCTTATTTAATAAATGAAAAGAAATTGGAAGGAATTACTGATATTAGAGATGAGTCAGATAGAAATGGCATGAGAATTGTTTATGAATTAAAAAGAGATTCTATACCTAATGTTGTCCTTAATAATTTATATAAGTACACACAACTACAGTCTTCATTTGGTGTTAATAATGTAGCACTTGTAAAAGGAAGACCCAAAATTTTAAATCTTAAAGAATTAATTGAACATTATGTTGAACATAGACACGATGTTGTTTTAAGAAGAATTAAATATGATTTAAAAGAAGCAGAAAAAAAATCACATATTCTGCAAGGATATATCATAGCCTTAGACAACATAGATGATATTATAAATATGATTAAAAAATCTAAAAATCCTGAAGAAGCAAAATTATCTCTTATAAAAACATATAAGTTATCTGAAATACAATCTAAAGCCATTCTTGAAATGAGACTACAAAAGCTTACTGGTTTAGAAAGAGAAAAGATCAATAAAGAAAATGATGAAATAAACAAACTTATTAATTCTTTAAATGATGTCCTGTCAAATAAAGATCAAAGGATGAGTATAATTAAAGATGAGTTAAATGATATTAAAAACAAATATGGAGATAAAAGAAAATCAGAAATTGAACATTCTGCTGAAGAATTTACTGTAGAAGATATGATTCCTGATGAAGATATGGTTATAACAGTTTCTCACCAAGGTTACCTTAAAAGAACTTCATTAGATGAATATAGAACACAGGGTAGAGGAGGTTTAGGTGCTAGGGGTGTTAAAACCAAAGATGATGATTTTAATGAACATTTATTCATTGCATCAACACACAATTATTTGCTAATATTTACTGAATATGGTAAAATATTTTGGAAAAAAGTATGGGAAATACCAGAAGGTTCTAAAGTTTCAAAAGGAAGAGCAATACAAAACTTAATAAATATTGAACCGGGAGATAATATTAGATCTATAATAACTATAACAAATCTTACTGACGAAGATTATTTGAATAACAACTACTTAGTTATGTGTACAGAAGGAGGGACGGTTAAAAAAACTAAACTAGAGGCTTACTCAAGACCTAGAGTTAATGGAATATACGCTATAACTATAAAAGAAAATGATAGATTATTAGATGTAAAATTGACTAATGGTGACAATCATATTATAATAGCAAAAAAATCTGGAAAAGCTATCAATTTTCATGAAAATAACGTTAGGCCAATGGGTAGAACTGCATCGGGTGTAAGGGGAGTTAGATTAGAAAATGATAAAGATAAGGTTATAGGTATGGTTTGCGTTGCAAGAGAAGAATCTGATTTATTAGTTGTCTCTCAAAATGGATATGGTAAGAGATCATCAATAAAAGATTATAGAATAACAAAGAGAGGTGGAAAAGGAGTTATGACATTAAAAACAACAGAAAAAACTGGTTATTTAGTTGCAATTAAAGAAGTAAAAACAAATGATGAATTAATGATAATAAATAAATCTGGTATTGCCATACGCACTAAAATTACAGATAAAAATATTAGAGTAATGGGAAGAGCAACTCAAGGAGTTAAATTAATTAGATTATCTGAAGGTGACGAAATATCATCTGTTGCCAAAATTGAAACAATTAAAGTAGAAGAAAAAGAATAAGTATAATTATATTTATAATTATACTTATTAAATTTTAACACAATATGAACAAAATATTTAATATAATTTTTGTTTTTAATTTAGCAATACTTGCTCAAATACTAATACCATTTCTTGTTATTAATGACGCATATTCTCAATACAAAGGAAGTATTAATAAAGCTGAAACATATTTAAATAAATCAGAACTAAAAACTGATATAGAAGAAAAAAGATCGTTATTAATAGATGCAAAAGGAGAAATTGATCTTGCTATGACTATTCAAAAAAATAATATTAAAGCTAGATCATGGTATATTCAAGGAAATATTTATTCTGCTATAGCTAAACAATTTTTAGATATTGATCCAGATGCTATAGAGAAAGCAGCTGAATCTTTTAATAAAATAATAGATGGTGAAATAAAAACCAATAATATAGAAATATTACAAAATTCAATTACTAAAAAAGATAATTTGAGACTTTATTTTATTAATAATGCTATACAATACCAACAATCTAATCCACCTGAATTTGAATTATCTCTAGAAGAATGGGAAAATGTATTATTAGTAAATCCTTTAGATACATTAGCTATGGAATATACAGCATTCGTAGCAGGAACATTAAAAGATTATAAATATGCAGTAGAAAAATACACTAAGGTTATTAATTCAAAAGAAATAGGAATTAATGCAAAATTTAGAGCTTTACAACAATGTGTCGATTTTACATTTAATAAATGTGAAATCTTTGATGATTGTTCTACTTTTTCTAAAGCTATAGGTTTTATTAAAATCGGTTTAGAATTGTTTCCTAATGACAATTTTTTTAAACAAGTTGAAATAAATATATTAATTATTACAGATAAAGCAGATGAAGCTATTAATAAAACAAATAAATTAATTGAATCAGATCCTGATAATCCGGCTCCTTATTTTAATAAAGGAGTATTTTATTACAATATGGGTGTAAACTTAACTAGTCAGGTTAAAGATTATAATTTTACGCAAAAACAACTAGATAATATAGATTCTATTTTTAATATAGCAATAGATGCATATAGTAAAAATTTAGAATTAGATCCATTAAATTCACTAACTATGCAATATTTGATTTACTGTTTTAATGCAAGTGGCGAACCTTATATTAAAATGAAAAATTTTTTAGCATATGATGTATTAGAAATTAAAAAGTTTGCTAAAAAACAAAATCAATTAAATAATGATATTAAAAGTAGGATAGGTAGAGGAATAGGTTTAACTAATAATCTTATAACAGAAGCTAAAATTCTAGATGAAACTGAAATTCAATCAATTTATTCAGTATTTAAATTTTCTGAAGAATATAAACTAGCTATTGATTTTTTAAATAGTGTAACTGAAGGGAAGTTTTGGAAAGAAGGTGTAAATCATGATCCAAAAGATATTAATTACTATTACTATATAATGGAATCATATAATAAATTAAATGACGATTCTAATGCAGAAAAAATAGACAAAATAATATGTGATATGATTGATGGTACTTGGACAGATCAATATGGTTGTGAAGAACAATAAATATTTTTTAACTATAAGTCTTCTCTATCATATTTTTCATAAACATCTGAAATAACACCCTTAAAATGAATTTGTTCTCTAGGTAAGTATATAGTTGCTAAAGTTTCTATTAATGCTGCTGTAAAAGCTGTTAAAGCCGTTAAATAAGTCGATTCCATGAGTGTTGAAAAGAATTCAATTATATGAAATAAAGAATGTAAACGCAGTCCTCACCTTAATATTTTAATAAAAAGATTTTTCATTAATTCTAATTATTCTTCAAATATTCCTTAACTTCTTTTGAGTATTTAGGTAGAAGATCGTTTGGTATAGGAAGTAATAAATTATACTGATCAATTTTCCACATACCATCTACCTTAGATAGTACACCTGTTCCTCTAAATTTTCCATATTTTTCATGTATAAGGATTTCATCAAACCATGCAGTGGTATTACTAGAATTTATAAAAATGTTTCTTTCTAGACTTTTATAAGTCCAACCAGTACCATTATCAAATCTATTTTGAGCATAATTTTTAAATTCATCAATTGTCCATCTTTCGTTTAAATCAGTTCCATGAAAAACTGCTTGATCATTAAATAATGCAAAATATTTATTTCCATTAGCTTCTGAAGCATACTTATGTAGATTATCTAAAACCTTATTAATTTTTTGTTTTTCTGTATTACTAAAGTTTAATAAAGTAATATGTATTAATAATATATATACCATAGGGATTTCTTATTTAACATAATATAAATTATATAACAATTATCATTTAATGGTAACATCTTTATTAAAGTCCCCTACTTTAATATTAAATACACCAGATTCAACAACACTTTTATTAGATGAGTTTATAAAGGATAATTCAGTAACTGGTAAAATAAACTCAATAGTTTTTGTCATACCTGCATTAATTTTAATTTTTTTAAAATCTCGTAATCTTTTATTATCAGGTGTTATAGATGCATATAAATCAGAAGTATAAAGCTGTATGGTCTCTTTTCCATCTATATCACTATTATTAGTAACATCTATACTAACTTTTATTGATTCTGATCTAGAATACTCAGTTTTATCAATATTAAAGTTAGAATATGAAAAGTCTGAATAACTTAAACCATAACCAAAATCATAAAGATTATTAACTTTTCCTACATAATTATATGCACCTTGAGAATTATTTTGAACCTCAGATGGTTTATAATAATAAGGGATTAGAGAATTAGGATAAGCTGGATAAGTGTATGGTAATTTACCAGAAGGATTTACTACACCAGAAACTATATCAGCTAGTGCGTTACCACCAAGATTTCCAGGTAAATAAATATTAATAATACCTTTCATAAGTCCTTGAATATCAGTAATTAACCTTGGTCTACCTTGATTTAAAATTAAAATAATTGGTTTGTCTGCTTTTGATAATTCATTAGCTAATTTAATTTGTAAATCATGTAATTTTAAATCGTTTAAATCCCCAGGTTTTTCTGTATAACTAGTTTCACCAAGACAAAGAATAATATAATCAGACCTTTTAGCTTCATAAACAGCTTTAGATATGCTATTTTCAATCATTTCATAATAAGTTCCACCATCTTTATATGAAACACCAGGAACATATTTAACATTATTATTTCCATAAGTATTAACAAAAGCTTCATAAATAGTGTTATAACCACTAGCAAAACGATCTGTTAACTCACCCTGCCAAGAATATGACCATGCCCCATTAAGTGTTCTCATATTGTTTCCATTAGGTCCTGTTATTAATATTTTAGGCTTTCCTTTAATAGGTAAAATATTGTTTTCATTTTTTAATAATGTTATTGCCTCTGAAGCAGCCTTATATGCTAATTGGTTATGTTTTTCCGAACCAAAATCATCATATTCTCTATAATCAGTCACAGGAGTTTCAAATAAACCTAATTCAATTTTTAATTTTAATATTTTACTAACCGCATCATCAATCCTACTCATTTTTACCTCGCCTTCCTCTACTAATTCTATTAAATTATTGCAAAATTCTTCATAATCATATGGAACCATAGACATATCAATCCCCGAATTTATAGCCATTTTTGTTGCTTCT
>Ga0310122_10002879_pt1 | contig 10943 bp, 9 predicted proteins | sample CB6_Bottom_1051__FD_203503 | JGI IMG/M metagenome (GOLD analysis project Ga0310122, IMG submission 203503) | Marine microbial communities from Western Arctic Ocean, Canada - CB6_Bottom_1051 | ecosystem: Environmental > Aquatic > Marine > Oceanic | place: Canada: Western Arctic Ocean | collected...
TTAGAGGCGAGGCTTCTTATGGACAAGCCGCTTAAACCATCGCAAGAATGCCTATCTCAATCCGATGGATATAAAAAATGGTCCTGTTTCAGGCCCTACTTTGAAGCGATTACTCACAAAATCTCGGCGAGTGCTTCTATTATTGAAGCTACAAAGTTCAGGGAGCAGGGAATAGTCAGTGATTGTCATCTTTTTGCGCATTTTATAGGAGAGAGTACTTTGGAAAAGTACGATTTTGATTTGGGAAAAGCACTTTCCTCCTGCACGGTTGGAGATTGCAGATATGGATGTTTCCACGGCGTGATGGGGCGTTATATCGGGTATGAGGCAGATCCCCGCAGCGTATCCTCTACCATAAAGAATGCATGCGATGGCGTTGGGTTTGACTCTAATCAAAGAAATGAGTGTTTCCACGGCGTAGGGCATGGTTTAGTTGCGCACAACTATTTACCGTTTTTAGATGCTTTTGACGCATGCAAGACGATTGACCCAGATCAGATAGGTGATCGGGCATTTGCTTGTATGGGCGGAGTAGCAATGGAGAGGACATTTCAATACTTATCCCTTGATCCCGATGAAAATCAGCTGAGAGAAAGCATACCTGAAATGTGTGCTCCGTTTGAGTCCATAGGACCTGAGTTTATGGATATGTGTATATATAATATTACCTTGAAGCTCTTGTTTCATACCGGATATGATATAGAACGCACCGAAGAACTATGCGAGGAATTAGAGGAGCAGGATGATATAAACGTTTGCAAAAGTGGTATAGACCATATACTGCTACAATTATGGCGCGGACATAACCGCGACCAGTGAGTCCGGGTCAACAAGGACTTTGGAACTCAGATTTGAGGCGGACGGATCATCGTGTGGGTTTGATGTGGATTACGGAGTAAATGTGGACAGGAGAAAACAGGGAAAGCTTATACGCACCGCGGAATATTATTTAATAAAAAATAAATACCCAGACGAGACATCTTGGCAAATTGATGTCATAGGCGTAGAATTGGATACGGAAGCTCGCAAGGCGAATCTGAGGCACCTTAAAAACGCGATATCAGTTGGCTAGAGCCCTTGCTTCCCATATTAGCGCAATTTGCAGGAGGTTTAGTGATGGGAAAGGTCCGAGAAGTCAGGGAGAAGCTATATAAATATGTTGCGCCGAACTATGCGCCGCCGATGTTTGTGGAAAGAATGGGGTCTGGCGAATGGGTATACGGGATTATGGAGGGAAAGGACGGGAACGATTCCTGGCAGTCCATGCTCGATTTGCATACCAATTATTCGGCGTTGAGCTTGGGGCATCGCAATCCCGAAATAGAAGCGCTGTTGGAGAAGCGCCGCAGGGAAAAGAGAATTGTTTTGTATTCGCGCGGGGCCGGGATGTCGGAAGAACTTGCGGATCTTGGAGAAAAAGTCAGTCATCTTTCCGGCATGGAAATGATATTGCCCAAGAACGTGGGGATGGAAGGATTTGACCTCGCCCTAAAAGCGGCAAGACGTTGGGGTTATGAAGTCAAAGGCATAGGCGACAACAGAGCCGAAATTATCGTCTGCAAAGAAAATTTTCATGGGAGAAGCCTTGCCGCCACAATGGCTTCGAGCGACCCCCGGACGAGAGAAAACTTCGGGCCGTTTGGCTCGGAACGGGCTTTCAGGAAAATACCGTTTGGAGATTTGGAAGAGCTCAAGAAAGTCGTAAATAACCATACAGCAGCCTTTATTGTGGAGCCCATACAGGCGGAAGCAGGCGTAATAGTGCCTCCGGATGGATATATAAGAGAAGTAGGGAGAATTTGTAAAGAAAACAACGTACTTTTTATACTTGACGAGGTTCAGACAGGCCTTGGCCGCACAGGTAAGATGTTTGCATGGCAACACGAAGGTGAAGATGCGAGGCCGGATGGCATGATCCTTGGGAAGGCGCTTGGCGGCGGCATGAATAAAGAATCTCTATTCGTCGCTTCAAAGGAAGTGCTGGAGCTTTTGACAGAGGGCACGGAAGGCAGCACTTTTGGAGGAGATCCCGAGGGTTGCGCTGTCGCGGTAAAGACGCTTGATATTATCTCCGAACCAAGCTTCCTTAAAAGAGTGGAGGCTCTTGGCGAGGAGTTTCTGGAAAAACTTCGCGAAATTGAGTCCGATGCGATAAAGGCAGTGCGCGGCAGGGGGCTTCTTATAGCTATTGAGATAACGCAGGGGTACGATGTGCGGCATATTTGGGAAGAGCTTTTTAGGGAAGGAATTCTGGCCATAAAGAGAAAAAACGCGATAGGATTTTCGCCTGCGCTCAACATAAACGAACATAACCTTCTGGTATATGGAGTTAAAAAGATAAAGAAAGTGTTTGAAAAACTCCCTCCGCCTCCGGCATAATGCCGGAGTTTTAATTTCTGAAGCATTGACATAATCTCACTAGGTGCTATACTGGGATATGTAATAATTGGGCTCCGTGAGAACGGGGCATTTTTTCTAACATAAATATGGACTTAAAAGCATTTACGTCCGCAGTAGCGCAAATATCAGAGGAAAAGGGGATACCGGAAGATGTGATTCTGGAGACCATTGAGACGGCTATTGCTGCGGCATACAAAAAGGATTACGGCAAAAAAGGCCAAATAATACGGGCAAAACTCGATAAAGAAACCGGAGCGTTAAAGCTCTGGCAGGTTAAATTGGTCGTGGATGAGAATATGATAAAAAGCGAAGAAGAGGTTGTGGAGCAAGAGGCATCACAAGAAGAGCAGAGGTTTGTCCGCGAAGAGGAAGAGCAGCTGCTCGAAGAAGGAGAAAAAAAAGTGCGCTTCAACCCCGAAAAACATATAATGGCTGATGAGGCAAAAGAGATTAAAAAAAAGGCAAAGCCCGGCGATGAGCTTGTATTCAACCTTGAAACCAAAGATGATTTCGGAAGAATTGCCGCGCAAACCGCAAAGCAGGTAATTTTGCAGCGTATAAGAGAGGCAGAGCGCGACGCGATATTTAAAGAATTCAAAGACAAAGAAGATCAAATTGTTTCTGCGATAGTGCAGCGGGTAGAAGGAATGATCGTATTTTTTGACATAGGCAAGGCCACAGGGGTTATGCTCCTTAAGGATCAAGTGCAGGGCGAGCATTATAGGATGGGGGAACGACTGCGTGTTTATGTGACGGAAGTCCAGATAGGGCCCAAGGGGCCGCAGATATACGTATCCCGCTCTCACCCCAAGATTCTGTCGCGTCTCTTTGAGCTCGAGGTCCCCGAAATCGCATCGGGAGCTGTGGTAATAAAATCAATTGCGAGGGAGCCGGGAGAACGAAGCAAAGTCGCGGTAACAGCAACTCAGGAAGGTATAGACCCGATAGGATCGATGGTTGGCCAGCGAGGTACGCGGGTGACGGCCGTTATCAATGAACTTGGAGGAGAAAAAATTGATATAATTGAATGGAATGAAAATATGGAAAAATTTGCGGCAAATTCGCTCTCGCCCGCAAAGGTCTTGGATGTAAGTGCGGAAAAAAATCGTATGCTTGTAACGGTCGCGGAAGACCAGTTATCTCTTGCGATTGGCAAGGAGGGGCAAAATGTGCGGCTTGCAGCAAAACTTACCGGATGGAAAATGGATATAAAGAGCAGAGAAGCGGAAAAGGTTAAGGAATCGGCAAAGTCAGAGGAAAAGCCGAAGAATAAAAAGGAAGAGAAAAAAGAAAAAAAACCTAAAAAACTTAAAGAAACTAAAAAATCTAAAAAAACTAAAGAGGAATAATGATAATTTTGTTTTCAATAGTCACATCTCTTATTGCTCTTGGCATAGCAGGTTTTTGGGCATTAAATTTTAAAAAAGCAGAACTCAAAAATGACAAAGTCCGGGAAATTTCCGGATTCATACGCACATCAGCGAAAGCATATCTTGCTCGTGAATACCGTGCTATATTCTTTGCCGCGGCGGGAATTTGTATCGTACTTTTGGTTTTGCTTGGGTGGAAGGTCGCTCTTGGATTCATAGTGGGCGCCGCGGCGTCGGCGCTTGCGGGATACATAGGCATGATTGTGTCGGTACACGCAAATGGCGCCACAGCCGAAGCGGCCGAGCACTCCGAGGCGTCGGCTTTCTCGGTGGCATTTAGGAGCGGTACGGTAACAGGGCTTATGGTAGCGGGCCTCGCGCTCCTTGTTATATCTGTCTTTTATTATTTTATAGGCGACTTAAGAGCTCTTATAGGGCTTGGATTTGGAGGAAGCTTGCTCTCGATATTTGCGCGAATTGGGGGGGGTATATTCACAAAAGCCGCGGACGTCGGCGCTGACCTTGTCGGGAAAGTTGAGGCAGGTATTCCGGAAGACGATCCAAGGAACCCCGCTGTTATTGCCGACAATGTGGGGGACAATGTCGGAGATTGCGCCGGTATGGCGGCAGATCTTTTCGAGACATATATTATTTCCGCGCTATCCGTAATGCTCCTTGGGTCTTTAATGTTTCCGGATTTTGAAGGAGCTATATTGCTTCCCCTTGCCATAGGCGCTTGTGGAATCATTGCGACGCTTTTGAGTATTTTTGTTTTAAGGTTTGTGCCGTATACAAGGGTCATGAAAATGCTGTACGTGGCGGTTGGGTTATCCATTATTTTTTCAATAGTTTTACTCCTCCCAATCACCTCCATGATAGTGAGCGGATCTATGCAGTATTCTCTTCTTCAGATATACCTTGCGATTCTTGTAGGATTTCTATTGGTAGGAGGAATGTTCGCCATAACCGATTATTATACTTCGAAAAATTTTTCTCCCGTAAAGCGCATCGCACGCTCTTCTCTTGGGGGGCATGCGACTAATATAATCACGGGCCTGGCGGTCGGACTTGAAGCAACCGCGGCCCCTGTAATTCTTATAAGTATCGGTATAATCTTGAGCTTTTGGCTTGCGGGCATATATGGCGTGGCTTTGGCTGTGATGGGCATGCTGTCGCTTGCGGGAATAATCGTTGCCGTTGATGCTTTCGGGCCTGTTGCCGATAACGCCGGAGGGATTGCTGAGATGTCCGGCATGTCCGAGAGCACGCGAGTTCGTACTGACGCGCTTGATTCCGCGGGGAACACAACAAAAGCAATCACAAAAGGCTACGCGATTGTTTCAGCCGGCCTTGCGGCACTTGTTTTGTTTGTTGCCTATAAAGAAGAGCTTGCGGGGATAGTGGGTAAAAGCGTCTGGTTTTCGCTTGACGACCCCCAGGTCATTATAGGATTGTTTCTTGGCGGAGTTATAAGCTATCTATTTGTGTCATTCCTTATGTCGTCTGTTGCACGAGCCGCAAACTCCGTGGTAGAAGAAGTTCGCAAGCAATTCAGGGAAATCCCGGGACTTCGCGAGGGAAATGCCAAGCCAAATTACGAGAGGTGTGTTGATATTGTGACAAAGGCGTCTTTGCGCGAAATGGTAATTCCCGCACTTCTTCCGGTAGGGGCGCCAATACTTGTAGGGTTTGTACTGGGCCCGGAGGCGCTCGGAGGCCTGCTTGTGGGCGGGATTACAGTAGGGTTGTTTCTTGCGTTGTCAATGACATCGGGAGGGGGCGCATGGGACAACGCCAAAAAACTTATAGAAGACGGTAATTATGGCGGAAAGGGATCCGAGGCCCATAGAGCCGCGATTACGGGAGATACGGTCGGAGATCCGTATAAAGATACGGCTGGCCCGGCCATAAACCCAATGATAAAGGTGCTGAATATAGTCGCGTTGCTAATAGTAGGCTTTATAGTATGAACTTAATACCTACAGTAATCGAGAAAAGCCAATATGGAGAGCGGGCGTATGACATCTATTCGCGTCTTCTGCGCGAGCGCATTGTTTTTCTTTCGGGCCCTATTATGGACCCGTTGGCAAGTACTGTAATCGCTCAACTTCTGTTTCTTGAGAGCAGAGACGCGGAGAAAGACATACAGCTTTATGTTAACTCTCCCGGAGGATCGGTGACTGCCGGCCTTGCCATTTACGATACCATGCAATATATAAAGCCCGACGTCGCGACGATTTGTGTCGGCATGGCGGCCTCTATGGGGGCTACAATACTTACCGCGGGTGCCGCGGGCAAGAGATACGCGCTTCCCAATTCAGAAATTCTTTTGCACCAGGTGATGGGAGGGGTGGAAGGGCAGGCAGTCGAGATTGAAATATCCGCGCGCCATATAGTAAAAATAAAAGAGAAATTAAATCGTATATTAGCCAAACACACGGGCCAGAAGTTCGACAAAATAGAGAAAGACACGGACAGGGATTTTTATATGTCAGCCGTGGAAGCGAAAGAGTACGGAATAATTGATGAGATAATTACGAATAAGGACAAAGGACGCTTGCATAAATCAAAATAATTTGGTACCATTTATTGAATGGATATACATTTAATATCAGCAAAATACCATGACTATAGAACTAATCCCACTTACCGTGGGCATAATCACCTTAGCACTAGGGTCAATGCTTGGTTACTTCGTGCGCCAGAGCATTGCAAAACATCAGCGCGGAACAGCCGAAGAGCAGGTTACTAAAATTATCTCCAACGCAAAGACCGAGGCCAGCAATATTGTGATTGCGGCTCGCGATAAATCAGCAAAATTTCTGGAAGAGGCAAAGAAAGAAGAGCAGGAATTAAAAAAGGACTTTATACAGCGCGAGAAAAGGATTTTTGAAAAAGAAGGGCTTGTAGAAAAAAAGAATACCGAGCTTGACGGCGAGGAAAAGAAGCTCCAGGAAAAGGGTGAACGGCTAAAAGAAATAAAAAAAGAAATAGACGCGCTTCGCGTGAGTGAGCTCAAAGAACTTGAGCGTGTTTCGGGTTTGTCCCAAAAAGACGCCCAAGCCGAGCTTATATCCCGTGTCGAGCAAGAAGTGCAGGGGGAGATAAACGAACGTGTGATAAAGCTTGAGAATCATGGCAAGGAAACATTGGAAAAGAGGGCTCAAGATATACTGGTTACCGCGATACAGCGGTACGCGGCGCCTCAAGTGCAGGAAATCACCACAACGACCATTGCTTTGCCTTCGGACGAGATTAAAGGAAGAATTATCGGAAAAGAGGGGAGAAATATACGCACGCTTGAGCGCCTATGCGGCGTCGAGCTTATAATAGATGATACTCCCGAGTCCCTTGTAATATCCGGTTTCGACGCGGTACGAAGGCAAATTGCAAAACTTGCCCTTGAAAAACTTATGGTTGACGGCAGGATTCAGCCCGCGCGCATTGAGGAATATGTAGCAAAGGCAAAAGAAGAAATTTCAAATAAAATAAAAGAAGCGGGCGAGGCGGCCGTATATGATGCGGGGATTCTGGGCCTTGACCCGAAGCTCATATGGATACTTGGACGCCTGCGATTCCGCACAAGCTATGGACAGAACGTGCTGATGCACTCGCTTGAAGTATGCCATCTTGCCGGGGCTCTTGCCGGTGAAATAGGGTGCGATATTCAAGTCGCCAAGAAAGGGGGACTTCTTCATGACATCGGCAAGGCCGTGGACCACGAGATAGAGGGGTCGCACGTTGAAATCGGCAGAAATCTGCTCAAAAAGTTCGGAGTATCCGAGGATGTGATAATAGCGATGCAGTCGCACCACGAGGAATATCCCTACGAAACGCCCGAGTCCATAATCGTGCAGACCGCGGATGCTCTGTCCGCTGCTCGTCCCGGCGCGCGCCGCGATACCGTAGAAAATTATCTCAAGCGCTTGTCCGAGCTTGAGGGAATCGCGGATTCCTTTAGCGGTGTCGAGAAATCATACGCCATACAAGCAGGCAGAGAAATCCGAGTGTTTGTAACCCCGACCGAAATAGATGACCTTACCGCAAAAAAGACAGCGCGCGATATAGCAAACAGAATCCAGCAGGACCTCAAGTACCCCGGTGACATAAAAGTGACAGTAATCCGCGAAACAAGAGCGATTGAGTATGCCAGGTAGTATGCACCACCCGGCAGCCAGGCACCGGCCGGTGCCTGGCGCGCGATAGGAGATGATGAGTGTTTGAAAAAATACTGATCGCAAACCGCGGCGAGATAGCGCGGCGGATAATGAGAACGTGCAGAAAGATGAATATCAGAACAGTTGCCGTATATTCAGAGGCGGATCGCGGCATGCCCTACGTGAAGGAAGCGGACGAGGCGTATTATATCGGGGAATCTGCCCCTGCGCATAGCTATTTGAACATTGCCAAGATCATCGAAACGGCAAGAGCGGCTGGCGCGGATGCCATACATCCCGGTTACGGATTTTTGGCAGAAAATCATTTATTCGCAAGGGCCTGCGCTGAAGCAGGCATTGTTTTTATAGGGCCGAATCCGGAAGTTATAGAGGCCATGGGCAATAAGCTTGAGGCGCTTGAAATAGCAAAGAAAGCCGGCGTGCCTACTCTAAAAAGAAGCAGAAGATCGATAGAAAGAAAGCCCAAGGAATCTGCAGAGGATTACGATAAGCGGGTTAGGAAAATAGCAAAAAATATCGGCTATCCCCTGCTGGTGAAGCCGCAAAGCGGCGGCGGCGGGATAGGCATGAGAGTCGTGTATTCGGAGGAATATCTGCTTCCCGCTCTTGAAATCTGTCGTTCGCAGGCCAGAGGAGCATTTGGCAACGCCAGTATTTACCTGGAACAGTACCTTGAAGATGTCTCGCATATAGAAGTTCAGATACTGGGAGATAGCCGCGGAAAAGCGGTGCATTTATTTGAGCGCGACTGTTCCATGCAAAGAAGAAATCAAAAAATCGTAGAAGAAAGTCCCGCAAGAAAACTTGACAGCAAAAAAAGGCAGCTCATCTGTAAATATGCCGTGAAAATTGTAAAGCGCGTAAAGAAGGAATTAAAAACTCCCTACACCGGTGCCGGAACTGTGGAGTTTCTCGCAGATCAGAATGGGGACGTATATTTTATTGAGATGAATACGCGGCTTCAAGTAGAGCATGGCGTTACGGAGATGGTAACAGGGAAAGACCTTGTCGAGCTCCAGATTTTAATAGCCGGCGGCCGGGAGCTGCCATTCAGACAAAAGGACATAAAAAGAAGCGGGCATGCCATAGAAGTGCGAATATACCCCGAAATTTGGGATGTGCGGCGAGAAGAATTTGTATTACAATTCGGGACACTCACAGCTGTAACTCTTCCGGGGGATACAGATGGAGACATCCGGATAGACAGTGCGTTGGATGCCGGTGAAAGCTACGGTATACCTATGGATTATGAGCCCTTAATAATGAAAGTAGTGTGTGGCGGCAGCAGCCGGGAAGACGCCCGCCTTAGGTTGTTGCGCGTTTTGAGGGAAGAGATTTTGTTTTCGGGGGTATATACAAACGTAGTTTTTTTGGAAAAGATTATAGCAAGCCAAGGTTTTTGCGACAATAAACACAATACAAGGTTTCTTAAGAGCAAGGAAATGATGGGTGAGCTTGCGATTGAATCCGAAAAGATTCGCATAGAGAAATTGACTCGCAATCTTTGGACGTACTCGGGATCCCTTACTTCAACCCTCTGATATATCAGGGGGTTTTATTTTTCGTAAAAACCTGCTATAGTAGGGGAGTGAAAATTTTATTTTTTGGCGATATCGTAGGCCGTCCCGGCAGAGAAGGGATAGCAAAGATATTGCCCAGTCTGAAAAAGAAATACAACCCGGATATCATCGGCGCAAATGTTGAGAATCTTGCGCATGGCCACGGTATTTCAAACGAAACCCTAAGAGAAATTACGGAAGCAGGGGTTGATTTTTTTACATCCGGCAATCATGTATGGGAAGGAAAGGATTCAAAAGAGCTGCTTCTCGACAAAGCGCTTCCTTTGGCTCGTCCGGCAAACTACCCCCCCGGCGCCTACGGAAAGGGATTTTATACCGTGCAGGTCGCGACAAAACGGCTGCTTGTTATAAATTTGATGGGAAGAGTATTTATGAAGACACAGATCGACTGCCCCATGAGAAAGGCGGACGAGATTTTGGGAGAATTTGACGAGGGGGAATTTGACGCAGTATTTGTTGATTTTCATGCGGAAACAACTTCAGAAAAAAGGGTTCTTGGATTTTACCTCGATGGCAGGGTATCTTGCATGGTGGGAACGCACACCCATGTGCCAACCGCAGACGAGCAGGTTTTGCCTAAGGGCACGGGGTATCTCACAGATGCGGGCATGTGCGGCGTAAAGGATTCCTCTATAGGAGTAGATAAGGATATAATGATAAAGGAACTCTTGTCGCAGGTGCCGCAAAAAAAGGAGATAGCCGAGGGGGCGGTTGAGATAGGGGCGGTATTGTTTGATATTGGCAAGGATGGGAAATGCAAGAAAGTGAAAAGAATCAGGGAGATTGTGGACTGAGTTGGCTTATACACTTGCCAAATTATTGATTAGGGGGTTAAAATAAAGATATAAAGGTCAGCACTAATAAAGGCGATCCGAATGTTCCGAATGCGCATCCGAATTATCCGAATATTAGGATCATTCGGATGGAATTCGTAGATTAGGATCGTTTTATATAAATGACTAGAGACAACCTCGTAGAACAAATGGCATCAAAGGCAGGTGTCACAAAGACCCAGGCCGATGCCGTGCTCAGGGCTTTTACCGATGTGGTAACTGCCGCGTTGACTCAAAGCGACTCAATTGGCCTTACCGGTTTTGGAACATTTCAGGTTTCAAATCGAAGCGCGCGACAGGGTGTAAACCCGAGAACGGGCGAAAAGCTGCAGATACCTGCGATGAATGTGCCCAAGTTCAAGGCAGGAAAGGCTCTCAAGGACGCAGTACGCTAGGATTAGGGATAAAGAGATCCTTGCCTGCTGGCAGGCAAGGTCTATAAAATAAATGGCTCCGACGTAATGTCGGAGCCATTTATTTTTGAGCGGGTAGGGGGAGTCGAACCCCCGTCATCAGTTTGGAAAACTGAGATAATAACCGCTATACGATACCCGCGTCGGGGTGCCGAGAATCGAACTCGGA
>Ga0310122_10002880_pt1 | contig 10943 bp, 8 predicted proteins | sample CB6_Bottom_1051__FD_203503 | JGI IMG/M metagenome (GOLD analysis project Ga0310122, IMG submission 203503) | Marine microbial communities from Western Arctic Ocean, Canada - CB6_Bottom_1051 | ecosystem: Environmental > Aquatic > Marine > Oceanic | place: Canada: Western Arctic Ocean | collected...
TAATGTAAAAAGCTGTTTCATCACTTATAAGCAAAAAATTTGTAAATATTACTATAGTATTACTAGAGTATTATTTTCTAACGTCAATCTTGCCAGTAACTGCGGCTGTAATCAGGGCCTGTATTTTTTCTTCTAATAGAGTGATTTGTTGTTTTGATTTGGCAATTAATTCATCAAATTGTGCTGTTTGTTTGTCTAGGAATTCTGAGATTTGTATTTGTTGTTCTATTGGTGGTAAAATAATTTTTAGCTTTTGAAATTTTTCTCTAGTAATATATGGAATTGTTGCTCCAACCCCCAATCGGCGAATATTTTCTGTTTGAGAATTAAGAAAATAATATAGAAATTCATTATGCAGTTTTTTGTCAGGATATATGCCAATAAATGTTTGATTTGTAACTAGTTCTTTTTTAGTAATTGCATAAAATCCAATAGTTGCACTACATGAACAAAGAACTGTTCCAACAGGATAAACTTTTAGATTCATTTCTTTGATTGTGTTTTCACTTACATATTGATTAGATAAAGTATCATGAGCATATTTTCCTTTAATATCTTCAATTCTTAACCAAGGAATTTTTCCATCAAATTTTTTGGGTTTGTCTCTCATGGGCACAAATAATTTAGATATTAAACCCAAATTTACTTCGTTCCAGGTTTCTGGAATATTTTTTATTCCTAAAATTTTAGAATCTTTCATTGATACAGATGGATCTAATCCTTTAGTTACTGCTTGAGTTATCGTAGCCTGTCTTTTTTCTTGTAATAGAGTGATTTGTTGTTTTGATTTGGCAATTAATTCATCAAATTGTGCTGTTTCTTTTTGTAAGAAATCATAGATTTCTTCTTGTTCAGAAATTGAAGGGTGTGGAAAGAAACTATTTAAAATAATATCACGAGTAATATGATCAAGTATTGCACCTTTTTTGTTTAATTCAATTTGAATTTTTGCCAGTTCTGTTTGTGTTATTAAAAACAATCCATACTTAAGCAATAGAATATTATTGTCAAGAGAAATCCTACATAGTCGTTGATTAAGTATTCCAGGAGGATCTTTAGCAGTTAATAATTTTGCTGTACCTAAAGTACCAACTATTGGAATAAGAATATCGTCAACTTGAACTAAATAACTTTCTAATTCCTTTTCTCTCTCCATTGGAATATACTGTGAAAATTGAACATTTTCATTGACCAAGTGTTCTGGTGTATAAACAAGTATTCTTCCTGAATCATCAAGGTTAGCTGTTATCAATTTACTTCCGAAAGGACCAGATTTGAAACCATCATCTTTTAAACAAAATTTTAATTTCCTAACTTCCCATTCTTCTGGAATCTCTCCAATCCACTCCACTCCAGAATCTTTCATCTTTTGATATTGCTTGTATTTCATCAAACACCACCCTTTCCTTTGACATACGTATCAGTATCAATCCAGGTTTGAATTATTTCATCAAACTGATAGGCGGAAAGCACCAAAGCACTACATAATGTAATCATATTGCCAACAGATTCTGCTCCCGTTACAGGGTCCTCAATACTTCTTTTCAAGTCACTTTTTAGAATTTTTCTTCCATCTTTGTGATGTTTATGTTGTGAGAAATTTCTCAAATGGTCTATCATTTGTTCAACAAAATCAAATCCCTGCATCAAATGTTGTTGATAAACATGAGATGGATCCTTTAGCAAACGAAACCCATAATCAAAATCACACTTTCCATAAACTTGAATATCTTCGTTCATATCTTTGCCTCTGGGAAAACGTTTTACCAGATTGAAAACCTGAAACTTGACAGCGTGTGGCCTTTTTCGTATCCATTCAGGATCTTGTCCTTCAAACTTGACATCAAGTATAAAGGAATCAAAAACACTTGCAAAGACGTCTGGCAATTTTGCCAAGATCTCATCAATTTTTTCGTGCTGCCAATGGAAATAATCATCAATATATTCTACAAATGCTTCTTCACTCGTTCTTTGAGTTTTTGTTGTTCCATCTTTTCTTGTTACTTGTTTTGTAGCTGACTTTCTTGTTGGCTCGTCTGTTCGTGATTTTGCTTTTCGAATTTGAGCTTCAAATGTATCTAATGCATCTTCAAGTGTGTTTAATCCATCAAGATCTAAACTATCTGTTTCTTTTATTTTGGAAATTTTTTTGTTTAATTTTTCTCGTAAAACTCTCCATGTTCCATTTAATGATAAAATAGCAGCGTCTTCAAGGAACTGATAATTTTGAAATTCATTTTCATTCATTTAGACCGCCTATAACTGTCGAGCTGTTCTTTTCTTGCCTTAACTGCTTCCCAATTTTGTATAATATCAACACAATCTGGATTATTCCACCACTCATCATAAGGAACCTCATCTTTGTTTATAGGAAAAATTGATGACCAGCTTCCAAGCTCTATTGTTTTTTGTGATTCTGTTTGAAGTGCATAATTATCAGCGACTATTATTCTCCAATGAATATTTCTGAATAGATCTTTTTTGATGATGATCTTCATCTGACATGTGATTCCACGACTCTCACATGTAGCTTTAAACTTTTTGAATTTATTTAAAAAATTTTCATCAATTTCGCGATTAACTCCCGCTAAAATTTTAATCTCCTTTACACTATCATCAATCTTACATCCCTCAAGAAATTCTAGTGTGTCTGCTGCGAAGTATCTATCAAACCAACTAATTTTTCCTTGTAATTTTCCAATAATTTTTCTATATTGATTTTTTACCTGTAATATATTACTGGGAGAGATCACTATTGGTTCAAATTCACCTTTGGCTTGCTTTTGATACAGCTCTATTCCTTTGAGAAGAACTTCGTCCCGGAACGCACTATTTTCAAAGAATTTTTTAGCAAAATATGGATTAGAATCATAAGATTCTGCAACTAATTGTTTCACTCGAATTTTATATTCGTCTAAAACATCTTCGGCGTCGCTGTTCGCAACAATTTCTTTGAAATCCGTCATTGAACTAAGCTTTACTTCTATCTCATCCGCTGTAATTTCTTCAGCATGTGCATTATCTGTATCTGAATTTCTTTCATTGATGTTATGGATGATTTCAGAAAGTGACTTTGCAACATCTGGCCGTCGTGGCTTTTTTATCTTTCCTCCAGCCACAAGTGTTCCTTCACCAGATAATGAGATAGAGCCTTCGGATATTTTTTGTAATGTATAATATTGTAATGCAACATCATCTTTTATTGGATTAAGCAGTGGATCTTTGGAATCAAAGTATCCAGATACAAACATCAATACTGCGATTCCATACAATGCAGTCTCTTCTTCATCAGTTAATGGAACGATGTGTGACAAAAATCTAAAAACTTCTGCATATTTTACTAAATGTAATTTGAAATCATCTTGGTCTTTTTCTTCTAGTTTGTCATAATTTGATAATATTTTATTTAATATCGAAGATAATTTCCCATGATCTTCTGTTGTCTGTTCTGATTTTCTTTTATAATAAACAGCAGAAAATTCTTTTAGAATTTCTCTTGTTATAATATCAAAACTGAGAGTTTTTCTGAAAATTTCATCTAAAACATTTAGGTCTGTTGTATCAGAGAGTGATGCACCGTCATAATATGGTTCAAATGCTTCTTGAATTTCATCGCTGGAATTTTTAAAATCTAAAATAAACGTGTCATCTTTTCCTCGAGTTGCTCTATTTAGCCTAGATAATGTTTGAACAGGTTTTATTCCATACATGTGCTTGTCTACATACATTGTGTGAAGGAATGGCTGATTAAATCCAGTTTGAAATTTGTCAGCTACAATTAAGATGTTAAAGTTTGGTGTATCAAATTCTTCGCGCATCTCTTCGTCTGTCATTGTTTTTCCATTCATGGAACCTTCTGTGAATTTTCCGTCTTTGTCAGGGACAGTTCCTGAAAATGCTACAATCGTGTGAATTCCTGTATACTGTTTTGTATTGATATACGTGTCAATTTCTTGTTTGTATCTCTTAGCAGCAAGACGGGAAGGTGCTACAACCATAGCCTTTGCCATACCCCCAATCTTGTCTTTTGTGTGCGCTAGAAAATGTTCTACTATAATTTCCGACTTTTTTGCAATGTTTAGCTCATGAGATTCTACAAGTTTCATTATTTCGCGAGATGCTTTTTTTCCTGCTACAATTTTGTCTTTTTTGGATGTCTGAATTAATCTAAAATGTTGAGTGTATGTTGTGTAATTTTTAAGCACATCTAAGATAAAGCCCTCCTCTATTGCCTGTCTCATCGAATATGTGTGAAATGGTTCGAAGTGATCTGGACTAGTTTCTGTTCCAAAAAGATGTAGTGTTGTCTCCTTCGGTGTAGCAGTAAATGCGTAATAGCTTAGATGCTCATGTTTTTTATTTTTCTGTACAATGTAATGATTAATGGTGTCTTGAGCGTCTTCTGTTGTCTGCTCAATTGCTTTCTCTATCTCTTCTGCTGTTGTGAGATCTTCTGTAAGTGCTTGATCTCGTTTTGTAGCTGATATGCCAGACTGGGAGCTGTGCGCTTCATCTATTATTATGGCAAAATTTTTCCCCTTTCTTGTTTCTAATTTGTCTAAAAGATTTAGAAATTTTTGCTGTGTGGAGCACCAAATTCTTCTAACGTCTCCTAAATTTTTTGCTAACTCTGTAGTGTTTTTTATCATTTCAAAAGTTCCAGACGTTTGCTCAAACTGTTGTATCGTTTCTCCTAGCTGCCCTACTATTGTAATTCTATCAGAAACTACTAAAACAGAATCAAAGACTGGCTTTTCTCCTGTATCATCAAATAATGAATATAACTTGTATGCAAGCCAGCCAATTGTATTGCTTTTTCCGCCACCTGTAGAGTGTTGTATTAGATAGCGTCTTCCTAATTTTGTAGCATTTTTTAATTTTGTAACAGCATCTAGCTGATGATAACGAGGAAAAACAATCCATTCTTTAAATTGTCCGCCTAGAATTTGCTTTGATTGGTACTGAATGTAATTTTTAATTATATCAAGCCATGAATCTTTTTGTAAAATTTCTTTCCAGAGATATTCTGTCTTGTATGATGGACCGTCTGGGTTTCCTGCAGATGTAAATTTTTTATTTTTAACAATGTATTCACGTCCCTTGTTAAATGGGAAAAATTCTGTTTCTTGTTCCTTTAGTCTTGTTGCATAATATATTTCATCAGGGTCTATTGCAAAATGTACGAGTGTGCGTTTTTTAAATTCAAATAATTTCTCAGATGAGTCTCTGTTGTTTTTGTATTGAATTATCGCATCTTCAAATGTTTGTCCTGTTAGCGGATTTTTTATCTCTCCTGTGGCTATGGGAAGACCATTTACAAATAGAACAATATCAAGAGAATTTTGATTATTTTGAGAATAACGAACTTGTCGTATTATAGATAAGATGTTTTTTTCATAGTCAGATAGTGCTTCTTCCTCTAGAGTATGTGGAGGCTTGGAATATACACAATCAAATAATACACCTGAGACAGAGAATCCCTTTCTAATTACATGTAACATTCCTTTCGTGTCTAGTTCTTTTGCTAACTCATCTAGGATGGAATGATCCGTGTCTTCTTGTTTGATTTGCTGTAATTCTTTGTATTTTTCTTGCTGAGATTCTTTGATGAAACGAATTACTAATTCTGGATCTAGTGCTCTTTTTTTGTCGTAATCATCTGGACTTCTTTTTTCGTATCCGCCTTGTAATAGGGCAGACTCGATTGCATTTTCAAATGCCTTTTCGCTAATATTGATGGTCATGCAGCAATACCGTTTCTAACGTCAATCTTGCCAGTAACTGCGGCTGTGATTAGCGCCTGTCTTTTTTCCTGTAAGAAATTGATTTGTTGTTTTGATTTGGCGATTAATTCGTCAAATTGTGCTGTTTGTTTGTCTAGAAAGTCTGAGATTTGTTTTTGTTCAGATTTAGGAGGATTTGGTGTAAGAAAATTTGAAATTTCAAAGAATGTTAATCCTTCTCTACTTGCACCTACTTGACTAGAACTGATAAGATTTTGCATTATCTTTGAAGAAAGAAAATGTTTGAGAAAGTAAGGATCGAGCATGTTTAGACAACGAATTATACAAACATGCTGATTTACATTTCCTTCACCAAATTTGTTTGGAATTATAGTGCAACGACCAATTGACGCACCAGTGATATTTAGTAAAACATCATTCTCAATAATTTTTGAATTTTTCATCTCATCATGAATTTCTTTATTGATGTATGCTACATTATCAAGATGTAATCCATCAAAATGAATATTTTGACTTCTTAGTAAGGGAATTCCTTCATCTTCGTAAATTGTAGAGCCACCTTGGGGAGTAATACCGCTATTGATCTTTTTAGTCATGAATTTTAGTTTCCTAACTTCCCAATGTTCTGGAATCTCTCCAATCCACTCCACTCCAGAATCTTTCATTGTAACAGTAGGATCAAGTCCATTTGTTACTGCGTGATTGATCAGCGCCTGTCTTTTTTCCTGTAATAGATTGATTTGTGACTGGGATTTTGAGATTAGATTGTCTAGTTGAGTGGTTTCTTTATCTATGAAATCTGTAATTTGTTTTTGCTCTGAAAATTCTGGTATAGGAAGTAGTATTTTGTTAATTACTTTGATATTTATCAGCGGTTGGGCAGTTTTTATTTTATTTACTTCTATCATATTTTGAAAATAATTTGATTTTATTACATACATGAAGAATTTTGGATAAAATTTAGCCTTTAATCGTATTACAGCAACAGCTCTACTAACATTATATCCTGCAAATTTTTTTGGAACTAAATTTGTTTGTCCTAATGAACCTACTACAGTTAACAGAATTTCATCTCCTTCTAGTCTAGTTTTTTGAAATTTCTCATCTAGCGATGGTAAAATTTTTCCAATATTTCTCTCAATACCTTCTATAGTTTCTAATTCTCCACTTCTAATCATGGGAACCCCATTATCGTCCCATTCTGGAACTAGAACACCATAGGAAATTGATTTTGAAACAATGTAATTAAATTTAGAAATTATCCATTTCTCTGGAATCTCTCCAATCCACTCTATGCCAGAATCTTTGTATTTTTGATATTGTTTATACTTCATTCACCCAGCACCTTTTCTTGAAGTTCTGAGATTTCTTTTTGATTAGCAATCAAATCTTTATCAATTTCTTCAAGTAGGCGCAATGGTTTGTATACGTAAAAATGTCGTGTGAATGGAATTTCATAGCCGATTTTTTCTCGTGTCTTTGGATCTATCCATGCATCTGGCACATACTTTGAAACCTCTGATGCAAAATATTCATCAATATCTTGCTTTAATGGGATATTCTCATTATCTCTCAAACCTGAATCAGGCTTTTGCACTCCTTTGGAATCTACTTGTGGTTCTGCATCTTCGTCTCTTTCAGACAATGCATTTTCAATTGTCTTTTTTAGCTGTGAAGATATTGTTAGGTTACTTTCACCAAAAGCCTTGTCCAGATCTTTTGAGAATATGTCATAATCCTTGTAAACTTTGGTGCCTAAATCTTGTAAAACTTTGATTACATCATTTTGTGTTGGGCTGCTTTTGGATTTTTTGTTGCCGTTTAATTTTTCAAAGGCTGCCTCTTTTTGCAGTATCTTGATTCTCTCTTCTGATGCCTGGAAGTTTCGCTTTAATGGGCGCTCAACTGTAATTCTTGTATAACCAAAGTCTTTATTTTCAAAGATTTTGCAAAATTCTCCTTCCTTGAAATTTTTGTAAATTTTAGTAATTTCTTCAATTTGGTGAGGTTTAATCTCGTGTCGCTTATTTCCTAAAGAAGATTTCATTCTCTCAAAAAATGAGATAGAGTTGATTAGCTGAACTTTGCCTTTTCTTTGAGCAGATTTATTGTTGTTGATGATCCAGATGTATGTGAAAATTCCCGTATTGTAGAATAGTTGATCAGGCATTGCAACTATTGCTTCAAGCCAATCTTTTTCAATGATGTATTTTCGAATATTACTTTCACCAGAATCTGCTTCTCCAGTAAATAATGGAGAGCCATTTAGTACTATAGCAATTCTAGAGCCACCACTTTCTTGCTTTTTCATTTTTGAAATCATGTGTGTCAAAAACAATAACGAGCCATCACTTTTTCTTGGAAGGCCTGCAGGATATTTTCCTTTATGGCCTTTTCCATGTTCTTGTTTAATTTTTGATTCGTATGATCCCCAATCTACACCAAATGGTGGATTTGATAGCATGTAATGAAAAGACTCATTGTAAAATCCGTCTTCTTCTGTTAGAGCGTTTCCAAATTTTATATTACTTGCAGTTAATCCTTTTAGGATCATGTCAGATTTACAAATTGCATAAGACTGACTGTTTAATTCCTGTCCAAATCCTTCTAGATTTACATTTGGAAATTTTTCTGAGGTATGTTGAGATGCTATAGATAACATTCCACCTGTTCCGCAAGCAGGATCGTAAATTCTTTTAATTGATTTTTTATCTAGTGCATCGGTGTTTTCTGTAAATAATAGATTCACCATTAATCTGATTATTTCACGCGGTGTGAAGTGATCACCAGCTGCTTCGTTTGCAGCTTCACTTGTTTTAATAATTAAATTTTCATAAATAGTTCCCATCGCATGGTTGTCTATTTTTTTTGGATCAATGTCTGCTGTTGCAAAGTGTTGTACAATGTGTAAAAGTTCGCCTTTTTTATGTAATTTTTCTATTTCTTCATTCATACCGAAATTATCAAATATGTCTTGAACATTTTTTGAAAAGCCACGAATGTATGCTTTCATATTCCGTAAAATATTATCAGGCTCTGCTAAGAGCAATTCCATGTCAAATTTACTTTTGTTGTGAAAAGATTGTTTTGTTATTGCATTTAGTCTCTGATCAATTAGTTCTTCAGGTTCGTTCTTTAATTTTGAAAACTCTTCCTGGACCTGGGATTTTGTAGGTTCTAAGACTCTGCCTAATCTTCTTAATACGACAAATGGTAAAATAACATTACCATATTCATGGGCCTTGTACTTTCCTCTTAAGATCTCTTTTGCAGCCCAAAAGAGACTAACTAATTCACTATGATTCATTTTTCTCCTCGTAGATCTGATCATCATGGCGATTAGTCTTAAACCTGATCGTTGTTTTCAATTCATTTTTTATTCTTTTTACAGATTGTCCAATAGCTTGTGAACTCAAATTTGTTGCCTGACTGAGTTCTCTTAATGTTATAGGATATTCAGAAGTTTGACAAATATACAATATAGCGGCCGCAATACCAGTGGGATTTGAGCCTGTTTTTGAGCTGGGAATCTTATCAAGAGTCTCAACTGCAATCCGTGAAATTTTTTCTGGCAGACCTACCATAGATGCTACATATCGTACTTTGTTTGAGGCCTTATCTAATGGTAAAACAATCTCATGCAATTTGCATATCTTATTAAAGAAACTAGAGAGACTTTCCTTTTTAACACGAGTTAGTGATGCAACAGATTTTGGTGACGAAGGTATTCCCTGTTCACGGCATGCAATATGAATACATGCTGCAACAAACGTTTCTGTATCTCTACCTCTAAGTAGCTTTCTTGATTTTTTGAATAATTCCATTGCTCTGGTAATAATGATTTTTTGTGAGCTGATTAACTGTGCATACTTTACCGTCAAAGCCTTTGCTTTTGCAAGGATTAAATCAAATCCAGGATCTGCAAATCTAATACGTGGTGCAACTTTTTTAAATTCCTTTTTACTTTCTCCAACCCAACTTCCTAAATCATACTCTTTTGTTTCAGGTCTAAAGTTAAACGGAATGTCAGGTTCTGGTTCAAGTAGAACCATGCCACATTTTTGACACAATGTTTCACCTATAATATCGCTAACTGGTTTGTGTTTTCCACCTTCTAAGCATATTAACAACATATTAGAATTCATTTCTAACTCTCATACCTGCAACGTCTACACCAGGATTGGTTTCTTACAGTTCCATCTCCCATTTTTCTTAACCCGAACTTTTCTTCTAATTGTTCTCGTGTGTTAGCTCTAGTTTCATTACAATTTGGACATCTCCACGGTAAAATTATTTTAAATTGACCGTCCTTGTGAGACACTGTAACACCATAAAGTGATTGTTTAACCTGTCTAAGACGTGTATACATTTCTCCATTCATGTTTTCATCGTTAATTCCATGTTCCTTTTTATAATTATCTAAAAACTCCTTAGATACTCTATACACAAAATGTGCTTGTCCAGTTTTTTTCAACAAAAATTTTTGCCTGAGTTGTAAACGTGATAATTCGGCTCCGTTATACTTAACTTCAACATACATTTGTTTACCTCTCTCTCCATCTTTGAATACAATAAAATCACTTCCAATACCTGTTCTCTCAATTTTATATCCATCTTTTTTAAAATCAAGGATTGCAATCAATTCTGATAGCAATCCATTGATTCTATTATCTTCTATAACTGACATGTTTCCCCCTGGTATTTTCCAACTGGAAAGTCTTTCAACATTTGACAAAATATTTGGTTTTTGTTTTTTTGTCCTGGCGTAATTTTTTCAAAGAGACGAACATATCCTGCAATTAATGCAGACAATATCCATAGAAAATGAGCAATTTCATCAGGATTTTTTTCTTTGAGTGTATATACTATTTTTGCAGTCTCGTCTGGATCATCCTGTATAATACTAAAAAGCAAATGTGAAGCCATTGCTGGAATCATATCTGTCATACGTTTTCTAACTCCTTTTCTGTGAATGGTGCATATGGATAAACTCCCTGACTGTTTTTGACATACCAATTCTTCTTGCAATACTTGCAATCCACACAATGCTCCTCATGGTAACAGCTGGATCTAATGAATTTGTAATGCCACTTTTTAAACGAGTCTGACCATGTTTTAGGACTATCTAAATCGAGTCCAGATTTCTTTGTACTATTCAAAATCAGACGCCTATCAAACTCGTCATCAGAAATTGATTCC